>Ga0224512_10001095_pt1 | contig 26950 bp, 22 predicted proteins | sample SF_May12_sed_USG_4_FD_169103 | JGI IMG/M metagenome (GOLD analysis project Ga0224512, IMG submission 169103) | Sediment microbial communities from San Francisco Bay, California, United States - SF_May12_sed_USGS_13 | ecosystem: Environmental > Aquatic > Marine > Sediment | place: USA... | reverse complement strand
CGACGCGACCAAAGAAGGAGGGAGGCCCGATGCCCGCACCCGCGAAGTTCCGATTCCTGCTGATTCCCCCGTTCCGCCTGCCCGACCCCGAGCAGTACACCGTGCCGGCCTATTCCGAGCCGGCGGATGTGGCGCGCGAGCGGCGGCTCCTGAACAGCGAATTCGTGCTGCCGCACCTGGAAGACGTCGACTGGGAGCTGCATCCCGGCGCCGAGCCGCCCTACGGCAACTGGTCGGTCGAGACCCGCGAGGAGTTCGCCCACGCCGCGGTGGCGCGCATGGGCCTCGTCCGCGAGGCCTGCGAGTCAGGCAAGTACAACGCGGTGATCCTGCTCGGCGGCGGCGAGCCCGGGTTCCTGGAATCGCGCGAGATCGGCCGCCGGCACGGCGTCGTGGTGACCGCCAACGCGTTCTCGCAGATGTACCTTGCGACGATGCTGGGCGACGGCTTCTCGATCGTCGACATCGAGGGCGTGCACAACGTCTATTACCGCGACCTGATCCGCGTCCACCAGCTGCAGGACCGCTGCCGCTCGATCCGCAATATCGGCTACAGCCTGCCGCGGCCAGGCGACACCGACGCCGACACGCTGACCGCGCAGTGCCGGCTTGCCGAGGCGGGCGAGCAATCGGTGGCCGTCGAGCGCGCCGTCGACCAGGCCGAGAAGGCGATCGTGGAGGACGGCGCTGAGGTCATCACGCTGGGCTGCTCGATGGTCTTCTTCCTGCAGCCGCATATCAAGGAGGGGCTGCGCGCCCGCGGCTGGGACGTACCGGTGCTCGAGGGCTACACCGCCTCGATCGAGCTCGCCAAGCTGATGGTCAGCCTCGGCGTCAACGCCAGCGGCATCACCTATATGGACGCCCGCCCGCAGCGGATCCCGCAGAAGATCTTCGTGTGACCGGCGGCCGGCGCGCGTGCCGCAGCTTGTGCGCGCCGCGGCGCGGAAACCACCGGCGATTCGGCATGGTTTTTCGTGTAAAAAAATAAATATAACGTTAACATCAAGTTATCCGGAAATAAGGCGGATATAATAATTTAAAAAATGATTCCGGTGTTATTTCCTCGTGGACGCACTATATTAAAAGAATACTAAGGGGAGAAATGGTTTTCCCCCGCAGGAAGGATATGAAGGAAAAACAGATGAAGATTCCCGAATGGCTGAGACCCGCGCTCTTCGGCGCCGCAAGCGGCGCCATCGCGCTGGCGATCGTCGGCTTCTCATGGGGCGGCTGGATGACCGGGCGGACGGCCGACAAGATGGCGTCCGACCATGCACGGCTCGCAGTCGTGGCGGCCCTGGTGCCGATCTGCCTGCAGCAGGTCAAGCAGGATCCGCAATCGCCGGATACGTTGGCCAAGATGGAGCAGGCCCGCAGCAGCTATGAGCGCACCAACATGCTCATGCAGACCGGCTGGGCCACGGTCCCGGGCGCGAGCGAATCGGATCGCGGTCTCGCCAGCGCCTGCATGGACAAGCTGGAAGCCCAGTTCTAGGGCATTATCCACTTACGTGGAATCGGCACCGGCCCGCTGCCCCACCCGGCCGCCCAACGGTGATGCGCTAGTGTGATGGTTCCGAAGTTCGTCACATTAAATGCGCCGAACTTCGGAAGCTGAATCACACTAGATTCAAAAAGTTAGTGTCCCTTTGAATCCGAATTTCGATCGAACGAATTTCGGATTCGGGACGCTAAGGCGGAGTTCGATCTGGTTTGGCCAGCCGCGGCGCGGCCTCGCGCTGCGGTGCGGGCCGTAGTTTCGCGGCTCGCACACGATGCCTTGCGGCCGCCAGGCGCGGCGGTCTATTGCCGCACAAGGCTGATAACCGCAGTCCCGTCGAGGCGCCCGAGCACGATTCGGTTGCCGGCCATCGCGGCGCCGGCCGGCTGCGTCTGCCGGGCATCGAGGCGCAGGCCGGGCGGGACCTCCAGCGTCAGGCCATCCAGCGGCAGCGGCGCGGTCAGATGCACGACCAGGCGCCCGTCCCGCCATTGCGAATCGACCTGCACCGCGTTGCGGGCACGCCACCAGGCGCCGTAATCGGCATGCGCGCCGAACCACGAGAACGGCTTCACGGCCTCGATGAACCCGCGCTCGAACGCGAGCTTGTGGCCGAGGATATCCGGGTGGATCAGGACCACGCACAACCCGCCGCGGCGGGCGATCTTGCGCGCCAGGGCGACGGCCTGCGGCAGGCGGTCTCCGAGCCGCGGCAGCGCCTCGTCCTCGATCGTTACGGGAAACTCGAAGACCGGCAGTTCGGTGGCCGGGCCGCGGTCGTGGTTGAGCTGGAACGGCAGGTGGGTGAGCGAGGCGTTGGCGGTCACCGACGAGCTGAAGGCATAGCCGGTGGCCTCGAGGGCCTGCGGCAGGGCATCGGGGTTCGAGAGATACCCGGGGCGGAAACTGGCGACCGACGTGCCTTCGACCAGCTGCTCGAGAAGGAAGCGGCTGACCCTGAGCTCGCCGAGGATGGTGCCGCCGGTCGTCGTCGACGCGTCCTGCACGAACGGGCGGTAGTCCGGATAGCGCTCGCCGCCGTCGCCGAACGGGAAGTCGTGGAAGGCCAGCGAATGGGACACCCCGTGGCTGGCCAGTTCCATGCCCAGGTCCCTGAGCTCCCTGAGTAGTCCCGGCCCCGCCTCGTCGAGGATGATGTCGTCGTTCCAGTCCTTGATATACTTGGTCTGGATGAAATAGGTGGCGGCAATGCCCTGGCTGCGCTCGAGCTGCGCGTAGTCGACGGCGTAGACGATCGAACGGGTGTAGTCGACGTCGTGGCTGATGACGACGGCGAGGTCCCTGCCGTCCGGCACCGGGCGCAGGATCACCGCGCGGTCCTCGGCCTCCCGGTAAATATCCTCGACGAGGTGCAGCAGCACGTCGAGCATGGGCTCGAATTCGTTGGCGTAGCTGCGCGCGATACGCTGTAGCCGGTTGTTGTGGCCCTTGAGCAGCAGCTCCCCGAGGTCGATCCCCATGGCGTATGCGTGACCGGATCCGACCCGGCGGTGAATGATGGCGGCGCTGCCGTCCTCGTAGGTGGCGAGCGGCGCCGTGAGCGGGTTGGTGTAGGCGTAGCTGCCGATCGCCGCGCCGTCCCCGCTGGCGGCGCCGAGCGGCAGCCACGACTCCCTCGGATCGGCGGCATCGCCCGCGCCGCCCGCCAGGTTGACGCGGAAGCGCTGGCGCGACGGGACGGCGTCCTCGAAGCCGAAAACCTCCTGCAGGCCGCCGCCGAGCACACGCGAGCCGATCAGCGTGCCGCCGTCGCGCGGGACGCGGCCGAGCGCCTGCAGCGCCTCCTGCGTCAGCACGGACCCCGAGATCGTCGGGTACACCAGGATCACCTTGTGGCGCAGCGCCTGCCGGTAATCGGTGGTCACCGAGAACGGGACGCCGGCGGATTTCAGGCCATGCGCCAGGCCGAGCCACGACGAGTCGGTGTCGGTCAGCAGGATCGACAGCCGGCTGGCGCCGCCGCCCGCGTATGTCCGCCACGAGGTCGGCGGCCACGCCGGCATAGCGGTCCTGTCCCGGGGGCCCTCGATGCCTTCGAACAGGATGATGCCCGGCTCGGTGGTGAACACGGCGATGCCGGCAATGAGGCCCGCGAACAAGGCCAGCGCGGCCAGGAAATAAAGCAGCCTGCGGTTCATCGAGAGGCACCCAGCTGAAAGACGACGGGCCGGAGGAGATCGAGGAACGCCGTTATTCCGATTGGCGCATGTTAGCCGCGATCGCCCGAATGCGCCATGACGGCTTGCGTGGGCCCGGCAACCCAAGCGCGACAGGGCGGACAGCCATGACCCGGCGGCCGGCCCCGGGAGCGGATTTCCTACCCGTTGACCACGCTCCGCAAGCGCTGCCGCAACGGCGCCGGGCCGGTCCGCGCCTCGACCGTCCGGCTGCGGGGAAACACCAGGGTGACGGTCGTTCCGAGGCCGACCTCGCTCTCCGCCGTCAGCCTGGCGCCGTGCAACCTGGCCAGGTTCGCCGCCAGCGGGATGCCGAGGCCGATGCCGTCGTACTGGCGGTTCAGGTCGCAGTCCGCCTGACCGAACGGCTCCAGCAGTTTGGGCATGTCCTTTTCGGCGATGCCGATGCCGGTATCCTCGACCCGGATGACGATGTCGCCGGCCTCCGACCGCGCGGCTGACAGATGCACCGCGCCGTACCGCGGCGTGAACTTCACCGCATTGGACAGCAGGTGGGTCAGGATCTCCTTCAGCTTGCACCGGTCGGCAATGATGCCGGGCAGGTCGTCGTCGGCCGCGGTCGCGAGGGCAACCCCGGCAGCTTCCGCCGATTGCCGGGTTTCCAGGACCGCCGCCTCGAGAACATCCGCGAGGTCGACTTCGCTTTCGGCCAGCTCCAGCGCCCCGGTTCCGCACCTGGTGAACTCGAGGATATTATTGATAACCGAGAGCAGTTGCGTGCCGCTGTGGTGGATGTGTGCCGCATAGTCGCAATATTTGTCGCTACCCAGCGGCCCGAAGACCTCGCTCTGCAGCACGTCCGAGAAACCGAGAACGGCATTGAGCGGCGTCCGCAGCTCGTGGCCGACCTGGGCGAGGAACAGGCTCTTGGCGCGGCTCGACGATTCGGCCAGCTCCTTGGCCTTGTGCAGCTCCAGCTCCGCCTTCTTGATCCAGGTCGCGTCCAGGATCACGCCGTCCCACAGCACCGAGCCGTCCGCCTGGCGGCGCGGCCGCGCGATCGCGTGGGTCCACTTCTCTTCACCGTCGCGGGTGATGATCTGGGCCTGCACGTCCCACATCGTAAGCTCGCGCGAGGCCTTGAGCAGCCGTTCGCGGAACGTGGTGCGGTACTCCGGCCCGTGACAGGCGAACAGCGCATCCGGATCGGCAACGATCTCCTCCGGTGAAACGCCGAACAGATCCCGCGCCCCTTCGCTGATATAGGTGTAGCTGATGTCGCCGCCGGGCGTGACCCGCCGCTGGTAGACAACGCCTGGAATGCTGGTGGCCAGCGACGCGAAGCGGTCGTTGGCCGACCGCAGCATATCCAGGACGCTCCGGTAATCCCGGCTGAGGGCTTCCGCCGCTTCTCTGGCCCGGCGCAGCTCCATTTCGGTCTGCTTGATCCGCGTTGCATCCATGATCACGCCGTCCCACAGCACCGAACCGTCGGGCTGGCGGCGCGGCCGCGCGATCGCATGGGTCCATTTTTCCTGCCCGTCGCGCGTAATGATCTGCGCCTCGACGTCCCACATCGCAAGTTCGCGCGACGCCTTGAGCAGCCGCTCGCGGAATGTCGTGCGGTATTCCGGCCCGTGACAGGCGAACAGGGCCTGCGGGTCGGCCAGGATTTCTTCCGATGATACGCCGAACAACTCCTCGGCGCCCTCGCTGATATAGGTGTAGCGGATGTCCCCGTCCGGCGTGACCAGGCGCTGGTAGACGACGCCGGGGATGGTTGCGGCGAGGGAGGCAAACCGTTCGTTCGCAGCGCGCTGGTCGCGGTGTTGCCGCTCGATTTCGATGGCGAAGCCCGCGAGCGACACGATGAACGCGATCATCCGGTCCCGCTCCGGCGAAGGCCCGGGCGCTTCGGAATAGTAGACTGCCAGGGTACCCAACAGCTCGTTGCGCCGGCTGTGGATCGGCTGGACCTCGCACGCGCGCAGCCCGTTCCGCCGTATGAACCGTCCAAGGCCGCCGCACCTCCGGTCCTGCGCAAGGTCGCCCACCATCACCGGCTTGCCGAGATGCGCCGCGGCTGCGATCGCGCCGCGATCCGGCGCAACCTCGATCACCTCGGCCGCACGGGCCATTTGGGCGGTCAGTCCCGGCCCGGGGTTGAGCCGAAGCCATTTGCCGTCCGGATCGGCCAGGTGGACGGCGCAGAGGGCCGGCTGCAGAATTCCGTTCGCGGCCATGACGACGTTGCCGAGGGCCTGTTCGAGGGACGCACCCTGGATGATGACGTCCATGACGTCCTGCTGCGCGCGGACGATGGCGTCGATCTGCCCGGAGGCCTGACCGTTCGGGCCGTCGACCCGGCTCGCCTGGCACGGCGTCGGCCGCACCGCCGACTGGCCGTTATTGTCCTCCCGCGCCTCGAACGCAGGATGCGACTTGTCATCGGAATGATTCGACCCGCGGTTGTTGTCCTGCCCCAAGCAATTAACCAGAACGCTTGAAGTCAAGTCGATAAATTGATTCACTGTTTTCATGGTTAACTGAAATATCTATTTTGCTGAGTTGTTCCCCGGCGTCGCAACCCTTCCCCACCAAAGCGGCAGGGCGATCTTTTCTAATATATTGAAATAACTAAGATTTATCATCCCCCTGACGTCACTGCAGTAACCAAGCATTGATTGTAGTATCTCATGATTACAAAGGCTTAATATTGTATTTCGCAAAAAACTTTAATAAAATTCCACCTATCCGGATGGAGCCAATTCTGAACTCAATCAGATGTCCCCACGAAACATTATCGAATTACCGCAATACGTGTGCGGCCCCTGGCGGCCGTCCGGCCGTGCAATGGTCTGCTCTTGGCAGGCGCCATGCCGAATCCGGTTGACGGGCGCCGTCACGCCGGTCTCAAGTCGGGTCGGTTCCACGCGACTGCGCGGCGTTTTCGGTGGAGGTGCGGGATGAGCGAACATGCGGGGGGATTCGCGGTCCCCGAGACCATGAGGGCCTGGGTCCTGGGCGATCCGGGGGAGCTTTCGTTCACCGAGAAGCCGGTGCCGCTTCCCGGGCCGGCCGAGGTCCTGGTCCGCATCGACGCGGTTGCCGTCTGTGCGACGGATCTGGAGGTGATCTCGCATGGCCCGCCCGCCCTGATCGAGGGCGGTCTGCCGTTCAACAGGAACTTCACCCCCGGCCATGAATACATGGGCACCGTGGCGCGGCTGGGCCCGAACGTCGACGAATATGCGGTCGGCGAGCGGGTCGCGGTGGAGATCCACGCCGGGTGCGGGCGCTGCAAGCGCTGCCGCGAAGGCATGTACACCTCGTGCCACAACTACGGCATGAACTACGGCGACCGCGACAAGGGCCACCGGGCCAACGGCTACACCACCGACGGCGGCTTCGCCGAATACGCGGTCAACAACGTCAACACCCTCGTCCGGGTGCCGGACAGCGTCGGCGACGCGGAAGCGACCCTGATCGTCACCGCCGGCACCGCCGCCTACGGGCTCGACGTGCTCGGCGGCCTGGTCGCCGGGCAGAGCGTCGTCGTCACCGGCGGCGGCCCGATCGGCCTGATGGCGGTCAACGTCGCCAAGGCGCTCGGCGCTGCGCCCGTGATCCTGACCGACATCGAGGACAACCGGCTGGACATCGGCCGAGCGCTCGGGGCGGACGTGACCCTGAATCCGCGCGACATGGATGTCGTCGCGCGGGTCCGCGAGCTGACCGGCGGCCCCGGCTGCGATTACGTCATGGAATGTTCCGGCGCGCCGAACGCGCTAAACGAGGCGGCGGCGATGGTGAGCCGCGGCGGGCGCATCTGCCTTGCCGCCTTCGCCGCGCAGCCGGTGACATTCGACGCGGCGAAGCTGGTCATGGACAACATCTACATGTTCGGCATTCGCGGCGAAGGCCGAAGCGCCGTCAGGCGGGCCGCGTCGCTGCTGGCCCAGGGAAGGATCAGCCCGAAGCTGATTCACACCCACACCTTCCCGCTCGGCGAGGTGCCGACGGCGATCCGCTACGCACGGGAAAAACTCGACGGGGCGATCAAAGTCGTCGTCCAAATCCGCGAGGACTGACCGCCCGGGCATGTTCGCGCCGTCACCCGGTGGCGCTGATCGACGCGTGCGCGGGCGCCGCGGGCGTTGATGGACGATGCTGGCCAGGGCTTGACCTCAACCGCCGTGTGAGTGCGCGTCATGATCCTGCGTGTCCGAATAGCCACGGGCGCGGCCATACAGCATCGTCTGATGGCGCGTGAGCACGGATGCGGCGCGCAGATGCGCGACCAGGTGGACGGCGCGCAACCTGCCCTCGATTTCTGCGATCCGTGCCGTAGCGGCCATGACGTCCTGCGGCGACGGCCGGCCCGAGGCAAACAACGCGTCAAGCGCCCGTTCGGCCTCGATGAGCTGTCGGCCCAGCGGAATCGCCTGCGCTTGCATCTCGCGCCGCAGGGCTTCCATCTCGCCCACCTGCGCCTGCGTCAGGGACAGCGCCTCCTGCAGTTCCAGCACATGCAGGGGCCCGGGCCAGCCGTTGAGTTCGGCCGCCCTGGCGTAGCCGAGCCCGGCGCCCTCCAGAAGGCCGCGCTGCTCCTCGTCGGACAGGGCCTTGATCGCACGCTGCTCCTCGCCCGCATAGGGCGACGTTTGCTGTGCCTGCGCAGGAGCCGCGCCGATGATGAAGATGGCGATGCCGGCAAGCCTGGCAAGAAAAGTGAATTTCATGAGGTGTCCCTGTTTTCGCCGTTCGCGGAATCGTACACCAGCCCGGGCGGGCGGGCCATCGATCCGTAACGGCTCGCCGCACGCCGCCGCAAACCGCCCGGGTTATCCACAAATAATCAACCGACCTCCGGGGTTATCCACAAGTATTCGCGGGACCCGATTCTTATCCACAAGAAAATTCGCGCGGGGCCGATTTTGTCGTTGCAAGACGACGCCAAGTGTCGGACCATCAACTCGCACGGTAAGAGGTTTTCGGATCTTGAACCGTGTGGATCGGGAAGCCGACAGGTGGACCGGTTCGGAAAGCCTTCGGGTGGACCGGGCTGCGGACCCTGAAAGTGAAACGGTTCGGAAGGCGTCAGGATGTGCCCGAAAGGGTGCGATGCAAAGACTCCGCGTCTGAGCACTTGGCGCCTTCCTTTATTTTTGTCTGGCGCAGGCGCCGGGCACGTGGCGCCAACCGTCGCCCCGACGCTCTTCCTCCCGACACGCGCCAGACAGATCTTGCCGAGTTCCCGGCGGCACCGAGCGTGCCGCAGCGGCGACGCAAGGCAGGGCCCGGCGCGTCCCTTGGGACGGCGCCGGGCCCCCGGTCTTCTAGAACGTCAGGTATGCTGTTCCGCGTCTACGCACTTGTGCGCTATCCGAATAAGCGGGATCGCACCGGCTGTCAACAACAACTTGTGGGCAATTCTCTCAAATCCCCTAAATCTTGTGGCTGTAGCGCGGTGATCGCGAATCCCCCGATCACTCGGAGATGCCCGACGCGACCGCGTCGCGGGTGATCGCCGGCAGCGCCTCCAGGGCGCGCAGCGCGTCTTTCAGTCGCCGGCGCAGGCGGCGCGGCAGGCGCTTCGGATCGACGCGGGACGACGGTTCGCGCCCGGCCTCGATGTCGTCGATCTGCTGGTCGAGAATGGCCCGGGTCACCTGCTGATAGGCGTGGCACAGGCTGTCGAAATCGTCGGCGTCGAGGATGCCGGCCTCCTGCAGGGCGCTCATCCGCTCGGCGGTCGACGTGGCGAGACTGCCGAGGCGCAGCGCCATGGTGCGCGCGCCGCTGGTGATCGGGAGCTGGCCGCCGAGCTTCAGGTCGACGCGGCCCGCGGTGGTCTTGAAGCGGCCGAACAGGTTGATCGGCGCGTGGTGATCCTCGATCTGCACCGCCATGCGGCGCAGGAACAGCGGCGCCCGCGAGGCCATGTCCACGGCCATCCCGCGCAGCCGCTCGGCAAGCGCGAAATCGCCGTGCACCGGCACGAAGTCGAAGAAGATATGGACCATCAGCAGCGGTTCATAGTCGAGGCTGCGCAGCCACGACAGCACCTCCTCCTCCCAGCCGGCGAGCGAGCGCCGCCACGCCGGGTTGCTGGCCATCACCTTGCCCTTGCAATAGGGGATGCCGGACGCATCCAGCAGGTCGGCGACGCGCTGGCCGATTTCGGCGAACCAGGCATCGTCGGCCGCGCAGCCCTCATGCACGATGGCGTTGTCCTGGTCGGGCGCAAGCAGGCTCTCGCCGCGGCCGCCGGAGCCGAGCACCAGCAGCGCCCAGGGTGCCGGTGCCGGGCCCTTGCCCTCCGCCTGCATCGCCGCCTCGGCAAGCTCGGCTGCGCGCCGCGTCATGTCGCAATAGACCTGGCTGATCACCGCGGCGGCGTTCAGCGCGTTGACGCCTTCGGCCAGCATCGCCCGCACGACGTCCGGCAGTTCCGCCCGCACCGCCGCCATGCCCGGTGCGTCCCCGGCATGGTTCAGGGCGTCGCCGAGCTGCACCATGTCGCCACTGCGCAGCGTCAGCAGCGCGCGGCCGGTCACCATGCCGACGGCCTTGCGGGTCGCCGGCTCGACCGCCACCAGATGGCGCACGCCGTGCCGCATCATGCGGCCCAGCGCCTTGTAGACGAAGGCGTCGGTGCGCACGTCGTGCACCGGGCTCGACAGCAAGGCGCGGACCCGGCCGGCGGCGGCGGCGGCGCCGTCCCGGGCCAGCGCACGCAGCACGTCGCGCTCGGTGATGATACCCGCGGGGCGGCCGGCGGCATCCAGCGCGACGAGTGCCGACACCTGCTTCTCGACCATCAGGTGGGAGGCGGACTCGAGCGTCATGTCCGGATCGGCGAGGATCAGCGGCGCCGACATCACCTCGCGGACCCGATGGCGGTAGGGGAACGAATCCAGCCGTTCGAGCGGGGCGCTATCCATGTCCCGCCCCTTCGGCCTCGGCTGCCCCGGGTTCCATCGCGTAATCCAGCATCCGCCTGACAGCCGCCCGGATCTCGAACGTCACGGAAATCCTGTCGCCCGTCATCGCCCGTCGCCTCCTCCTGCTAGGAATCGCCAGTGTTGGTTCAGCCGCAGTCATACGACATTTCGCGGTGCGGCGGCAAACCCGCGGACGGCCCGCCGAGGTCCGCGACCTTTGTCGCCCTGCGCCGCAGAAACAGCGGTGCGGGCATGCGTGTGGCGCGCGCCGCCCCGCCGCGCTACACTGGGACCATAACTGACGAAAAGCCAAGATTCCTGGGAGGCGCCCGATGACCCATTCGGTGCTGGTCGTGGAAGACGAGCCGAACATCGTCATGTCGCTGGAATTCCTGATGAAGAAGGCCGGGTACGCGGTGCGCGTCGCGCGCGACGGTGACGCGGCGGTGCGCGCGCTGGAGGACGCGCCCCCCGATCTGATGCTGCTCGACGTGATGATGCCCGGGCGCGGCGGGTTCGACATCTGTCAGCTGGTGCGGGCCAATCCCGACTGGGCCCATATCAAGATCATCATGCTAACCGCCAAGGGTCGCGAGGTCGAGCGCGAGAAGGGCATGGCGCTTGGCGCCGACGACTACATCACCAAGCCGTTTTCGACCCGCGAGGTGGTGGAGCGGGTGCGCCAGTACCTGCCCGAGACGACCGCCGGCGACGGCTGAGGTCGCGCGTTGAGCCGCGCGCGGCCCCTGAAGGCATCCCGCCTGATCGACATCTCCGCGACGCTGTTCGTCCTCGCCGCGGCCGCAGTGGCGGTGGCGATCGCCGCCTTCCTGGCCTGGCGGGCCGAGGACGTCGGACCGGCGCTCGGTCCCGACGCGGCGCTGGTGGCGCTGGCCGGCCTATTGGCGATCGGGGTCGCGGGCCTGTTGCTGTGGCGCCAGCTGCGCCTGTCCATCGCGCAACCCGCCGCGGCGCTCGACCTGGCCGCCGCCGCGGCGCTGCACGCCGACCAACCGCCGCCGCGCCCGCCACGAGGCCATGCGCTGGGGCCGCTGCCCGAGACCGTGACCGCGCTGGCCGGCGCGCTGGTCGCCGCGCGCGCGGAGGGCGCGACGGCGCTGGCCGAGGCGACCGCACGCGTCGAGGAGCAGAAGAACCGGCTGGCCGCGATCCTGCGCGACCTGTCGGAGGGGGTCTTCGTCTGCGATTCCAGCAACCGCGTCCTGCTTTACAACCAGGCCGCGGCACGGCTGCTGGGCGCCCCGGGGGCGCTGGGGCTGGGCCGTTCACTGTTCGCGGTGGTCACCCGCGAGCCGGTGCTGCACGCGCTCGACCATCTCGACCAGGCCGCGAGCGCCGGCGAGGAAGGATCGCGCCGCGCCGGCAGCATCGCCACGGTGCTGGCCACGGCGGATCTAAGCACCATGCTGTACGGCCGCATCAGCCGGGTGCGCGACGGCCGTGGTCAGCCCAGGGGCTACGTCTTGTCGATCGGCGAGACGGCGGGGGACATCGCCGAACTGAGCAGCCGCGACGCGCTACTGCGGACCGCCTTCGAAGACCTGCGCGGGCCGCTCGCCAGCCTGCGGGCGGCGGCCGAGACGCTGCAGGGCCATCCGGATATCGATGCCGACGAGCGCCGCCGCTTCGTCGACGCGCTGGCCGACGAGAGCGTCGCGCTGGCCGGCACGCTGGATCGCATCGCGGTGGAATTCCGCGAACTGTCGACCGTGCGCTGGCCGATGACCGACATCCATTCCACCGACTTGCTGGGCTGCGTCATCGCCGAACTGGGCCGCCGCCACGGCGACCGCGGCCCGGTCGCGAAGCCGGTCGGGCCGCCGTTCTGGCTGCACGGCGACAGCCATTCCCTGATGCTGATGCTGATTCATCTGTTGGAGCGGTTGGCCGAACACGCCGGCGCGACGGCGTTCGACGTCAATGCGGGCAGCGGCGACCGACGCGTCTATCTGGACTTCGCGTGGCCCGGCAAACCAGTGCCGGCCGCGGTCCTCGACGGCTGGCTCGACGCGCCGCTGCCCGGGGCGCTGGGGGCGGCGACCGCGCGCCAGGTGCTGGAGCGCCACGGCAGCGAGGTCTGGAGCAAGCCGGGCGAGGCACCGGGCATGGCCCTGCTGCGCGTGCCCGTGATGGCGGCGCGGGCGCACGACAGCGCCCCGCTAACCCTGCCACCACGCCCCGAATTTTTCGATTTCGACCTCGAGTCGCAAGGCCAGGACGTGGGCGCGATGCAGGACGTGCCGCTCGCCCGGCTGCCCTGCGTCGTGTTCGACACCGAGACCACGGGACTGCGGCCCAGCGAGGGCGACGAGATCGTCTCGATCGCCGGTGTGCGCGTCGTCAACGGGCGGGTGCTGTCGGGCGAGAGCTTCCTCGAGCTGGTCGACCCGGGCCGCCGTATCCCCGCCTCCTCGACCCGCTTTCACGGCATCACCGCCGACATGGTGGCGGGCAAACCTGGCATCGCGCCGGTGCTGCAGCGCTTTCATGCCTTTGCCCAGGGCACCGTGCTGGTCGCCCACAACGCCGCCTTCGATATGAAATTCCTGACCCTGAAACAAGAGCAAGCCGGCGTGCGGTTCGACAATCCGGTGCTCGATACACTGCTGCTGTCGGCCTGGCTGCACGACGATGTGCCGGACCACAATCTCGACGCCATTGCCGCGCGCTTCGGGGTGGAGGTTTCCGGCCGCCACACGGCGCTGGGCGATTCGCTGGCCACCGCCGCGGTGTTCCTGCATATGGTGGACGTGCTGGCCGCGCGCGGCATCGCCACGCTGGGCGACGCGCTGGCAGCGTCGGAGCAGATGATCCGGCTCCGGCGCATGCAGGAGCAGTTCTGAGCCGGCGGGGGAGAAGCGAACAATGACCGACCAGAGGCGGGATCGCCGGATCGGCAAGGACGATGACCGCGACCCGCGGCACGAGAGCCGCATCCGAGAGTGGTCCTTCACGCTGTTCCTGGCTGGCGCGATCGCCTTCACGCCGCCGCTGATGATGGTGTTCGACCGCCCGGCGATGCTCTTCGGCCTGCCCCTGCTCTACGTCTATCTGTTCGCGCTGTGGGGCGCGCTCATCTTTCTGGCCGCCCGGATCGCCTCGCACGGGCGGCGCCACCCGCGCGCACCCGAGGACTGAGGCAATGCTGCAGGGCTGGTTCATCCTGACAGTCTCTTTCGCCTATGTCGGGCTGTTGTTCGCGATCGCCTATTACGGCGACAAGCGCGCCACCGAGGGCCGCAGCCTGATTGCCAATTCGCCGTCGATCTACGCGCTGTCGATCGCGGTCTACTGCACGTCCTGGACCTACTATGGCAGCGTCGGGCGCGCCGCCGTCAACGGGCTGGATTTCCTGCCGATCTATCTCGGCCCGACACTGGTCTTCCTGCTGTGGTGGTTCCTGCTGCGCCGCATCCTGCGCATCAGCAAAGCCAATCACATCACCTCGATCGCCGACTTCATTTCGTCGCGCTACGGCAAGTCGACGATGCTCGGCGGCCTGGTGACCGTCATCGCCGTGGTCGGCATCCTGCCCTACATCTCGCTACAGCTCAAAGCCGTGGCCACCAGCTTCACCGTGCTGCTGCAGTATCCCGACGTCGTCACCCCGCGCACCCTGCCCGAGGTACCCGTCGTCGGCGACCTCGCTTTCCTGATCGCACTGCTGATGTCGGCCTTCGCGATTCTGTTCGGCACCCGGCATATCGACGCTTCGGAACAGCACGAGGGGATGGTCGTCGCTGTGGCCTTCGAGTCGCTGGTCAAGCTGGTCGCCTTCGTTGCCGTAGGCCTCTTCGTGACCTACGGCCTGCGCGACGGGTTCGGCGATCTGTTCGCTGCGGCCGCGCGCGACCCGGACCTGGCGCGGCTTTTGACGATGGAGGCGTCGAGCGGCTACCCGCAGTGGGTGACCATGACGATCCTGTCGATGGCGGCGATCCTGTGCCTGCCGCGGCAATTCCAGGTCTCGGTGGTCGAGAACGTCAACCCGCGGCATCTTGACCGTGCGGTCTGGCTGTTCCCGCTTTATCTGCTGGTGATAAACGTGTTCGTGCTGCCGATCGCGCTTTCAGGTCTGCTGCACTTCCCCGGCGGCCAAGTCGACGCCGACACCTTCGTGCTGACCCTGCCGATGGTGGAGCGCCAGGAGTGGCTGGCGCTGCTCGTGTTCGTCGGTGGGCTGTCGGCGGCGACCGGCATGGTGATCGTCGCCTCGATCGCGCTCTCGACGATGATCTGCAACGACCTTGTGATGCCGATCCTGCTGCGCATGACCTGGCTGCGCCTGACCGAACGCGAGGATCTGACCGGGCTGCTGCTGGCGATCCGCCGCGGCGCCATCGTGATGGTCCTCCTGCTGGGCTATCTCTACTACCGCTTCATCGGCGAGTCCCACACGCTGGTCACGATCGGCCTGCTGTCCTTCGCCGCGGCGGCACAGTTCGCGCCGGCGATCATCGGCGGCATCTTCTGGCGCGGCGCCACGCGCATCGGCGCCCTGGCCGGCCTCTCGCTCGGTTTCGCGATGTGGATCTATACGCTGCTGCTGCCCTCTTTTGCGCTCTCGGGCTGGCTCAGCGAGGCCTTCATCGCCGAGGGGCCGCTCGGGATCGGGCTGCTGAAGCCATACGAGCTGTTTGGGCTCGACGGGCTGGACTATCTCAGCCACGCCCTGTTCTGGACCATGCTGTTCAATATCGGCGGTTATGTTCTGGGCTCGGTGGTGAGCCGGCAGAGCGTCCCGGAACAGGTGCAGGCAGCGTTGTTCGTCGACATCCACCGACACGCCGGCGACCAGCCCGGCGCTACATTCTGGCGCGGCACCGCGACGGTGGACGATCTGGTCGATCTGGTCGGCCGGTTCGTCGGCCGGGAACAGGCGAAGCGTGCCATCGCCGACCATGCCCAGCAGCGCAATCTCAAAATCGGCCGCAACAGGGAGGCGGACCCGGCGTTGATCAGCTTTGCCGAGCGGACACTGGCCGGTGTGATCGGCGCGGCGTCGGCGCGGATCATGCTGCATACGGTGGCCCAGGGCGAGGTCGTCGGCATCGACGAGGTGATGCAGATCCTCGACGAGACCTCGCAGCTGCTGGAATACAGCCGCCAGCTGGAGCAGAAGAGCCGCGCGCTGGAGGCCGCGACGGCGGAATTGCGGGCCGCCAACGAACGTCTGCAGGAACTCGACCGGATGAAGGACGATTTCATTGCCACGGTCAGCCACGAGCTACGCACGCCACTGACCTCGATCCGCTCGTTCGGCGAGATCCTGGCCGACAATCCCGATCTGGAGCCGGAAGAGCGGGACCGCTTCCTTGCCGTCATCATCCGCGAGAGCGAGCGCCTGACCCGGCTGATCAACGAGATTCTCGACCTGGCGCGGATGGAGGCGGGGCGCATGACTTGGGAGATGGCGGACATCGACCCCAAGGCGGCGATCGACGAGGCGCTGGCGGCCACCGCGAGCCTGTTCGCGGGCGACGACATCCAGCTATCAACGCGAATGCCGGACGCCCTGCCGCTCGTGCATGCCGACCGCGACCGGCTGATCCAGGTGGTGGTCAACCTGTTGTCCAACGCGGCGAAGTTCACGCGCGGGCCCGACCGCCGGGTGGAGTTCGAGGTGAGAGTCGAGCCCGGCGCGATCACGGTCACCGTCGCCGACAACGGGCCCGGCATAGCCTGGGGGGAGCGCGAGCGGATTTTCGAGAAGTTCCAGCAGGCCGGCGAAAGTCCGACCGACAAGCCGGCCGGAACCGGTTTGGGCCTGCCGATCTGCCGGCAGATCGTGACCCATTTCGGGGGCCGCATCTGGGTCGAAAGCAACCCCGGCAATGGCGCGAAGTTCCACTTCACGGTGCCCTTGGCCGGGTCGAAGGGCGGACGAGCGGACGGAACCGGAAGGGCGGCGGAATAGGCCAGCGGCACGGACGCGGGCGGCCGCCGCTCTGCATCCCGGCGCGCGGGCGGCGGCTAGAACACCTCGCCGGTGAATTCGAGGCGCACGCGCTGCCTGAAAGCCTCGACTGCCTTGAGCGAATCGACAAGCATGTCGCGTTCGCGGTCCGACAGGCTTCCTGGATGGACATAGCTGTCGACCGCGTGGCCGGCCTGGAAATCGGCGATCTGCTGTCGCAGTAGCAGGCTGGCGATGTGGTCGAAGGCGCCGCAGAGGTAGTCCTCCTCGTCGTTGTTCAGCGCGCCCCGGGCGTGCAGGACGCGGATCCGCTCCAGCGTCGAGGTTTCCGCGACCCCGTGCTTGAGCGCCAGTAGCCGGACATTGGTCACCAGCGGCGTCGCGCCGGCGAATTTCAGGTTGATCTCGCCCCTGTGGTCGGGCGGGTCCCTTTCGGTGACGAAGCGGTCGAACCAGCCGAGCGCAACGCCGTACCGCGCCGCCTCGCGCGCCATCTCCAGCAGGAAGGCCGGGCTCGACTTCAGCATGGCGGTGACGGTGCGGCGCAGCTCGCGGACGAATTCGGCGTGCCCCGCCGCGGGCGCAAAATCGAATAAGATATCCGAGAGCTGGATCGCGATGGTGCCGCGGCGGCATCCCCATCCGACAAGCTGCTGGCGCCATTGGCTGCGCGTCTTGCGCCAGACCGGATTGATCACCATCACCCCGCCGCGGCAGAGCGGGAAGCCGATGCGGTCCAGCATGCTGGTCACGCGTTCGGCGAGCGCGATGAACCAGCCGTCGATGGATGTGTGGTCTTCGTCGGCATAGTCGTCGAGAATGAAACCGTTGTCCTGGTCGGGATAGAGATAGCTCTCGCCGCGCCCGCCGGAACCCATGACGATCATCGCGAAGGCCACCGGCGGCTCGCCGAGACCGTCGCCGGCCATGCCGGCAATGCACAGATCGACCACGCAGCGGTGGATGTCGCGGTTGATGCCGGTCAGCAATTGCTGGATTTCGGGCGCCGGCACGCGGTCCCGGAGCAGCGCAGCGGCGACTTCCACCTGCGCCGCCTTGATTTCGCGCATGCCGTCTTCCGTCGCCTCATGGGCGATCCGCTCGATCAGCCCGATGGTCTGCTCGGCCACCATGGCCAGCGCCTGGTGACGCTCGATGATCCCGACGAGCCGGCCGCCGGGGTCGACCACCGGCATATGGCGCCAGCCGGACCGCCGCATCGCGGCGATGGCGCGGTAGAGAAAGTCGCCGGTCGAGACCGTGCGCACCGGGCTGCTCATGACGCCGGAAACGGGGGCCGTGCCCGCGCAGCGCAGCGCCACACGGCGCACCACGTCGCCCTCGGTGACGATCCCGATGGGCCGGTTGGCGGCGTCGACGACCAGCGCGCAGGACTGCCCGGCCTCGGCCATGCGCGCGACCAGATCAGCCACCGTGGCGTTCTCGCCCAGCACCACCGGCGGCGGGCCAGTGAATTCGCCGACGAGGCGGGTAAAGACACGGGTCTGCGACTGCATCGCGCCATCCTGCCACAGGCTGGCCGGCCCCACACGAAAATGTCATCTCCGAATCGCGCGGTCACCTTGCCGGCCGGCGAACCGCACGTTAACCTGTTTCCTGGATACTGAGGATATGGCCGGACTGCTCGCAACCCTGATGCGACCCGATCGCGAGGACGACCCCGATCGCGGGGCGGTGATTCAGGCCGCCAACATCCTGCAGATCGGCGAGTTCCAGTTCCTCCAGCTCGCCTTCACGGAATGGTTCGGGCACGACATGCCGGCACACGAGGTCGATGGCCATTTCCACAGCTTCGCCATCAGGGGCGAGACGCCCGGCTGGGCGATCCGACATGCGGAGCACATCATCGACTGGGACGCGCGCGGCCTGCTGGCCGCGAACAACCCGGACTTTCACCGCTTCGACAATTTGCACTATTCGGCGGTCCCGCAGGGCGTGCGGCGCTTCGCCGTGGCTGTCGCATGCCTGGCGCTGGCGGTTGGCGGGGGGCTGATGATCAGCCACATCACGGTGCACAAGGGCACTTCGATCCTGCCGCCCTATTTCGACGAGCAGGACCTGCCGCAGGCGCCGGCGCCGGCCGACCTTCGCGGCTCGTGATCCCGCAGCGCGCGGCAGAGCCCTATTGAGCGCCGACCGGCCGGCCGTTACAGTGCGCCGATGTTTGAATTCGCCGGCTCGCTGGAGCCCTTCGTCAACCTGATCTTCCTCGGCGTCACCGGCTTCATCGCGGTGCACGGCATCCGCTATCGCGACGCCGACGGCAACAGCGACTTCGTGCGGCTGCTGTTCGGCTGCATCGCCGCGGTGTTCTTCTTCATGGTGCTGGTCCAGGACGTGCTGGGGCTGATGAAATTCGGGTAGCGCGGATTCAGCGCGGACCAGGTCGGCGCCCGCGCAATGTCCCCCGCGCCCCTCCCACGCATGCCTCATCCTGAGCCTGTCGAAGGATGCGTACGAGGGGAGTCGCCACCTGCAAAAGCGCTTGGAAAAGGCACTTTCGATGCCTTCGCCTCGCTCTCCGAGACATCCTTCGACAGGCTCAGGATGAGGAGCATGCGGAAAGGGTGTTGGGGAAATCACGGAGCCTGCTGCATCCATTCGTCATTGCGCGCCGCAGGCGAAGCAATCCAGCCGTCCGGCCTTTCTGGATTGCCGCGGCGCCCTCATCCTGAGCCCGTCGAAGGCCGCGTCTCGCAATGACGGCCATTTGTATCGCGCAAAGGGCTCCACGATGAGGCGTGCGCGATGAAAGAAGCCATCGCCGCAACCCGCCCTACGGCTTGTACATGCGCTGCTCTTCGTCGAGTTCGGGAATGGCGAGCCGGCGCTGGTCCTCGGGCAGCTGCAGCTGCTCGTGGATGTAGATCGCCCGGTCGCGGATTGTTGACGGCTTGTAGCCGTAGAGGATTTCGTGGATCACGCCGGGCCCCTCGACAGCGCCCTCGTCGACCTGGATCGAGCGGATGTAATCTTCCAGCGCCTCCTGATACTCGCCGCGCCGGTCGTGCAGGATGCCGCGGTTGGCATAGGCCGCGGCCAGCACCGCGCGTCCCGTCGGGTCGTCCGGCGCGACGGATTCGCTCAGGACGTCGATCATGTATCGGAATTCCGCGAACGCCGCGTCGTGCCGGTCGGTCTGCATGAACACCAGCGCCCGTCCCATCAGCGCACCGCGGTGGTCGGGCATCTGGTCGAGCGCCTTGTCGAAGGCCTCGAGCGCATCCTCGTAATTCCCCTCGGACAGGCGCTGGTCGCCGACCCGGACCTGGTAGTCGCCGGGCTCGCCGCCGGAGAACCATTCGGTGGCGAGCCAGAACAGCATCGCGCCGACGATGAGCAGCGCCATCAGTTTCACGAAGCGGCGGGTGACGCGGTCGTTCATTCGCGTCCCCACGCTAGAACAAGACGCTGTTGACGAAGAAATAGGAAAATACGAAGACCAGCAGCCCGGCGCTGAGCCCGGCGCGGCGCCGCAGCCTCTGCTGTTCGATTGCGCCGATCTCCGCCTTGCTCATGGCGCGCCGGACCATCAGCGCCCAGATCAGGTTGCGCACCGGAAGGAACAGCGCAAGCGCCAGGGCGACGACCCAGACAATCGCGAATTTGGCAGTGAACAGCTCAGCCATGATCCGTCGCGGACGATTTCCTCGCCGGACCGCCACTCCGGCCCGGCTCCGCCCTCAGGATAGCAGAAAAAGAAAACGGGGGAAGGACGAGTCCTTCCCCCGAAGTTGCGTTGGTTCGACCGGGTCGCGGTCAGGCGGCGCCGCCCGCACCCGCCTGTTCGGCAGGCGTGCGGACCTGGTCGCCGATGTCCTCGACCAGTGCGGTGATTTCCTTGTCCGGCAATGTGGACATCTCCATCTTGTATGCGAGGAACCACATCATTCCGACGCCGAGGGCCCAGAACAGGATCTGCCAGGCCCAGATCGACGGGATGCCGAAGGTCCAGGTCGACGAATCGGCCGGGATTCCGAACAGGGTGTTGCCGATCACGGCGCCCGGGCCGATTCCGAAGAACAGCCAGGCCAGGGTGATGACCCAGGCGATCGGCTTGAGGCCCTGCTTGCCGGCCGACAAGGTCGCATGCTCGCGCAGGAAGTCATGGAACTTCATGCGGTGCGCGCGGGCCGCACCGTCCTGCGTCATTGCCGAGACCGGGATGCAGACAGCCAGGTTGAAGATGATGCCCCAGCCCGCCGAATGGATGGTCCACGGCCAGCGGCCCCAGATATCGATGCCGACGGACTTCAGGATCCCCAGGCCGAAGCTCTCGGTAAAGATGACACCGAGCAAGCCTGCGGCCAGACCCCATGTGGCGCCCTGACGGGTAATCCACGGGAACCAGGTGACCGCCGCCAGGGCCGGCCACATCTGGAAGCCGAAGGCCACCGCGAGGCCGCCCAGCAGCACCAGCGCATCAGCCGAGAAGGTGGCCACCGTCAGCGCCGAGAGCACGATGAAAGCAACACCGGCACGGCCGATCAACTTCTGCCTGACGTGGGTCGCCCCCGGATCGAGGTACCGCTTGTACAGGTCGCGAGTCAGCATGGCGCCGGCGGTCGACATGTAGGCCGCCCCGGTGGACTGCATCGCCGCCAGCGCACAGACGGCCAGCAGGCCGACCAGCCATGGGGCCGTGTCCGCGATCTGGTTGAAGTAATACGGCACCAGGGAATCCGGCTTGGCGGCGATCGAGTCCGGCAAGGCGTTAACGATGGCAAGACCGGCTTCGTTCACCAGCGGGTTGGCACCCAGCAGATGCGCGCCCATGCCCTGGAAGGCGGTGAAGAAGAACAGGATCAGGCCGATACCGAAGGACGACGCCCAGACCTGTTGCGGCGCGAACGGCCGCGGGTCGTTGTTCGAGAACGACCACATCGAGAAGGCCGGTGCCGACTGGATGCCCATCAGCGCGAACATGTAGGTCAGCACCATGACGCCGGTCCACAGGCCGCCGACCGGCGTTTCCTTGCCGAGGCCCGCGGTGAACTGGATCACGCCCGGAATCGCGAAATAGGAGTTGTGTCCGTCCGGGGTCGCGCCCCACTTGGCGAGTTCCGGTTGCGCCGCCAGACTGGCGAAGCCCTGGTTCAGCGCCGTCCAACCGCCGGCCATGTCGAGCGCGATAAAGCCGGTGATGACGATGCCGAGAGCCAGCAGGACACATTGCACCGTGTCCACGTAGGCCACGGCGCGCAGGCCGCCCGACGCCACGTAGACCAGCACCACGGCCGACAGCACCCACATGCCGACGTCCTTGTGGATCAATCCGTCGGTCAGCACATTGAACAGGAAGCCCGATGCGCCGAGCTGCACGCCCAGATACGGGATCGAGAACAGCAGCGCCACGATCACCGTCAGGATGCGGATGGCGTCACCCTGGAAATAGTCGGAGAGCATTTCGCCCGGCGTCACATAGCCGAAGCGCTTGCCCAGGATCCATTGCCGTTTCAGGAACATCACCCCCGTGAAGGGAATCGTGATCGTGTAGAAGGACGCGTATGCGTACTGGAAGCCGTCGCGATACACCAGCCCCGGGTGACCCATGAAGGTCCAGCCCGAGAACGACGTCGCGGTGGCGGCCAGAATGAAGACCCACATCGACAGGCGGCGCCCGGCGATGAAATAGTCCGAGGCCGTCTTCGCCGCCATGGCCGACTTCACACCCCAGAAGATGCAGTAGGCCCAGTACAATGCGACGAAGACGAATAGCCAGTAGACTTTCGGTGCCATGTAGTCGTCTCCTAGTCCGTTCAACCTCTTGTGTTCACACGTTTCGGGTCCCTGCGGCCCAATTGGGCTTGTATTTGTCCGTGCGGATCCCGAAACGTCCCCGCGCGGTTCAGCCTGATCGGTTCCGGCGCGGGCGGACAGCCGCCCGATTCCGTTCCCTTTCGCCCCGGGATCACACCCGGCGATATCCGAAAGACATCAACCAACCGTCGATCGTATAGGATTTTCCCTGCCCGGCCCCACCTGGCTCACGGAGGCGTGACGGCGTGTATCGGAACCGGATGCAGGCAACCATTCTGAAGTCACCCCCCATATTTCTTAACCAAAGCGCGATCAAAATTTCACAAATTACAGACCGCGTCAACAAACCACTGGAAACAAGCGGTCTTGGAATCGCAGGGGGAAATGATCGGGAATCGCTGCGTTATGGGGCCGGTATTCGCGCCATGGGGGAAGGGGGTCGGGCCGGGCATGTGCGGAAACGCCGGTCACGAACAGCAAGACCCCTGGGTCGGCCGGCCCGGACCATCCCGCACGGTCGTCGCGAGTCCCGGATGGTTGACGCGGCCCGCAATCGTTATGAAACGACGCTCTTGCGAAAAAAAAGCCGGCGGCGGGATGCGTCGTCCCGCCGCCGGCGTGTCCGTGGGCAACGGCGGATCTAGTTCTTCTTGGCGGCGCAGGGGTTGCAGGGATTCTTTGCCGCACACGGGCTGCACGGATTCTTCGCCGCGCAGGGGTTGCACGGGTTCTTGGCCGCACAGGGATTGGCGCTGACCTCTCTCGCGCAACACGGATTGCACGGGTTCTGGACGCAGGCCGAGCAGGGGTTGGCTGCGGCGCAGGGGTTGTTGCCGGCCGACCAGGCCGGCACGGCGATGGCCATGGCGGCCGCGGCGACGCCGGCGGCAAGGGTGGCTTTCAGGGTCCTGGCGTTATGGATGGGCATTTCTCTCTCTCCCGGGGTTTGACGATTGTTTGAGCGCATCACCGCGCCACTGTCCCGACAATAACCCCGGCGCTGTCACGCGCCCATCCCGCAAACATCACGATTTCGTCACGATCGCCCCTCTGCCGATCACATCTGCGCGAGGGGCAACCGGAAGGTGAACGCCGTGCCCTCGCCGAGCGCGCTTTCCACCTTGATCGGGCAGTCATGGAGCTGCAGGATCCGCCGCGTGATCGCAAGGCCCAGCCCGGTGCCTTCCGGCGCTTCGCCCCGGGATTTCTCGGCCCGGTAGAAGCGCTCGAAGATCCGCTCGCGATCCTCAGCGGCGATGCCGCGCCCGGTGTCGGCGACGCGCATCTCGATGCCGGTCGCGTCCGGCGCCAGCGATAGCCGGACCGATCCGCCCTCGGGCGTATACTTGATTGCGTTTTCGATGAGGTTTTCCAGAACCCGTTCGATCAGCCCGATGTCGGCGCGCACGAACGGCGCGTTCCCCGGAATCTCGGTCTCCAGCGACAGGCGCTTGCGCTCGGCCTCGGGCCGGAATTTCTGGGCCACGTCCTGCACCAGTTCAGGCAGCGAGAACGGCTCGAAGTTCAGCCGCGTGCCGGTCGAGTCCAGCATGGTCAGCTCGAACAGCTCGGCGACCAGGCGGGCCAGCCGCTCGCCCTGGCGCACCGCAAGGTCGAGATATTTGCGTTTTTCCTCGTCCGAGAACGAGTCCTGTTTCATCGCCAGGGTTTCAAGGTATCCCTGCAGCGACGCCAGCGGGGTGCGCAGATCGTGCGAGATATTGGCGACCATGTCGCGCCGCGCCGCGTCTGCCCGGCGCAACTGTTCGATCTGGTCGGCGATGCGCTGCGACATCTCCTCGAATGCGATGCCCAGGCGGTCGATCTCGTCGCCCCTGCGGCGCCACCCCGTCAGCGTCACCGGCGCCTCGAAACCCGCCTCGCGGAACGTCTCCACCGCGCCGGTCAGCCGCGTCAGGCGCCGCGTCAGCCAGGCGAACGACAAAATCCCCACGGCGAGCGCCACCAGAACGCCGATGCCTCCAGCGCCGATGGCGAGGCGCAGGATATAGCTGCCTGACAGCAGGTCGGCAGCGGATTCGTATTCCTCGCCGCCCAGCACGACGTAGAGATAACCGGCGCGCCTGCCGCTGTCGTACACCTCGGCGGCCGAGAACGGCTTGCTGCCGCGCAGGTCGCGCGGGTCGTCGCCGCGCAGCGGCAGGGTGTCCGGCCCGGCGATCCAGGACCGCAGCGGCCGCAGGTCGACCCGGGTGCGCTTGACGCGGCCCGGCTCGGCGGAGAAGGCCAGAATGCCGCCCTCGAGGTCCAGCAAATAGACCTCGATCCGCGGGTTGATCACCATGAGTTGGTCGAACAGGCCGGTCAGCGCTTCCTGGTTGACCGCGCCGTCGGTGATCAGCGGATAGGCCCTGGCAATATAATGGGCGAGCGGGCTGTTCAGGCTCTGGTCGACTTCTTCCTGGTAGAGCCGCGTCGCAAACAGGGTCAGCGCGATCCAGGCGACGCACGTGACCGCAAGGATGGCCAGCAGCGCGAGCGTCAGCTTGGCCGAAAGCCGGCGCAACATCACGGGGTTCCCGTTGCGCCGGCCGTTTGCGCCGCGCCGAGGCGGTCGTTGAACTTGTACCCGACACCCCAGACGGTGAGGACGTATTCCGGCTGCGACGGGTCCGCCTCGATCTTCGCCCGCAGCCGGTTGATGTGCGAGTTGACGGTGTGCTCGTAACCGTCATGGCCGTAGCCCCAGACCAGGTCGAGCAGCTGCTGGCGCGTATAGACGCGGCCCGGATGCCGCGCGAACTGCAGCAGCAGGTCGAATTCCCGCGCCGTCAGCTCGACCGGGTCGCCGGCGATTGTGACCTGCCGCTTGTCGGGATCGATCGTCATGCCGCCCGCTTCGATGCGCTGTCCTGCGGCGTCCTGCGCCGCCGGCCCGAGCGCCTCGAGGCGCCGGAAGATCGCCTTTACCCGGGCGATCAGCTCGCGGATGCTGAACGGTTTGGTGAGATAGTCGTCGGCGCCCATCTCCAGCCCGACGACGCGGTCGACCTCTGACGATTTGGCGGTCAGCATCAGGATCGGCGTATAGCTGTCACCCGCGCGCAGGCGACGGCACAGCTCCAGCCCCTCCATCCGCGGTAGCATCAGGTCGAGGATGATCAGGCCCCAGCCGCCGGCGGCGGCCAGTTCGTATCCACGGGCGCCATCGGTTGCCAATACCACCTCGCAGTCGAGATCGCGCAGGTGCAGCGCAACCAGCTCGGCGATATCCGGGTTGTCCTCGACGACGAGTATCCGGCGCGACACGGCTCGATAAATCTCCTGGTTTGCGGCGTGATCAGTCATGACCGCCGCACAATCTAGCGTCAGGATATCACGAAATCCTCCCGCATGATCCGCGGTGCCGCGGGGAACCGGAGCGACCTCACCCTTCGAGACGGGCCTGACGGCCCTCCTCAGGATGAGGTTCCAGAATTATTTGTGCCCTCAACCTGAGGAGCTCCGCAGGGGCGTCTCGAAGGGTGAGGTCGCACGGCTGCCTCTTCATTTCCCGTACCCCCCGGTGCGGGCGGCGGCATCGGCGGGGCTCTCGGCGGCGCCGGGGCCGACGGTCAGCGCCTCCTCGATCGGCCTGAAGCTCAGCGCCATGTCGGGGTCGACCGCGTAGACGGTGCCGTTCGGCACCTCGGTCCAGGGCTCGTCGGTGATCGGCTCGGACGCGATTTCGAGGCAGCGGTAGCGCGTCTCATGGGCGTGGCGCACATGCGATTCGTTGCAGATCGGGCAGAGATGGACGCCGTCGCGCTCGACATACCACAGCGTCCGGCCGAGCCGCGAGCCGGCGAGGCGCTCGCCATCGGTCCACAGCACGTTGATTCCCAACGGCTTGTCCGGCGCGGCCTCGCGGCACCAGCCGACGATCCGGTTGACGCCGTCGTGCAGGATGTCGCGCAGCCGCCGGTCCGGGTGCCGGCCCCACAGGCTCAGCAGGTAGCGGAAGATATGCTCGCTGTCGGTGCGCCCGCCTATCTCGGCCCGGTGGACCGGGTCGATCGCCGGCAGCATGCGCTCTCTTACCGCCGCGAAATCCGGCAGGGTGCCGTTATGGGCGAAGGCCCAGCGGCCGTGCACGAAGGGGTGGGTATTCTCGAGCCCCGGCGGGCCGACCGTCGCCCGTCGCACATGGGCGATCACCGTATGCGCATAGACCTGCGCCGCGGCCTTGCGGAAATGTTCGCCCTGCCAGGCCGCCCAGGCCTGCTTTTCGAGATACGGCACGCCGTCGGGATAGGCCGCGATGCCCCAGCCGTGATCGTTCGGCTGACCCGCCATGTCCTGGCGGCTCTGCGACATCAGCGCGTTCTGGGCGTGGACCAGGCTGCACTCCACCCGGGTCGGCTCGTTGGCCCGGAAACCATATAGGCGGCACATCGGCGACCTCGTGAACGACCTCGACCGGTTCGATTCGGGGCAGTCTATACGGTTGCGGCGGCCGCGCCGATGATCGAGGTCAAAAGCGGCGGTGTGACGGCCCCGCCCGCGATCACAGCAGCTCGATGCTGCCGTCGGGATTGAGCTGCACGTGGTCGCCGGTGGCGATCCGCGCCAGCACGCCGCGTGCGCCGACCACGGTCGGCACGTTGTATTCGCGCGCCAG
>Ga0224512_10001094_pt1 | contig 26952 bp, 24 predicted proteins | sample SF_May12_sed_USG_4_FD_169103 | JGI IMG/M metagenome (GOLD analysis project Ga0224512, IMG submission 169103) | Sediment microbial communities from San Francisco Bay, California, United States - SF_May12_sed_USGS_13 | ecosystem: Environmental > Aquatic > Marine > Sediment | place: USA... | reverse complement strand
CGCGCCTTTAAAACGGCATCCACTACTTGATTGCGACTGGAACGAACAATGCGCATAGCAATGTTGACGGGTGGGGGCGACGTCCCTGGTCTCAACCCCTGCATCAAGGCCATCGTGACCAGAGCCGAGGCGCTTGGCTGGGAAACAGTCGGGTTCCGCCGTGGCTGGGCGGGACCACTGCATGTCGATCCCCAGGATGAAAGCTCCGTTCGTGATCATGTGATGGTCCTCGACAGCACGACAGTTCGCGGTATCGATCGCACTGGCGGCACCATTTTGCACACGTCTCGCACCAACCCCAGCAAGGTTGCGGCCAAGGATCTGCCCGACCGTCTGCGTGCAAGGCACGAACCGCAGGCCGGCAAGAGGGTCGACTGCACGGATCACGTGATGGACGTTCTGGAAAAGTTGGAGATCGGCGCCCTCGTCGCCATCGGGGGCGACGATACGCTGTCCTACGCGGCACGATTGCACCGGGAAGGCATGAAGGTCATGGCCTGCCCGAAAACGATGGACAACGACGTTTTTGGCACGGACTACTGCATGGGCTTCGGGACCGCGGTCGCTCGCAGCGTGGAATTCATCGACGCGTTGCGCACGCCGACCGGCAGCCACGAACGCATTGCCGTTGTGGAGCTATTTGGCCGGAACAGCGGTGAAACTGCACTGATCTCAGGGTATCTGGCAGGCGCCGACCGGGTGCTGATTAGCGAAGTTCCCTTTGATGTCGATAAACTCGCAGACCTGGTCATGGCCGACAAGTCTGCCAATCCGTCGAACTATGCGATCGTTGTGGTATCCGAAGGTGCGCGCATGTTAAGCAGCGACACCATCGAATCGGGCGAACCCGACGCTTACGGCCACCGACGGCTTGGCGGTATAGGAGAGGTTCTCGGCAAGGCGCTGAAGCAGCGGACGGAACAAGGGATCGTCAACCAATCGCTTGCCTATTTGATGCGGGCGGGGCCGGCCGTGGCGCTTGACCGAATGGTGGCCTCCGCCTTCGGCACCATGGCCGTTCAGTCGCTTGATGCAGGCGAGGCCGGATTGATGATGGCGCTGCGCGACGGCAAATATGAGACCGTGCCGGTCGAAACCTGTATTCAGGGGGAAAAGCGCGTGGATGTCGAAGAACTTTACGATTCTGATGCCTACCGGCCGCTCATTCGCAGCGTGCGGGGCAAACCCATGTATCTCTATTAGCGGGATATGCTGGGTGGATCGGCCTCTTTTTTTGATATCGAACTGCTCCGGCCGCAATTGCGACCAAACTTTAGGCAGCCTTGTTCTCCCTTTTGACCGCCCCAATACTGCGTCGGAGTCGATAACACTTTCAACACCGAAAGCTTGAGGAAAGCTAATCACATACCTCCTGACAACCCGAATGACCGCTCCTGGCACTCAGCGGTCTTCGAAGACTCCATCGTTTCATGTCCGCTTCGTGGCGATCAGGGGACTCCGGACACCACCTCCACACCGCAATCCTCTCAGACGTCCGGCCGCCTCTCCGCCCACGGGCGCACCGCCTCCAGCGCCGCACCGATGCGCAGGGCCATCGTGTCCTCGAACCGGTTGGTGACGATCTGCAGGCCGACCGGCAGCCCCTCGGCGGTGAAACCGGCCGGCACCGACAGGGCCGGGCATTGGCCGGTGCTGTTGCACGGGCAGGTCAGGTCGAGCCCGTGATAGCGCCCGCCGCCGTCGACGCCGGCCGTCAGCTCAGCCCGGGAACTTTTCGACCTGGAACTCGCGGCCACGCAGCATGTCGTCGAGCGAGCCGAAAGCGTTCATGTAGTGGCCGGCAAAACCCGTTGCCTCGACCCGGCGGAACATGTCCGTCCAGTCGATGATGCCCTCGCCGGGCTGCATGTGAACCTCGTACTCGCCGTTGTTGTCGGCCATACGGACCTCGCCAAGCCGGTCGGTCGGGCCGCCATCGAGGAAGCCGGCAATGCCTTCGGGAACCAGCGTCGCGTGGTTGATGGTGAACGACCAGCCGAGATTCGGGGAGGCCAGCCGATCGAAGTAGTACATCGTCTCCTCGAGATTGTGGGCGAGATAATGCACCTCGGCGCGGTCCGGCTCCCAGTTGAGGTTCTCGAGCAGAATCCGCGCACCCTTCGCCTCGGCGTAATCGAGAATTCGCTTCAGCCGCTCGAGCCCGACCTCCATCCGCATCCTCACGTCGTCCGAGAAGTGGTAGCCCGCGTGGACCACGATCCATTTCGCATCGAGCAGGACATAGGCGTCGATATAGGCCTTCAGATACCGGTCGACCGCTTCGGCGAGGAACGGCGAGAACTCGGCCACATTGACTGCCGACAGCGTATGCAGGCCGAGCACGATTCCGTGCGCCTCGCACTTCTCGCGGATCGGATCGCAGCGCGCCTTATCGAACGTCTCCAGCGCGTTCGGCGCGACGTCGATCTGGCAGTCGATATAGGTCACGTTGTTGTCGATGGCCCATTGCACGGCGTCTTCCACCGACAGTTTGCGGCCGACGTCGACGCCGATGCGGTCACGAATGTTCATGGGTCGTCTGCCTTTCGTCATCCCGCACGCAGCGGGATCAGTTGCGCATCATGTCGGGTAGCCATGTCGCCAGACCCGGCACCGCGATGGCCACCAGCAGGAAGACCACAATGCCCCAAAAGAACGGCATGTTGGCACGCAGCACGCGCATCTGGTCCACACCCGCGATTCGCCCGGCGATGATCAGGGCGATCGCCAGCGGCGGCGTCACCTGGCCGATGACGACGGCGATCACCATCAGGACGCCGAAATGCACGAGGTCGATGTCGAACGCCAGCAGCGTCGGCATGATGATCGGCAGCAGCACCGGAATCAGGGGATCGAGAATCATGCCCGCGAGGATGGCCAGCAACATCAGCGCCAGGATGCGCAGATACGCGCTTTCCACGACCACGACCTGGTCGATCAGCCAGACCAGGAAATCCGGCACATGGGCGTTGGTCAGGCCGGCGCCGAGCGCGAAGGACAGCCCGACGATGATCAGTAATTCACCGCTCAGCTGGACCGCGTTCACGAGGACGCGGTAAAGCTCTTTCGGCTTCAGGGTGCGATGGACGAACATCCCCAGCACCAGCGCGTAGACGACGGCGAACGCGCCCGCCTCCGACGGCGTGAACACGCCGACCACCAGCCCGCCGACGATGATCACCGGCATCCCGAACGACAGGATCGCGCGCTTGCCGCTGCGCCACACCTCGTCGAGGGAGAAGGCGGAGTACGGCAGCCAGCCACGCTTGCGGGCAAGCCAGGCAACGATCAGCATCTGGCTGAGCCCGAGCAGCAGCCCGGGGATCACGCCGGCAAGGAACAGCGCGCCGAGGGATACGCCGGTGACCGCCGAATAGAGGATCATCGGCGAGCTCGGCGGGATCATCGGGCCGATGCCCGCCGACGAGGCGGTCAGCGCGGCGGCGAAGTCGGCCGGGTACTTGTTGGCCTTCATCGACGGGATGACGATCGAGCCGGTGCCGGCGAGGTCTGCCGTGGACGAGCCGATCATGCCGCCGAAGAACATGCTGGTGACGACGTTGACATGCGCCAGCCCGCCGCGCAGCGCGCCGACGATGGCGCGGGCGAACTCGAACAGCCGGCCCGAGATGCCGCCGGCGTTCATAAGGCCGCCGGCAAGCACGAACAACGGCAGCGCGATCAGCACGAACCGGCTCAGACCCGACATCATGGTCTGCGGCAGGGTCAGCGCCCAGGCGCCGGAGAAATGGTAGCTGAGGAACACCGCGCCGGAGATCGCCACCAGCATCGGCACGCGAAGCATCAGGAGCCCGCACAGCAGCAGGATCGAGAGAGCCGCCCCCATCAGCGGTGTCATGAGGGCATCCCTCCATGTCCCGCCCCGTGGCGGCGGTGACGCCATTCTTTATGGAACTCGGCAAGATAGGCCATCGCGGCGCCGGCGGCGCCAAACACCAGCGCCGAGGTCGACCAGGCCGTGGGAATCTGGACATAGAGCGCGACGTCGCCGCCAAACAGGCGCACGAAGTCGACCGAAACCCAGGCCATGAGCAGCAACACGCCGACATTGACCGCATAGCCGAACCTTGCGACGGTGCCCTGCCAGCGCCAGGGAATCTTCTCGAAAAAGTACTCGATCCGGATCATGGTGCCGCGCCGGACCGACAGGAACACGCCGGTCATGGCGAGCCACGGCATCGACATCTGCACGATCTCCTCGGCCCAGGCGAAACTGTAGTTGAGGGCATAGCGGGAGACCGCATTGCTGAACACCACGGCGACGATGGCGACGAGGACGGTCACGCCGACAATCTCGACGATCCGGTTGACGATCCGGTCGGAGAGCGGGAGCCCGGCGTCCGGGTCCCGCAACTCCATGCTGCGCGTCGCCTTCTCGATCTGCCCGGCGATATCATCGGTATCGGGCTTGCGGTTCGGCCCGCCGGGGCCCGGTTGCTCGCTCATGTTCCCATTCCGGTCCTGCAGGATAAACCTTGCGGGAGCGCGGTCGTAACGGCCGCGTTCCCCACCTAAGGCAGGACGGCGCTCGCGCGGCCGTCCTGCCTAGCCTGGTGTCCGGGGTCTTACTGGGTAGCCGCCGCGACAAACCTCGACGTGAAGTCCGCCCCCGAGATCTTGCCAATCTCCTCGGCGATCGGGCCGGCCGCTTTCGTGAACGCAGCCTTGTCGATGTCGTTGAACTTGACGTTCGGAGCGAGGTCCCGGATCTCCCGTTCGAGCTTGGCGTCGTTATCGGCGCCGTATTGGCGGCTCTGCAACACAGCCGTACGGGCCGCCTTGTCGACCTGGCCCTTCTGGCCCGGGGTCAGAGAGTTGTACCGTTCGAGGTTCATCACGAAGGTGATCGGCGTGTAAACGTGGCGCGAGATCGAGATGTACTTCTGCACCTCGAACCACGACCACTTGCGAATGTTGCCGAACGGGTTCTCCTGGCCGTCGATTACACCTTGCTCGAGCGCCAGGTAAATCTCGCCGACGTTCATCTTGATCGGCGTGGCGCCAAGCTTCTGGAAGGCCAGAATCCGGGTCTTGCTGCCCGGGGTCCGCAGCTTGATGCCTTGGAGGTCTTCGGGCTTGACGATCGGGCGTACGTTGTTGGTGATGTGGCGGAAGCCGATTTCGCCGAAGCCGAGAACCTTGAGACCGGCCTTCTCCTGCAGCGATTTGTCGAGCTCGGCGCCGATCGGGCCATCGAGCACCGCCGCCACCTGTTCGCGGCTGGAAAACAGGAACGGGATGTCGAACACCGCGAACTTTGAGTCAAGTTGCACGGCGTCGGAGCCGATCGGGATAACGTCGAGCTGACCCGTGCGGACCTGCTGCATGTGGACGATTTCGTCGCCCAGCGTACCGCTGTCGAAGAACGCAATCTCGACATCGTTACCCATTTCGGCCTTCAGGGCGTCGCGGAACGACGCCAGCATATGCTGCGTGGAGGCCCCGGGGGTGCTTTCCACAGACAGTCGAAGTTTTAGGGGTTCTGCTTGTACGGCAACCGCTGCCAATAGCGAAAACGAAGTGGCGGCGATGGCACAGCCAAATAATGTTCGAAATATTTTCATCGTGACTCCTCCCAACTCTTGTCATCATCTTCAGTGTGTCGCAAATGTATTATTTTGTAGGGGCGAAGAGTTCATACTTCGTACGTTTTTATTTTTTTTGTCTATTGCGACTACAAACCTGAATTACAGCGTAATCGAGTCCGGTGGAAATCGTCAATAGACTTCACCGGCGCAAGCGCCGCGCGAAAGTCATCGCCGCGCCAGAACAAGATGGGCGCGGGTGGGTAGGGCTATGCCGTCCGCCTGCTGGTGTGGCGCCAACAGCCGTTCGACGTCGGCGACGAATGCCTCCCGGTCCGCATCGGAAAGTTGGGCCAGGGCAAATCGCGTCGCCGGCGCGCCGGCGGCGACGCCGTTGACGAACGCCCGGACCGATGCGAAGGCCGCAAGGTGGTCGGCGGTCTCGAAGCTTAGGATGTCGAGGCCGGCATCGGCGACCAGCGCTCGTGCCGTCTCCGGGTCGCCCAGGGAAAACGGCTTCGCCGCCGGTGCCAGGCCGCGGGCCTCAAGGGCCTGGGCCAGGGCGTAATGCCCTTTGTTATCGGCGATCACGCTCCACATGCTGGCGGCCAGGCGGCCGCCCGGTTTCAGGGCGCGGCGGATCATCGCCATGGCGGCCGGCGGGTCGGCAACGAACTGCGGGCCCTGCATGCACAGGCAGAGGTCGACCGAGCCATGGGCGACGACCGGCGCCTCGGCCGGCGCGGCATGCCATTCGAACGTTACGTCCGCAGGCAGCCCGGCGGCGGCGGCCATGCGTTCTGCGACCGTCACCATGCCGGCGTCGCTGTCGGCGCTCACCACGCGGCCGCCCGGGGCCACGCGGGGGCCCGCCAGGCGGGCGCCGATTCCGGTGCCGCAGGCGACATCGAGTACAGTCTCCCCCCGCTGCGGCGCGCCCAGATCGACGACCCGTTGCGCCCATGGCCCGAACAGCGCTCCCACCAGGTGGTCCTCGTAGGCCTGGGCGGCGGCGGTGTCGACGGCGGATGGCGGCATGGCGGGGCTCCCGTGTCCCGGTCAGTCCGCGGCGCCGGCGCGGAACGTCTCGATCCGGTCCCAATCGAGCCGCACGCCCAGACCCGGCCCGTCCGGAATGCGCAGGAAGCCGGGTTCTGCCCGGAGATCTTCGGCGATGATGTCGGCGGTCGTTCCCATCGGCTGCATCGAGCCGATCTCGTGCGGCCCGGCCAGATTCGCGGCGGTCGCCGCCAGCTGCGCTTCGGCGACGGCGGCGAGGCCCATCTCGAAGACATGGCCGAGGACCGCCTTCATTCCGGCCGCCTCGAGCATGTCGACGATCAGCCGGGCGCCGTCCAGACCGTGTTTCGTCACCTTGACCTTGACCCGGTCGGCGGCGCCGAGGCGGATGACCGTCATCGCCTCCTCTGGAGTCGCGACCATGTCGTCGGTCATCAGCGGGATGCCGACGGCCCTGCGGATTTCAACCATGCCGAGCAGGTCGCGGCGCGAAATCGGCTGCTCTATGTGCTCGATGTCGTAACGCTCGATGGCGCGGATCAGGCGGATGGCGTCGGCCGGCTGGTAGTGGTCGTTGGCGTCGACGCGCAGTGCCGCGTCACCGCCGATGGCCTCACGGACGGCGGCGACACGGGCGACGTCGGCGGCGACCGCCTCGCCGATCTTGATCTTGATCGCGCGATACCCGGCCGCCACTGTCTCCGCCGCCTGCCGCGCCATGGCGTCGGGCGTCATGATCCCGATCACCGTGCCGATCACGGGGATGCGGTGGTTGAGGCGGCCGCCGAGAAGATCGATCACCGACACGCCGAGGGTCTTGGCCTGCAGGTCGTGCAACGCCACGTTGACCGCCGCCTTGGTCCAGGGCCGGCCCTTCAGGACCGCCTCGACCCGGGCGCAGCCGAGGGCACGGTCGGTGGTGGCGAGGCCGATCAGCGCCGGGGCGACGACGGTGCGCACGGCGCCGACGATCTCGTCCGGCAGTTCCTCCGGCTTGCCGGGCGGCGCGCAAACGATTTCGGCGATCCCCTCGAGCTCCGCGTCCTCGGTCAGCAGACGCAGGATTATCGAGTTGTGAACCCGCGTCCGGCCTTCGGAGATGGCAAAATCTCGCGCACCGGGGACCACCAGGGGGAGCGGCTCGACAGCGACGATCTTCGGCGCGCTGCCCATCATCGACCGCCGTACCAGCATAGGCTGGCGCTCGGCAAAGGCCCGGCCCGCTGGCGGGCTGCAGGGCATGCAATCATCACCGGGCCCACCTTGATTCCTCCTGTCGCGCAGAGCGTTGATCGAACGCTACTCATGCCAGCAGCCGCAATGTGCGTCAATTGCGGTGCTGCCGCGAGACCCTTGACCTTCACGCGCGGCCAGTTCCTCTCAGACGTCCGGCCGCCTCTCCGCCCACGGGCGCACCGCCTCCAGCGCCGCACCGATGCGCAGGGCCATCTTGTCCTCGAACCGGTTGGTGACGATCTGCAGGCCGACCGGCAGCCCCTCGGCGGTGAAACCGGCCGGTACCGACAGGGCCGGGCATTGGCCGGTGCTGTTGAACGGGCAGGTCAGGTCGAGCCCGTGATAGCGCCCGTCATCGTCGACCCGGTCGAAATCGGCATCGCTGCCTTCCGCATCCTGGGCCGGCAGCGCCATGGTCGGGCACAGCAGCGCATCGTGTTCGCGGAACAGCTCGGCGAGCTTCAGCCATTGCTCGGTGCGGGCGATCTCCAGCCGCTTGAACGTTACCGCATCCATCCTGAGGCCGGCCTCGAGCAGCGCCACGACGTTCGGGTCCAGCTGTTCGCGGTGGGTTTCCAGCTTGTCGGCGAAGAATGCCGCAAGGTAGACCTCCCAGTACCGGAACCAGTCGTCCGCCACCTGTTTCGTCCAGTCGAGCTCGATCTCCTCGACCACCGCGCCGGCTTCGACGAGGGACGTTGCCGCCGCCCGGACGCAGGCCTCGACCTGCGGATCGACGGCCATGTAGCCGAGATCGATGGACAGGGCGAACCGGAGTCCCCTGACGTCGGAGGCCGGCGGGACGTCGAACGTGATTCCCGGCGACAGCGACAGGATATCCCGGTCCGCGGGCCCGGCCGCCACCGACATGAACAGCGCGGCGTCCGCCATGGTGCGGGTCAAGGGGCCGAAATGCGAGATGGTATCGAACACCGTCGGCAGGATATCCATCGGGATGCGGCCGAGGCTGGGCTTCAGGCCGGCGATCCCCGAGAAGGACGCGGGAATGCGCACCGACCCCCCCATGTCAGTGCCTTCGGCCAGCGGCACGCAGCCCGTGGCCACGGCTGCGGCCGACCCGCCGGACGACCCGCCCGGTGTTTTCGCCGTGTTCCAGGGGTTGCGTGTAATTCCCCATAATGGGCTGCGGGTGAAGCTGGAATGCGCGAATTCCGGCGTCGTGGTCTTGCCGACCATGATACCGCCAGCCTCCCGCAGCCGCTCGACGATCAGCGCGTCGTGGTTCGGCACCCAGTTCTCGAAGGCATAGGAGCCCAGGGTGGTGCGCTTGCCCCTGGTCGGTGTGAAGTCCTTGATGGCGAACGGCACGCCATGCAGCGGGCCGAGCGCATCGCCCCGCATGACGGCGTCCTCGGCGGCGCGCGCCATCTCCATCGCCTCGTCCGGGAAGACGAAGCAGAAGCAGTTGAGTTGCGGATTGACTTCCGCGATCCGGGCGAGGCTGTTCGCGACGACGTCGACCGGGGAAATGTCTTTTTGCCGGATTCGTGCCGCCAGCTCGGTTGCCGGGGCGTACGATAGCTGAAGGTCCGCCACGACTCGCTCCCTGGAGTGCCTGACCCTGAACGAAACGGGCCGATTGTGGGTCTATTGCCGGTTCCCGGTCAACCCGGCAATCCGGAACGCGGGCCCGCTCAACTCACGAGGTAGTAGTACTCTCCCAGCACGCCGAGGCTCACCACGCCGCACACCAGCATCGCCTTTTGCAGAAACGGATGGAGGCCGTTGGCCGGATCCCGGGTCGCCACCCCGGTCCTGCGGGTGAAGGCGAATACGGCGCCAAGCAGGGCCAGCGCAACACCGATCGCCGCAGCCTCGGTGACCCGGAAGGTGAGCCCCCCGATCGCAAGGGCGACTCCCAGGTTTTCGATAATCGCCGGGAGGTCGGGCATTTCGGGCCGCCGCCGTTCGACGATCGCCTGGACCAGCGGAACGACGCAAAGGATGGCAACCGCGGTCAGGAACAGTCCCATGCTGGTCGTGACGATCAGGCCGGTGATTTTCGCCGAAAGGGTGATCATGTGTGGTCGTCCTTTCCGGCAGGCGCGCCGGTCGCGGGAATTCGCGCAAACCGGCTTCCTGCCGCCTGCCGTTCGATGCCCCAGGCGGTTTGCCGCTCTGCGGCGCCGGATTCGATCATGGCGATTACGGTCGGTGGGCGCTGGCCGCCGGGGTCGACGCCGCGATTCGTGCGCAGCCAAACGGCGATGCGCCCCAGCACCGTCCGCGAGACCAACCGCCGCTGGTTTTCGATCTGGGAAAGATAGGCCGCAGAGATTCCCAGCTCGTCGGCGAGCCGGCGCTGCGAAACATCGCGTTCGAGCCGCATCGCGCGGATCACCGGACCACGCCGGAGTTCGGCGATTTCGCGCCCCGCCTTGCTAGCGTGGCGGTTCGCGCGAAGAGGGGTGGCGGCGTCGATACCGCGACTGCCCAAACTGCCGCGAAGATCAAGGACGATCATGCTCGCCAGCCAGGTGTCGACCCACCCCCTGCCGTGAGCCACATGGCCGGGCTGATACCCCGCGGGCCACTCGACGCGGCCTATCACACCCGTTTCCTGCAGTATCAGCATGGCTGCGTCGAACCGGTCGCGCATGCGGGCGCCCCAGCGGCCGCCACGCGCATCGCGCCTGGGCAACTCGCCAATATCCGCGAGCAGATCGCCGATCCGCCGGTCCAGCGAACCCCGCGACCGCATACCGCCCCACAGCGCCGCCGCGCCGAGGCCGATCTTCTTCGCCAGCACCGCAGGGCCCCGGTTTCGCCGATGATCGAATTCCAGGACCGGTCGCGGAACGGCGCCAAACCTGACCCCGGCCCCGGTATTCATCCACCATCGCGCCCACCGGCCGGCCCGCACGGTCCACACGGGTTCGAACCGTGCGGCGCTACCGCTGCGGGCCGTGCGGACGATCGTCGATTCGACGATGTCGAACAGCCGGTCGCCATCAGCGGATACGCCTTGGGTGTTCCGCCGTCCGAGGCCCGGACCGCAGGCCGCAATCGGCCGGATGTCGAACCGCAGTGCCTGCAGGCGAACGATCTCGCTGTCGACGCGCCGCCGCAGAGCCGCACCCTCGGCACCCCAACGCTGCAGGCGCTTGTAGCCGAGGATGGCGCGCGCGGTTATCGGAACCGGCGGAGGCGAGGGGTGCTTGGAATCATTCACCGTGCAGGGTGCGCAGAGCTGCGCGAGGACGGCGAGCAGGACATCGATCGTCAAGGGGGAAATCCGTTCGACGTACGACCACTGGCCAGCCAGGCTGGCGCTGCCTTCGCTGGTCAGCACCGCATCGGGATCGAGGGAAACGACGATTTGAATGTCATCTTCGGCGACACGCCGATAGGTCAACCGGCCTTCACGGCCCGAAGACCAGCCGTCGGCCAGCGCCCGGGCGCCGCGCCCCCCCCTGAACAGCGCCGCAACCGACGCCGCAACAAGCGGATTGTCCGGAATCCTTCCCCAACCATCGGGAAACGCGCCCGATATCGTGCGGGAACATTCGGTTCCCAGATTTACACCCTTCACAACGGTCTCCCCCTGTCGAACGTCCCGGCGCCGCCGGGTTTGTCCCTGTGTTATGCTCCCCGGCCGGTTCGCCATTATCCGTTGGCGTACCGCTCCGGTGCGGGCGCTTTCGCACGTCCGTGGGTATCGGACTCCCCGCTTCGGTCCACCGTTCTGCCGATCGCCCCCACCCGGAGAATCAGCTAGTGAACATTGCTATAATCCAGCAATTGACCATAAATCATAAACGTATTTTTCTCAATCATTTATAAAATGCGATGGACTTCCTGGACGCCCGTCCGGGAGGCGTTCGCACGGCGCCGTCAAGGCCGGAAGGGCCGGTCACGCAATCGTGATGTCAACGGTGTCATTCCGACCCGAACATCCGACTTCCCGGCCTTAACCTGCCTTTCCAAGATACGACACCATCGGCACCGTCCTCCGCGTTTGACGCGGCTTCCGGGCCGATCCGCGGGACAGGGGCAACGATGCTACCGGAACAGGATCGAAAATTTCCCAAAAATGGTAACTTTCTTAGCGAGAAGGCTCGTGTAATGTGTTGGAATAAAACAATCTTAAGACCGTTTTAACTCTAACGGCAAAGTGGTATAAAGATTGCCTGTGAAGGAACCGGAGCCGGTATCTCTGCGATCGGGGGTCATTGATACGGGGCAGGCTCGTTCCGCAGTGAAAGCTGTAACCGACAGCGAGGCAAAGGAGTTGACGAAGCTCGTAACCAGCCTGAAGGCCTTTGTCGCCGATGAATCGGGTGCGACGATGGTCGAGTATGCGATCATGGGTGGACTGACCGCGTCGCTCCTGGTCCTCGCGATCCTGGGCGTCTCGGATCTGCTGGCGGACGCCTGGACCTATCTGGCGGCCACGCTGCTGGGCGAAACCCCGTTTGCAATCTGAGCGGCGCCGGGACATGCCTTGTGGCGGGGCGCGGCAGCCAGGCGCGATGTTCCCGGCAGACCCGGGCGGCGCCGATACGACGCCGCATGATCGTCGGGGACCCGAAAGGCTTGGGCAGGTCCTGCGCAACAGTCTATGATTTCTCGGTCCGTTACGAATTCCAGCGCTAGCGCATCGCGCCGGATCGAAACGGACATTCGGGATAGGGCGGCGAAGCCTGGCGCTTCCCGCCCTATCTCGTTCATACGGCGAACGATGGAAATCACTTCGCGTGGCACCGAACCGACATAAGCCGGATACCGCATGGCCCGCCTGCTGCTGATATCGCTTGGCCAGCTGACGGGCCATATTCTGGAGGCCGTCGCACGGTCCGGCGCCTTTCGCGAAATCGTCGTCGCGGGGCGGAGCCCGGCCCACGGTATCGCCAAGACGAATCTTGCGCGAATCGGCGCCGCCATCGAGGGCCGTTTCCCATCGATCGAGTTCCGGCAGATCGACGTAAACGACCTCGGCACCGGCGCCAAAATCCACGCCATTTCGCCGGACGTTGCCCTTGCCGCCCCAAGCATGTTGCCGTGGTGGAAACTGGATCAACTGCGGGGTCCAAAGGCCGAGGCGGCACGGAGCATGCCATTTGCCGGCTGGCTCGCCTGCCACCTCGCGCCGATGCTGGCGGTGCGACGCGCATGGGCCGATTCGGGGCTCGACGTCCCCTGGGTCGGTGCATCCTACCCCGACGTCGTCAACGCGATCCTGCACCGGACCGGCGCAGGCCCGGTCTGCGGCGTCGGCAATGTCGACGAGATCGTACCCAAGATCCGCCTCTCCGTCGCCGCGGCCACCGGATGCGAGCCCGCCGCCGTCGACATCCGCCTTGTCGCCCAGCACGCTCTGGAATATTTCGTCTATCGGGAAGCGGAGGCGACCGCGGCAGAGGCGCCGCCCTTCCTGATCGAGGCCACCGTCGACGGGCGCGACGTGTCGGAAATCGCGAGAGCGGCGCTCTTTCGGCCCTGCCCAATTCCCTACGACCTCGACTTCAACCGCTTGACCGCGTCATCCGCGTTAGACCTGCTCGGCGCGCTGGCCGGTCGCCGGGATATCCGGACCCATGTTCCCGCGCCGGACGGTCTGGTCGGTGGATATCCGGTCAGGGTCCGCGCCGGTGCGGTCGCGCTCGATCTTCCTGTGGAAATGGACCGTGCGCAGGCCGTCGCAAGCAATCTCGCTTCCCTCCCCTGGGATGGGCTTCAATCAATCGCGGAAGACGGAACCGCCGTGTTCACCGAGACGACAGCAGTCAGCCTGCACGCCTTGCTGGGACGGGCGATCGACGCGCTCCACCCAAGGGACGCGCCGGCCATGGCGCGCGCGCTGGTCGCCGCAGTAGACGGGGCCTGACAAGACGGGGCATTCTCTCCTCAACGAGGGAGGATCCGTGGCCATGAACACTGCCGAATCCGCAAGACTCTTCGAGCGCGCAAGCAAGGTCCTGGTGGAGGGCGTGAGTTCGGCCTCGCGCGGGCCGGCCGCCTTCGGCACCTATCCCGAATACATGCGCCGCGCCGAAGGCGCCTCGCTGTGGGATGTGGACGGCAACCGCTATATCGACTGGATGCTGGCCTTCGGTGCGCTGCCCCTGGGGCACGCGCATCCGCGGATCGTCGAGGTGGTCCGCGCCGAAGTCGCCAACGGGACCCATTTCGCAACGGCCCTGGAGGTCGAGGTCGAGGTCGCGGAGTTGCTGGTCGACCTGCTACCGCATGCCGACAAGGTCCGGTTCGCCAACACCGGGACCGAGGCCGTCATGGCCTGCGTCCGACTGTGCAGGGGGCTGACCGGGCGCCGCAAGATCATCAAGTTCGAAGGCCATTACCACGGCTGGTATGACGCCGTCCTGGTCAACACCAACCCGCAACTGCCCACGGCGCTTGGTCACCCGCACGACCCGGTCCGCATACCCGATTCCTCGGGCATCGTGCCGGAGTCATGGCGCGATACGTATGTCGTGCCATGGAACGATCCGGAGGCGCTGGAGCACGCGATGGAGGCCCACGGACGCGACGCCGCCTGCGTGATCACCGAGGCAGTCATGTCGAATATGGGGGTGATCCCGCCAAAACCCGGCTTTCTGCAGCATATCAGGGAATTGTGCGACCGCTATGGTACGCTGCTTTATCTCGATGAAACGGTGACCGGTTTCCGGCTTGCCGCCGGTGGCGCGGCGGAATTGTATGGGGTCCGGCCGGACCTGGCATCCTATGGCAAGGCGTTGGGCCAGGGCTTCCCGGTGGCGGCCATCGCGGGGCCCGACCATGTGATGGAGGGCCTGGAATGGGGCAAGGTGCTGCATTTCGGAAGCCACAATGCGCCGCGGCTAGGCCTTTACGCCGCCAAAACAATGCTCGAGACGATGCTTGCCCACGATGGCGCCGGCTACAGCAAGCTCACCGACTTAGGCGAACGCATGGCCGAACGCGCGCGCGCCGCGATTCGCGCCTCCAACAAGCATCGGGCCGTCGTCCAGGGCGTCGGCTCGATGTTCCAGATCTTCTTCACTGATCAGGAGGCGATCGGCGACTACCGCGATTTCTGCACCCATGTCGACCGCCGGAAATTCCGAGACTTCGTGCTCGCCCTGCATCGTCAGGGCGTATTCATGAGCCCGTCGAACACTCTCCACAGCCTGAGTTGCCTCGCACACACGGATGCCGACATCGATGCGACGGCCGACGCCATCGGCACGGTGCTCGACGAACTGTGATGCCGGCCGGACTAGGCGATCCGGACCGGGGCCGTTTGCCGCGTTGACTCGACGGCGCAACGGTGTTCGACTCGACCCTTGCCCGCATCGAATCGCGATATGGGTCCGGGACCGCGGAGGGCATGACATGACTGAGTTTGAAGACGTGCGTGCGGCCTGCGAAGGCCTGTCGACGGATGCGCTGCTGCGCTATCTGATCGGGGAGCGCTTTCCGGGGGAAACGGTCGTCACCGCGTCGCTGCGGGCGCCCAGCATCGTCACCCTGAAGCTGGTCGCCGATATCGACCCGGCGACGCCCGTGGTATTCTGCCGCCCGGGCGAGCTGTTCGAGGAGAGTGAGAAATTCCGCAAGGAGGTCGTCGCCCGCCTGGGGTTGACCAACATCAAGGAAACAGAGGGCGGAAAGTCCGGCGTGCTGCCCGATGCGACCGATCATTACGAGCGTATGTGGGCCGAATACAAGGGCGGCCTCGGCCATGTCCACGAACTCGTTCATCTGAACGACATCATGGTGCATTACGATTGCTGGATCAGCGCGGTCTACCATCTGCCGGCGCCGCAGACGGCCCTGCGGGTGGACGTCGAGGGGCGGTTGATCCGGGTCAATCCGCTGCTCGACTGGACGCCGCGGGAAATCCGCGCCTACATGCGCGAACACGATTTGCCGTTCCATCCACGGGCCGGCAAGCGCGTCGATGCTCGGCTGCCCGAGGATACCCCCTGCCCGCCGACCTACCATTTCTGAGGCGAAGCGGGCGCGGCGCCGGGCGGCTTACGACATCCCTGGCCCGCAGCCGGGCCATTGCAGGACAGCGCCGCTTACCCCGCGCCGAATTCCTCGCGGCGGGCGGCGATCGCCTCCTTCAGCACCGATTCCTTCATGCCGATCGTCGGTTCGCCGAAGATCACGTTCTTCAGCCAGTCGAAACCGAGCGTCAGCAGGACGGCGTCGTTGGCCTTCAGGACTTCGATGGTCGCCTTCTCGATCTCGTAGGTCTCGAGGAAACGGGTCTCGAACACGAACCGGCGAAAGGCGTCGATGTCGGTGGAGACCATGTAGAACATGCCCTGCGTCCTCGGCGCGATCTCGCGGCCCTGCGGTCCACCGATCGAGGCCCAGGACGACGCCTTCATCAGGATATCCATCCAGCCGGCGTTCACCTGCTCGTAGTCGTCCGTGCCCTGCTCCTTGCCGAACTGCGCAACCGACTGCAGCTTGCTCTCCTCGTGGCCCTTGCAGTGGCTCTCCTTGACCAGGAAATTGAAGCTCTCCTTGCCTTCCTGGCCCTTCAATTTGATCGCGGCCAGGCCGAGCGGATAGTAGCGGCAGGTCACCGGGCGGTTCTCATAGACCGTGCAGCCCTTCTCGTCGTCGACGAACTGGCACGGGCCCGACCCGTCGCCGCCGGTCATGCGTAGCTTGGCGACCGGCAGCCCGGCCTTCTCCCATTGCGCCTGATAGCAGTAGCGGTCGAGGAATTCGACGGGACGGATGCCGAAGTGGCGGCTCAGCCGCAGCATGTCCATCGGGGTCAGGATGACGTCCGCGCCGTAGCAACACTTGTTCCAGCACGAAATCCCCTTGTGGCAGGAGAACGCGAACATGTCGCCCTGCTTCAGCTGCACCGGCAGCACCGGGTTGCCGTCCTGGCCGCGCACCCCTTCGAAGATGTCGAGCCGCGCCTCGCTCTCGGCGCGGCGCCCCGCCTGCTCGACCGAGCCGCTGGGCTCGTGCTCCGGGGCCGCCGGTCCTTCGAAATCGTCCTGACCGTTGGTGTCGTCGGCCATCCTCACTCTCCTGCGTCTATGACCATTTCAAGACAATAAGCGGAACGGGGCGCCGTTCAAGACGGCGCCCCGGATTTCCTCGGGTCTGTCCGGATCGCGTCTAGTGACCGTGATCGACCAGGCCGACCCAGTCCTTCTTCATCATGGTCCACTCGCCGGATTCGGGATCCATGCGCGAGTTGACGAAGCAGTGCCAGTTGTCCTCGTCCAGGTCCGGGAAGTCCGACCGGTAGAAGAAGCCCGGATAGCGGGTTTCCTCGCGATAGAGGATGTGGCGCAGATGGACCTCGGCGGTGCGGACACGATGGTAGTTCTCCCACGCGCGCAGCAATTCGTGAAGATCCTTGGCCCGCATGTTCAGGCTGTCCTCCTTGACCATCTCCAGCAGGTGCAGGCCGTGTTCCAGCATCACCTTGTTGGTCTGGTAGAAGGTCGAGGTGCCCGCCACGTACTCGTCCATCAGCTTCTGCAGCCGCATCTGCAGCATGCGCGGCAGGATATAATGCGGGTTGATGTCCTCGGCCGTGGTCTTGTCCTTGTGCTCGAGGTAGTTGCGGACCGGCTTGTAGATCTCGTCGGTAATGTCCTTGATGTCTTCCTTGAAGGCCGCGCTGTAGCCGCTGTTGTCCTGGACCCACTTGACCATGTTCTTGGCGGCGATGCGGCCCTCGGCGTGCGAGCCGGACGAGAATTTGTGGCCCGATGCGCCGACGCCGTCACCCGCGGTGAACAGGCCCTTGACCGTGGTCATGCGGTTGTAGCCCCATTTCCACTCGTCCGGCGAGCTCATATCCTCGGGTCCCGATACCCAGATGCCGCAGCAGCCGGAATGGCTGCCCAGCAGGTAGGGCTCGGTCGGCATCAGTTCGGACACGGTTTCCTCCGGGCGGATGTTCATGCCGGCCCAGACCGCGGCCTGGCCGATGCACATGTCGAGGAAGTCCTCCCATGCCTCGGCCTCCAGATGCTTGACCTCCTGCGGGGTCATGGTCTCGGACAGCTTCTTCATCGCCGTCGGCGTGTCCATGAAGATCGGCCCGCGGCCTTCCTTCATTTCCTTCAGCATCAGGTGGTTGCGCAGACAGGTGGGGACCACGGCCGCGGTATCGTACGGCGCGAAATCCTTCAGCATGTCGGCGTTCTTGGTCGCGTAATCCTCGCCAAACGCATTGGTCGCCTTCGCCTTGAACAGCAGGAACCAGGCGCCGACCGGGCCGTAGCCGTCCTTGAAGCGGGCCGGCACGAAGCGGTTTTCCATCATCGTCATCTCGGCGCCGGCCTCGACCGCCATGGCGTAGGTCGAGCCCGCATTCCACACCGGATACCAGGTGCGGCCCTGGCCTTCACCGGTGGAACGCGGCCGGAACACGTTCACCGCGCCGCCGGCAACCAGAAGCGCTGAATTGCACTTGAAGACGTAGAGCTTGTGATCGCGCACCGACAGGCCGACGGCGCCGGCGATCCGGTTGTCCTCGTTGGCGTCGAGCAACAGTTTGACGATGAACACACGCTCGTAGATGTTCTCGATACCAATGGCCTTCTTCGCGGCTTCGGCGACGATCGGTTTGTAGCTTTCGCCGTTGATCATGATCTGCCAGCGGCCCGAGCGGACCGGCTTGCCGCCGTCCTTCAGCGCGACGCCTTCCGTCTCCTTGGTCTTCCAGATCGGCAGGCCCCATTCCTCGAACAGCTCGACGCTGTCGTCGACATGGCGGCCGACATCGAACACCAGGTCGTCGCGGGTAATGCCCATGAGGTCCGCGTGCACCATGCGCACGTAATCCTCGGGCTTGTTGTCGCCGATATAGGTGTTGATCGCCGACAGCCCCTGCGCAACCGCGCCGGAGCGGTCCAGCGCCGCCTTGTCGACCAGGGTGACCTTGACATCGTCCCCGGCCCAGCGCTTGGCCTCGTAAGCCGCGCCGCAAGCCGCCATGCCGCCGCCGATAATCAGGATATCGGTTTCGACCTCGACGATCTCGGGATTACCGAAAGTACCTTCACTCATGGGTGCTATATCCCCCTAAAAACTGCGGTTTCTCAGCCGAAGGGCCGCGCACGCGCGCCGCCCAAAGCGAACCGTCGATCAGATCGTCGGCAGCTGTTTGTTCGCCTCGGTGAACAGCAGCGCGCTGTTGATGTCGCCTGCCGGAGGCTTGTCCTTGTACGGATCGATGCTGCCGACCGGCGTCGTGCGGACCGGGAACTTGAAGCGCTTGATCTCGCCGTCGCGGAACTTGATGGTCCACATGATATGGGTGTCGGTGCGCAGCGGGATCGCCGCCCCGCCCATGGGCACGAAGTCGGCATAGGCGCGGACCTCGATGGCCTGGCGCGGGCAGGCCTTGACGCAGCACATGCACTCCCAGCACTGGTCCGGTTCCTGGTTGAAAGCCTTCATCCGCTCGGTATCGAGCTTCATCAGGTCATGCGGACAGATGTACATGCAGGCGGTTACATCACCGCCCTTGCAGCCGTCGCATTTGTCGGTATGCACAAAGGTAGGCATAAAGACGTTTCTCCCTTGGTTGACGGCGGGCGACACTGCGGCGCCTGCCGCTCGCCCCCGGCCGGACAGCCGGACAGCGCTCATTAACCATGTCCCGGACCGGATCGGTAGCCCCACCGTGCCGGAGTTATATTCGAGATTTATCATATTCGAAACCGTGAAGGCGAGTCAAAAAGCCATTGCGGGTCGACAGCAACCTGCGGCCATAGGGCGCAGGGTCGAAATTCGTTGAAGTTCCCGCGCCGGTCCTGTGCAATGAGGCCTTTCCGGCGCAACGGCCACGGGGCAAGATCGTCATGAAACCCGACCTTGAAGACCTGACCCGTCGCCTGATCGCGTTCCGCGACGCGCGCGACTGGCGGCAGTTCCATTCGCTGAAGAACCTGATTCTCTCGGCCGGTCTGGAGGCTGCCGAAATCATGGAGCTGGTGCAGTGGAAGGACGATGGCGCCGTCGAACACGCCACCCAGGGAGACGCCGAATTCCGTGCCCGCCTCGCCGAGGAATGCGCCGACGTGCTGCTTTACCTGTTACTGATCTGCGAGCGCGCCGGCATCGACCTGACCGAGGCCGCGGTCGCCAAAATCGACCTCAACGAGAAGAAGTACCCGGTCGATCGGGCCCGGGGGACCGCTAAGAAATATACAGAGCTTTGAGAAACACGGGGCGAGCATGCACACGGCCCTCCGCGGGGGACCAGGATCGGCGTTGCCGGTACCGGAAAGAGCTCCACTTGCCTGCCGCCCCCCGGCCCAAAGCCCGCCGCCCGAAACCCGGTCAAGAACGTTGCGGATCGCTGCGCCGCATCGTTAACCGCTGCCCAGCATCTCCACCAGCTTTGGCTTGCCCTTGTCCTCGGCGACCTGTCGCGCCGTCTTGCCGCCACCATCGGTCGCGCCCGGGTCGGCGCCGGCGTCCAGCAGCAGCCGGGCGATCTCCGTACTGCCGCGTGAAGCGGCCCAGTGCAGCGCGGTGCCGCCGTTGGCGTCCCGCGAATTCGGGTCGGACCCCTTGACCAGGAAGGCGTGCACCACCGCCGGGTGGCCCTTGCGGATCGCCTCGATCAGGTCTTTCGCGGGGTTCTGCTTTCCAGCGTTCCAGCCGCCGAAGCCGGCATGCAGCAGTTCGCCGCCAATCACCTCCTCGGCGATCGGGTAATAGGCCTGCGCCAGCGTATCGACCACCACCGCGCCCTCACCGTACTCGAGCGCCACGACCTTGGCCGCGTCCGGCCGGTCGTAGCCGGTGATCATGCGTCCATCGGGCGATCGGACATAGTAACGGTGCGGGTCAGCAGTCATGAGTTAAACATTGGGCCAGGATCGCCGGACGGCAAGCAGCGCGGCAGGCGGAATTTACCACAGGGGCACCGGGGGGTGCATATAACCGTCAGCTATCAGCCTTCAGCCGGCGGTTCCCCGCCGGCCGCCAATAACTGATAGCTGACGGCTGATGGCTATAAATGTTTCTCTGTGGCTTCCTTCCCTTACTTCAGAGTGTCGTAATAGGCCTGCAGGATCTTCAGCACTTCCGGCCGGCTGAATTTGGTCGACACTTGTTCGTGGTTGGCGAACATTTCGCGCAGGCGGGTGCCGGAGATATTCATCCGGTGTTCCGCTTCGTGCGGGCAGGTCTTGGAGGTCGCCATGCCGTCGCACTTGTCGCAATAGAAGGTGATGTCGATCTTCAGCGGCCGGGTCTCCAGCGCGCCCTCCCACAGCGTATCGAACACATGCTGCGCGTCGAACGGGCCGTAATAGTCGCCGACGCCGGCATGGTCGCGGCCGATCACCAGGTCCGAGCATCCGAAGTTCTGTCGGAACAGCGCATGCAGCAGCGCCTCGCGCGGGCCGGCATAGCGCATCTCGATGGGATAGCCGGACTGGATGGCGGTGCCGGGCACGAAGTAGTGCTCGACCAGCGAATCGATCGCCGCGACGCGCACTTCGGCCGGGATGTCGCCCGGCTTCAGCTTGCCGAGCACCTGATGGATCAGCACGCCGTCGCAGACTTCGACGCCGATCTTGGCGAGATACTCGTGGCTGCGGTGCATGGGGTTGCGGGTCTGGAACGCGGCGACGCGCGACCAGCCCTTCTCGGCGAACAGGGCGCGGGTCTCGGCGGGGCGCATATAGAGGCCCTTGTACTGTTTCGGATAGACGCCTTCCGACAGTGCCGTCACCCGGCCCGCAAGGTTGACCGGTCCCTGCTCGAGGACTTTTTGCACGCCCGGATGCTTCTCGTCGTTCGTGCGATAGACGTGCTCGCATTCGAGCGCCTTGTCGATCGCGTATTTCTCCGTCACCTCGAGGATACCCATGATCTCGCCGGACTCGCCGTCGACCAGTGCGACCTCTTCCTCGATGCCGATCGAGTCCGCGAGGTCCTGCCCGGCGGACAGGGTGATCGGGATCGGCCAGAACAGCCCGTCGGTCATTTTCATGTCGATACAGACGCCGCGCCAGTCGGCCTCGCCCATGAACCCGTCGAGCGGCGTATAGGCCCCCATCGCCAGCATCACCAGATCGGAGGTCTCACGGCTGGACATCGGCACCTGCTTCAGCGTCGCCGCCCGTTTCAGCTCCTCGGCCCGTTCGGCCTCGGGGGCCAGCAACGGCTTCAGCGTTCCGCCCCCATGCGGTGGCACCAGATTCGACATGGCGTCATCTCCCTTCCTGGCTCGGTCTTCGGTCAACCGGCACCGCAACGGTACAACACCGTCGGCGCGCAATGTCCCTTATAAAAATACGAGTTTTCATTCTCACACAAGAATGTTCTAATATAGGAATGTGTTCGCTGGCGTGCTTTCATACGTAGCACCAAGCGTGTCACAATCGAACTTCTCGGGTAACCAGGACAGGCGTTCCGACATGGCGAATCAAGGGCCTAAGAGCCAGACGATCCTTGTTGTCGGGGGCGGCATCGCCGGCATTACGGCGGCGGTCGAGGCGGCGGAGACCGGCTATGACGTGATCCTGCTCGAGCGCGGACCCGCGCTCGGCGGACGCGTCGCGCAGCTGAACCGCTACTTTCCCAAACTCTGCCATCCGACATGCGGGCTGGAGATCAATTTCCAGCGCATCCGCAAGCTGAAGAACCTGCGTGTCATCACCATGGCGAGCGTCGCGGAAATCAAGGGTGAGAAAGGCGATTACACGGCATCCATCACGGTGGCGCCGCGCTACGTCAACGCCAACTGCACCGCCTGCGGCGCCTGTGCGGAGGCGACCGAAATGGAGGTCGACAGCGCCTTCAATTACGGACTTTCGAAGACCAGGGCCGCCTATTTGCCGCACGAGCACGCCTTCCCCATGCGATACGTTGTCGCACCCGAGGCGATCGGCACGCCCGAGGCCGACAAGATCAAGGCCGCCTGCAAGTACGATGCGGTGAATCTCGACGACAAGGGCGAGACCTTCGATATCGCCTGCGGCGCCATCGTCTGGGCCACCGGATGGGAGCCCTATGACCCGGTGAAGCTGGAATCGTACAATTACAACCTCTCGCCGGACATCATCACCAACGTGCAGATGGAGCGGCTGGCCAACCATGACGGCCCGACCGACGGCCGCATCGTCCGCCCCTCGAACGGCGAGCCGGTAGCCAAGGTGGCGATGATCCAGTGCGCGGGCTCGCGCGACCACAATCACCTGCCCTACTGCTCGCGGATCTGCTGCCTCGGTTCGTTGAAACACGCGGCGTACGTACGCGAGCAGTACGCGGACGCAGAGGTCGATATCTACTACATCGACCTGCGCGCGCACGACAAGCTGGAGGCCTTCTACCAGCGCGTCGCCGCAGACCCGCAGGTCAATTTCATCAAGTCGAAACCGGCTTCGATCGCGGTGGACGACAGCGGTAAACCGGTGCTCCACGGCGAGGATACGATCACCCGGGAGCTGTACGAGCGGCCGTACGACCTGGTCGTGCTGGCGACCGGCATGAAGCCCGCCGCGTCGGACGGCTACGCGCCGCCGATGGCGGTGGAGCGCGACGAGTACGGCTTCCTCGTCCCCTCGCTGGAGGGCGATGGCGGGATCATCCCGGCGGGGGTGGCGGCGGGGCCCCTGGACGTGTCCATGTCGGTGCAATCGGCGACGGCGGCGGCCCTCAAGGCCATCCAGGCCGTCGGCCAGAAGAATTAGGGGACGCCCGATGAGCGAACGGAAACCCGGCGTTTATATCTGCAAGGGCTGTGGCATCGGCGAGGCGGTCGACTGCGGGGCCCTGGAATCCCTCGCTTCCGGCGACCTCAAGGTGCCCGTGGTCCGCCAGCACGACGTGCTGTGCAGCGAGGATGGCGTCGCCACAATCGAGAAGGACGTTGCCGGCGGCGCGGTGAACCAGCCGATCATCGCCGCCTGTTCGCAGCGCGTGATGGCCGACCGCTTCGAATTCGACGGCGCCGGCACGGTGCGCACCAACCTGCGCGAGTGGGTCGCCTGGGCCCGGCCCGCCGGCGCGGAAGACACCCAGATGGCGGCGGCCGACCAGATTCGCATGGGCGTCGCGCAGGCCTCGAAGATGGAGGCGCCGGAAGCCCGGATCGAGGAAGGGCTGAGCACCAGGATCATGGTGGTCGGCGGCGGGTCCACCGGCCTGAACGCGGCGCTCGAGGCGGTCGCGGCCGGCCATGAGGTGCTGCTGGTCGAGAAGACCAGGACCCTCGGCGGATGGAGTGCCAAATGGTCGAAGCGCATGCCGCACCGCCCGCCCTACCGCGACCCGCAGGACAACGACATCGCGGCGCTGATCGAAAAGGTCCAGGGCAACAAGGCAATCGCGGTCAAGACGGAAACCACCGTGGCGGAAACCAGCGGCATGCCGGGCAAGTTCGAGGTGAGCCTCGTCAACGGCGCCTCGGCGACGAAGGAGACCGTCGGCGCCATCGTGGTCGCGACCGGCTGGCGGCCGTATGACGCGACGAAGCTGGGCCATCTCGGTTACGGCGCCTCGCCCGACGTGGTGACCGGCATCGAGCTGGAGGGCATGCTCGCCGATGGCGGCGTCAAGCGGAAGTCCGACGGGGCGGCGCCGAACAACATCGCCTTCGTGCTGTGCGCCGGCTCGCGCGATCCCGAGCATCTGCCCTATTGCTCGTCGGTATGCTGCGGCGCCTCGATCAAGCAGGCGCTGCAGATCCGCGCGGCAAACCCGGACGCGATGGCCTACATCATCTTCCAGGAGCTCCGCACCCCCGGCACCGCCGAGGAATTCTACCGCCAGGCCCAGGAAGCGGGCATCGTCTTCATGAAGGGCAAGGTGAAGTCGGTCGGATCGGACCTCACGGTCACGGTGGACGACGCGCTGCTCGGCCAGGAAGTGCCGATGGCGGGGCTGGACATGGTGGTGCTGGCGACCGGCATGGTGCCGAACGGCACGGACCCGGACAAGGTTTCGTCCGAGAACGGCGCCGAGCAGCTGGCCAACGACATCAACCCGGTGGCGCCGATCGCGCGCGCCGGCGACGGCGAGGCGGCAGGGCCCGCCTGGTCGACGGCAGCCCCGGACGGCGGGGCGATCCTCAATCTGCGGTATCGCCAGGGCCCGCATCTGCCGATGCTGGCCGACGGGTTCGCGGATTCGCATTTCATCTGCTTTCCCTACGAGACGCGCCGCACCGGCATCTACACCTGCGGCCCGGTGCGCCGCCCGATGGACATCGCGGAAAGCGCCGAGGACGCGGCCGGCGCGGTGCTGAAGGCGATCCAGGCGATCCGCGGCGCGCAGGCCGGCATGTCCGTGCATCCGCGCGTCGGCGACCTTAGCTTCCCGAAATTCGGGCTCGATATCTGCACCAAGTGCCGGCGCTGCACGGTGGAATGCCCGTTCGGCGCAATCGAGGAAAACGACGAGGGCTACCCGGTGCTCAGCTCCACGCGCTGCCGCCGCTGCGGCACCTGCATGGGGGCCTGCCCGGTGCGGACCATCAGTTTCGACAACTACAATGTCCAGATGGTCAGCGAGATGATCGGCGCGGTCGAAATCCCCGACGAGTTCTCGGAGAAATACCGCATCCTGATCCTGGCCTGCGAGAACGACGCCGCGCCGGCGCTCGACATGGCCGGCATCAACCGGCACACGCTGAACGCCGAGGTGCGGGTCATCCCGGTGCGCTGCCTCGGCTCGGTCAGCATGCTGTGGATCTCCGACGCCTTCCAGCGCGGCTACGACGGCGCGATGCTGATGGGTTGCCGTTCCGGCGACGACTACCAATGTCATTTCATAAAGGGCAGCCTGATCGGCCAGGAGCGCATGAAGAATATCGGCGAGACGCTGCAGAGCCTGATGCTGGAGGACGGGCGCGCCAGGGCGGTGGAGGTCTCGATCGCGGATTCCGCCAAGGTCGGCAAGATGATCGACGAATTCGTCGAGGAGATCCGCGGCTATGGCATGAACCCGTTCAAGGGCTTTTAGGGGGCACAAGAGATGACCGTAGCGCCACCGGAACAGGCCGACCGCAGATACGATCTGAACTTCGCGCGCTGGGTCCGCGACAACGTGCAGGGCGGCGACAAGATGAGCCTGTGCATGCAGTGCGGCATGTGCTCCGGCTCCTGCCCCATCGGCACCGAGATGGACCACGGCCCGCGCAAGCTGTTCATGATGGTCCGCGCCGGCATGAAGGACGAGGTGTTCAACTCGTCGACGATCTGGAACTGCACCTCGTGCTACAACTGCACGGTGCGCTGCCCGCGCGGCATCCCGGTCACCTCCATCGTCCAGGACCTGGCCGCCAAGTCGGTGGAGCTGGGCTATGTGAAGAGGGAGCCGAACGCCCGCTTCGCCAAGGCGTTCTGGTGGTCGACGGGCAAATTCGGCCGCACCGACGAGCGGCTCGTGACGACGAAATTCTACCTCTCCGGCGGGCCGGTGGACTTCGTCAGGAAAAGCCTGGCCAACCTGAAGATCGCGATGGCCATGGTGAGGACCGGGCGCATGCATATCGGGGCGCCGCACAAGATCAAGGACAGGAAAGGCCTGCAGGCGATCCTCGCCAAGGCGGCCGAGATCGACGCACGCGAAAGCAAGGGCGGCGAGTTATGAGCGAGAACAAGAAATTCACCTATTATCCCGGCTGCAGCTCGCAGGGCAGCGGCGCGCATCTCGACCGGTCCTTGCGCGCCATCGCGCCGAAGCTCGGCATCGAGCTCGAGGAGCTGGAGGACTGGAACTGCTGCGGCGCCTCGGTCGGCCATATCGAGGGCGGACGGCTCGCCACCACGACGCTGTCGGGCCGCAACCTTGCGCATGCGCAGCAACAGGGCCCGCAGGACATCCTTACCGGCTGCGCCGCCTGTTACCTGAACACCCACGGCGCGGCCGAGAAGATCAAGTCGGACGTGAAGCTGCGCGAGCAGGTCAACGAGGCGCTCGGCGCCGCCGATATGAAATACGACGAGGACCGGCGCGTGCGCCACGCCTGCGAGGTGATCGTCAACGAGGTCGGGCTGGACAAGATCCGCGAGACCGTCACCAACCCGCTCGACGGCGTCAAGGTCGCCGGCTATGTCGGCTGCCAGACCGTGCGCCCGTTCGCCGAGACCGAGGGCGGCGGCGAGTACGACACCTTCGACGACCCGGAATTCCTCGACGATTTCATCGAGGCGTGCGGCGCGGAGGCCGTGGAATACGACGTCAA
>Ga0224512_10001093_pt1 | contig 26952 bp, 21 predicted proteins | sample SF_May12_sed_USG_4_FD_169103 | JGI IMG/M metagenome (GOLD analysis project Ga0224512, IMG submission 169103) | Sediment microbial communities from San Francisco Bay, California, United States - SF_May12_sed_USGS_13 | ecosystem: Environmental > Aquatic > Marine > Sediment | place: USA... | reverse complement strand
TACCTCATGAATGCAGGCCTGTCACCATGAGATCGCTGTTGGTAATCGGCGCTGTCCTGCTTAGCCTCTCCGCACTGGCGGAGCCACGCGGAACCGGCGACCTCGGCGTAGTGATTGAACGCGCCACCGGCCAACTGCTGCTGGTGGAACACACCACCGACACCCGGCTGGCGGAGATCGATGGCCTCGGCGACCTGTCGCATGCCTCCGTCGTATTCTCCCGTGATGCCCGCTACGCCTATGTCTTCGGCAGGGACGGTGGCCTCACCAAGGTCGACCTGCTGGCCGGCACCATCAGCAAGCGCATTATGCAGTCCGGCAACAGCATTGGCGGTGCCATCTCGCAGGATGGCAGCCTGGTTGCGGTATCGAACTACGAACCCGGCGGTGTCAGGGTATTCGATGCCACCACGCTGGAGCCGGTCGCAGACATCCCGGCCGAATACGCACCCGGAAAATTTTCCAAGGTCATCGGCCTGGTGGATGCACCCGGCCAGCGCTTCGTATTCAGCCTCTACGACGCCGACCAGATCTGGATTGCGGACATGAGTGATCCGGAAAAACCCGCCATCACCCGCTTCGAGGACATCGGCCGGGCACCCTATGACGCCCTGATCACGCCGGATGGCCGCTACTACATCGCCGGACTGTTCGGCGCGGACAGCCTGGCGCTGCTCGACCTGTGGCATCCGGAAAGCGGTGTGCGCACTATCCTGGAGGGCTATGCGAAGCACGATGCAAAGCTGCCAGTCTACAAGATGCCCCACCTCGAGGGCTGGGCCCTGGCCGGGCGCAGGGCCTTCATCCCGGCCGTCGGTCAGCACCGGGTGCTGGTGGTGGACACCGACACCTGGAAACTGCAGGCCGCCATCGAGGTCCATGGCCAACCGGTGTTCGTCATGGCCCGTCCCGATGGCCGCCAGGTCTGGGTCAATTTTGCCCATCCCGACAACGACACCGTGCAGGTCATCGATGTCGAGAGCCATGCCGTGGTGAAGACCCTGAAGCCGGGCAAGGCGGTGCTGCACATGGAATTCACGCCGCGCGGCGAGAAGGTCTGGGTGTCGGTGCGTGACGAGGACCGAATCGATGTCTATGATACCGCGCGCCTCGAGCGCACGGCGCAGCTGCCGGCCAGCAAGCCGAGCGGCATCTTCTTCAGCCACCGCGCCCACCGGATCGGCCTCTGACTATGGAAACACTGACCCGACGCCTGCTGAACGACTTCCAGAGGGAATTCCCGCTGCACCCGGAACCGTTCGATTGCATTGCCAGGAAACTTCAGACCAGCACCGGCACCCTGCTTGACCATCTCCGTGAACTGCAGGTCAGCGGCGTCGTCAGCCGCGTCGGCCCGGTGTTTCGGCCCAACACCGTCGGCGCCAGCACCCTGGCAGCCATGGCCGTACCCGCCGCGCAGCTGGAACAGGTGGCAATGCAGATCAACGAGTTCCCGCAGGTCAATCACAACTACGAACGCGAACACCGCTACAACCTCTGGTTCGTGGTCACGGCGCAGGACCGGCAGGCCATCGACCGGACACTGGGCGAAATCCAGAGACAGACCGGATACCACGTCATGTCACTCCCGTTGCTCAAGGACTATCACATCGACCTGGGTTTCCATATGCAATTCGGCCAGCAGGAGGCCGTACAAGCGGCACTTGGCCTGATGCGGGCAGAAACACCACCACCGGGCCAGCGGCCTGCAGGCGGCGCCGAGGACCTGATCGAGGCAATCCAGGATGGCCTGCCCCTGGTGACCCGCCCCTACGCGGACATTGCCAACCGGCTCGGCTGCACGGAGGCAGACGTCATCGAACGGTTGCGCGGCATGCTGGAGACTGGCGTCATCAAGCGCCTGGGCGTGGTCGTACGCCACCGCGAACTCGGGTACCGTGCCAATGCCATGGTGGTGTGGGACGTGCCGGACGAGCGGGTTGACGCTATCGGCCTGCAACTGGGCGACCAGGACTGCGTCACGCTCTGTTACCAGCGCCCGCGCCGGTTGCCGGACTGGCCCTACAACCTGTTCTGCATGTTGCATGGCAAGGATCGCAGTGAGGTAGAGGCCTGTATCGAGCGCACTGCCGCCGTACTGGACATCGGCACCCTCCCGCACGCAGTCCTGTTCAGTGGCCGCCGTTTCAAGCAGCGCGGTGCGCGCTACCGCTACCAGCGCTGATGGACGCACTGGACCGCCGCATCATCAACACCTTGCAGGGCGGCTTTCCGGTGTGCGAATACCCCTACCGGGAGCTCGCTGAACGGCTCGGGTGCACGGAGAGCGACCTGATCACCCGCATCGGCTGCATGCTGGATGACGGCCTGCTGACGCGCTTCGGCCCCATGTTTCACGCCGAGCACATGGGGGGCGCCCTCAGCCTGTGCGCCATGAGTGTGCCGGATGACCGCTTCGAGGCGGTCGCGGCAACGCTGAATGCCTTTCCCGAAGTCGCACACAACTACCAGCGGGAGCATGCCATGAACATGTGGTTCGTGCTGGCCACCGAAACCCCCGCCGCCCTGCAGACGGCCATCGAGCGCATCGAGGCACAGACCGGCCTGCGAGTCTTCAACCTGCCCAAGCTCGAGGAATTCTATGTCGGCCTGCACCTCGAGGTATAGGCAATGAGCGTTGCCAGCCGGGCATCGCGTAACGAGACCTTGCCGGAACTGGACCGGCGCATCGTACTCGCCACGCAGAACGGTCTGCCGCTGGATACGCGACCCTATCACTGGCTGGCGACCGAGCTCGGCGTCACGCCGGAACAGATCATGGATCGCATTAACGCCATGCTCGCCGACGGGCGCATCCGCCGCATCGGCGTGGTGCCGAATCATTACCGCCTGGGCTACGTGGCCAATGGCATGTCGGTATGGGACATCCCGGACGATGCCATCCGCGAGGCCGGCCGGGAGGTTGGCGCGCTCGCGTTCGTCAGCCACTGTTATCAGCGTCCACGACTGCTGCCGGACTGGCCCTACAACCTGTTCGCCATGGTGCACGGCCATGACCGGGAGGAAGTGGCGGTGCTGGTGGCACGTATCGCGGAGCTGCTAGGTGAGCGGCAGCACCGGCATGATATCCTCTACAGCAGCAGGATCCTGAAGAAAACCGGTCTGCGACTGGGAGACTGATATGTTCCGTATCTCGCACTACATGCAGGCGCTGGCGCAACCGCCACCCGAGGCCATCCCGGCAGCACGCAAGCCCCCCGGGCCGGTGGTGATCTGGAACCTGATCCGCCGCTGCAACCTGACCTGCAAGCACTGCTATTCGATCTCAGCCGATATCGATTTTCCCGGTGAACTCTCCACCGAACAGGTCTTCGCTGTCATGGAGAACCTGAAGGGCTTCGGCGTGCCGGTCCTCATCCTCTCGGGTGGCGAGCCGCTGTTGCGGCCGGACATCTACGAGATCTCGGCCCGGGCAAAGGCCCTCGGCTTCTACACCGGCCTGTCCACCAACGGCACCCTGATCAACAGCGACAACATCGGCCAAATCGCGGCTATCGGCTACGATTATGTCGGCATCAGCCTCGATGGCATGCGCGCGACCCATGACCGCTTCCGCCAGAAACAGGGCGCCTTCGACGCCTCCCTGAATGCCATTCGCCTGTGTCGCGACGCCGGTATCAAGGTGGGCATGCGCTTCACCCCGACAAAGGACACCGCCGGCGAGCTGCCGGACATCCTGCGCCTGATGGATGCCGAGCAGGTCGACAAGCTCTATGTCTCGCACCTGAACTACGGCGGCCGGGGCAACCGTCACCGCGGTTCGGATGTCATCCATACCGTAAGCCGGCAGGTGATGGATCTATTGTTCGATGCCTGCTGGGCCGATGTGCAGGCCGGGCGCAAGCGCGAGTTCGTCACCGGCAACAACGACGCCGACGGCGTGTATTTGCTCAAGTGGGTCGAGCGCATGCTGCCGGAACGCGCCGCCGAGATGCAGCAACGGCTGCGGCAGTGGGGCGGCAACGCCTCCGGCGTCAATATCGCCAACATCGACAACCTGGGCAACGTGCACCCGGACACCTTCTGGTGGAACTACAATCTCGGCAACGTCAAGGAACGGCCATTCTCCGACATCTGGGCGGATACCAGCGACCCGCTGATGGCCGGCCTCAAGGCCACCCCACGGCCGCTGCGGGGCCGCTGCGGGGCCTGCGGCTTCCGGGATATCTGCGGCGGCAACACCCGCGTGCGCGCCTTCCAGATGACCGGTGACCCCTGGTGGGAGGACCCGGCCTGCTACCTGGATGACCGGGAACTGAACATCGACCCGGCGGACTATGCCGACGCACAACCGGAGCCACTGGCGCTGAAGGTACGCACTATTCGCCGCGCGAGTTGAATCCTGTGGTGCACAGAGATCGCCCTATATCCCTATTCTCCCGCCATAACGAATACCTGTAGTGTGCGCTCTGCGCACCGAGCAAGATTGTTCTAACCATGAATAAGATCAGCATATACCCCTACCTTTACTGGCTCATTACCGTCCTTACCGCCATCAGCGTCCCTGCCACCGCTGCGGTGCCAGACGTCGCGGCACTCTACACGGAACATTGTGCCGGCTGTCATGGCGCCGATCGCCTCGGCGGCACGGGACCGGCCCTGCTGCCCGATAATCTCCGGCGCCTGCGCAGGGACAATGCGGCCACGGTCATTGGTAGTGGCCTACCGGCCACCCAGATGCCCGCCTTCGAGGGCAAGCTCGACATGCCACAGATCGATGCCCTGGTCGCCTACATCTACACCGTCCCTGACCGGATGCCCGTATGGGACGCGGCCGAGATCCGTGCCAGCCACGTCGTTCACAAGCCGGAGTTGCTGGCGGCCACGGCAGCCAGTCTCAAGCCGGCCTACAAGGCCGATCCGCTCAACCTGTTCCTGGTCGTCGAGGCCGGTGATCATCACGTCACGGTGCTGGACGGCGACCGGCTGGAGCCGATCCACCGTTTCAAATCGCGTTATGCCCTGCACGGCGGCCCCAAATATTCCTCCAGCGGCCGTTATGTCTACTTCGCCTCGCGCGACGGCTGGATCAGCAAGTTCGACATGTACCGGCTGGAGACCGTGGCCGAGGTCCGCGCCGGCATCAATACCCGCAACGCGGCGGTGTCCGCCGACGACCGCTATGTCATGGTGGGCAACTACCTGCCGCACAGCCTGGTGCTGCTGGATGCCCGCGACCTCAGCCTGGTCAAGGTCATCCCGGTAACGGATGACCACGGTACCAGTTCGCGGGTCAGTGCCGTTTACACGGCGCCGCCACGGGAGAGTTTCATCATCGCCCTGAAGGACCTGCAGGAGATCTGGGAAATCAGCTACGCCGACGATCCGCCACCGGTGTACCGCGGTCTGGTGCATGACTACCGCATGGAGGAAGGCATCGCCGAGGCCGGCCGGTTCCCGGTCCGGCGTATTCGGCTGGATGACTATGTCGATGATTTCTTTTTCGACCCGGCCTACCGGCACCTGATCGGCGCGGCGCGCAACGGCAGCAACGGCCAGGTGGTGCACCTGGATGTCGGCCGCAAGATCGCCGATGTTGACCTGCCCGGCATGCCTCACCTCGGCTCGGGCATTACCTGGCCGTACCGCGACACCACCGTCCTGGCCAGCCCCAACCTGAAGGACGGCGTGGTGAGTGTTATCGACACCCGCGACTGGAACACGCTGAAGAAGATCGACACCCTGGGCCCGGGCTTTTTCATGCGCAGCCACGAGAACTCGCGTTATGCCTGGGTCGATGTCTTCTCCGGGCCGGACCGGGACGCCATGCACGTCATCGACAAGTCGACACTGGAAATAGCCCGCACCCTGCGGCCGGCGCCCGGCAAGACCTCAGCGCATGTCGAATTTACCCGTGACGGCAAATACGCCCTGCTCAGCATCTGGGACATGGACGGCGCCATCGTGGTCTATGACGCCGACAGCCTCGAGGAGGTCAAGCGCATCCCCATGAAAAAGCCGGTAGGCAAATACAACGTCTACAACAAGATTCACCGCTCGGAGGGGACCAGCCACTGAACTTCTGCGAACCACCCGACACCCGCAGGAGCACCTTGCAGGCGCGATTGACCCCGCTCCTTAACATATCGCGCCTGCTAGGCACTCCACAATGCGTAGGGCGCACTTCGTGCAGCGTGCCCTGTTCGAAAATAGAACCTGCTCCGCAATATATTTCGGTGCGTTGAACGCACTCTACAATTGCACGGGGATGCCGAGGCTGCAGGATGGGCAAAGGCCGCAAGGCCGTGCCCATCAAATCCCGGGAGTCTCTGCGAAAACGTACCCTGCAATTTATTTCGGTGCGTGGAACGCATAAACAAAGCTCGCAGGATGGGCAAAGGAATGAACATGACGTGCCTATCTGTAGCATGGTTCCTACATGCTTTGGGCACGCTGCGCTTTGCCCAACCTACAGGAAAGCGCCGACGATTAGTATAACGCACCCTGCAATCCCGCGGGTCTCTGGACATCCCTATCCCAGGTGTTTATGCAAGCGGGCATCCCTGGTCCTGAAGTGATTTCCAAACCATTTTCCGACTGCTTCCGCGAATTCGTTATCGCTGAACCAGGCGTTCTCCTCGTAGTCGTCCATGATGTCGCGCAATTCATCCAGCAGGTTCTCGTGATCCGCCTTGTGCTCCGCATACTGGTCATACTTGCGTTCACGCATGATTTTCTCTTCCAGTGCAAAATGCGCTGAGACATGTGCATAGATCTCGCCGAGAAAATCCATCACTGTGTATTCGCCATCGCCGCTCGATATGGCGTCATGCAGGTCGTTGATGAGCCCGATGAGCTCCTGGTGCTCGTGATCAACATCAGGCACACCCACGGAAAATTCGTCTTTCCACTCGATCAGCGCCATGGCATCCTCACAGAAACAGGAATCCGCCCAGTTCCGGCCGGAAATCGATAACAAAGTTCTGCTGCGGGGCCAGGGTAACCACTGCCGCCTGCTCGTAATCAAAACCGTCTTCGCGCCTGCTGTCACGCAGGCGTGCCACGAGATGGTGCGAACCGGCAGGCACGGGAAACTTCCTGTAGGCGGTCGAGGCACCATCACCGGCCAGGCCCGAAGGCGGCAATTCATCACGATAGAGAATTGCGCCGTCCAGCTCCAGCTCGATCAGCAGCGCCACCCGCTTACGCAGACAATCCATTGGCCGGCGCATATTGGGCGGCAGAAGGTTCAATTCCTCCTGCGTCAGCCGCCGGCATTCCTGCAGGTGCTCTCCGGCGTGACTGAAGCTCATTTTGATCAGTGCCTTGTCCGGGTCCATGTGGGTATAGGCCGGCTGTGTTGCAAAATACCCCACCACCAGGGCAAACAGCGCATAGGCAATGAACTGGCCAAAATACTGGAGCGCCTTAGGCATGATGTTCTGCAGCCTCCCCTGCCCGCACCCCGGTCGACCTGTGTGGTGTCCGCTTGAAGGGCGGCAGCGCCCTGAGCCTGTCCTGGAAAGTACGAAGTTCTTGTTGCAGGCGTTTGTTCCGGGTGATGCCAGCCCAGGACTCGGCGATACGTTCTCGCGGCACGCGCTTGCGCAGATACGGGTCACGTTCTCCGGCAAGACGCTGCCCGGTCCATTCAATGCCAAGACGATAGTGACAGTCGCCATCGGCACAGCCGGTCAGAAAAACGCCGTTGACATGGCCACGGGTAATCATGAAATCGATAAACGAGGGTGGCAGCATGGCGACACATGGCAGCTTGAGAACGGCAACATCAGCCCCCTGCAGCTGTTCCAGCCCCGCACCATGGCTACAACCGAAGACAACGACACGTGCATTTCCGGACAGGTTTGCTATTGCAGACAAGGTTTTCTCACGCAGCTCCTGAATACCCAGGTCAGGCAAATCGATACCGGGTATCAGCTCAGAAGTGCGCCTGAAGGGAGTGGCCGTTGGACAGGCGCCCACACAGATACCGCAGCCGGTACACAAATTGTCACTCACGACCGCTTCATGGGAGAACGCGGCATCATCCGTGCGTGGCTGCAGTGACACCGCACTGAATGGACAGTCTTCCACGCAGCGTCCACAACCATTGCAATTATCGAGATCAACGCTGGCCGTAGCCCTGCGTTGACCCGGGGGGAGCCAGGGCAGCAGTAACAACAGCAGGGACCCGCCCCCGGCTATCGCCCACAGGGTCTGCCCGGGAATGGTATCGAGTAGCGGGTAGGCCACCAGGTAAAACCAGTCAAAGTCGATAACCGATGGCACCTTGTCCAGGTTCGCAGGTGCCTGGCTGAGCGCCGGCCTGGCAAGGGACAGCGCCAGCAGCATACCCAGAGTGCCGACAGCAAGTCCGACCGGCGGATTAACCCTGGCATTTCTTTGTCGCTGGATATGGATCCACATCACCAGCAACATGAAGAGTGGCACCGCAATGTGGATAAATACCATGAGCGTAAAGAACCGGCCGCTCAGCGTGTCGTTGTTCAAAAAATTGCGGGCGATCGACTGGCCAAAGATACCCAGACTGTCGAGCCATTCGGTAGAGGCAATGGCAATGTACTGCGCCAGCACATCCCAAACCATCCAGTAGCCACTGATGCCGCATGCAAACACCAGCCACAGCAGCGGCACCCCGGTAAACCAGGTGAACCAGCGCGAACCGCGATAACGGTCCATGACAAACTCGCGCAGCAGGTGCAGCATCATCACTATGATCAGGGCGTCAGAGGCATAGCGGTGCAGGCTGCGCATAACACCACCGGCATACCACTGCACGTTGGTTAGATATTCGAGCGATTCGTATGCCTGGTTGATGCCGGTGTCGAAAAAGATGTAGAGATAGATACCGCTGACGATAACTATCCAGTAGAAAAACCAGCCCAGGGTGCCGAGGTGGCAGAGCGGGTTCCACGCCGGGGTAAAGGCACGGTTGAATACGTTGTCAGCGCCCTCAAAGGCCGCTTTGGCAACGCTACGTATACCGATCACTTGTACCCGGACTCCCGGACGGATCCATGGGCATACACTGCTTGCAGGGCACGCCATGCGCCGTCCACTGTCATACAGCCGGTCCCGACGATGAGGATTCGCGCCAGCTGCGGACAATCACCCACGCAATCCCGCTGAGCACCAGCACGCCAATCCCGAAACCGATAAAGGGTGAATAATCAAATTGATACTTGCCGGTCGTCGGGTCATACACGGTACAAAACAATTTTATATTATTTATCCACCCGGCAATCGGTGTCGCAGCAACCTGTTTGCCCCAGAGGATTTCCTTGAGCGGTTCCACCACGGACGGCGGCTCGGGCGCCATCCCGTAAACCTGGCGATAGACCTTGCCCTCCCCATCCAGCACTGTGGCCTGGATCATATGATCAAAGCCCTTGGGGGAGCTGAAATAGCTGAACCCGACATCAGCGGACAGGCCGCGCATGGTCTCGGCACCGGCACTGACAAAATGCCAGTCATTGATATCGATCCCGCGCTGCCCGGCAAACACGCGCATGCGGTCGGGGGTGTCGTTCGGGGTGTCAAAACCAATGGTCAATAGCGAAAAACTGTCCTCTCCGAGGGCATCCCTTGCGACCTTGACCACGCTTGCCAGGTTGGTCGTGATGGTAGGGCAGACATGGTAACAGCTTGTATAGATCAGGCTGATCACCACCGGTTTTCCGCGTAAAGAACTCAACGCAATTTCCCGGCCCTTGCCGTCAAGGAAGGTGTAATCGCCCACGGTCCGGCCAACGGCCTCCTGGCTCAGAGCAAGTGCTGCAGCCTCATCATAGCCCGGCCCCGGCTCATGTGCGGCGCTATCATGGGAAGGCCCTGCACTTGCATCAACATGTCCGCCTGCACCAATATCATGAGCGGCCGGGTCAGGGTTATGCCCGGCTGCCGCATGATCCGGTGACTGAGCACTGCCGGCCATGGCCGTCAAGACCAGAACCAGGAATACCATTGGTCGTAGCGGATTCATCAATAACCTTCTCAATTATTCATCGCAGAGGCGCCGGGGATGTGGAGTCAATAACGCAACCGGGAGAACAATACAGGCCACCAGCAGGAATGGATCCAGGCACTACTGCAAAACATGACTTTCTCTGCGTTCTCTGTGTCTCTGTGTCAAATCGATTAATAAGAGGCGTCAGAGCAGCCAGGCATCCAGGATGGCACCGGCAAGCAGGAGGCTCAGCTGTACCAGTGAGGCATGAAAATTGATCATGGCCATCCCGGGTGACGGGTCACGGACGAGACCGATACTGGTCCACACAAATCTGGCGCCACCCAGGGCTGCGCCCAGCAGATAGATCCAGCCCAGGCCATACATGACCGGCAACAGCGAGAGGGCGACGAGTACTACGGAGTGCGCCAGTATGATCCATGCGGCCGTAGCATCCCGGACCACCACCGGCAACATGGGAACGCCAGCGGCCGAATACTCGTCCTTGTACTTGAATGCCAGGCTCCAGAAGTGTGGCGGCGTCCACAGAAACAGCACAACCGCCAGGATCACCGGCGCCGGAGCAAGTCCGGGGTCAACCGCGGCAGCACCCGCAAGGATGGCAAAGCTGCCCGCGAGGCCGCCGATGACGATATTCATCCAGGTACGGCGTTTGAGCCAGACGGTGTAGACCACGCCGTACACGAAAGCGCCCATGAAAACGTAGAACGCAGCAACGGCATTGGTCGCGAGTGTGGCAGCCGTGATGGCAACCGCCAGCAGCAGCAGGATACCGGCAAGCCAGTAAGCATTGGCATTGAACCGCCCGGTCACAAAGGGCCGGTTGCGGGTGCGGTTCATCCGCGCATCGAGATCTCGCTCCATGTACATATTGAAGGCGCCGGCACTGGCCGATGACAACAACACGGCCACTGCCAGCAACGCAACCTGCACTGCACCCGGCGCCTGCCCGGGCGACACAGCTACACCCGCCAGCGCGGTGAACATGATGGCAAACCCGATGCGCAGCTTGAATACCGAGTATACGAGTGCCAGCGTCTCCTTCACCGGGATGCCATCACCACGACTGATCAGCGCAGTGGCCATACTTCCGCCAGGTACTTCCAGTTGATGAAGTAGTACAGGACAAAGGACGTGAAGAACACTGCAACCAGCACCACAGTTCCCGGGATTCTGATGCTCTCCGCACTGCCGTATTTGGTAGCCGTTGTCATGGTGAGACCTTCCAGCGGCTTGTCCCCGGTACGCTTGCCGAACAGGACCGAGCCGACAATGATTACGATGAAGAGAAAACCGCCGAGCGCGGCCATGATGGCGCTGATGCCATTCAGGCCCATCATCAGGTAGGCCGCACCGGAGTAGTCATACTTGAGTGCCGCATCGGCGCCGGTGATGTCCCAGACACGTCTTGGCACGCCAAGCGTACCAGCGCCCATCATGAACACTGAAATGCCCATAACGCCGAGACCGAACACGTAGGGTTGCCACTTCGCCAGCCCCTTCATGATCAACTCGCGCTGAAAGATAAGCGGTACCAGCAGGTAGGTGCCTGCCATGAAGGCCAGGGTGGTGCCGGCTACCACGGTGGCATGAAAATGGCCCGGGACATAGATGGTGTTGTGCATGATCAGGTTGATCTGTTCGGTACCCAAGACCACGCCGGAGATACCGCCCAGGAAACCGAACATAACCAGGGACATGAACATGCCGGAGAAGGCCGGATTTCCCCACGGCGCCTTGCGCAGCCACTCGAACAGGCCGTTGGTGTAACCACGCGCGCGCTGCGCAGCCTCGATCGAGCCGGGAACGGTCATGCCGTGGAGCATGCTGCCGAGTACGGCCAGGTACAGGGCGTAACTGGTGTTGAAGATCTTCCACTCGGAACTGATACCCGGTTCGACCAGCAGGTGATGCGCACTGGCAAGCTGCAGAAACAGGATGTACATCAGGAACGCCATGCGGCTGACCTTTTCTGAGAGCGGCTTTGCGCCGAGCACCACCGCGGCGATCAGGTACCAGATCGCGACGTGCGCCGAGACATTGATCTGCTGGGAGGAATGCCCCATGGCCCACCAGACGGTCTTGTACATCAGGGTATCGATATTGCCGATCCAGCCCAGCGACCACAAAAAGGTCGGGACCAGGATGATCGCGCCCGAGGCAATCGTGAATACCGCAATGATCGCGGCCGTGATCGCGCCGAAGGTCACCAGCGGCACGGAGCCTTCGTAGGTCTTTTCCTCCTTGGCGATAACCAGGGTGCCGAAAAATACGAAACAGCCGATCAGTGCGCCGACCGCAAACAGGATCAGGCCCAGGTAGAAATGCGGTGCGGCCTGCATCGGCACGTACGAGGTGAACATGACACTGGAGTTGCCCTGCAATACAGCGACGTTGGTCATGACGGCGCCAATCAGCATCAGGGCAAACCCGGTCCAGGCCCAGCGGGGTGCGGCGAGTCGCGAATTCAGCAATATTGCCGAGGCAAAATACAGCACCGCGATTTCGAAAAAGATGATCCACACCAGCAGCACGTCCAGCCCGTGGCCGGTCAGCACCAGATAGAACCAGTCGGCCGGCAGCAGGTGCACTGCGGGCCAGCGTGTGAGCGCCACCATCAGCCCGAATAATCCGCCGACGGCAAGGAAAATGATCGCCGTCACGGCGTTGGCCTTGATCAGGTTCTCGGCGGAACTGTGAATGCGCAGCCCGGTGGCCGGACAGACACGATGTTTAAAAGTTGGCATCTGTATATCCCCCTAGTTCTCGGTCACGTAGATCTTGCCGATCATGGTGTGGTGACCGATGCCGCAAAATTCGTTGCAAACCACCCCGTACTCCCCCGCTTCATTCGGTGTCAGCGTCACGACCATGTCGTAGTTGGGGTGAACCTGCAGGTTGATATTGACCGGCTGCAGGGAGAACCCGTGCTGCCAGTCCATGGAGGACAAATGCAGGCGGTAGGTCTGGTCTTTCTCGAACTCGATGATCGGCCACCATTGCCACAGCCTTGCAATCATGTATACATCGCTTCCGGGTGGAGGACGTACTACCGGGAATCCCGCCTCCTCGCGCACCTGGTATTTTTCCACCATTTCATTTGCCTTTTCAGCAAACCGCTCCGGTGTGATGCGATAGGATTCATTGGACAGGTTCTGCTCACCTTCCATGTGCCAGTAGATCATTGCCGAGAACATCAAGAGTCCCCATAGAAAGGCAATGACGATCCAGACAATCTCGGTACGCGCTATCGGCTCGTTCCACCAGATGCGCTGGGGTGGAGGATGAATTGCCATTATGTGCCCCCTTTTTGGTTACTTGGCTATCGGGATCGTTATGATTTCCATGATCCCCCAGATCAAATAAAAGACTGTCGGCATCACCACACCCAGGAACAACAGCAGGAATGGATTATCCAGGAGTTTCTGCATTGTCGGGATGCGCTCATCCTCATCGCCCCCGGTATTGGGCGTACTGGCGCCCGGATCTGAATCACTCATCCTCTCCCCCTCGGTAGATGTCAGTGTTAGATTTTCCGACTGATAATACAATACAGACTGAGCGTATCAAACATCTTATTAGTGTCAATTGCCTTGATCTATATCAAGGCTTTCCGGAACGATAAGAATTTCCCCTGCGGCACTCTTGCAATTGCTGCACTATTTGGAACAAGTCCAGGGTATGACTACTGGCTGGAGAGATGGCGAATTAACGCAAAGGATGATAACGCCATGACCAGCAGAACGGCAAAGAAGATAATACTGCGGTATTCCAGCCGCCGACCGGCAGCAGCCTCGATACGGTTCACGATCCAGTCAGCGCCCACATACAGGAAAACCGCCAAAAGAGTGAAATAGAGAATCTCCATGGCCGCTGAGCTTACCCCAGGTGTCCGTACAAATCACAATCCAGGCATCCCCGCCCTTGTTATAGGCCCTCAGTCGCTCGATATCGTCGACCCTGACGGTATTATCGGCGATGTCGATATAACCTTCCCTGGCGAGCCCGGTTATGTCAGTCATCCAGGCATCATATTTCGGACCGGCGACCTACCGCAAAACAAAACCGTGCTCACCGCAGAGGCGCGGAGGTCGCAGAAAAAATCCACCAGCGAACTCACTGCAAAGGCGCTAAGATCGCAATAGGTGCAATGGAAATAATGAAGCTCATATCTTAAATAAGATTCTGAACATATGCATTCAAGTCATTACTGCAAAGAGTAATATTTATTAAGGAAAGTCTGATCAATCCGTCATTCCGGACGGAGCGTAGTGGAGAGCCGGAATGACGCAAGATGAATTAATCAGGCCTTCCTTAAGTATTTTGTATTCTTTGCGACCTTTGCGCCTTTGCGGTGGATTTTTTTAATTCTCCGCACTCTCTGCGTCTCTGCGGTAAATTCACCTGGTGGCAGTGCACCACCTCTGCAAATTGCGCATATTGAGGTAGACTTGCGCGCCATGTCAGGATCGTCCGGCCACACCCCCATGATGCAGCAGTACCTCGGCATCAAGTCCGAGCACCCGGACGTCCTGGTGTTCTACCGCATGGGGGACTTCTACGAGCTGTTTTACGAGGACGCGCGACGCGCGGCACGCCTGCTGGATATCACCCTGACGGCACGCGGGCAGTCGGCCGGTGAACCCATTCCCATGGCCGGTGTCCCGGTACATGCCGCCGAACAGTACCTGGGTCGCCTGGTCCGCCAGGGCGAGTCCGTGGCCATCTGCGAACAGGTCGGCGAGGTCGGCGCCGGCAAGGGGCCGGTGGAGCGCAAGGTGACACGCATCATGACACCGGGCACGGTGACCGATGAGGCCCTGCTGACTGATCACCAGGACAACCTGCTGGTCGCCATCAACAAGGCCGGCAAGACCTGGGGGCTCGCCAGCCTGGACCTGACGGGCGGACGCTTCGGCGTCCAGGAACTCGCGACCGAGGAGGCCCTGCTGGGCGAACTGGAACGCCTGCATCCCGCAGAACTCATCTGCAACGAGGACGTGGCCCTGCCCGTGCCCATTCACAATATGCCCGGCCTGCGCCTCCGGCCCCCCTGGCACTACGACAGCGATACGGCCCGGCGCCAGTTGAATGAACAGTTCGGCACCCGCGATCTATCCGGCTTTGGCTGTGATGGTCTCGACTGCGCCATCGGCGCCGCAGGCAGCCTGCTGCAGTACGTAACAAACACCCAGCGCACTGCCCTGCCCCACTTGCGCAGCCTGTGCGTTGAAAAACAGGCAGACAGTCTGGTGATGGACGCGGCCACGCGCCGCAACCTTGAACTGGAGCATTCAAGCAACGCTGCGGAGGGACACACCCTGGTTGCCGTGCTCGACCAAACGGCAACCAGCATGGGCGCGCGGCTGCTGAGACGCTGGCTGAACCGGCCCTTGCGCGCTGCGGCACAGCTGCAACAGCGCCACCAGTGCGTGGGCCAACTGGCGCAAGACCGGCGCTTCGAAGACTTGCACTCAGCCCTCAAGGGCGTCGCCGATATCGAACGCATCCTGGCGCGCGTGGCCCTCATGTCGGCCCGCCCGCGCGATCTCGGCGGCTTGCGCGACAGCCTCGGGCAGCTTCCCGCCATCCTCGGGCAGCTCTCCGGATTGGAGAATCCCCTGCTGTGCGAACTCGCCGAGCGCATCGGTGAGCATCCCGAGGCCCATGAACTGCTATGCCGGGCCCTTGTCGAGACCCCGCCGGTGCTGGTCCGCGACGGCGGCGTGCTCGCCGCCGGGTACGACGCGGAACTCGATGAACTGCGCCACCTGAGCGAGCATGGCGACCAGGTCCTGGTCGAGATGGAGACCCGGGAACGCGAACGCACCGGCATCGCCGGCCTGAAGGTCAGTTACAACCGCGTGCATGGCTACTACATCGAGGTCAGCCGGCATCACGCCGACAAGGTGCCTGCGGACTACCAGCGCCGCCAGACCCTCAAGGCGGTGGAACGCTACATCACCCCGGAACTCAAGGCGCACGAGGACAAGGTGCTGAGTGCGCGCGAGCGCGCCCTGGCACGGGAAAAGGCCCTCTACAACACACTGCTGGAGACCCTCGGCAGCTTCATCGAATCCCTGGGCCGTTGCGCCGGGGGGCTCGCCGAACTCGATGTGCTGGCCACCTTTGCCGAGCGCGCACTCACCCTCAACCTGAGCTGCCCGATACTGGACACACGCCCCGGCATCCACATCGAGGGCGGCCGCCACCTGGTGGTCGAACAGCTGCTGGACGAGCCCTTCATCCCCAACGACACCCGGCTCAACGCCAAACAGCGCATGCTGATCATCACCGGGCCCAACATGGGCGGCAAGTCGACCTACATGCGCCAGACGGCGCTCATCGTGCTGCTGGCGCATATCGGCTGCTATGTGCCGGCCGACAAGGCGGTCATCGGTCCGGTCGACCGCATCTTCACCCGCATCGGCGCTTCCGACGACCTCGCCGGCGGACGTTCCACCTTCATGGTCGAGATGACCGAAACCGCGAACATCCTGCATAACGCCAGCGCCAACAGCCTGGTGCTGATGGACGAGATCGGCCGCGGCACCAGCACTTATGACGGCCTGTCTCTGGCCGGGGCCTGCGCGATCGATCTCGCCACCCGCATCAGGGCCTTTACCCTGTTTGCGACGCACTATTTTGAACTGACCTCCCTGCCGGAGACCTGTGAGGGCATCGCCAACGTGCACCTCGACGCCGTCGAGCACGGTGACCGGATCGTGTTTCTCCATGCCGTGAAGGCAGGCGCAGCCGACCGCAGTTATGGCCTGCACGTCGCGGCCCTGGCCGGCGTACCGCGTGCGGTCATCGAGCAGGCACAGCAGCGCCTGGATGAGCTGGAGCAGAGTGCCGCCGTCACCCCGGCAATACCGGCGCCGCGCGCCCAGCTGGGGCTGTTCGACATTTCCCACGGGCATCCCCTGTTCGATGCACTGGAGGGGATCGACCCGGACAGCATGACACCGCAGCAAGCACACCAGCTGCTGTATACCCTCAAGCAACTGGCGCAGCAGAAACTCAACGGATAAACAGTCAAGCACACGGCGGCTTTGCTATAATCTACACCCATAGATTATTTGTCACCTGATTACAAAGACTTATATTTCACACCTGAGAATATGGATTATACTGTCGGCCAGCGCACGGCCGGCAACAGCAGGCAATCCGGGAGAATCACATGACGTTTGTGGTCACTGAAAGCTGCATCAAGTGCAAATACACCGACTGTGTCGAGGTGTGCCCGGTGGACTGTTTTCACGAGGGCCCCAACTTCCTGGTGATTGACCCGGACGAATGCATCGACTGCACCCTGTGTGAACCGGAGTGCCCGATCAATGCCATCTACGCCGAAGACGACCTGCCCCCGGGCCAGGAACACTTTCTCGAGCTCAACACCGAACTGGCCCGGCAATGGCCGGTCATCACCCAGATGAAGGACGCCCCGGCGGATGCGGACGAGTGGAAGGACATACCCGACAAGCTCCAATACCTGGAACGCTGAAGGACAGTCCATAAACCGCTATCCTGCATGTTGCATCAGTATCCGGGATGCTGGCGCAGGACAGGCGCGACTGGACGCCGATCTGGAACGAAAGTCATAGCCGTAGCTATGACTTGAGTGAAGATCAAGTCCAGGTGGGCCTGGACAAGCCAGGGCCCGGATAGGCTGCGGGCCGTTTACAAATTGCACTGCTGGATTTTTTCGGATCATTGATAGTTAAACCCTCGTGTAAAGCTGTTTTCACTCTGGCCCGCAGCCGACTGGTGCAATATGCAGGCTATTACCCCAGCGCAGGGCAACCCGGCCGGGAGTCGCCCCGTGTCCCCGGCTGACGGCATCATACCGGTTGCCTACCACAATGATGTCCTGCAGGTGGCGGCGCAACGCATTGTAAAACGCTGCGCGGCGACACTCCCCGACCTGACGCGTTGTGTTGTCCTGCTGCCCGATCTGCAGTTCGCGCCGCGCCTGCGCCGGCTCCTGCTGCAGGCCGCGGGCAGCCAGCACCCGGCCCTGCTGGGCCCGACCATTCTCACCACCGACCTCTGGTTGCACGAACACCACCCGATCGACCGGAAGGTCCCGGTCCGTGCCCGGCGCGAACTGATGCTGGTCGAGGCCCTGCAGCAGCAACCTTCGGTATTCGCCGGCATCGATCCCTGGCACATTGCCAGTGACATGCTCAGCCTGTTCGATGACCTGACCCTCAACCGGGTGCGATTGCCGGACAGCCTCGACGCTTTCACCACGACACTGATGCAGGCCTACGGAATCCACGATTCCATACCGGAACCGCTGGGTATGGAGGCGACCATCGTGCATCGGCTCTGGCAGGCTTGGCACGACCAGCTGAGCGCGCAGGACCTGTGCGACCCGGGCATGGCCTATCTGCAACGCCTGGCCGCAGCCGCTGCCAATGACAGCGAAGCGGTTATCTTCCTGGTGGAACCCGCCACCTTGTCAACTGCCGAACTCGAGTGGGTGACCGGGCTGCTGCAGTTGGAGTGTGCCGAAGTCATCCTGCAGGCCCCGCCGCTCGACCCGCAACGGATTAGCCAGCACCCGCTCCACAGGCTGCTCACCCACATCGGCGCAGCCGCACCGACCCCGGCGGTGCCCGCGTCGGCTTCGCGCTGCCTGGACGCCGCCCTGCTGGCCAGCGACCGCTCGCCGGCGCAACGTGCCCGGGAGTTTCGTGCCCGGGTTACGGCCTCCCCATTGGCCGGGCGTCTGGCCATACTGCCCGCCGACTCCGCCGAGCAGGAGGCCCGGGCCATCGACATCCAGGTGCGCCAGTGGTTACTGCAAGGCCGGCAGGCCATCGCAGTCGTGACCGAGGACCGGCGCCTGGCGCGCCGTGTGCGCGCACTGCTGGAGCGTGCCGGCATCCAGCTTAAGGACAGCGGCGGCTGGGCGCTCTCCACCACCAGTGCCGCGGCCGCGCTGGAAAGCTGGCTGGAGACCGTGGAAGAGGATTTCGCACACCAGCCGCTGCTGGACGTGCTCAAGTCGCCGTTTGTCTGCCCGCCACAGGAACGCGAGTCCCACCTCGCCACCGTCCACCGCCTGGAGCAGGACATCATCCTGCACGAGCAGATCGCACGCGGCCTGGAACGCTACCGTCGCCACCTGGAATACCGCACCCGGCGGCTGAGCAGTGCGTGGACAAAGCAGTCGGCCGAGGCCATCCGCATCCTGCTCAATCAGCTCGACCAGGCCGCGGACCCGCTGAGGGCATTTATCGACGGGGACAGCGCCTCCCCGGCACACCTGCTCGAGGGTCTGCGCAGCAGCCTGGAAACCCTCGGCCTGTGGGCGGCCTTCAGCGAGGACCCGGCAGGCCGGCGCATCCTCGACGAATGGAACCTGCTGCACCAGGCTGCCAGGCACTCCGCGATCAGCATGGACTGGCTCGAATTCCGCGCCTGGCTGGGCAGGGCGCTGGAACGCCATGATTTCCACCCGGCGACCGGCGACAGCCCGGTCGTCCTGCTGACTGTTGCGCAGGCCCAGCTGGGCCGATTCGACGGTCTGGTGCTGGGAGCCAGTGACCGCGAGCACCTGCCGGGCGCGCGTGCCGGTTCGCCGTTCTTCAATGACGGTGTACGCCAGGAACTCGGTCTGCCGATATGGCCTGAGCGCTACCAGCAGGGACTGCACCAGTTCCGCACCCTGCTGGAATGTGCCCCGCAGGTGCTGCTGACCTGGTGCCGGGAGAGCGGCGGCGAGACCCGCCTGCCCAGCCCCTGGCTGGAGGCGCTGCAGACCTTTCATCAGCTGGCCTATGACGATGCGCTGCTGGCCATCGAACTGCAGGGGCTGGTGAACCACCCGGCGACGCAGGTGCGCGGCGACAACCCGCTGCCGCTGCCATTGCCGGCCGGCCACCCCGCCCCGGTCCTCGACGCCCCCTTGCAACCACAGCGCCTGTCGGCCGGCAGTCACCAGCGCCTGGTCGACTGCCCCTACCGGTTCTATGCGGCCGATGCCCTGCAACTGAAACCGCGCGAGACCATCAGCGAGGCGCTGGAAAAATCCGATTACGGGGAACGTATTCACCGCTGCCTGGAGGCCTTCCATGGCGGCCACGAGCGGCTCCCTGGCCCGTTCACCAAACCCCTGACAGGCGCGCATCGCACCGAAGCCATTGCCTTCCTGCGCGCCGTGTCCACGGCCGTGTTCGCCGCTGACCTCGAGGACAATTTCGAACACCGTGCCTGGCTGAAACGCTGGGATGACCTGATCCCGGACTACATCGACTGGCAGATCAGGCACCAGCAGCACTGGGCCGTGCAGCACGTCGAACAACAGGCCGAGGCCCGGCTGGCCGGGGAGGACCGCCTGCACGGGCGCCTCGACCGCATCGACGCCGGGCCCGACGGGATCAGTATCATCGATTACAAGACCGGGGCCATCCCGAAACAGGCGCAGGTCGAGTCGGGCGAGGCCATTCAGCTGCCCTCCTATGCCCTGCTCACCGACACCCCGCCGCTACGGGTCGAGTACCTGCAGCTCGACAAGAAGGTGAGTGACACGGTGTCACTGCAGGGGACGGCGCTCAACGAGCTGGCCACGGCGGTACGCGAGCGCCTGGTAACGGTGCTGGCCGCCATCCGCACAGGCACGCCGTTGCCGGCCTGGGGTGACGCCGGTGTCTGCAGGTACTGTGAAATGGACGGCCTGTGCCGGCAGCAAGCCTGGCTGGATGACGCCATGGCTGATGGCAGCAGTGAGCCGGCATGAACACGCTGAGCCGACCTGATCCGCTGCAGGCTGTCAGCCCGGCGCACAATGCCACGGTGCATGCCTCGGCCGGTACCGGCAAGACCTGGCTGCTGGTCACGCGCATCATCCGCCTGCTGCTGGACGCGGCCCGCCCGGACAGCATCATGGCCATCACCTTCACCCGCAAGGCCGCCGCCGAGATGCAGGAACGCCTGACCGAGCGCCTGCGCGAGCTGATGCGTGCCGACGACGCCGGGCTGGATGCCTTGCTGAAACAGTGCGGGATCGACCCGGACCCGGAGTGCCGCCAGCAGGCACGCCGCCTGTATGAACAGCATCTGTTCAATCCCTACCCCCTGCGCACCACCACCTTCCATGCCTTCTGCCAGGAACTGCTGCAACGCTTCCCGCTGGAGGCCGGCATCCCCCCCGGCTTCGAGATCAGCGAGTCCACCGCCATGCTGGAACAGCAGGCCTGGGATGCCCTGTTCATGCAGGCCACGCGGCAACCGGACTCGGCGCTCGCCCGGGCACTCGAGCAGCTCATCGGGATGTGCGGCGGCCTGTCCAATACGCGCAGTGCACTGCTGTCGTTTCTTGCCCACCGCAGTGACTGGTGGGCCTACACCAAGGGCCAGGCAAACGGGACCGCCTGGGCGCAACGCAAACTGGCGCGCCTGTTCGGGGTGTCGCCTGAGGAGGATCCGCTGGCGGGCTTTCCCGACGACACCCAGCGCGCGCGGCTGGCGGAATTTGCGGAACTCCTGGGGCGCAATACCGCAACCGACAGGAAGTCCCAGGCGCTGCTGAACCAGGCCCTGGAGGCGCCGCTGACGGCGGCCGAACGCTTCGCGATCATCAAAGACGTCTTCCTGACCAAGCAACAGCAACCCCGCAAGCGCAAGGCCGCCCCTGCCCAGCGCAAGCGCCTCGGGGAGGCGGATGAACAGCGCCTGCTGGAACTGCATGAAGAGTTCGTCAGCGGGCTGCTCGACCGGCTGGACCGGCTGGCACGGATCAACAGCATGCGCACCAGCAGTGCCTGGTACAGCGCCGGTGTGCGGCTGCTGGAGCATTTCCAGCGCATCAAGCGGGAACAGCGCCTGCTGGATTTCTCCGATCTTGAATGGCAGGCCTGCGAACTGCTCAACCGCAGCGCGCACGCCTACTGGGTACAGTACAAGCTGGACAAGCGCATCGATCACCTGCTGGTCGACGAATTCCAGGACACCAACCCGACCCAGTGGCGCCTGCTGCTGCCCCTGCTCGAGGAACTGGCGGCCGGCGCGGATGAACGCGCGCGCACGGTGTTCCTGGTCGGCGATGAAAAACAATCCATCTACCGGTTCCGACGCGCCAATCCGGCCCTGCTGGCGACCGCCTCGGACTGGCTGACGAGTCGGCTGCAGGCCCGGCGTTACCCGCTGGACAAGTCGCGGCGTTCCGCCCGGGCGATCATCGACTGCGTCAACCGGGTGTTCGGCAGCGGGCTGCTCAATGAGCGCATCAGCCCTTACACCCCCCATGCGACCTGGCTCGAGGACCTGTACGGCCGGGCCGAGTTGCTGCCATTGGCCGGCACCAGGGCGGATGAACCTGCAGCGCCGGCAACCGGGACCGGCCTGCGCAATCCCCTGCTGCAGCCGCGCCAGGTGGCACAGGACCTGCGCCACTACCGCGAAGGTGAAGCCATTGCCGCACAAATCCGCCGACTGCTGGACGAGCGGACCCTGATTGGCGCGGAGGGATCGGCGCGCGAACTGGACTATGGCGACATCATGATCCTGGTACGCCAGCGCACCCATGTCATGGCCTACGAGCGCGCCCTGCGAGATGCCGGCATCCCCTACCTCGGAGCCGGCCGGGGTACCCTGCTGCAGAATATCGAGATCCGCGACCTCGAGGCCCTGCTGAATATCCTGATCTCACCCTATGACAACCTGGCGCTGGCCCAGGTATTGCGTTGTCCGGTGTTCGGGGTAGCGGATGACGATCTGATGCGGCTCGCCGCCATGGACAGCGGCACCTGGTATGAGCGCCTTGCGCAGGTCCCTGCCGCACACAGCCCGGGGCTTGCCGCGGCCTACCGGCTGTTGAACAGCTGGCGCGAGCTTGCCGGGCAGGTCCCCGTGCATGACCTGCTGGATCGTATCTACCACGAGGGTGAGGTGCTGCAGCGTTATGCATCCGCCTTCCCGCCCGCCCTGCGGCCGCGGGTACATGCCAACCTGACGCGTTTCATCGAACTGGCACTCGAGGTCGACAGCGGCCGCTATCCGAGCCTGTCACGCTTCCTCTATCAACTGGAGCGCTTGCGTCGCCAGGAACAGGACCAGCCCGATGAAGGCACGCAGGAACAGGCGGACAACAACCGCGTGCGGCTGATGACCATCCATGCCGCGAAGGGACTGGAATCAGCGGTGGTGTTCCTCGCGGATGCGACGGCCGGACACAGCCCGCACAATGCCTACGAGGCCCTGATCGAGTGGCCGGCCGCGGCGGACCGCCCGCGCCACTTCCTCCTGTGTGGCAGAAAAACGGACCAGGACAGTCTCACCGCACGCTTGCTGGAACAACAGGCCGCGGAAGACCTGCGTGAAGACGCCAATCTCCTCTATGTGGCTCTGACCCGGGCACGCCAGTTCCTGTTCATCACCGGCAGTGCCTCAGCAAAGAATCCGGACGCGAGCTGGTATGAGCTGATACGCAGCGCCCTGCTCGATGCCGGCAGCCGCACTGATGCCACCCCCCCGGCGCTGGAATCGGGACGGCGTCCGGGCGCGGCTGCGGCACGCCCGGCACCGGCAAGGGTTGCCTCGGTCGATCCACGCCTGGCCGAGCGCATCCAGGTACCCGCACCCTACCGCCTGATCGCCCCCAGCCGCCTGGTGACGGCCGCAACCGACATGCCGGGCGCGGTCGACGGGCGCCGGCGCGGCAGCGCCCTTCACCTGATGCTGGACCGGCTGTCCCGGCCGCAGGGCGGCACCGCCGCACAGAGCCTGGCCGGGCTCGCCAGCACACTGGACCGGCACGCGGATGACCCGGAACTGCTGGCCTGGTGGCAGGAGGCACAGGACGTCCACGCGGACCCGCGCTTCGCCCACCTGTTTGACCCGTCCCGCTATGACCGGGCCTGGAACGAGGTCCCGATTCAGTACCTGCTGGGCGAACACCTGGTGTACGGCATCATCGACCGCCTGGTGGTCAGTGGCGACAGCGTTTTGGTCATCGACTACAAGACGCACCAGTCAGCCAGTGCCGACAGTGTGGCGGAACTCGCCATGGACTACCGTGAACAGATGCGCCTGTACGCACAGGGAGTGGCTGCCCTCTGGCCCGGACACCCGATCAGGCCCTGCCTGCTGTTTACCGCTTGCAAGGCCCTCGTCGATATGAGCTAGCCGGCTACCCCGGTTGCCGGCCCGGTTGTGAACTGCACGTGTCAATAACCTGCCCGGCTCTCGACCCGACACCCGGCAGATGACAGAATCGCCTCCTGCCAGCAGGCCCATTCAGCACTACACGTCAGGATCATGCTCCCAGTGCCAGAACCAACACAAGCAAGCCCATCACCGCGCGACCCGGTCGCGTTCCGGGAGGCGTTCAGCTACTGGCTGAAACTCGGTTTTATCAGCTTCGGCGGCCCCGCCGGGCAGATCAGCATGATGCACCAGGAACTGGTGGAGAAACGCCGCTGGATATCCGAGCACCGTTTCCTGCATGCGCTCAACTACACCATGGTCCTGCCGGGGCCGGAGGCGCAGCAACTGGCCACCTACATCGGCTGGCTGATGCACGGGGTACGGGGTGGCATAGCCGCTGGCGTGCTGTTCGTCCTGCCGTCGCTGTTCATCCTCATCGGCCTTACCTGGGTCTACCTCGCCTACGGCGATGTGCCCGTCGTACAGGGGATCCTGTACGGCATCAAACCCGCCGTCACGGCCATTGTGATATTTGCCGCCTACCGCATCGGCAGCCGCGCACTCAACAACAACCTGCTGCGTGCCATGGCGGTAGTGGCGTTCATTACCATCTTCGCCTTCCATGTGCCGTTTCCCTACATCGTGCTGGCAGCCGGGATCATCGGCCTTGCCGGCTCGCATTTTGCGCCGGACAAGTTCAAGGCCGGCGGCCATCACCAGGGCGCTGTAAAGTCCTACGGTCCCGCGCTCATCGATGATGACACCCCGTTGCCGGCGCATGCCCGTTTCCAATGGAGTCGACTGGTGGCCCTGGCCGTGATCGGGCTGCTGGTCTGGTCCGGCGCCATCGCCCTGCTGTTCAGCGTCTACGGATGGCAGGGCACACTCACCCAGATGGGCTGGTTTTTCACCAAGGCCGCGCTGGTGACCTTCGGCGGCGCCTATGCTGTTCTGCCCTACGTTTACCAGGGTGGAGTCGAACACTATGCCTGGCTGAGCGGCACGCAAATGATCGATGGGCTCGCCCTCGGTGAAACGACCCCCGGTCCACTGATCATGGTGGTGGCCTTTGTCGGCTTTGTCGGCGGCTGGACCAAGGAACTGTTTGGCCCGGAGGCGCTGGCTCTGGCCGGCGCTGCCGGTGCGGGCATTGCCACGCTGTTTACCTTTCTGCCCTCCTTCCTGTTTATCCTGCTCGGCGGGCCCTTCGTCGAGGCGTCCCGTCACGATGTGAAGTTCACAGCGCCATTGACCGGTATCACGGCGGCCGTGGTGGGCGTGGTGATCAACCTGGCGGTGTTCTTCGCCTACCACGTGCTCTGGCCAGAGGGCTTCGCGGCACGCTTTGAGTGGTTCTCAGCAGTGCTCGGACTGGCCGCCTTCGTTGCCCTGTTCCGGTTCAAGCTCGGCATCGTCACGGTGATCGGCGCGGGTGCCGCGCTGGGACTTGGCTATTCAATGTTCCGTTAACCACCAGAGTGGCCCTGCCCTATCGGCACCACGTCGTGTGCTAACATGACGCCTGTTTTTTAGCGTAACAAAGCAGGTCCCCATGTCCGAATCGTCCCATATCAGCAACGTCACCCAGGCCACGTTTTCCACCGATGTCATCAACGCCTCGCACCGGGTCCCGGTCCTGGTGGATTACTGGGCCGAGTGGTGCGGTCCCTGCCAGATGCAGATGCCGGTCCTCAATAAACTGATCGAGGAGCACGCCGGCAACTTTCTGCTGGCCAAAATCAACACCGATGAGGAACGCGAGCTGGCGCGTGAGCATGGCATCCGCAGCCTGCCGACCATGCGCCTGTACAAGGAGGGTGAAGTCGTCGAGGAGATCCTCGGCGCCCAGACCGAGTCGACTCTGCGCGTCATTATCGAACGCCACATAGCACGGCCTTCGGACAGTGTGCGCCTGGCCGCACGCGCGGCACACCAGCAAGGCCGCCCGGAGGAGGCCCTTGCCCTGCTGCAGAAGGCGCTGAAAGATGATCCGGGCAACCACCGCATCCGCTTTGACTGTGCAGAAATGCACCTGTTACTGGGGCAACTGGATGAAACCGGATCGATTCTGGCGGCCCTGCCGCCAGACATTCGCGCCGAGGCGGATGCCGTCCGGCTGGGTGCATTGCTCGGTTTTGCGCACCAGGCCCGGGACGCGCCGCCCGTCGCTGAACTCGAGCAGACGCTGAAGGAACAGCCGGCCAATTCAGCGGCGCGCTACCAGCTGGCCGCACAGCACGTGATGTCAGGCCAGCCGGAGACGGCGATGAAGGAGCTCCTCTACATAATCCAGCATGACCGCCAGTATGGCGACGATGCCGGCCGCAAGGGCCTGCTTGCGGTATTTGACCTGCTGGGTAACGAGGGAGAACTGGTGAGCAGCTATCGCCGCAAGCTGTTCAACGCCATGCACTAGCCTGAAAAGGGGACATCCTGTTTTTTGCATTAGGGAAAGTCTGATCAAACCGTCATTCCGGGCGGAGCGTAGCGGAGGCCCGGAATCCAGTAGTTGATAATCAGTCGGTTACTGGATTCCGGCTTTCGCCGGAATGACGAAAGATGGGTTAATCAGGCCTTCCTTAGTTCAACCGCGGGGATTATCCGATCGCAAAATAAAAAGCAGAATATCCCCTTTTTGTTTTTTTCGCCTCAGGCCCCGATAAAAACCGGCAGCCGGGACGGGCCGAAACCTCAGGAGCCTGCGTCCAGCGCCTGCGCCAGCTTGTCTGCGGGCACGTAACCGGGCAGCATCTCGCCATCGTCCATGACGATGGCCGGAGTACCTTTCAATCCCATCAGCGTTCCCAGCTGCATGTGCTCCTTGATGGGGTTGTCGCAATTACGCT
>Ga0224512_10001092_pt1 | contig 26953 bp, 22 predicted proteins | sample SF_May12_sed_USG_4_FD_169103 | JGI IMG/M metagenome (GOLD analysis project Ga0224512, IMG submission 169103) | Sediment microbial communities from San Francisco Bay, California, United States - SF_May12_sed_USGS_13 | ecosystem: Environmental > Aquatic > Marine > Sediment | place: USA... | reverse complement strand
GCTGCGAGGCCGCGCGCGGCGTGGCGCAGGACACCATGGAAGAAGTTCGCAAGGTCATGGGGCTGACCGGGCGCAGGTAATGGACAGGGTCTTCGCCAACGGTTCCTCCAATCAATCTGAAATGCCGTTCGCCCTGGTGCAGGGCGAGCCGCTGACCATTATTCCCCAGGATCTCTACATTCCGCCCGATGCACTGCTGGTTTTCCTCGAGGCCTTCGAAGGCCCGCTCGATCTGCTGCTTTACCTGATCAAGCGCCAGAATATCGATATCCTGAATATTCCGATCGCGGCCATAACCAGGCAGTACATGGAATACATCGCTCTGATGGAAAACCTCGAGCTGGAACTGGCGGCCGAGTACCTGGTGATGGCGTCTATGCTGGCCGAAATCAAGTCGCGCATGCTGCTGCCACGTCCCACCGAGTCGCAGGAGGAGGACGACCCGCGCGCCGAGCTGGTGCGACGCCTGCAGGAATACGAGCAGTTCAAGCAGGCCGCCGAAGACCTGGATGCGCTCGATCGGCTGGAACGCGAAATTCACCTGACCAGCATCGATATACCCAAGTTCAAGGTCAAACTGGCGTTGCCGGAGGTCAGCCTGAACGACCTGATGGGAGCGTTCAGGGACGTGGTCAACCGCGCCGAGCAGTTCGCCAGCCACCATGTCGAGCGCGAGCCCCTGTCGGTGCGTGAACGCATGGTGATGGTGCTCGATCGCATCTCGTCCGAGGAATTCACCAGCTTTATCGATTTCTTTGACCCCAGCGAGGGGCGCATGGGAGTCGTGGTAAGCTTCATCGCCATTCTCGAACTGCTCAAGGAGTCGCTGATCGAACTCGTGCAAACCGAACCCTATGCCCCGATTTACGTGAAGGCTAGCTCCTAGCGTGGAAATCGATAAGCTCAAGTCCGTACTCGAGGCGCTGTTCGCCGCCAGCGACAAGCCGCTCTCGGTGAACCAGATTTTCGACCTCTTCGTCGATGACGTCGATCAGCCGGGCAAGGACGAAATTCGTAAGGCGATCCAGGAGCTGGTCGAAAAGTACAGCCATGGCGGCTTCGAACTGAAACAGGTGGCCTCCGGCTTTCGCTTTCAGGTCAAGGCGGACTTCGAAACCTGGGTGGTGCGCCTGTGGGAGCAGAAACCGCCGCGCTATTCGCGCGCGCTGCTGGAGACGCTGGCGCTGATCGCCTATCGCCAGCCGATCACGCGCGGAGAAATCGAGGATATCCGCGGCGTCAGCGTCAGCACCAATATTATCAAGACGCTGGAGGAGCGCGACTGGGTCAAATCGCTGGGGCATAAAGAAGTTCCCGGCAGGCCGATCCTCTACGGTACCACGAACACCTTTCTCGACTACTTCAACCTGAAGTCGCTCAACGAGCTGCCGACGCTGGCCGAAATCCGCGATCTCGACCAGTTCAATCCCGAGTTTACCTTCGACGAAAGCGGCGAGGCCGTCGCCAGCCAGGCGAGCGCCGTTGCCCTGGCGGCAGACAACGAGGCAGGCTCGTTAGACTGAGCGGTGATCGGGTTCCGGACCGCGCGGCGGCATCCCGGTAATCGAGCATAATCGGCTCCGAGCCGGTCTGACCGCTGCCTTAATGTATACGGCGCAGCGGCCGATATAATCTCCATGCTTAGATTGACGCAATCTATCCTGGTCACGTCGCTGGTTTGCGGCCTGCTGCTTGCCTGCAGCGAAAGCAAACAGGCGATCGACACCTGGGTTCATGCCGACACCGGATCCTACGGTGCCGCCATCAGCCCTGACGGGAGATATTTGCTGACTGGCGAGATCGGTGGTTTCGCCCGCGTCTGGGATCTGCCGAATAACAGGGTCAAGTACAGCCTGCAGCATGAGGACGGCGACGAGGGCGGTATCATCGACGCGGCTTTCTCCGAGTTAGGCGAGGTGCTGGTGACGATCGAGCAGAATTCGATCGCGCGCTGGGGGGTCGACAGCGGCCGCCTCACCGGATACTGGTCCTGGCCCAACCTTACCGACGTTGCGGTTTCGGCAAACGGCCGCTACGCGCTGATCGGCAGCAAGGATAACCAGGCGGTCTATTTCGACATGGTCGACGGCCAGATGCGCTACGTGTTTCCGCACCACGAAAAGGTGACCAGCGTGGCGCTCTCCAGTGACGGGCGCTTCGCGTTGACCGGTTCCGACGACTGGCATGCCAGCCTGTGGGACCTCGCGACCGGCGAACACCTGTGGTCGAAGAATCTCAAATATAAAATCTCGCTGGTAGCGCTGTCCGATGATGGCGAGCTCGCGCTGGCCGGTGCCTACATCGGCGATGCAAATATCTACTCGACGCGCGGCCAGGGCAGCCTCGTATCGCGCCTCGACGAGGTCAGGATGACGCTGGTGTCGGCCGATTTTTCCGACGACAACCGCCTGCTCGCCACCGGTCGGGCCGCCAAGGCGATCGATATCTGGGAAGTCGCCAGCGGTAAGCGTCGCGAAACCTGGATGCCCAAGGTCAGGCAGAAAGTGCAGCCCGATTCGGCCACCATCCTCGATCTCAGGCTCGACGCTAACGGCAGGACGCTGATTTCCGAATCCTCCGCCGGCATCGGCCAGCGCTGGGCCATCAACTGACTTTCTCAGGCGAAAAGCCTGAGAAAGTCATCCCGGAAATCCCGAAGGGATTATCCGGGATCTCGCAAAATCTGGCAGCTTCTCGGCTCATGTTTTTCGAGGAGCGGCAGGGACGCGGGGGAACTGATGCTATGCATGCCCGGACTCGAATTGCGTCCTGATGTCATACCACGGCTCGACCCCGAGTGTTCCGGGTCCTGATCCGTCGAAGGAGGACGCCGGAAAATTCATTACGATAGCAATACCCGCTTGCAGGTATAATCGCCCGATGGAGCGCATACAGAAATTTCTCGCGGGGCAGGGCGCAGGGTCCCGGCGCCAGATCGATGCCCTGCTGCAGCAGGGCCGTATCAGCGTTAACGGTAAGCCCGCGAAACCTGGCGACCAGATCGACGGTCGCGAAAAAATAGCGATCGACGGCAAACTGATCCGTCTGCAGCGCCACGCCGCCAGGCCTAAAATCCTGATGTACCACAAGCCGCTGGGCGAGGTCTGCACGCGCGCCGACCCGGAGGGTCGCGCCGACGTTTTCGCGAATCTTCCACCCCTGCAGCAGGGGCGCTGGGTCGGCATCGGCCGGCTCGATATCAATACCAGTGGATTGTTGCTGTTTACCAACGACGGCGAACTCGCCAACCGGCTGATGCATCCTAGCTACGAGGTGGAACGAGAATACGCGGTGCGCGTGCATGGCGCCGTAACGCCCGAAATGCTGCAGCGGCTGCGTGACGGAATCGAGCTCGACGATGGTCCGGCGCATTTCGACGATATCATCGATTCCGGCGGCAGCGGCAGCAATCACTGGTATCACGTCGTGCTGAAGGAAGGCCGCAATCGCGAGGTGCGTCGCCTGTGGGAAGCCGTCGGCGTCGAAGTTAGCCGGCTCGTCAGGGTGCGTTACGACCAGTTCAACCTGCCCAAGTGGCTCAAGCCGGGCAAGTACCGTATTCTCGACGAGCAGGTCGTAAATCGGGTTTACCAACGGCTCGGGCTGGCGGCCGACAGGCAGGCAGACAAACCCGCCGGGCGGCGGCGCGGAAGGGCCTGATGGGATCGAGCAGGATAGACCGGCTATGCCAGTCGGTGCTGCCGCCCGGATTCGAGCGGCTGCAACGCAAGCTGCCCGAAATACAGCGCTTTCTCGAGCAGAATTTACCCGAGCCGGTCAATCAGGCGGTGACGCTGCTGACCCTGAACCGTGACGCAATCGTGATTGCCGCGAGCACCCCGATGGTCTCGAATTACCTGCGTCTGCACGCCAGCGAAATCCAGCAGCAGTTACGCGAGACCTTCGCTCTGGAGCAGCCCGTCAGATTCCGCACCGTGCCCGACTCGATGCTGCGGCTCGCTAGCAACGTGTATGCCAGGAAACCACGTAGCGTGAGCGCAGAATCGGTTGCGGCGATCGAAGCTGGCGCGCGGTGGGTCGACGACAAGGACTTGCGGGCGGCGCTGCTGTCGCTCGCGAAAAGCCTGCAAACGGACTAGCCCGAATATTGCTCCGCTATCCCGGAGGCTGACGCTGGGCACGGGGCCGGACTGAAAGCCATAGTCATGGCCGGACGCTAACTCGCGTCCGGCTGGCGCAGTATTCGGGCTAGGCCACGGACTTCAGGCTCGCGTTCGCCATGTCCGCGTAAATGTTGCTGATGACGATCTTGCCAGCCGCGATCGCCGGCATCGCCAGAATAACGCCGACCGTACCGAACAGGCTTCCGAAAATGATGATGCCGAGGATAGCCTGCACCGGGTGCAGGTCGACGGCGTGGGCTACCACGGCCGGGATGACCACCAGGTTGTCGAATATTTGTGCGGCGATGATGACCGCCACCGCCAGATAGAGCACCGACGGTTCGAACGGCGTCATCGCGGCACCCACCAGCAAGGCCAGGATGACCGAGATGACAGGGCCGACGTAGGGCACAAGGTTGAGCATGCCGGTGATGGCGCCGAGCAGAACCGGAATATCGAGGCCAATCAGGCTGAAACCCAGGGAGCAGAAAACCGCCATGATCAACGACTGCAGCATGACCCCGCGGGTGTAGGCATTCAGCTGCCTGGAAACGTTGTGGTATATCAGCCAGCCCAGCTCGAAGCTCGAGTTGGGCAGCCAGTTCATCAGGTCGTTGCGCGCGCGTTTGAAATCCTTTAGCAGATAATAGGTCAGGAACGGCACCAGGATGAAAAAGATGACGAAATTAAGCAGGCTGTTGGAGACCTTGATCAACGCAGATTGCCCCAGCGAGGATGACTCCGACAGGATCGAAAGCGTCAGCTCCGATATGTCGACATTGGCCCCAAACTCGTTCGCCAGAAACTCACCGTATCCGGTTAAGAGCTTTTCCAGTTGTTTCGCGATTTGTGGCAGCTTCGATTGCAACAGTGTAACCTGGTCGAACAGCGCCGGCAGCGCGAAGCCGATGATCAGCACGCTGACGATTAACAGGAATACCAGCATGATCATAATCGACAGCGAGTGATTGAAATTGTGCCGTACCAGGTAGAGCGTGGCGGGTTCGAACAGCGCATAAAGCGTGAACGAGATGACCACCGGCACCAGTACCGACGAAATCAGGTAGAAACTCGACAGGCATACTGCGACGACGATCGCGAACAGCTTGAAAGTCTGGATATGCGGGCTTTTTTCCCAGGACATTACCGGTCTGCGATCAGTTTATTAGCTTCGAAAAGCCGCTGCGCCAGCGCCGCCGACAGGTTCATCAGGAACCTGGCGCCCAGCCGCGGTTCGTATTCGATCCATTCCTCGAGGTCCTGCTTCAGGAAATAAACCAGCCGCGACGCGCTGGTCGCGGTAGCGTCGGCGGTTCGTCTTTCCGGCGCGGCGAGCGCAATTTCACCAAAAAAATCTCCGCTCTCGAGCTGCGCCAGCTGGGTCTGGTTGGCCATGACCCGTACCGTGCCCTCGAGCACGAGGATAGCGCCTGCGCCCTGGTCGCCCTGGCTGAAAACGGTTTCTCCGGGCTTGAACCGGCGCACGTGCATCTTGCTGCACAGCATCTCGGTCTGGCGCTCGGGTATGTTCGAAAACAGCGGGGTGGCCTGCCACAGGCTGGCGATCGTATGCAGCTCGCTATCGCCCTTTCTGAAGATATTGGACCAGAAAATATTAGCCATTAATTTGCTGCCTGATAAGTCGACACAAGAATAGCACAAGGTCTCGCGGTCTGGATCGAGGCCTCAACCACTGACAGGGTATTACGATCGCTTCTTCCTGATATTTTTTGCCCTCATTTTTCTTATCCAGGCAAGCTGTCGTTTTTCCCAGCGTTGACCCGCTGCCAGCATCATTCTGGCTTTTTTCTCGCCCATTTTAAGCAGCGCCTGCTCCCGTTTCAGGGCAGCCCGCAGATGCTCGTTTAACACTTCCACCTCAGCCTTCGCCGCGGCTTTCGCGAGCTTGAGTTCTTCCCTCGCGGCCGCCCTTGCGTGTTTCAGGGTTGACCGGGTTGCCCTCAAATCTTCCCGCAGTTTCTTAAGCAATGCCTGACGAGTTTTCGCGGCAAGCTTGCTTTTCGACACGGCTTTTTTCTTTTTTTTGGCATTCTTCCTGGCAGCCGCATTTTTTATCGATACGTCTTTGGTTGCGGGATCCGTATGCTTCGTGGACGGCGCGGATTTTCCCCTGGCAACGGTTTTTTTCCGGGTAGCTTTCTTTGCGGTGGTTTTCTTTATTAAAGCTGGTTTGTCAATCGTAGCCATCTTGGATTCGCCAGAGAGTTATGGTCGCGCTCTAGAGTACAGAATTTGAAACGTCTAATAAACCAGAAGCCATGCGAGTCGCCCGGATCGAAAGCCGAATGAATAGAGAGAATTTGTCATTTTAGCTCATGACTCGATAGTCCTCGTCACTTTAGTCGATAAAAATCAGAAAAAGTCGGCAGAAGTAAACAGGGGTTTGTCTGGAAAGCGTGAGCAAGCCCAGGCTAAGTCTCCGATGCGGGTGACGCCCTGGCGGATTGCTTTTCCGCAAATACGGTTTTTATACTACTTATGCTTATGGATTAGTGTTTATACTTCGAACCACGGTCAATAATCAGTCAGCCAATGCCAAACGAGGATCGACTCCGCAGTCGCCGGAATTTCATAAAGTACGGCAGCGCCGCGATGCTGGTGCCCTGGGTGCCGGCGCCGGTTCTCGCGGCAGCCGATGAAAATCGGAAATACCGGCTTACCGCCTCGAGCACCAGCATCCAGCTGGCGGGCGTCCCTTTCCCGAAAACCGAAACCTGGAGCTTCGACCGGCAATCGCCCGGCCCCTTGCTGAGGTTTCGCCAGGGGCAACCCGCCACGGTCGAGGTCACCAACCGGTTAGCGCAGGGCATCACGGTGCACTGGCACGGGTTGCGCATCGCCAATCCGATGGACGGCGTGCCGATACTGACCCAGCCGCCGATCGCCGAGGGCGAGACTTTCCAGTACCGGTTTACGCCGCCGGATGCGGGCACCTTCTGGTATCACTCCCATATGAATACCGCGGAGCAGGTGGGGCGCGGATTGTATGGCCCGATCATCGTCGAGGAGCGTGACGCCCCCCCGGTGGACCGTGACCTGGTGTGGGTGCTCGACGACTGGAAGCTGGACCAGAAGGCGCAGATCATTTCGGATTTCGACAATCCCCGCGACCTGGCGCGCGCCGGGCGGCTGGGCAACACGGTAACGATCAACGGCAAGATTCCGCAAGCGCTCCGCGTCATGGCCGGGGAGCGCATCCGCCTGAGATTGATCAACGCCGCAAACGCCAGGGTTTTCGCGCTGCGCTTCCAGCGCCACCGCACCCTGGTCATCGCCAGAGACGGCCAGCCGCACGACCCCTACGAACCGGGCGGGCCGGTTGTCATCGGGCCAGCACAGCGTATCGACCTGATGCTCGATATGACCGGCGAGCCCGGGCAGCGATACTCGGTACTCGACGCCTATTACCCGCAATCGCCCGCGCAGTTGACCAGCCTGGCCTATGCATCAGAGACCGGGCCACGGAAGGCGCGAGGCGAAGAATACCCAGGGCTGCCGCGCAACCGCATTCCCGAACCCGATCTCGGCGACCCGCTGTTGCAGCGCATAGAGCTGGCGGGCGGTGACCTGGGTCAGCTCGGGAATGCGCAATTCGGTGACCAGCGGCTGGAAATGACACGGCTTTACCTGCTCGGCAAGATGTGGGCGATCAACGAAATCGTCAGCACCGGCTATGCCGATCCCCCCCTGTTCAGTGTCAGGCGCGGCAGAACCGTGGTGCTGGATTTCAGGAACCATTCGGCCTGGCCCCATCCCATGCACCTGCACGGGCACCATTTCAAGGTGTTGGAGCACTCGCGCGACCGCGAGGTAACCGGTAAGTGGCTGGACACGGTGTTGCTCGGGCCGGAGGAATCGGCCAGGGTGGCATTCGTCGCCGATAACCCCGGCGACTGGTTATTTCACTGCCATATTCTCGGCCACGCGCGCGCCGGCATGATGGCGGTGATTCGCGTCACCTGAGGCATCACAGCGTGACGCCGAGCAGGCGCAGCCCCTGCACCAGTTTTTCGACCGCCAGTTCCATGCGACTGATGGCGGTTTCGAAGTCGCCTTCGCCGGCCAGCGACAGCGCTTCCTGGTTCAGGCGCTCGCCATGGTTCTGCAGTTGCTCGAACATTCGCAAGCGCGACGCCTCGAGCTCCCCGCTATCCAGCAGCTTCTGCCCCAGCGCCGTGTATTCCCGGTAACGCTCCCGCTCGTAGCGAAATTCGTCGGCCGGGGTCTGGAATTCGACGCTGTAAACCACCGTTTCGTTATTGCGTATCTTGATCAACGCGGCGACGGTCAACTGCTTCGCCTGGTTTAATGCCGACCTGGCGCCGGCATAATCACCCACCGATTGCGCCTGTTCGGCGCCCGCCATCAGGTCCACGATATATTGCCGATCCAGCAACCCGGCCATCGACGGGCCCTTTTCGGCCAGGGCCGCGGTAAACGAATCGAGGTAGGCGTCGATTTCCGCGCGGATGGCGCCGATTTGGGCCGTCTGGGCTTCCGCGCTCACCGTCTTTTTCATTCTGGCGGCACCGGCCGCGGTGAAGGTCTGCAGCGACAGGTTGGCTTTTTCCTGCGCGGCTTCGAGACTGCCTTGCTCGAGCTCCGTGATAGCCTGCTGTAGCAATTCCCTCGATTTCTGCAGTAATTGCCGGGATTGCGAATTACCGGTTTCGTCGATTTTCGTCGCTGCCTTCGACTCCAGGTAACTGCGGGTCAGGTTGATCCTTTGCTCGATCTCGGCGCGCAGATCACGCTCCCCGGCGGCCGCGGCGGTGCCCTGGGGCGCGAACAAAAGCGAAGTCGCCACCAGTATCCCGGTGCAATAACGACGTAATCCGTAAATGGTCGATTTTCGCAAGTCGAATTTCTGATAGCCTGTGCGAAACCAAGGATAGCATCTCGCTTCCGGTTGCTGCTATGGTGATCGAAACTGTTTCCGTGGGGCGGACTGCCACGCATATGCGGCAAGGAAAAATATCGAGTCGCAGGGAGGGTCGTAGCGCAGGCTGAAAGCGTCGCCCTTGCTTACGCCTTTGCGAGAAATCAGGGCTGGTTTCAAGGCCGTTGCGAAATTTCAACTATCCTGGATGGTGGCCTTGCTCATGGAAAGCGGGCGCCTAATAATTTTAATTGAACCGCTCAATCCGACCGAGACACACTCTTGCTCAACGACTCTCGTAAAATTTTGCTGACCCGACTGCCTGGGTTTGCGAGGCCGCACCTCTAACACCGCTTCGCTATCAGGACTTCGGATGAAATACCAAAAGCCACGACCTTCGAGTGGTGACGCACCTGCCATTTCGACTTCGGCAGAAACGGCAAGAGGTCGACGGGGCGACAACCGCCCACCAGAGAGGGGCGAATAGACTGTATCCGGCTCACCGCGCTCGCCACGATCCTTGAGATAAAACCGGTCCCGCTGGAAATGCCTGACAAGCAAAGTAAACAGTTCGGTCGGAGCATTCGATGAGCTTCTCGAAGTACTGCCCGGATGTCGTCGTGGGATAGTAGATCGAAGACGTAGTTTGATACAAATCGATCGTAGGACTCGGAGGGTTCCCCGTCCGGAGGCTCGCCCTCGGTAAGAATCACCTCCGCTCTCGCCGAGTGTGGTGCAAGGTGGGATTGGGCCAGTCGAACCATTCTGGGACTTACGTCTACTCCGCGGTAGTTGGCTGTGTCGGACAGATATTCCTCGAACAGGCGCAGCGCGAAGCGACCGGTTCCACAGCCGAACTCGAATACGGACTCCGCGGAAGTGAAATCTCCGTGTTGCAGGACCAACGAAGTGGCCTGGTCCTCGTAGAACCGCTGCGAGTCCTGCAACGAGCCGATTCGATCGTACGTTCGCCTCGCTTCCTGGTGGGACAGTGTGCCCATGTTCGAGCCTCGATTTACGAGAAATACCCTTACCTCCGGCTAACGTCCTGCATCAGTTACCTGGTTACTGCGTTGCAGCGCCCGCACAAGATAAAAAGAACCTGCAAATCAGCCAAACAACGACCCGATTTCGTCATCCCATGTTTTAGCGGCTCCTTTTCTAACCATTCTTCCGACACGTATCGATTCTCGAATTTCATCATCGCTTGCATTCTCTTCGCGTGCTTTTTTGAAGTGAAACTTGAAACAGGGAACGCAATTTGCGGTAACTGCAGCACCGATAGCGATTAGTTCCTGCGTTTTTTTGTCCATAACCATGTCCCCACATTACACGCCCTTAACCCACAGCCTGTTCGCCACCTGCATTCATCAGTCGCCCCAGATAACGCTCTTCATTGAGATAGAATTGAACGAAGTGTTCTTCAAATGTATCTGGAACCGATTTCTGCAAAGCGTCCGTATTCAATAAAGCCTGCTGCCATTTAATGATCTTGGGGTAACCGTTCAGAAAATCGAATCCGGTGTAGGTTTTAACTAGATCACACCTGTGGAGTACCGGAATCCAGGCTATATCGACCATAGATAACCGTTCGCCGTCAAAAAAAGGGCCATCCCCAAGTACTTTATCCACCTTGGCAAATAGCCGAACAAAATTCTCCGTTTTCTCCTCCAGAATCTCCCTGGTTGCGGACCGCTGGGTACTACACTGCACCAGGTACTGTGTAGCCGCCTGTCGTGCCCATGCGCGATGCAATGCTCTCTTTTCTGGATCACTTGGGTGTAATTTAGGGGAGTACATCTCCTCCAGATACTCGCATATTGCAAACGACTCAAAGAGCGCAACGTTATTATCGGTAACCAAAACTGGAACTTCAGCATTGGGCGAGATTTTGAGGAACCAATCGGGCAAATTCATCAAATCGACGTACTCGATTTCGTAGTGAACACCCTTGGCTTCCAGGACTGCGTTCACCCGCTGAACAAATGGACATATCGGGGAACTGTAAATCTTCATAGAATTAATACCACTCGTTGATCAACCTGTTAAATGCATGAGATGGTCACAACCGAAGATGTAATGGCAGACAGCTATAACATCGTGAAACGTACAAGACGCTGCGAAAAACACCACCACGAATGCCAGCGAGTAAATGATTAACCTGTAATGCTGGTCTATCCAGGTATTGATGGTATGCATACTTCCCTACCTCCGAAACACTTGACGCATCAATTGCGCAACCGACTCGAACAATCAAAGGTTACATAACCAACCCTATCTCATTCATGGCTCTCTTTAGGATGGGTATGATGACGGGAATGCTTGCGACCTAACCAGGTAACTGAAACCAATAATGCAATACCGGCGATAATAAGAATTATGGGCGCTAGTGGCGTTTGCACATCGAAATATTCCCACAGACCCCCGATTCCGAATCCGATTCCGACAACAATCCAGAAAGTTTCCAGTTTAATTCCTGATAACCAACGTATAGCCTGCATCCCCAGGATTATCACCGCCACCCCCGACAATCCAACACCGAGTCCGACATTAGATATCCAGGCAACACCAACCCAAATGAAAAACAGTGCCCAACCGATAGCATCCAGCTTTCTCGCTCGGTTGTGATGCTCCATAAAATGCATCATTTTCTCAAAGTCAGGCTTTCCTTTTGAACCGAAACAATACTTCATCATATCCATTGCAATACCCTCCATTTCGATAAAAAGAAAGGTTGAACAAGTATCCAACAAACATAAGTCCTTGCTGTTGATATGGGTCAACTCAAGGTATTTAGGGCTAAGAATAGGCAGCTTTATCGAGGTATGAGGTTCCGCCTGACTGAATACCTCAGGGCGTGAAGGCGACTCTCACAGTTAGTAGAACAAATAGGGGGCGCAGTGCGCCCCCGCGTGGCCATAGGATTACAGCTCAAGGTGAAGTGGTAACGAGGCCTCGGTCACCCACCACCACCAAACGTCCAGCGCTACCAGTCCACAAGATGCTATTCAGGTGAAAGTAATCAGAGCCAAACAGCACATCGTTATAGGGCGTCGGCTGTTCATTCCAGGTAAGACCGTCGGTTGAGCGAAACACCTTGCCATTGATGCCCACGGCAACGAACTCCGCACCTGTCCAGGAAACACGGTTGAGTCGGTACGTGGTACCGGAGGATTGTTGCACCCAGGTTGTCCCGTCGTCGTCAGACGTCACGATTGTGCCGCTGGTGCCGACGACCGCCAGGCGGGTTGGCGATGCCGCCGCGCCATAAAGAGTCGCGGTTACACCACTATTACGCGCCGTCCATGTGATGCCGTCGGGTGAGGTAACAATCGCGCCGTTCTCACCGACTGCAATGAACTGTGAACCGGTCCAGAACACTTCTTGCAAGCTCTTGTCGGCTGTGGTGGTGTAGACATCGGTCCAAATTGCCCCATCCGTTGACATGGCGATGCCTTCACTGACAAGGTCCGCGCCAACACTGACAAGGCGGGTAGCAGAGGCGCCCAGCCTGCCGTGGAGTGGGGCACTGGCCAGTTCCGTCCAGCCCAAGCCATCAGTCGAGGTGTAAATCGATTCGTTTGCCGCTACTTGCACGAGCGCAACAAAGGCATTGAGTGGCGTATACCATTCCACATCAAGAAAAACATTCGTGTCCATGCCACCGAATTGCCAGGTGGCACCATCGTCGGTTGAAACCATGCTTTGCTTGGAAGTCGCCACCGCAACCAGTCTGCCATCGGCGGGGCGGCGGGCAAGCGCACGCAGTTGTTGCTCTGAGGCGCGCAGCGACCAGGTAACAGCATCGGGCGAGGTGTAAACCGAGCCTTCCCAGTCACCCACCGCGACATACCGGCTGCCATCATACGTCACCGCCTCCAGAAAACCGATGGTATTCCCAGGGCCATCGTTACTGACATCCCAGGATATACCATCCGTCGAGCGCGCCACGGAATAGCTGCTTACGCCGACCCACTTTCCGCCGGCATAAATGATGTCGTTAAAGTTTCCGATGCCGGTAGCCTGTTGAGTCCAACTTGCACCGTCGGTAGAGGTATAGATTGCAGTTGTCGAACTAATGGAGGGGAACGTCGAAGCCACGATCAGCGACGGAGTGGCAGCCACCGCGGTAAAGGAGTCACCGGTGCCACTGGTTTGTTGCGTCCAGGTGATACCGTCAGGGGAAGTGATAATGATGCCATCACTTCCCACGGCAACAAACAGGGAGCCGTTCCATGCTACATCCTGAAGAATTGTCAGTCCGCCACTGACCGGGGATGTGCGTGAAGTCCAGCTTATGCCATCAGCCGAGGTCAGGATTATGCCTGCATCTCCAACTGCCACCCACAATGAATCCGAATACGTGACGCCATAAAGATCCTCACTGCCGAGAATTTGCGTCCAGGTCAGACCATCGGTGGAGGTCAGGATATGGCCGAAATTGCCGACGCCGACAAATCGCTGCCCGTTCCATTTGAGGTCATACAACCAGGAGAAGGTATCTCTCTCGTCCCAGCGCACGATATCTGTCGAGGTGAGAATCGAGTCGCCGGCCACCACATATTTGCTACCATCCCAGACAATGCCAGAAGGTGATTCACGCAAGCCGGTGATCCGAGTGGTCCACGACACACCGGGTGTCGTTGAAGCGCCAAGCACATTGAAATCAGTGGATGTGGTTGCACTCCCGCCTGCAGTGGTGACCGTGATTCGTCCGCTGGTCGCACCCAAGGGGACAGTAATAACGATTTCGGTTTCAATGGCGCTATTCACATTTGCCGTGACGCCATTAATGCTGACGGTATTTTCCGAAGCGACGTTGGAAAACAACAAACCACTGATTTGCACGGATTCACCCTCCGCTCCGGATTTCGGAGTGAAGTCCATAATGAGTGGCGGTGGATTCAAGTTAGCGTTGTTACTCGACGGATCGGGCGATCCGCCACCGCCGCAACCCGCGATCAAAAAAACCAAAAATGCAACTGCAACCCGAATGTATCTGGACATAATCTTTCCCCAATAGACAATCCCTGAGGTGCTGTAATGAGAGACCAGCAACACATCAACTTCCCATTCCCGGGAGTAGAATCAATCACCCGAGATTACTAGGAAAATTCAATCCATTTAGTATGGACCAAAATGACGATTTTTTTGTACTGATGGCGTCGCGGAATAACGGTTTTGGAAGAAGTAGTCAGCAAGTTCCCGTTGGGGCATCGCGCCGGCGACATTACCACTTGCCACTCCACCCCGGAACTGGGGGAAATGATCGAAGCGATAAACAGGGTAGGGCAAAAAAGGAAAAAAGGAGACAGATTTATTTTTACAGTTATCTTGGAACTACCGCCATAAATAAATAACACCGATAATTGTGCCAGCTGGAGAGCTCATCATCATAAAAAAAGATGCCGGTAATGCTAGTTTATGAGCAAAAGAATATTTTTTAACAATATAATCCCGCCCAACAATGCCAGCAGGTGAGTAGCCAATAGAACGCCATAGAGAACAAATATGGCAGCTGGAGGCGAGCGCATAGAAAGTGAATTTGGCTCCAATACGAAATACGCGACCGAGAGCAACGATATTGAAGTTAGTCCACCATAGATGCTAAAGGCCCAGCCCGAAAAATTTATATTGATCATTCATTATCTTCGGGATTGCTGTTTATATCGGCAAATACGCTTGGCATGGCCCGGACTTCCCTGGTATTTGGCACGGCCCATATTAATACGAGGGCCCATTTCTGGCCGACTATCACCGCCTTGCAGGGATTTTAGGCGGCTGTTATCGGAGGACGCCGACGCATAAAAGAATTAGTTGGGTGGCTAGGATAAACCCGGTCGTCCGACTATCGATGGTCAGGAGGAGGGAGGATTTAAATCCCACTTCAGGCGTGACTACAAATCAGGAGTACGGCCAATCTCACTGACCACTTAGCTAAGTCTATTAGGCCGACGGTGGATAATACATACCAACTACTGCAACAGTTTGGTTGCCTGTCGGTAACGGTCAGCGGCATCCATCCGGTGGCCGTGGGCAGATAGAAGCCCGTCGTGATATCATGGCGGCGGCGATACTACGGGAAGGGTTTCGTCATGACTTTCGATGATGTGCCCATTTCGGGGTTGTTGGTTTTGATAGCCCTGTTGGCGCTTGCACTTGCAGGCAAGCTCGTCTTGCGGCCGAAATCGAGGCTTACCCGCACCAGTACAGCCGACCCCGCTTCTACAGGCAGCCCCGAATCCTGGCATGCACTGGACAGTGCCGGGGTGATGATGCGTCTGCAGACCAGTCAAGTTGGGCTCGGCGACGAAGAGGTCAAACGAAGGCTGGCGAAATACGGACCGAACCGGCTGCCCGAGCCTAAGACGCGGGGCCCGGTGCTGCGTTTCCTGGTCCAGTTCCATAACCTCCTGATCTATGTCCTGCTGGCCGCCGGCTGCGTGACCGCTATGCTTGGTCATTGGGTGGACACGGGCGTAATCCTGGGGGTTGTATTCGTCAATGCGTTGATTGGATTTGTTCAGGAGGGCAAGGCGGAGAACGCCCTACGTGCAATAAGCCGGATGCTGTCTCCGCAGGCGATGGTGCTGCGTGCCGGGCGCCGTTTCGCCCTGTCAGCCGAACAGCTGGTACCCGGGGATATGGTTCTGCTGCAATCCGGTGACAAGGTACCGGCAGACCTGCGGCTGGTCAGTATCAAAGACTTGCAGGTCCAGGAGGCGGTACTGACCGGCGAATCGGTCGCTGTGGAAAAAAAGATCGAGGCGGTCGCGGACGACACGGTGCTGGGCGATCGTAGTTGCATCGCTTACTCTGGTACGCTGGTGACCTACGGCCAGGGCACGGGCGTAGCAGTGGCGACCGGAGCGAGCACCGAAATCGGCCGGATCAGTGCGATGCTCGAACGTGTCGAGACTCTGACGACGCCGTTGCTGCGGCAGATGGCGCAATTCGCTCGCTGGTTGACAGGCGCCATAATTGCCATTGCGGCGGCAACCTTTGTCTTCGGCGTGCTGGTCCGCGGTTATTCGGCAACCGACATGTTTCTTGCCGCCGTGGGACTGGCAGTGGCCGCGATCCCGGAAGGCTTGCCGGCCATAATGACCATCACCCTGGCTATCGGGGTCCAGCGCATGGCCAGGCGCAACGCCATTATCAGGCGACTCCCGGCGGTCGAGACCCTGGGTTCGGTCACCGTCATCTGTTCGGATAAAACCGGCACCTTGACGCGCAACGAAATGACCGTAAAGTCGGTTGCCACCGCTACCGGCCTGTTCGAGGTCGATGGCGCTGGCTACGATCCCCACGGGGGTTTCCGGCTGGACGGCACGGAAATCCGGTTGGTCGACTATCCCATCCTATCTGAACTTACCCGCGCCGCGCTGTTATGCAACGATGCCGCGCTGCATAAACAGGAGAACGAGTGGCTTTTGCATGGCGATCCGACCGAGGGCGCCCTGCTGGCTCTCGGGCTCAAGGCGGGTCTGAACCCATTATTTGAACAGGAGGCCTGGCCGCGCACAGACGTCATTCCCTTCGAGTCCGAACACCGTTTCATGGCCACCCTGCACCACGATCATGCTGGCCACGGCTTTGCCTACATCAAGGGGGCGCCGGAACGGCTGTTCGAGATGTGCGCCAGGCAGCGCCTTGGTGGCGAAGACGTTCCTTTGGATATCAACTACTGGCAGCAGAAGATGGATTCCATGGCGCACCGCGGCCAGCGTGTGCTGGCGATTGCCTCCAGAGTAGCCACAGACTCGCACAATGAACTCACTTTCACCGATCTGGAGACCGGCTTGACCCTGCTTGGCATCGTCGGGATTATCGATCCACCGAGAGAAGACGCCATCCGCGCGGTCGAACGCTGCCAGTCGGCAGGTATTCGGGTCAAAATGATTACCGGCGACCACCCAGGAACCGCCGCTGCCATAGGCATGCAAATGGGTATCGGTGATAGCGGGACCGTGCTCGCGGGTCACGAGATCGAGGCGATGGATGATCAGCAACTGCGTGAGGCTGTCGACGGCGTCCACGTCTTTGCCCGTTCCAGCCCGGAACACAAACTGCGCCTGGTGCGGGCGCTGCAGGCCAACGAGCACGTGGTGGCAATGACCGGCGACGGCGTTAACGACGCGCCGGCGCTTAAACGCGCCGACGTCGGGGTCGCCATGGGCCGACAGGGGACCGAGGTGGCCAAGGAGGCCGCCGAGATGGTGCTGGCCGATGACAATTTCGCCTCCATTGCCCACGCCGTAGAGGAAGGGCGCACGGTCTACGACAACCTGAAGAAGGCTATCCTGTTCATCCTGCCAACAAACGGCGGCGAGGCACTTACCATCATTGCCGCGATCGCGCTCGGCCGAGCGCTGCCTATCACACCGGTACAGATACTGTGGGTCAACATGATCACGGCCGTGACCCTGGCGCTGGCCCTGGCCTTCGAACCGCCCGAGAAAAGAGTAATGCAGCGCCCTCCGCGTAATGCGCGTGAGGCCCTGCTGACCCCCATGTTCATCTGGCGCATCCTGTTCGTTTCCATGATCCTGGTTGCCGGCACATTCGGGCTGTTTGTCTGGGAACGCAACCAGGGCGCCGATATCGAGTTCGCCCGCACTGTGGCTGTCAACACCCTGGTAATGTTCGAAATATTCTACCTGTTCAATTCCCGCTATATCTACGAACCGGTTCTTAACCGTGCGGGCCTGGTCGGAAACCGTTATGCACTGGTGGCGGTCGGGTCGTTGCTGCTCTTCCAGTTAGGCTTCACCTACCTTGGAGTCATGCAGACACTATTCGGCACGACGGCCATCGATGCCCTGACCTGGGGCCGCATCATACTGGTAGCTTCCTCGGTGCTGTTCCTTGTGGAGCTGGAGAAATATCTTGTCAAGTGCATGCACGGCAGGCGGAAATGACTAGCAGTCTTCCGGCCGCTGGGGACTTAAGGGGGCCGCGGCGTGTTCGGTGTCCTGACCGAAGCTGGCCGAGATTGTCTCCCAGCTCGGCTAAACGAGGGTACGCTATCGAGGAATCAGGCGCTTAGACTCGATTAGTCAGCGGCAATATCAATATTCGAGATCTTGTGATAGATTCCGAGCTTCGAGTCCTGGATGGCGAGACGGAATAAATTCGATGGCAAAATGGATGCGTTTCAGTTGGAAGGGTCAAACTCGCCTCGGCACGCTCGAAGGTGACAGCATCAGCATCTGCAGCAACGCCCTGTACGCGGAACCCGCCCCCACCGGCGAACATGTGGCGCTGTCCGGGGTCGAACTGCTAGCGCCGTTTACACCAAACTCCATCCTGGCACTGTGGAACAACTTCCACGAGCGTGCCGAGGCCGAGGGACAGACTATCCCGAAGAACCCACTCTATTTCATGAAACCCGTAACCAGCGTTATCGGCCCGAATCAGACGATTTGCCGACCGCACGGGTATCGTGGCGGCGTCAAATTCGAGGCCGAGATCGGTGTGGTTATCGGTCGGCGCTGTAGCAACATCGGCGTCGACGAGGTGGATGACGTCATCTTCGGCTATACCTGTGTCAATGACGTCACCGCAGCCGACTTCCTGTTCGCCGACCAGGCGTTTCAGCAATGGACCCTTGCCAAGGGCTTCGACACCTTTTGCCCGCTGGGCCCGTGCATCGATACCGACATCGATCCTGTCGAACTCAGGGTGCTCGCGATCGAGAATGGTGAAATCCGCCAGGATTATCCCGTTAGCGACATGATTTACAGCCCGCAGCAAATTGTCTCGATGATTTCCCGGTACCAGACGCTCGTACCCGGCGATTTGATAGTTTGCGGCACGTCGGTTGGCGCTAGCCCGATGGAACCGGGGTGCGAGATTCGGGTCTCGATTCCCGGCTTAGGCACGCTGGTCAACCATTTCGACGACCATCCGCAGTAGTTAGGGCAACGAGCCGACTGTTGTAAGGCTCGTGTGGTTACCTGGCATGGCCGGTAAGCGGCAGCTTATGGTCCAGGCTGTGTGGTAACTATTTTCGAAATTCAAATGTGGTTCTTTATGACTTTCTTGTAGCCCTATTCGGCGCATATGTGGATAACGCAGATCAATTTTGATCTGATAACCGAGCCCTAGTGGAGGATGAATCTTCAAATGCTCTAGTTGCTTGGGTTTTCACACAGCCTTGGCCGATTCTAGAAGCCTGGGAAACGGATTTCAGCGTCTCCTCCAGCGGAAAGCCCAGAAACGTGACACCATGCACCTCCGTGCCCGCGCGTTTGTTTCGCCTCCGGCAAGTATTGCAACTCTTTGCCAACAGCATGCACATTTCTCAGGCCTGGAGCCAATACTTCGAGTGAATTCTCTATGCCGGCATTGTTCCGATAATGACTATCCACTTTGGTTTTGATCCCGGTCATGCTTTTTTTAACAAAATTTTTTTAAGCTGGCGGTCTGATCGGAGTCGAAATCGAATCCGAATACCCGGAAACCAAAGAGAACAATAATCATGAAAAATATTAAATGGGCAATTGCCGCTGCATTAATATTCCTTGGATCGAACAACGCTTATGCCGAGCCGATTGCAAAATTGGCTCCACTTAACAGCTTCGGCAAGCAGGCCTTCGCGGCGGAAGGTAAGACCGAGGAAGACGTTCGCAGCGATATTCCGTCGAGCGAGATGGTCGGATTACCCGCCTTCCCCGATTCCTATTTCGCGGGTGCAGGGGGTGATGGTGATTCTATCGATACGTTGATGCTTATGTCCAAAGCGGATTCCGCCGAAGTAGTCGCCTGGTACCAGAAGAAGCTGGGTGGTGGCTGGCGGAATATACCCGATCTGGCGACAGAGCAGCTTGGCGAAGTCGCGGTGTTCGTGAAAACCGACAAAAAAAACATTTCGGCTATGGATTCGTTGAAGTATCAGCAGATCCGAATATCGAAGGTCGAAAAACCCGAGGATACCGGATTCGCGGCGATGATGTTCGACGTCAGCGGTATCAGGTCAATGATCAATATGACGGTAAAACCCATGATGTAGCGTCCTCGATCTTGCATCATCAACTTTACTATTTTTTGTTCTCAAAACGGTATCAAGGTAGCAGCCTAGGCCAGCAAGCTGTGAAATGCTTCATTTTGATTGTTGAGAGCCTCGTGCGATTTACTAATAGTCATGCAACTTTCGACAAGCGGAAATTAGCAACGGAAGACACAATCTAGATATCTTTTGATTAGACCTGATCTTGTCGCAGAGCCTTCCCTGTTGAGCAACCTCCCGGTGACCGAAATTGGTCGTAGCTCGCTCCTGGTATTAGTTTTTTTCCGGTGTTGGTTTTGGAGATCAAAGATCCTAAAACTCGATGAATTCATGATGATTTTCGATCGCAACAATCGCTCGAATCTCATTATTCACTGGCTTCGAAGCGCACAGAACCGTCATTTGGTAGCAGTTGTCAGAAGGTGAAAAACAGACTCGCATTAAGATCGAAATCTCCTTCGCTTTCACTGCTGCAATTATTCGCATCGATAGAGAGATCCGCGGTGGGCGATAAAAGCAGGCCGATATTATAGCCCAGATTCGAACTCCATTTCTTTTGAAATCCACCACCAAAATACACGCTCGTGGCAGCGTCACTATCCTCGCCCAACGAACATACTATTTTCGTCTCCACACGATATAGAGCGCCAGACAGATAATAAGACTCATTGCCAGCCGCGTTAAACAAATAGGCCACGTAGGGTCCCGATCTTTCGGTGAACTCTCTATCGGAATCGTCATCGGGAAAACCGACCACCCATTCGTTTATAAAATCATCTTCGATATCTAGAAAACGATATCCAATTATCCAGGGAGAGTCTGCCTGGCGATAAAACAAGCGAAAATCAGAACCTAGTAAAGTCAGTGCTCCTATTTCAATTCCAATTTCTGGCCCTTCTGTTTTTTGTATCTCCAGGTCGTTTAACTTTGAAGAAGTTTCGGCTGCGTAACCGATAGACGTGGATAAGCAACCAAGAAATAAAAAAAACTTCGCGATTACGATCGACAGTATTGTCGGAAAAAATTTAACGCTATAAACCCGCTTGAAATCGAAGGCATCCCCAGTATTCATCGCGCGCTCTCTTTGTGGATTCCTCAGATTTTATTTATTTAGTTTTACTTTGCAACTAATCAAGCTATCGTACCAATATGTAGTTCCTGTTGGTCCGCACTGCGCCACTTGTTTAACAAAAGAGTTCTATAGCCTGGCCAGGAGTATCGTTGAACCGATTGCGGGTATTCGGGAACACGCAGCTAAGACGACCAGATTCGACATCAATGGTTTCGGTAAATTCAGGCAGGATTCTTCCCGGATGCGTTTTAATAAACCGGTGGTCTGTTAGCGCAAGACCGGGGATTCGAATTAATCGCAATTGGTCGGAGATTGGCGCCTGACAGGCGCTTGTGAGGGTCCGTTATCCGAATTCTTGCGCGAGTAGCGGTGTTTTACCGGAGCGAGGTTATGGCGCCTTCGCGGGAGGTCAGGGTGGTTTTCGAAGGCATAAGAGAATTTCAAATAACCTGAGCCCTCTGCCTGCCGTTGGCATCGGTTAGATTGAATTTGCCAGAATGACTAATGGGCATTGGTCTCGATGTTTGTTCTGTATCGCGGGGAAGCCAGGCTCGTCTACCCTCGCCGGGGCAACGGACATCTGTGCATGTCAGGCTGCTATCGGCTGTCGGGGCTATCGGATAATTTCGATATCAGCCGGGTAAGTCTTGACGGGACAGGACTGCGTGCTTCATGCCGGATCTCCGGCTTCGTTCACCAGAGAAATCGGCATCGTATCGGTATTCGACTATTCGTGAATCCGGGTAATCCTGGCACGAGGTATGAACAACCAGGACGGAGCGTCAGCCAGGTTTTCGCAGATCAGCTGCCTATCCTCGGGTACAGGTTTCGAACTCGAGAAAAGTGCCACGACCAGGTTGACCTGTCGCTATTGCCGACAGCCCGGCATTCGTTACAGTCCCACGATTTGCAATCCCGCAGCCGGCTGGTAATCGTGCGGCTTCTGCCTCAAATTCATGGAAAAACAGGAGTTTTTGCGTTGTGTATGTGGCTAGTCTGTGCATTAATTAATCATTGGTTCACACTGTTCACTGCCGCCCTCTGACGTTATAGACTGTCTCCGTATTCCATAGATTGTTGGTCGTAGACTCAAACCCAAAGGATAAACCCTTATGCCGGCTCGCCTTATTACTGATCCCGGGCGTACACTGTCCGCCTCGCGCTCCCCGGTAAGGTGTTTTTGCTGGTGGCGGATTTTGACGGTCCTGGCGGGAATCCTGTGGCTGGTGTCATGTGATAACCAGGCACCTGGCAATCCACAGTCAGGGTCGGCCGGCGGCCTCACAGTGCCACCCCCGGAAGTTGACGTGATAAAAGTGACGGCGCAAAGCGTTCCTCTCACCCGTGAACTGGTTGGCAGGCTGGCTTCCAGCCGGATAGCCGAAGTGCGCGCCCGGGTAGCCGGTATCATTCTCAAGCAGATTTACACCGAAGGCACCGATGTCCGTGCCGGCGAGGTTATGTTCCAAATCGATCCGGCTCCGCTGGAAGTGGAGGTCCATGTCCAGGAGTCGACGCTGGTAAAGGCACGCGCCGATGCCGACAATGCCCGCGACATTGCCGAGCGCTACGTCAACCTGAATCGTAAAGGCCTGACATCCAAACAGGATCTGGACAATGCGCTCGCCGTGCAGCGTTCCACGCAGGCCGCGGTGAAGATTGCCGAGGCAAATCTGGAGGCGGCCAGGCTGGATCTCAGCTATGCCACCGTGCGCGCCCCGATAGCCGGTCGGGCGGGCCGCGCCCGGGTCAATGAAGGCGCCCTGGTGGGCCAGGATGAAGCCACCGTGCTGACCACGGTAGAGCAGGTCGATCCCATTCGCATCAATTTCAGCCAGTCTCCGGCCGAACTGGAGCAGTTACAGGGGATAGCCGACCGCACGATGGACAAAGCTTCGGGAAAAATGGTCGAAGTGGACGTCTATCTGCAGAGCGGTCAGGTATACCCGTACAAGGGCAGCCTGGACTTCACCGACCTGGCCGTCGACCCGCGTACTGGCGCGGTGTCGTTGCGCGCCGTGGTGCGCAATCCCGATCGGCGTCTGCTGCCGGGAATGTTCGTCAGGCTACGGCTCACCATGGGGCGGCTCAAGGGGGCCTATGTCGTACCGCAGGCGTCTGTGTTGCGTGACGCTATGGGTGCTTATGTGATGATCGTCAACGACGTCGGTAGCGTGGAACAAAAGCGCGTCGAGTTGCAAACCAAGACCGGCAGCGAATGGGTGGTGACCGGTGATCTGCAGGATGGCAATCAGGTTATTGTCGCCGGCCTGCAAAAGGTCCGCCCCGGTGGACAGGCGCGAATTGTGTCGCCCGATGAGATGGCTGCTCCTGGCGATCCGCCCGGAAAGCATCAGGGCCAACAATAATCCGCGCTTGCCTGAAAATACCCGGAACCTGATGCAAAATGTTTAGAGTGCGGTTCGGACCAGGTTTGAAAGCCCCAGATTATGAAATCGATTATTTCAGAGTATCGACAAGCACAGTAGTTTTGCGAAGGGTTTAGAGAAAATCCCATGCCACATTTTTTTATAGACCGGCCAGTCTTTGCCTGGGTTATCGCCATCCTGATCACGCTCGGTGGTGTCGTGGCCATCTATAACCTGCCGGTCTCCGCCTATCCTCCGATTGCCCCGCCGCAGGTAAATATCGATGCGTCTTACCCGGGCGCCAGCGCCGAGGTCATGGAATCGGCAGTGACCTCGGTTATCGAGCAACAGCTCACCAGCGTGGATAATCTGTTGTACTTCAGCTCCACCTCCCGTTCCAACGGCACCATGAATATCTCGCTCACCTTCGAGAGCGGTACCGATGCGGATACCGCCACGGTGCAGGTGCAGAACCGGGTCAGCCTGGCCGAGAACCGCCTGCCCCAGGAAGTGGTCAACAACGGGGTCACCGTAGCCAAGGCCAATAATGACTTCCTGATGGTGGTGGCCATCCGCTCCGGCACGTCAGGCCTGAGTTCCTATGCCCTGGATAACCTCATCGCGTCCCAGCTCCTGGACCCGGTCCAGCGCCTGCCTGGCGTAGGCGGAGTGCGCCATTTCGGCGCCCCCTATGCGATGCGCATCTGGCTCAATCCGGACAAGCTGCGCGGCTACGGGTTGAGCGCCTCCCAGGCGCTGGCCTCCATTCGCAGCCAGAACGTGCAGGTGGCGGCGGGCAGCATCGGTGCCGAGCCGGCGCCGGAAGGTCAGGGATTCACCGCTAACGTGAAGTCGGCAACACGTTTCACCTCTACTGACGAATTCGGCGAGGTGATTTTGCGGACCAACGAGGACGGCAGTACGGTACGCCTCAAGGATGTATCACGTATCGAACTCGGCGCAGAGGCCTACGGCCGTAACGTGCATTTACGTAGCGCGGACTCTGCCAGTTCCATTGCCGGCTTTGCCGTCATGCTCTCACCCACCGCCAATGCACTCGACGTGGCCGGGCGAGTACGGGACAAGATGGCAGATCTGTCGCAGTTCTTTCCCGAAGGGGTAGACTGGCTAGTACCCTATGACACTACCCAGTTTATCGAGATCTCCATCGCCGAGGTGGTCAAGACCCTGCTGGAAGCGGTGGTGCTGGTGTTCCTGGTGATGCTGCTCTTCCTGCAGAACCTGCGCGCAACCCTGGTGCCCATGCTGGTGGTGCCGGTGGCCATCACCGGGGCCTTTGCCGGCCTCTACCTGTTCGGCTTTTCTATCAATATCCTGACCCTGTTCGCGATGGTGCTGGCCATCGGCCTGGTGGTGGATGACGCCATCGTGGTAGTGGAGAACGTGGAGCGTATTCTGGCCGAGGGAAAACTCTCGCCCAGGGAGGCCACGCGCAAGGCCATGGGGCAGATCACCGGGGCCATCATCGCCATGACCACCGTGTTGGCTGCGGTGTTCCTGCCTATGTCGCTGGTCAGCGGCAGTGTCGGTGTCATCTACTCCCAGTTCGCACTGACCATTGCTATCTCGATGATCCTGTCCGCGGTGATGGCCCTGAGCTTTACGCCGGCCCTGTGTGCTTCCATCATCACGCCGGTGCGCGGTGAACCCAACTTCGTGTTCCGGGGATTCAACTGGCTGTATGATCTGGGCCGGCGATTCTACCTGTGGCGGGTGTCGGTCTCGATTCGGCATACCCCTCGCTGGATGATGGTGTTCATCGCCCTGGTCGTGCTGGTAGGCTACCTGTTCGTGCGCATGCCCACCAGTTTCGTGCCGGAGGAAGACCAGGGTTATGCGCTGGCCATCGTGCAACTGCCGCCGGGTGCGACCATCGACAGGACCGTCAAGGTGATGCGCGACCTCGAAGACATCATCATTTCCAATCCCAACGTGGATCGGGTCCTGGACGTGTCAGGATTCAGCTTCCTGGGCCAGGCGGAAAACGTGGCAATAGCGTTTATCAAGTTCAAGGACTGGAGCGAACGACCTCGGCCGGACCAGTCTGCTCAATCGTTGATTCGCTGGACCTTTGGTGCCAGCCAGTCCATCAAGGAAGCGCGGATATTCGTTATCAACCTGCCGACCATTCGCGGACTGGGCCGCTTCGGCGGGTTTGATCTGCGCCTGGAGGATCGCGCCGGGCTGGGTTATGACACCTTGTTGCAGGCCAGCAATATGTTGCTGGGCGCGGCCAGCCAGAATCCCGCCCTGGTGGGCGTGCGTCCCAACCAGCTCGAAGCCGGACCCTCGGTAAACATGGAAGTCGACCGCCTGCAGGCGCAGGCCATGGGGCTTTCGCTGCCCGAGATCTATGACGCCATTCGCCTGATGCTGGCCTCGACTTACGTCAACGATTTCAATTATCACGGCCGTGTCCTCAAGGTCATGATGCAAGCCGACAGTGACTTCCGCGACAGTCCGGACGATGTGTCGCATTTCTATATTCCAGCCAGCGGGGGCGGTGTGGATAACATGGTGCCCCTATCCAGCGTGGTCAGCACCCGATGGGATCTCAGCTTTCCCGCCATCGATCATTACAATGGTTTCCCCGCTATTACCATCAATGGGTCGGCGGCGCCCGGTACCAGTTCCGGCCAGGCCATGGCGGCGATCAGCGAAATCGTGGAGAACGATCTGCCACGCGGTATCGGGTTTGACTGGTCGGGACAATCCCTGCAGGAAGTGATTTCCGGGCAGCAGACTCCCATCCTGTTCGGCCTGTCCCTGCTGGTGGTGTTCCTGGCCCTGGCCGCCCTGTACGAAAGCTGGTCGATACCCTTCGCGGTTATGCTGGTGGTGCCGCTGGGAGTGCTGGGCGCACTCGGATTCAGCCAGTTGCGAGGTCTGGAAAACGACGTGTATTTCCAGGTGGGCCTTATCGCGGTGATCGGCCTGTCGGCCAAGAATGCTATCCTGATCATCGAGTTCGCCAATACCATGCGCAAATCGGGCATGGGCCTGCTGGAAGCCACCATGGAGGCCTGCCGGCTGCGCCTGAGGCCGATCCTGATGACATCGATTGCCTTTATTTTTGGTGTGCTGCCGTTGGCTATCTCCACCGGCGCTGGCGCCAATAGCCGTCACGCGATCGGTACCGGGGTTATGGGCGGTATGTTCGGAGCCACCGTTCTGGGCGTGTTTTTCGTCCCCCTTTTTTATGTGACGGTACGGCGCCTGCTGGGAGACAAATCCAATGGCGCGGAGGGCCAGGCACCCGCCGAGGATCAGTCCCGGGCATAATACCCGGCCTGCCTGGCGCCGACACGAGAAGTCAACGCGATTTTCGACGCCGTTGCGGAATTTCAGAGAATCTAGCCTTGGTCCCCTGGCCAGTTATTGCTGGTGCCGGGAAATATTTGTCCAGCGGTAGAGAAATCGACGCTGTCAAAACATTCAGATTCATAACTTAGACGC
>Ga0224512_10001091_pt1 | contig 26957 bp, 20 predicted proteins | sample SF_May12_sed_USG_4_FD_169103 | JGI IMG/M metagenome (GOLD analysis project Ga0224512, IMG submission 169103) | Sediment microbial communities from San Francisco Bay, California, United States - SF_May12_sed_USGS_13 | ecosystem: Environmental > Aquatic > Marine > Sediment | place: USA... | reverse complement strand
GTGGCCGCCAGCGCCGAGATCTCGGCCGAGCCGGGGGTCGACGAGACACCGTCACACACCACGAGCACCGCGGTGTCGTCGTCGACTTGGACCACGGCGACCGCGTCCTCGTTGTGGTGGTGGCGCTGACCGCGGTCGGAGACCGCGCTGACCGGGCCGTCGACGACTTCGACGTGGTCACGAGGCTTCGGCTGACCGTGGCCGCACGAGTGACAGTAGCCGTCGGACTCGACGGCCTGCTCGCCGCAGGCCACACACGTCTGCTTCGGGACGGCCGCGAGTTCGTGGCCGCAAGCTTCACACCAGGTGGAGGAGGCCGAGCTCAGCTGGCCGCAGCTCGGGCAGGTGAGGGTGTCGCCATCGGTCACGGTCTACAACAGGCTCCAGGGCCGCACACGGTTGGCCCGGTCGATCAGCGCGGTCCGGCTTGTTGCGTCAGGGGCGAGCCGGGCCAGGAAGCGGTACGCCTCTTCGAGTCCTTTTCTCAGGTCCCGCTCGCTGATCTCGCGGCCAAGCAGTTTGGTGTCGGTTGAGCCGATCCGACCGCCGGCGAGACCGTCGAGTGCCTGCTCGAAGATGTCGGCCGAGATCGACGCCCGCTCGGCGGCATCGAGCTCCAGCCGATCGATGATCGACGACGCCTGGGACAGCTCATCGACCGTCGGAGGCAGCTGGGGGGATCCGGCGGCCAGCGTGCGTGCTGCGGCGACCTGGGCTTCGTAGTGGGCGGCCGACGACGACGGCACTCGACCGAAGGCGTCGACCGCATCGGCGACCCTGGAACGGGCGATGTTGCAGCGTGCCAGCCCGAATGCCGCCGAGACGAAACCCGGGTCGGATCGGGAGACGAGATCAAAGACCTCCTGCGCCCGGTCGAGCTGGCCTACGGCCTCGGCGGCCAGGGCCACCCCGACCTTCGGGGCCGTCTCGCCCGGCAGCTCGGTCCACACCCGGCTGAACCCCTCGGCCGCCGCTGCGGCCTGTCCACCCTGAAGCAGGTGGATGGACCGGTACCACCACACCCGCCAGTCCCACGGGTCCTCGGCCTCGAGGCCGTCGAGGATCGATTCCGTGTCACCGCCCAGCTCCCGAAGCCGCTCGGCATGGGTCGGGGTGACGCTGCCACCGCGACCGTGAAGCTGGATGAGCTCCCACGCCGATCGGAGGCGCAGCCCCCGGCTTCGGTCGACCTGCCCCGACTCGGCCGCGGCCAGGATGGTCGCCAGATTCACCTCGGGGTTGTTCTCCGGCAGATCGAGCAGCAGGGGGGCGGCGGGGTCAGCGTCGTCGATTCGGGCCGGCGGCAGAACACGCCAATCGACCTGCGTGGCGTCGAAGTCCTCGGCCGCGCTGAGCAGGAGGTGGGAAAGCCGATCCGGTTCGAATTCGGTGGACAGTGCCGCCCGAGGTTGCGCCTCGCTGATCGCGACGATTTCCCGAAGCACCCCGGTCAGCTGCTCCTGCATCTCCGCCGCCGATTGGAACCGATCGTCGGGGTGGGCGGCGGTGGCCTTGAGCAGGAACCGGTACAGCGACTCCCACTGGGCGAACAGCGGCTCGGCGTCCTGCCCGGGCAGCGTGTACTGGTGGGTGCCGGTGTGGAACACGAACCGGATGACGAGCACGGCGAGCGTACGGCCGATCGTGTACAGGTCCGACGCCACCGACGGTCCGGTATGGGCCATCTCGGGCGCCTGGAAACCCTCGGTGCCGAAGATGGCCGCATGAGGGTCGTCGATTCGCATGACGGCGCCGACGTCGATCAGTTTGACGTCTTCGCCGACGGCCATGATGTTGGCCGGTTTCAGGTCGTTGTAGACCAGTCCGAGTCCGTGGAGGTAGGAGAAGGCCGGCAGCACACCGAGGATGTAGGCGATCGCATCGGTGACCGGGAGGGGGTCGGCCACTCCCCCGTTGGCCGCCCGACGCTTCTTCAACTTGGCGTTGAGCGACTCCCCGCCGACCATCTCCATGACGATGTACCCCGCCCCGCGGTGGGTGACGAAGTTGTAGATGTTCACGATGTTGGCGTGCTCGATCTGGGCCAGGAACCGGCGCTCGGCCACAGCCGCGGCGATGGCGTCGGGGTCGTGCTCGTTGAGGAGACCCTTCAGAACCACCCAGCGGTTGGAAACGGCGCGGTCGCGCCCGAGGTAGATCCAGCCCATACCCCCGTGGGCCAGCGGTCCGAGGATCTCGTACTGCCCGGCCACGAGTTCGCCGGTTTTGAGCCCGGGGGCGTTGGTGATGAAGTCGAACGGCGTGCGACAGTGACCGCAGAATCCGGTGACCCGCCCCGGCTGTCCGGCCGTCGACCGGCCGACGGCCTTACCGCAGCTGCTGCAGAATCGCTCATCCTCGGGGACCTCGCCCAGCACGGCGGAAACATCGGCCTCGGTCATGACCGCCTGGGCCGGGTCGCCGATCTGGGTCGGAGCCACGGTGACGAGCCCGGCGCCGATACCCGTGCGACGCGATCCTGTGCGACGGGACGACGACTCGCGCCGGGTCGGCGTCGACGAATCACCACGGACCGACACCGCAGTGGAGATGTCGGGGGCCCGGGGAACAGCGATCGACGGTTCACCGCCCGCCGGTGCCGTGACCGGCACTGATCCGCCGGCGGCGGCCACCGCCGCGGAGCCTGCCGCCGAATCGGCGGCCAGACCACAGGTGTCGCAGTAGCCGTCGGCGGCGATCGTACCGACGCAGCCCTCGCGGCCACAGACCGACCCCGTTGCTTTGGGAGCCGCGGCGGCGAAGGAGGGTTGTGGCACCGGGCCGGGCGGCGACGCCTGGCCCTGGTACTTCACGCCGCAGGTGTCGCAGTAGCCGTCGGGCGCTATGGCACCGCCGCAGTCCGGCTCGGGGCAGCTCACCGTGGAGTTGGCTGACAGGTTCGACATCGAAGATCAGGGCTTTCGCAGTTCGTCGGCAAGCTGGACGATGGCCGCCTCGGCGGCATCCAGATCACTCGGTGCAGTGTAGAGCTCCGTCCACGCCCCGTCCGCCAGCTCCATGGCGGTGGGCGACTCGGCGTTCCCGGTGGCGGCCATCTTGGCCTGAAAGGCCTGGAGACGACCACGGAGCTCGTCGCGTCGATCGAGATCGCGTCGATTCCGCCGTTCGGCCTCGACGAGTTGCCGCTCGAGTCGGTCGGCCATCGCGAGCCACTGGTCGAGAAGGGTGCGTTGCCGTGTCCATGCGCTCGAGGGCGTTGCGGCTGGGGTGTCGTCGCCGGCCAGGGACAGGAGGTCGTCCAGCTGTTCGGCCAGGCCGCCCGGGCCGTCGACGATGGTCCGCGCCGGCACCGTCACCAGGTCCTGGGGGTCGACGATCTTGTGCCGGGCCTCCTCGGCCGCCGCCGCGGCCCGGGTCCGGAGCACCCGCAGGGAGGCGAGAACCTCCTCGGTCCGCGCCAGATCCTCGCCGAGATTGTCGTGGCCGGTGCGGAGGTTGGCCATCTGCCGGGCCGCGTCGGCCACGAGACGATCGAGGTCGCGGCCCTCCGACTCGTCGACGCTGATCGGATCCGACAGCAGTCGCTCGGCCAGATCCTCGGCCCGGCTGCGGACCCGACCGATCAACGGCTCGACCACGCCGAGTGCATCGGCTTCGGACGCCAGCCGATCGGCGGTCTCGCGTGCCGCCTCGACGCGGGGCAGCACGTCGAGCCAGGCCCGATCGATGCGACTGACCCCCTGGTGCACGGCGTCGTAACGTTGACGGAGCAGGCTGAGTGCGCTCGCCGTCGACAGGGTTCGAGCACCATCGGTCAGCGTCACGGTCAGAGGTGCGGCGAGCAGTTGATTCAGCTCGTCGACTCGCCGGGAGCTCCCTCCGTCGGGTGAGAGGCCGTGGCGATCGACCAACCGGCGAGCCTCGTCGATGCGCCCGGTCAGCACGTCGAGAAGCGGCCAGAAATCGCCGGCCTGGCGGACGGCGGTGGCGTAGTCGGAGGCGGTGACCGTGCCGGGTTCGGCGTCGCCCAGCATCAGGAACGACGGCAGCTGTTCCAGCTCGACGATTCCGGCCCGCAGGCCGTCGACGGCGGCGGTCAGGCGTTCCAGACCGGCGACGCCGACCAAGGGGGCCGAACCGAGCCGGTTCGCAGGAGGTCGCGATCCGGGAGAGGAGGATGAATCCGACACCACAGTGCTCTGAGCATAGTTTGTGACCGTCGGAGAGCGGAGCCGATCCGATGCCGGCCATCACCGACATCCCTCGGCGCCCGCCAGAGCCGGAAGATTCATCCGACCATGGTTGTTTGCAGTTTATTGATGGAATAATCGTCTGTTTCGAGGTTTTAGTAGACTTAACTGTCACAGCCGCTCATTACTGTTGTAGGTATGAAAGTGCTGGATATACCGGGTGGAGGTATCTGCGGGGAGTCGGCCATCGATCGGCTGGTAGAACGGTTCGAGGCGCTGCTCACCGACATGGCCGGCGTCGATGATCGGGCCTTCGTCGGGCTCGCAGCCTGCTTCGAGCAACAACTGGAAACAGCACGCCTGCTCGCCGTATCCCGGCTGGCGGGCACCCACGGTGATGCCCGTTCAAAGCGGCGCCGGGCTCGCGCCCACCTTTCGTCGTCCCGGAGCGGTCGATCCAATCGATCGGTCAATCGCGATGCCCGCCGGGCCGCCGCGCTCGCAGCCAACCCCAAGCTCGGGGATCAAACCCGCCAGGGTGCCCTTACCGGTGACGGTATCGACGCTCTGTCGAAGGCAGCCGACGACATCACCGGTGAGATGCCGGCGGATCTGCTCGATCTAACCGACGGTCTCGATCCCGACCAGTCCGCACGCCTCGTGGAGCAGTATCTGCAGCAGCGTTGTTCGGCCGCCGATGTCAACATCCGCCACCAGGCGCAGATGGCGTCTCGGCGGGTGCGGCGCTACACCGTCCCGGCATGTGGTGCCGACCCGGAACTCGCCGGATTGGGCATCGAAGGGCCGGATGCGATGATCGACCGGATCTGGGCGTTGCTGAACAGCGACGCCGACGGCGCCTACCGGGCCGACGGCGGGCGGGATCGCTCAGCCGATCAGCACGCCCCGCTCGATCATCGCCATTTCGATGCCGCGCTTCGGCGTCTGCACGGGATCGGGATCAACGGCGGCGAGATGGCGGGTCGAGGTGGCGGGGCACGGCCGTCGGTCGTGATCACGATCGGGCTCGAGGATCTGACGGGTTCAGGACCGGATCGGCGAGCGGCCACCCAACTCGGCTGTGGACCGATCAGCGATCAGCTCCTGGCCGAACTGGCGGCCGGTGCCGATCTGACTGCACTGATCGTCGGGCTCGACGGTCGACCGCTCTGGCTCGGTCGGGTGCATCGCCACGCTTCGGCCGCCCAGTTCGTGGCGCTGGTGGTACGCGACCGGGGATGCGTGCTGTGCGGCGCGCCGTTCCAGCGGTGTCAGGCCCACCACATCATTCCCTGGCACGCCCCGGCCAAGGGTCGCACCGATCTCGACAATCTGGCTCTGCTGTGCAGTGCCTGCCACCGGCGGGTCCACGACGAACGGGAGACGTTGGTTCGTCGACGGTCTCCTGGCGGTACCGAGGTGTGGAGCACCCGGCCGGCCACCGAGACCGAACTTCCACCACCCAGACCGGTTCAGCGGGAATAGGTCACGCTTCTTCCTCAGAGCCCAGCAAAGCCGAATGAACTCCAACGGACAACCTCCTGTGCGTGGCGCTGCGCTTCGCCGACGCACAGCCCATCACACCTTTGACAGCACGGCGAGGTGTCGCCGGCCAGCCGATTGTCGCGTACCCCAGAAGCCACCGTTCTGATCTCTGACAAGATCGATCGACTCCGATTAGGCTGAGCAACGTCATGACGACACCGGTCACAAACCCTCCACCGCCTCAACCCGAGGCACTGACCCCACGGGAGGCACCGTTGCCGCCGACACCGGCGTCGTCGATCAAAACCGGCGGCGCAGGCCTCGGCACCAGTGGCCTCCTCCAGCGGTGGACGATCCTCGTACCGGTGCTCATCGCCGCCACCGGGGCCCTGGGCGTCGTCGGCGGCTTCCTCCTGCAGGATACGGCGCGCACCACATCCGACTCCACGGCACCGGCACTGATCGAGGTCCAGGATCTCTTTGCGTCCGTGGCCGAGGCCAATGCCGCAGCCACGGCAGCCCATCTCTCGGTATCGGCGTCAGGAGACGAGGACCGTGCGAGCCGCAACCTCTACCTCGACGCCCTCCGCCGGGCCAACGAGCAACTGACGGTGGTGTCGGCCGACATCGGGAGGGTCGGCGATACCGACACGTCCGAGGTGATCCGAACCGACCTCCAGAACATCGCCGCATCACTCACGGTCTACGCCGGCGCCGTCGAGGCGGCCCGCGTGGCCAACATCAACAATCTTCCCGGAGCCGATGACCAGCTGCGGGCCGCCCTCAGTGTGGTCGACGCCGAGATCGGGCCGTCGGTCGCCTCGCTGACCGAAGCCGCCCGAGCCCGCTACGACAACGAGGCCGGACGGGCGTCGACGTTGGTCGGACTGGCCATCGGCCTCGGGTTCGCGACCCTAGGGGCGATGGTCTGGATTCAGTACCGTCTGGCGCTCCGGGTTCGACGGGTCGTGAACATCTTCCTGGCCCTCGCCACCCTGGCCCTCATCGGATTCCTGGCGGTGCTGGCCAACGGCCTGCTGGTCCGCCAGCAGGCCCTGAACGATGCCAGCGACGGCGGCTACGACGCCATCACGGCCAGCGCACGCATGCAGGAAGCAACCTTCGGCCTGCAATCCCAGCTCGGATTTCTCCTGTTGGAGGAGACGCGTCCGCAGGACCCGAACGAAATAGTCGGCCAGCTCATCGCCGAGGCCGACGACGGCGTCGAGACCATTGTCCGCACCGCCGACTCCGATCGGGAACTGGCCGCCGCCGATGCCCTCAATGTTCGCTGGGGGCGGTATCGGGCCGTGGCCCTCGACGTGTCGTCCATGAGTGGACCCTCGAGGTCGGGCGACGCCGTCGCCGTCTTCCAGGGCGAAGGGTTGTCGTCGTTCAACGGGGTCAACACCGCCATCGAATCGGTGCTGTCCGACAATCGGACCCAGTTCACCGACGGAGTGACGCTCGCTCGTTCGGCCGTCGAGCGTCTGCCGTGGTGGAACCTGGCGTTGGCGGTGCTGGCCGGCGTCCTGTCGATCATCGGGTTCCAGCAACGACTGGGCGACTACCGATGACCGGCCGCCCGATCGGTCATCGCCGCCTGAGTCGCCGTCGGTTCCTGGCCGGCATGGGCGCCGCCGGCCTCGGAGCGGTGGGCCTCGGTGCCTGCTCCTCGGTCGCCGACCGGCGCACGTACGATCTGGGCGACGGCAGCCGCCTCCGCATGCTCAACTGGGCCGAATACATCGACTCCGGCGGCCCGAACGACGACGATCCGTACTACGCCGGGGGAACGCTCGCCACGCTGGCCGACGAGGGACTCCAAGTCGACTACGTCGAGGACTATCTCGACAACATCGACGGATTCCGCAAAGTGATCGACGAGGCCGTCACGCCCGACGTGCCGGAATGGGACATCGTCGTGCCGACCAACTGGCGGGCGGCCGAGATGATCGCCAACAAGTGGGCCGAACCCCTACCGATCGAGATCATTCCCAACCACGTCAACATCGATCCGGCCTATCTCACCAACTCCTGGGATCGGGGCTGCCGGTTCCAGATGCCGTGGCAGGCGGGGATCACGGGCATCGCCTATGATCCCGCCCTGACCGGCCGCCCCCTCACCTCGGTGTCCGACCTGCTTGATCCGGCCTTCGCCGGCCGAGTCGGGTTCATCGGCGAGATGCGGGAGGCGGTCGGGCTCATGATGCTGGCCAACGGCGACGATCCGTCGCGCCCCACACGGGCCGCAGCCGATGCCGCCCTCGACGACATCGCCGATGCCGCCGCATCGGGCCAGGTCGGTGCCTTCACGTTCAACGAGTTCGCCGACCTGCTGGCCGCCGGCGATCTGGTGGCCGCGATGGCGTGGTCGGGCGACGTCGCCATCCTCCAGAACGATCGGCCCGACATCACGTTCGTGATACCCGAGGAGGGCGCCGTCCAGTGGTTCGACACCATGGTCATCCCCCGCGGCTCGCAGGCACTGGCGGCCGCCGGTCGATTCATGAACTACGTCTACGACCCGGTCAATGCCGCCCGCATCACCGAGTGGGTTTCCTACATCTCGCCCGTCATGGGTGTTCAAGAGGAACTGTTGCGGCGTGGCGGGGCGTCGGCGGAGCTCGCCGCCAGCACCGTGCTGTTCCCCGACGAGACCACCAGAAACCGTCTGTTCACTTGGGGGGGACTCGACTCGGCCGATGAGGAAGCATTGGACGAGCGCTACGCCGCGCTGGTTGAGGGCTCATGACCGCAGCCGTGCACGAGTTTCGCCTGGCGGCGAAACATCGCCCGCTGGAAACATACATATGGGATCGAAAGATGAACCGGTGAGAGTCGCCGTGCCGGAGGCCCGGCTTATCGAGTTTCGCCTGGCGGCGAAACATCGCCCGCTGGAAACATACATATGGGATCGAAAGATGAACCGGTGAGAGAGTACCGAGCGCCCATGCACGATTACACCCCGGAGATCGACGAGCTGGCCGACGACATCCTGGCCTACGCCAAGGACCGTGTGTCGCTCGATCCGACACCGATGGGCCGCTCGGCCTCGGCCCAGGAGCTCTACGACGCCCTCGGTCCCACCATCACCGCCGAGGGCATCGGAAGCCATCGGGCGCTGAAGGCCTTCACTGACGTCCTCGCCCCCGCTTGCCTGTCGGTCGACAACACCCGCTATCTGTCGTTCGTGCCCGCAGCGCCCACCGAGGCCGCCATCCTGTTCGATCTCGTCGTCGGAGCCGAATCGATCTACGGCGGTTCCTGGCTGGAGGGGGCTGGGGCAACCTACGCCGAGAACGAGGCGCTGCGTTGGCTGTGCGATCTCGCTGGTCTCGACGACCAGTCGGGTGGCGTGTTCGTCCAGGGAGGAACCATCGGCAACCTCTCCGCGCTGGTCGCGGCCCGCGGCGCCGCAGAGGCCAAGCTGCGCGACCAGGGAAAGTACCGACCCAATCGGTGGGCGTTCCTCGTGTCGGACACGGCCCACTCGTCGGTTCCGTCGGCCGCCATGGTCATGGACGCCGACGCCATTCCGGTGCCGACGGGGCCCGATCGACGGTTGACCGGCGACCTCGTGGCCAGAGCCCTCGACGAGTACGGCGACCTGATCGCCGGGGTGGTGGCAACCGCCGGGTCCACCAACCTCGGGGTCATCGACGACCTCACCTCGATCGGGCGGGTCTGCAACGAGCGCAACGTCTTCTTTCACGTCGACGCCGCCTATGGAGGAGCTGCGCTCGCCGCGCCGAAGGCCCGCCAGCTGTTCACCGGCATCGAGCTGGCCGACTCGGTCATCATCGATCCCCACAAGTGGCTGTTCGCTCCGTTCGACTGCTGTGCCCTGCTGTGGCGGGATCCCGACCAGGCCCGCGCCGTTCACGCCCAGCACGCCGAGTACCTCGAGTTCCTCGACGTGTACGGCGACTGGAATCCCAGCGATTTCGCCATCCAGCTCACCCGCCGCCCCCGAGGGCTGCCCTTCTGGTTCTCGCTCGCCTGCTACGGGACCAGGATCTACGGCGAGGCCGTCCAGCGGACCCTCGACCTCGCGGCCGAGACGGCCGCCAAGATCGAGGCGGCCCCCAACCTGCGGCTGGTGCGGGAACCGGGCCTGTCGATCGTGGTCTTCGAGCGGATCGGATGGAAGGAAGGCGACTACCAGGTCTGCACCGAGAAGATGCTGGCCGACGGAACCGGCTTTGTCGTCCCATCCCGCCACGACGGGCGACCCGTGTTCCGCTTCTGCTTCATCAATCCTCGCACCACCAGCGCCGAGATCGACGCCATCCTGGCCGCCATGGCATAGGAGTCGTCGCGAACATCCGAGCCAGGTCCTTTGATGGCGGCGTTCGGTCACCAACTTCGAACGAAAGGGCGCATCATGTCCGAAACCACCGATTCCGACCTCGAATGGCACCGGATCCTGGACCCCGACGAGCTCGACGAGGGCCGGGTCACCACGGTCACCGTCGGCCGCCGGTCGTTTGCCGTCAGCCGGCACGACGGCGAGTTCGGTTGCCTCGACAACGCCTGTCCCCACCAGGGCGGCCCCCTCGGCGAAGGTTCGATCGAAAACGGGTGGCTGCGCTGTCCATGGCACGGCTACGACTACTCCCCGATCGATGGCAAGCCTCCCGGCGGATTCGCCGATGCGGTCGAGTGCTTTCCCACCGACGTCCGTGACGACGGTGTCTGGGTGGGTCTACCCCGCCCGAAACCCGATCCCCGCACCATGTCCGATGTCTTGGTCGAGACCCTGGTGGCGTGGGGACTCAGCCACGTGTTCGGCATGGTCGGCCACTCCAATCTGGGCCTGGCCGACGCCCTCCGTAAGGCGTCGGAGCGCGACGAGCTGACCTTCATCGGCATCCGTCACGAGGGCGCCGCCGCGTTCGCCGCCTCGGCGTTCGGCAAGCTCACCGGCCGCCCGGCTGCCTGCTTCGGTATCGCCGGCCCCGGGTCGACCAACCTCCTCACCGGCCTCTACGACGCCAAGGAGGACCGGGCGCCGGTGCTGGCGCTGTGCGGTCAGGTTCCCTCCAAGGTCAGAGGCCGCGGCGCATTCCAGGACACGAACCTGGAGGGCGCCTTTGCGGACGTTTCGGCCTACAGCCAGACGCTGCACGCCGATTCCGATGTGGCCGAACTGGCTTCCCTGGCCATGAAGACCGCCCTTGTCGAACGCAACGTGGCCAACCTGATCATCCCCGACGAGCTACAGCATCGCGCTGTCTCCGACGACACGCCCGCCGGTTCGCCGCGGGGCCGAATGGGCGGCCATGCCCACAAGCCGATCGAAAGCCAACTCGACGCCGCCGACGAGTTGATCGGACAGTCGGAGCGGCCGTTGATAGTCGCCGGCAACGGCGCCCGACCGCACCGGGCCCGTGTGGTGGCCCTGGCCGAGGCCCTGGGCGCCCCGGTGGCCACGACCTTCAAGGCCAAAGGCCTGATCGCGGATGACCACGAGTTGGCGTGCGGCGTGCTCGGGCGTTCCGGCACACCGGTCGCCTCGTGGATGATGAACGAGAGCGACCTGATCATCGTGCTGGGAGCCAGCTTCGCCAATCACACCGGCATCGCCCCCTACAAACCGTTGATTCAGATCGATCGTGACCCGATGGCACTGGGCCGATTCCACGCGGTCGATGTTCCGGTTCTGGGCGACATCGGCGTCACCGCGCAGATCCTGGCCGGCCATGCGATCGAGATGAACCGGCCGCCGTCGGATCCACGAGCCGATCTGGCGGAGCGTTGGGCGATCTGGACCGAGGAGAAAGCCCGGCGGCGGGCCGACGACCGGGGCAACGGCTTGAACACGGCGACGGTCATGGACACACTCAGCCGGCGCATCGCTGACGACGCCGTCATCTGCGTCGATGTCGGCAACAACACCTACTCCTTCGGTCGCTATTTCGAGGCTTCCGGCAACCAGGACCTGTTGATGTCGGGCTACCTCGGTTCGATCGGTTTCGCGCTTCCGGCGGCCATGGGAGCGTGGGCCGCCGTCGGTGGATCCCGTCAAGTGGTGAGCATTTCCGGTGACGGTGGCTTCGGTCAGTACGCCATGGAGTTCACCACGGCCGTGAAGTACGGCATGAACATCACCCATGTGCTGTTGAACAACGGCGAGCTCGGCAAGATCTCCAAGGAACAGCGGGCCGGCGAGTGGGAGGTCTGGCAGACCGGGCTGCACAATCCCGACTTCTCGCAGTTCGCCGAGCTGTGCGGCGGGCGGGGCTTCCGGGTCACCGCTGCGGCCGATCTCGACGAGGTCGTTGGCGAAGCCCTGGCCCACGAAGGACCGGCCCTCGTCGAGGTCATGACCGACGCTCTGCTTGTCTGATCCGCCGGCTCAGCTCTCCGTGGATGCCAGGAGCTCGTCGAGGAGCGTGCGGGTTACCGAGGTGGGCGACTGGTCACCCGCCTCGACCTGCTTGAGTAGGGCAACACCGGTCGGTGAGGACAAAAGGTCGGCGACCCGTCGATGAAGCGCCTGGGCCAGGCGGGCCTCGATCTCGGTCCGGGCCCGATGGCGGCGGCGTTCGTCCCGGCGGCCCGTCGATTCGAGAAACGCCAGATGGTCGGCGACGGCGGCGAGCACGTCGGTCGACCCGGTGCCCTCCAGCGCCGAAGCCATGACGATCGGCGGCCGGTAACCGATCTCGGCCTCCTGCCCGGTCACCTTGCTCAGGTCGAGCATCAGTTCCAGGTCACGGCGTACGTCGTTGGCCCCCGGGCGGTCGGCCTTGTTGACCACGAACACGTCGGCCACCTCGAGCAGACCGGCCTTGTTGGCCTGGACGGCGTCGCCCATACCCGGCGTGGCCACCACCACGGCGGTGTCGGCGGCTCCGACGACATCGACCTCGACCTGGCCGACACCGACGGTCTCGATAATCACCGGGTCGAACCCGAGAGCATCGAACAGGCGGACGGCCAGCGGGACCGCCAGGGCCAGTCCGCCGGAATGCCCTCGGGTCGCCATGGAGCGGATGAACGGTTTGTGGCGAACGGTTCCGGCGTCGCCATCGACCGCCGGCCGGGTCGAGACCGAGTCCTGTGATCCCTCCATCCGAATGCGGTCGCCGAGAATGGCACCGCCGGTGAGTGGTGACGACGGATCGACGGCCAGGACGGCCGGTCGTCGCCCGTCGGCCACGAGATGCGAAACCAGCTCACCGACCAGGGTCGACTTGCCGGCACCGGGAGCACCGGTGATGCCGACGATATGAGCCGACCCGGCGTCGGCGTGGGCCAGTTCGCTGACCGCGTCGGCGTCGGCCCCGCCTCGCTCGACGCGGGTCAGCAACCGTCCGATGGCGAGCCGGTTCCCGGCTCGGGCGTCGCGGTAGAGATCGGGAATCGACGGTTTGGTTCGGGTCGTCATCGGATCGGCCGGCCGCCCGCTCAGGATGCGGAGGCTTCGGCCGCGGCCACGGCATCGCGTACGGCTTGCGCAACCTCGGTCGCCGAGGCGCCCGGACCGAGTACGGTCGCCACCCCGGCGTCGAGCAGGGTCTGCACGTCCTCCTCGGGAACGATCCCGCCGACCACGACCGGCGTGGTCATCCCGGCCTCAGCAACGGCCGCCACCATGGCCGGGGCCAGGGTCAGGTGACCGGCGTTGTGCATCGACAAACCGATGGCGTCCGCGTCCTCCTGCTCGGCGGCGGCGACGATCGAGTCGGTGGTCTGCCGGAGGCCGAGATAGATCACCTCCATGCCGGCATCGCGCAGGATCCGGGCCACGACTTTCAGGCCACGGTCATGACCGTCGAGCCCGAGCTTGGCCAGTACGACCCGAAGCCGGGCGTCCTGGGTGGGCGTCAGGGCGGCGTCGTCGGCCGGCGCATCACCCACTCGTTCGGGGCCTGCCGATTCGGTCTCACTGTTAGCTCGCTCGATCTCTCCCACGGTATCCAGGGTATCGGATCCACAGTATCGGGCTAGATAATGGCCTTCTCCACATAGGTCCCGAACTCGGCCTCCATGGCCATGACGATCTCCTCCAACGTCGCGTAGGTGTGGACGGCCTCCAGGATCGGCGGCATCAGGTTGGTGGTCGGTGACGCTGCCGCCGCGGTCACCGCGGCCAGGGCCCGCCCGACGGCGTCGTCGTCGCGGCGCTGCTTGACCTCGGTAAGTCGCTTCAGCTGCATCTCCTCGGTCTCGGCGCTGATACGGAGGATGTCGCCTTCGCCCTCGCTACCGTCGGTGAACGCGTTGACGCCGACGATGATCCGCCGGCCCTCGTTGACCTCACGCTCGAAGCGGTAGGCCGAGTCGGCGATCTCCCCGACGAAGTAGCCGTTCTCGATCCCGGCGTACACCCCTTCCAGGATGGAGCCGTTACCCAGTTCGTCGAGGTGGGCGAAGACGGCCTCGGCCTGGCGTTCCATCTCGTCGGTCATCCACTCGACGTACGGGGCGCCTCCCAGAGGATCGGCCACGTTGGCCACGCCGGTTTCGTGGGCCACGATCTGCTGGGTTCGCAGGGCGATACGGGCCGCCTTCTCGGTCGGCAGGGCCAGCGCCTCGTCGAACGAATCGGTGTGCAGGCTCTGCGTGCCGCCGAGCGCGCCGGCCAGAGCCTGGATGGCCACCCGGGCGATGTTGTTCTCCGGCTGCTGAGCGGTGAGCGAGACCCCGGCCGTCTGGGTGTGGAACCGGCAGAGCAGCGACCGCTCGTTGGTGGCCCCGTAGCGCTCGGACATCCACCGGGCCCAGATCCGGCGGGCGGCCCGGAATTTGCCGATCTCCTCGAAGAAGTCGGAGTGGCTGTTGAAGAAGAAGCTCAGCCGCCCGGCGAACTCGTCGACGTCGACACCGGCCGCCACCGCCGCCTCGACGTAGGCGAATCCGTTGGCCAGGGTGAACGCCAGCTCCTGGGCCGCGGTCGAGCCGGCCTCCCGGATGTGGTAGCCGGAGATCGACACGGGATGCCAGCGGGGCATCTCCGCTGTGGTGAACCGGATCATGTCGGTGACGATGCGAACCGACGGCCGGGGCGGGTAGATGTATTCCTTCTGGGCCTGGTACTCCTTGAAGATGTCGTTCTGGATCGTGCCGGCCAGGTCGGCCCGGGCCACCCCGTTCTTCTCGGCCACGGCAACGTACATGGCCAGGATGATCGCCGCCGGGCCGTTGATCGTCATCGAGGTGGACACCCCGGACAGGTCGATGCCGGAGAACAGATCCTCCATGTCGGCCAGGGTGTCGACGGCGACGCCGGCCCGGCCGACCTCGCCCAGTGACCACGGTGAGTTCGAATCGCGACCCATGAGCGTCGGCATGTCGAACGCCGTCGAAAGACCGGTGCCGCCGTTGCGGAGGATGGCCTTGAACCGGGCGTTGGTGTCCTCGGCGGTGCCGAACCCGGCGAACATTCGCATCGTCCAGAGCCTCGACCGGTACATCGAGGGATACACCCCCCGGGTGTAGGGGTACTCGCCGGGATAGGGCGGATCACCGTAGACGGGGGCGACGGGAACGCCCGACATCGTCTCGAACGGGACGTCCCGAAGCTTCGCCGCCTCGTAGGCCTCGCGGTAGCGCCGATACGAGTCGGATTCCGGATCGGGTTCCCAGGAGTGGGCTGGCTGATTGCGGTCCGTCATGGGTCCAGTATCGCACAGCCCGCCAACGGCCTCTCAAGCGGGCACACGTCCACCACTCTCCGAATATCAAGCTCAGGTGACGCTCCGTGTCAGCTGAGCTCCACGGAACCGGGTTTTCAGACGGACTGCTGGCGGCCGCGGTGGGCTTCGAGACGACCGATCAGCTCATCCAGGCTGCAGCCCTCGGCCAGGGCGCCGCGCACGATGTCCTGCTGGGAGGCCGGGGTGAGACCCCCGATGGGCGGATCCTTGTCGAGGTTGGTCGGGAAGGCGTAGCCGTCGGCGCAGGTGGCGATCACGTTGTCGAGCCCTTCAGCGGGCATCCCGGCCGCTTTGGCCTTCGCCAGCGCCGGGTAGACGGCCGTGGTCATTCGCAGTGTGTCGACGGTCTCCATGGTCCGTCCGAAGGCGGAGGAGATCTGCAGCAGGTTGGCCATACGACGGACATCCGCCGTGTGGTTGCTGCCCGCAGCGTGGAACAGCGCCGGGTTGAAATACACCACGTCACCCTTCGCCAGCGGCAGTTGGATCCGGCTGGCCGCAAAATACTCCTTGAACTCGGGGCGGCGCCAGGCAAGGAAACCGGGTAGGTACTTCTGCGAGTGGGGCAGGTACATGGTCGGTCCCGTCTCCACCGGCATCTCGCAGTGGGCGACCGCCCCCTGCAACGTGAGCACCGGGGAGAGCCGATGACAGTGCGCCGGGTACTGGTCGGCCATGGCGTCGGTCATGAACCCGAGGTGGTAGTCGCGATGAGGCTGCTGCGCCTCGCCCCCGGGATTGACGACGTTGACCTGCGAGGTGACCTGATAGTTCGGTCCGAGCCAGGCCAGCGAACCCAGAGCCACCATGTCGTTGGCGTAGTAGTCGACGAAAACCTCCGGCTCCTCGACCGCCAACTTCTCCAGGGCGTTCCAGACCCGATCGTTGGCACCGGGTTTCGCGTAGTGATCGCCCGACCCGAGACCGGCCTGCCTTTCGGCGGCGATGATCCGTTCGAAGGCTTCGGTGGCCCGATCGATGATCTCGAGCCCGAACGCCCCCTTGATCACCATGATCCCCGGCCCCTGGTCGAGCACGTCGACCATCTCCCGACGAACAGCGACGGTGGCCGCCGGGTCGCCGGCGATGGCCGCTCGCAGCCCGTCGGCCCGGTAGACCACGACGTTCTGTTCCACCCCGTCGGCATACGGGTACGAGTCGCCGTCGGTCGCCACCGCTACCACGGCGACGAAGTCGTCGATGGCTGGTGCCAATCCGGCCGGTGTGTGGACGGTCGCAGCGGAAGGGCTCATGGTTGACACTCCCCGGTGTGGACGTTCACGATCGTGATGACCGCTCGACCGAAGTCTATGACGGAAGGTCGCGTCGGCACGAGTGGGTCGTACTCTGAAACCCATGGGTGCAGTGACATCGAGCGCGGCCATCGTGCTCGCGGCCGGGCAGGCCCGGCGGTTCGGTCGGCTCAAACAGTTCGAGACCATAGACGGGCGGTCGTTGGTCGATCGGGTGGTGGCCACCGCATCGTCGGTGTGTGATCTCGTCATCCTGGTACTGCCCGCCGACCATGCCATCGACGAGACGGCATCGGCAAAGAGACGGCCGACCTGGCGCGGCTCTCCGGTTCACGCCGTCACCAGGGGAGGTGCGTCACACGGCGAATCGGCCCGTATCGGCCTCGAGCGCGTACCGAGCCACATCGATGTCGTGGTGATGGCGGCGGCCTCCCATCCGCTCGCCGGACCCGACCTGTACCGTCGCACGATCAAGGCGGTGGCCAACGGGGCCGACGCCGCAGCGCCGAGCGGAGCCATCTGCGACGCGGTCAAGGAGCACGCCGACGGTACCATCGTCCGCTCGGTCGACAAGACGAGCCTCGTCACGGCCCAGGCTCCCTGTGCATTCAACCGGGCCGCGATCATGAACGCCTACGGGGCGTTCGGTGGCCCCGGACAGCCGCCGCTGCCGCCCGAGGAGCTGGAGATGATCGAGCGCATGGGCGGACGCGTCGAGCTGGTCGAGGGCGAGCCAACCAACATTCACATCACCACGCCGACCGAATTGGAGATGGCCCGCCGGCTGGCCGACCTCGTCCCACGCTCCCCCTGGGCCTCCTGAACACCGCCTGTCAGGTTGCAGCACTTCTGAAACGACGGAACCCGTCCCCGGCGGTCGAGATGATCGAGCAGCTCGGGCGTCGGCCGGCGAAGCCACGGCCAGGGGTGGCGTCCCACGTCCAGTCGTCCGGCCAGTCGAGCGAATCCGGGGACCGGTGCCGCGGTGACCGCCGCGGTCCGCGGCGAAAGAACGTCGATCGGTCGCGCCAGACGGATCTCGAGTGACCGTGACCGGGCCAGCTCGGTCAGCGTCTCGGCCAGGAAGACCAGGCGTTTGCCCGACAACCGCAGTCGCGCCAGGAGCGGTTCGTCGAAGACGAAGACCACCGGTAGGTCCGGATGAGCGACCAGGGCCGGGTCTCGCGCACCCAAGGACTCGGCGGTCAGCCACACAAGCTCGGGATCGCGTGAGCCTCGGGTGACGACCGGTGGACCGTAGACGTCGTCGGCCGGTCCGAGCGGTGGTCGTGTGACCGGGGATCGAGGCTGTTCGTCGGGGAAATCCGAGATCGGGCAACGGTCGATCAACGCGCACTCCTCGCAGAACCGGGGCGCCTGCTTCACGACCTGCTGTCGGGCGAACCCGTACACACGAGGCCGGCTGGCGCCGGTCACCCACTGCCAGCCGAGGCGGTTGGCCGCTCTCGATCCGTCGAGGAGGTGACGGAACATGATGTCCTCACCGGCGAACGGATCACCGCCGGCCCGGAAGCTGAATTGACTGGCGAGCCGCATACGGGCCTGGTTCACACACCAACCATCGGTTCGAAGTTCCTCGAGCGTCTCGGCCACGCACGTCATCGGCCGTGAACGATGTACGGCGACATCCTCGACGCTCCCCGCGACTCCGGCGGATCGACGACGCTTCTCGATCCGGCGTAACCCGTCACGTCGAGAGCGTTCAGCGCCTCGTCGGCCGCTCGCTGTCCACCACTCAACGCCGGGGAAGCCCGGACCTCGTCACCGCAGAGGTGACCCAGGTGCTCGGACACCCACGCCACCACCGCCTCCGGATCATCGGCCGGAGGGAGAGGGAGGTCAGAACGCACTGCGCACGGCCCACAGGTCGGGAAAGGCCGGGCGGAACAGGGTGGATCGAAGATATTCGGCGCCGCTCGAACCGCCGGTCCCCATCTTCGTACCGATCGTGCGTTGCACCATCATCACGTGGCGGAACCGCCACTCCTGAAGGCCCTCGTCGAGGTCGGTGAGATACTCGCACAGGCGGGTCAGGGCGGGGTCGTTACGGTAGATGTCGATCAGCGCCTGCTGGACCCCGGCCGAGTAACCGGTGGCCCGTGTGACATCGCGGGCGAGGAAGTCCTCGGGGATCTCGTAGCCCTGACGCGCGACGTAGCGGATGAAGGCGTCCCACAGCGACGGGGCGTGGTAGCGGCGCTGGAGATTGTCGTGTTCCCGTTTGTTACCCGAGAAGCGTTCGAGGTGGCGACGGTCCTTCAGCCCGAGCAGGAACTCGATCTCCCGGAACTGGGCCGACTGGAAGCCGCTCGAGTTGGCGAGGAACTCCCGGAACGAATCGAATTCGAGCGGGGTCATGGTTTCGAGCACATCGATCTGGGCCACCAGGGTCTTCAGGATCTTCAACACACGCACAAGCTGGTGGCTGCTGAGCGCCGGGCGGTCGTCGTTCAGGAACTCCACCAGTTCGTCGAGTTCATGCAGCACCTCCTTGAACCACAGCTCGTAGACCTGGTGGATGATGATGAACAGCGTCTCGTCGTGTTCGACGGGTCGGGAGACCGGCTGTTGCAGCGACAGCAACTCGTCGATCTTGAGATAACTGCCATACGTCATGGCCGGCGCCAGTGACTCGGCCACCGTCTCGACATCCGGGTTCTCGTCGAACGGTTTGGCTCGGTCGTGGAACGCCGGTTCCTGGGACGAGGACTCGTGAGACGACGACGCCATGTCAGACCTCCGCGGGCAGGGGGCCGAGCGCGCCGAGGAGCTTGCGGGCCCGATCGAAGTCGATCTGATCCACCGAGTCGACACCGGCCACGAGCTCGGTGAGGATGCGCTGCTGTTCGGCGGCCCGCTGTTGGACCTCGTGGTACGGCATCGTGGTGAACATGACCATGCCGTAGCGGGCGGCCATCACATCCGGGTAGCGGCGCTCCAACTCGAGGGCCAGCTCACGCTTGATGAGGTAGTCGGGGTCGGCGACACCGGCCCGCATCTCGATGTAGTTGTCGAGCGCCATGTCGGCGATGGCGTCGACGTCGGGCTTGCGGTCCATCTCGAACACGGTGAACGCGTGATCCGGGTCGTCCCCCGACTCGGCGATGCGCCGGCTGAGGAGCCGGGCCGATTCCATGGCTGCGTTCATCCCCTGGCCGTGAAACGGCACGATGGCGTGGGCCGCGTCGCCCAGGATCACCCCGTCGCCGGCGCGGCTCCAGCCGGTGCAGCGAACCGTTCCGAGGTCGCCGGTCGGGTTCGCCATGAACTGCTCGGCCGCATCGGGAACCAGTTCGACGAAGTCGGGGAATTCCCGGGCGAAGAACGCCTCGGCCGAAGTGAGATCGGGCAGATCGTCGAACCCGGTCGGCTGATCCTTTCCGGCGGGGGTGTCGAAGGGCATGAACAGTGTCACGGTGAAATCGCCTCCCGGGTTGGCCAGTGCGATGAGCATCAGCTGACCCCGGGGCCAGATGTGCAGGCCGCCGGGACCGAGCCGGAACGCGCCGTCGGGTCCGGCTGGGATCTCGAGCTCCTTGTAGCCGTGGTCGAGCGGTTCGATGGTGGTGGTGCCACCGTTGACCCGTTGCATGGCCTGGCGGACCTCGGAGTTCGCCCCGTCGCAGCCGAACAAGGTGCCGAACGGGACCTGCGTCATCTGGTCGTCGTTGTCGGTGTCGGTGAACACGATCAGCTTCTCGTCCCAGTCGACGCCCCGGCAACGCTGGCCGAACTCGATCGACACGTTGCCGGTCTCCTCGGCGGCGTCGAGCAGGATGGCATTGAGCCCGGGCCGCGACACCGACAGGATGGCTTCGCCACCGAGGCCGTAGGGCTGGAAGTTGGTGGAGCCGTCGATGCCGTGCACGATACGGCCGGCCATCGGAATCGTGATCGGCTCGACCCGGTCGAAGACGCCGAGTTCGGTCAACGGCACGATCCCCCGTCTGGCCAGAGCGAGGTTGATGGACCGACCCGCGTCGACGTCGTGGCGACGGAGATCCTGCCGGCTCTCGAGCACCTGTACCTGATAGCCCTGGCGGGCCAGATAGAGAGCCATGACAGCCCCGGCCGGCCCTCCGCCGACGACCACCAGCGCACCATCGGTACCCAGTGGGGCACTGGCTGTTCCCGGCGAGGTCACCGGAGGATTCCGTCGAGGATCTGGGTGAACCGCCAGATGTCACCGAAGGTGTTGTAGAGCGGCACCGGCGCCACCCGGATCACGTCGGGATAGCGCCAGTCGCAGGCCACTCCCGACTCCTCCAACTTCGCCTGCACGGCCTTGCCGGGATGATCGGCGGAGGCTATGCGCAGCGCGAACTGGCAGCCCCGCTCCCCCATCGCCGTCGGTGTGATCGACCGGACCCGGTCACCGAGCACGTGAGCCAACGCCGAGTCCAGGTAGGCCACCTGACGCTCGGACTTCGACCGCAGCGCCGTCATGCCACCGGCGGCGTCAAACGTTTCGAGTGAGCCCCGCAGCGCGGCCAGGGCGAGTACCGGCGGGTTGGAGATCTGCCACGACTCCACGGTCGGGATCGGGTCGAACTCGGTCTCCATCTGGAACCTGGTCGACTTGTTCGTCCCCCACCAACCGAGGAACTTGGGTAGCGACTGATCGGCGACGTGGCGGTTGTGCACGAAGAATCCGGCGATGCCGCCGGGTCCGCTGTTCAGGTACTTGTACGTGCACCACGAGGCGAAGTCGACGCCCCAGTCGTGCAGGTCGAGCGGGATGTTACCGGCGGCGTGGGCCAGGTCGAAGCCGACGTAGGCGCCCACTGCGTGCCCGGCCCGGGTGATGTCGACCATCGGTAGCACCTGGCCGGTGTAGTACTGCACGCCGGGGAGCAGCACGAGCGCCAGCTCGTCACCGTGGGCTTCGATGGCGGAAAGAACATCCGCCGGATCCAGCAGATCGGAGCCCGGGCGGGGCGCCACCGTGACGAGCGACGTGGCCGGGTCGTACCCCCGCTGGCGGATCTGCGATTCGACGGCGAAGTGATCGGACGGGAAGGCGTGATCCTCGATCAGGATCTTGTGGCGTTCGGGTGTGGGCCGGTAGAAGCTGATCATCTGCAGGTGAAGGTTGACGGTGAGGGTGTTCATCACCACCACCTCCTCGGGCCGGCCGCCGACGATGAGCGACATCGGATCGGTCAACAGTTCGTGGTAGGGCATCCAGGCCGACTCGCCCTCGAGGTGGCCGTCGGCGCCGAGCACCGCCCAGCGATCGAGTTCCCGCTCGACCTCGGCCCGGGTTCGCCGGGATTGGAGACCGAGGGAGTTGCCGACCAGGTAGACCTTGTCGGAGCCGTCTCCGTTGGTGGGGATGGCGAACTCGGCTCGCATCGGGGCAAGCGGATCGGCGGCGTCGAGTTGGGCTGCGCCGTCGGCCGACAGGTAACCGTCGGACCGAACGTCGATGTCTTGGTTGTCAGTGCTCATACCCAGCGGCTCATACCCAGCGGCTCATACCCAGCGGCTCATACCCAGCGGCTCATGTCCACCGGAGCTTACACCGACGACGCCGACTACTCGTCGCCGGGTGCCGGATGAACCGTTCCGCAGTCGTCGCAGGTCCGGGCGTCGAGATCGGCGTAGAACGCGTCGAACAGCGGCGGCAGATCCTTGTCGATCTGTTTCATTTGGACCTCGACCCGGTGGAGGAGGTTGTTGCAGTTCGGGCAGTACCACTCGAACCCGTCGAACTCTCCCTCAGAGCGGGCGTACTCGACGACGAGGCCGATAGAGTCGCGGTCGGGCCGTTGGGGTGAATGACGGAGATTGGATGGCAGGAGGAACACCTCGCCTTCACGGATGTGGAGGTCGGTCGGCGGTTCGCCCGGCTCCCGGACCTTGAGGATCATGTCGCCCTTGAGCTGGTAGAAGAACTCCTCACGGGGATCGTCGTGATAGTCGGTTCGTACGTTGCCACCACCGACCACCATGACGATCATGTCGGTTCCGGGCCACACCTGTTTGTTGGCCACGGGAGGCTGCAACTCGTCCGCGTGCTCGTCGATCCATTTCTGGAAGTTGAAGGGCGGTACGTAGCCCACGGCCTGCTCCTTTTGCACGGTTGTGAGAACCGGATGTCGAACGATTGCCGACCGGGCGTTTTCCGCCCGACCGTCAGGTCAAACCTGCGCGTTCCAGCGTAGCCAAGACGCCGCTGGCGATGTCGGGCTCCGTGGCCTTGCGGGGGGCGAACGTCGTGCTCGCGAACCAGTCCTTGGCCTGGTCGACGCTGATGCCATAACGATCGGCGACAAGATCGGGCCCGTCATCACGCAGCATGAGGGCCTGGGCATGGGCGACGACGGCGTCGACCACCCGGCCGACCTCGGTCGTGCGGCCGGTCAGGGTCTCGTTGCGGGTGGCGATCACGAACGACGGCCACGGCGTCTCCTGCACACCGAGCTGGCGGAATCGGCCGTCGGCCACCAGCGGGCTGGTCATGAACCGATCCCACAGGAAAAGGTCGGCCTCACCGGCGGCGAACGCGTCGATCGCACCGTCGAGGTTCTTCACCACGACGAACCGGTCGGGATCGATCGACCAGCCCATGCGTTCCGCCTGGATGTAAGCCATCAGGTGCGAACCCGAGCCGAAACGTGAGATGGCGATGCGGGCTCCTGCCAGCTCGGACTCCTGTCTGAACGTCGAATCGCCGGGCACGAACACGCCCCATTGGAGAGGCGATTCGACGTAGACCTGAACGATGGTGGCGGGCAGACCGCGGGCGATCTCGAGCACGGTTCCCTCGGTCAGGATGCTGACGATGTCAAGTTCGGCGTCGGCGAGCCGGGCGAGCATCTGGCCGGTTCCGCCGGGTTGATCGGTCCAGGCCAGATCGAGATCGGCGAGCGTCTCCGATTCGAGGGCCAGGTGCCACGGCAGGTTGAAATGTTCGGGAACGCCACCCAACCGTAAGGGACCTGCTGTCATGGCCAAAGACTAGGTCACCGTCGTCGGCAGCGCGGAAGGATTCTGGTCCACCGATCGATCCGATCGCCCACGCAGGTCAGCAAGCCTGCACGGCCGCCGACTCGGTGCGACCGTCGGACTCCGGTCAGCCGGACCGCAGCGAGTCCCAGGCCACCTCGGATTCATCCCAGATCAGCAGGGTCGGTTCCCCGTCGGGTCGGCGCAGCTCGAGCGTGGTCACCCCGGAGGCGATCACAGTGAGGTAGCCGTCGTCGGACTCGATATCGGTGAGGTCGAGGTCGGGGTCAGCGATGGAGACATCGTTGGCCGCAGCCTGACGTTGCGCCGACGGATTGTCGGTCGTGGTGTCATCGGAAATCGTCAGCGCCAGGCCAAAGCCTCGGGGAACATAGTGCACCCGAACCCTGCGACGCTCCTCGGGATCGGTTGGTCTCATGGTTACTAGACGATCGAGAGACCGATTTCGTTCAGTTTTTTTGGTTACAGATCCGTCTCAATCAACGTCAGGCCATCACCGCCCTTCTGCCGGTGTCCGGCACCGCTGACGGCGTCGGGCAGGCTCACAACGCCTGACCGCCAGGCGACGCACCCTACACTCGGCCCATGTCCGGCTTTCTGATCCGGTCGTTGGTTCTCTCCGCGGTCCTCACCGTGGCGCTCAACGTCTTTCTGGTCTGGCGGGGCCGAACGGCGAATCGCGTTCCATCCGGTCGGCTGCCGCATCGGAAACCCGGACGATCGGTGGTGGACCACGGCGACAATGCGACCGAACGGCCGAGGGTGCAGGTCTTCGTTCCGTGGAAGGCGATGCTCATCGCCTCGATCGGCCTCACCGTGACGCTGAACCTGGTCGCCTGGCTCGCCCGATAGATCGTGCCCCGCTAGGTGACCGTGCGACGCCACGGGGTGACGAACCGGTCACGCACCCGCTCCATGGCCAGGTAGTAGTAGGGGAACGCCACCAGAACCAGAACCGTGCTCGACAGCAGACCGAAGATGATCGTGTAACCGAGCGGCTCCCAGAACGGATCGGACAGGGTCAACGGGAGGACACCGGCCACCGTGGTCAACGTGGTGGCGACGAGAGGCCGGAAGCGGCGACGAACCGCGGTGGATATGGCGGTACGGCGGTCGGCTCCGGCCCGCCGCTCCTGATTGGCGAAGTCGGTGAGCAGGATCGTGTTGTTGACGGCGATGCCGATGAGCCCGAGGAGACCCAGCATCACGAAGAAGCTGAGCTTGTTGTCGGTGAGCAACAGCCCGCCGAACACCCCGAACAGGCTGAAGGGAATGGCCAGGAAGACCAGCAGCCACTGCACCGTCGAGCGGAACTGGATGATCAGCAGCACCATCATGGCCAGGAGGGCGACCACGAACGCCGGTCCCATCGAGGCGAACGACTCCTGGTTGTCGCTCTCGATGCCGAAGTCGAACCGGAGGGCATCCGCGCCCAGTCCGAGCGCCGCCAACTCGTCGGGCCCGTACCGGTCCTCGAGCAGGCTCCGAGTCTCGGCCGTCGTGGTGGTGACGTCGTCGGCGTCGAATCGGGCCTGGACCTCGACGTAGCGGTTGCCGTCCCGGCGGGCCACGACGTCGGTCGACACCACCTTGGTCTCCAGCACCGTGAAAGTCGTGCCGTTGGCCCGCTCGAGCACCGACCCGTCGAGATCCTCGGCGATTTGTCGTGCAGCCGCGGCCAGGGTCTCCGCCTCCTCGCCGTTGACCTGGACCCGGAACGGGAACAGCGCCACCGGCGGACCGGCCGACACCTGGTTGAACACCAGCTGGACCGGCGCATGGTCGGCGGCCAGCGGATCGAGTCGCCGCGCGATCAACTCCGGGGCCGGCGGCCGGGACCCGATGTCGGTCAGATTGAACTGCGACCGGGCCCGACCGGCATTGCCCACATAGGTGTTGCCCGACGTCAGCGTGTCGCTCAAGGCGGCAAGGACATCGGCGTTGATCGCCGACGTCAGGGCCTCGGCCTGCTCGATGGTGGTACCGGGCGGGAACGTGTACTCGCCCGAGATCTCGATCGAATCCTTTGCGGCGGGGAAGATGTCGAAGCCGACCCGGGGCAGGAAGCCGAACACGGCGATCGCCAGCGCGGCCACGCTCAGACCCACCGCGCCGGCGGCGATGACGAGACCGCGGCGGCCGCGCACGTCGGCGGCCGAACCGATCTCGTCGGCCAGCCAATTCTCGGCCCGACCGAGCAGGGCCCGGGATCGTGGTGCGGACAGTACGAGGAACCGTGATGCGATCGGGATGAACAGCAGCGACAACGTGAGCGAGGTGACCAGCGCGACGATGACCGAGATCGGCAGGATGCGGATGAACTCGCCGAGAATGCCGGAGATGGCCAGCATCGGGGCGAACACCAGCACCGTGGTCACGGTGCCGGAGATGCTGGCGGCGCCGACCCGGCGAATGGCGTGGCGGATCACGTCGATCGGGTCGCTCCTGCCCTCGCGGAACGTCTCGATGGCCTCGGTTATCACGATCGCGTCGTCGACGAACAGTCCCAGCGCGAGGATCATCCCGAACAGCGAGATCGTGTTGAGCGAGATGCCGAACAGGTACAGAACACCGAACGCGGTGGCCAGCACCGTCCCGATGAACAGGGCGGTGATGATCGACGAACGCCAGGAGATCAGCAGCAGAGCGATGATCGTCACGGCGACCAGGCCGGTGAGTACGTTGCCCTGCAGGGAGGCGATCTGCTGGCGGATGGCGGTGGCGAAGTCGACGGCCACGACGGCCTGATAGCCGTCCGGTAGAAGGCGGTCGAGGTCCGGTGAGGCGAGGGCCCGGTCGACGCCGTCGCGGATGGCCAGCCCATCGGTGCCCTCCGCGGCGATGACGCCGACGGCGATCGAGGAGCGGAACTCGACGCCGGATCCGCCGTCGGTCGACGACGGTGTCGTGATCTGGTTGAACCGGGTCTGGTTGACAACCTCCTCGCCGGTCGCCGGATTGATCCCCGATTGGAGCAGGTCGAGCACCTCGGCCTCGGCCACCTCCGGCTGCGACTGCAGGAGGCCGAGCAGCGATTCGGCCGCCGCCTCCAGCGAGCTCGCATCGGCGTCGACCGGACCGTACACGCCGACCAGTAGATCGAAGCGATCGAAGAACTTGGCCACGTCGAGAGCCTGGGTGGTGACGTCGGCCTCGGGCGGAAGGTCGAGCGCGGCGACCTCGGCGTCGATGATCTCGGCCCCCTGCTCGGAGGTCAGGTCGTCGGTCAGGGAGGCCACCACCGTGACGAAATTGGCACCGGCCGTGCTGTCCACGCTCTCGATCTCGGGGCGATCGATCAGTGCCGCCACCATGGGTTGGGCCAGCTCGATGTCCACGATCTCGGGGTCGTCGACGAAGTAGGTCCCGCGGGCCACGGTGATCGGCACCGCCACCGACGGAAAGCC
>Ga0224512_10001090_pt1 | contig 26971 bp, 25 predicted proteins | sample SF_May12_sed_USG_4_FD_169103 | JGI IMG/M metagenome (GOLD analysis project Ga0224512, IMG submission 169103) | Sediment microbial communities from San Francisco Bay, California, United States - SF_May12_sed_USGS_13 | ecosystem: Environmental > Aquatic > Marine > Sediment | place: USA... | reverse complement strand
ATCCGCACTGCGCTTGCCTTCGAGACGGCGCTGCATCTTGTTCCGAAATTTCTCATCGCCCAGCCACATCTGCCCGCGCAAACCCTCCCACACCGTGGGCAGGCCGATGCCCTGGGTATAGCGGCCGTCCGGGCGATTCACGCCGCGTCCCCGGCGCGCGCGCCGCGGGACCGGACAACCCAGTCGTAGACCTCGGCGTAGCGGCGCGCGGCTGCGGCCCAGCTGAAATCGCGCCGCATGCCGTTCTCCTGCAGGCGCCGCCAGCGACCGCGCCCGCCGAACGCCGCCAGCCCGCGCTCGACGGCCGCGACCAGCGCGCCGGCGTCTTCCGCGTCGAACACGAACCCGGTCGCGTCGCCGCGCGCGAGCGCGTCGGGCGTGCAGTCGACGACCGTATCGGCGAGCCCGCCGGTGCGCCGCACCACCGGCGGGGTGCCGTAACGCTGGCTGTACATCTGGTTCAGGCCGCAGGGCTCGAAGCGCGAAGGCATGAGGAAGATGTCCGTTCCGGCCTCGATCAGGTGCGCGAGCGTCTCGTCGAAGCCGATGCGTGCCGCGATGCGGTCGGGGTGCGCGCGGGCAAGGGCGGCAAGCGCCTGCTCGAAATCGCGCTCCCCGGTGCCGAGCACGGCGAGCTGAACCGGCAGCTCGAGCAGGCGCGGCACCGCTTCGAGCACGAGGTCGATGCCCTTTTGCGCCGTCAGCCGGCTCACGACGCCGAGCAGCACGACGTCACCGCGGGGATCGAGCCCGAGCCGGCGCTGCAGCGCGCGCTTGTTCTTCGCTTTCGACTCGAGTGTCGCGGCGCTGTAGGTCGAGGCGATCCGCCGGTCGCGGGCCGGGTCCCATTCCTCGACGTCGATGCCGTTCGTGATTCCGTAGAGCGTGTCGCGACGCGAGGCAAGCAGGTCCTGCAGTCCGAAACCGAGCGGCTCGCGCTGGATTTCGCGCGCGTAGGTCGGGCTCACCGTGGTGATCGCGTCCGCCCAGCGCAGCCCCGCCTTGAGGAACGACAACCGCCCGTAGAACTCGAAGCCCTCGGCCGCGTAGCCCTCGTGCGGCAGGCCAAGCGTCGTCGCCGTGTCGGGCGGAAAAAGTCCCTGGAAGGCGAGATTGTGCACGGTCTGTACGCACGGCACGCGGCTCGCGAACACGAGCCGCAGGTACGCCGGGGCGAGCGCCGCCTGCCAGTCGTTGCCGTGCACAACCTCCGGCTTCCATTCCGCAATCAGGCCGTCGCCGATTCGCGCCGCGGCCAGTGCAAGCAGCCCGAAGCGCAGCGCGTTGTCCGCAAAGTCGCGCCCGTCCGAGTCGCCGTACGGCCCCGCATCGCGATCGTAGAATTGCGGGCAGTCGAGCACCCAGGCCGGCGTGCCGTGCGGCGTGCGCGCGACCAGCAGCCGCGCTCCAGGAAAGCCGCTCCAGGGCGCGAGGCTTGCCGCGACTGGGCGCGTGCCGATCGCCGCCAGCACTTCGCGATAGCCCGGGATCACCACCCGCGCGTCGATGCCCAGCTCGCGCAACGCCGTCGGCAGCGCGGCGCTGACGTCACCGAGCCCGCCGGTTTTGATCCAGCTGGTGTACTCGGGCGTGACGAAAAGGACTTTCATATCCCGGAATGCGCGCGACGCAAGAACGGACCGTCGAATCTTATCGAAGCGCGCGCTCTATGCGCTATTTGACCTGCGTCAATATGGCAGTATCCTGCGAGCATAGCTTCAGATTACTCGGATTGCGGAGAGGGCGGCATGAGCGTGTTCAATTCCACGGTGCACGAGGGCACGGCGACGCGCCACGGCATGGCGAGCGCCGCGGAGCGGCGCTTTGCGTCGCAAACGCTGGCGATCGTTCTTGCCGGCGGGCAGGGCAACCGGCTGCTGCCGCTGACCGAATGGCGCGCGAAGCCCGCGGTTCCGTTCGGCGGCAAGTTCCGCATCATCGATTTCACGCTGTCGAACTGCGTCAATTCGGGTATCCGCAAGATCGGCATCGCGACCCAGTACAAGGCGCAGAGCCTGATCCGCCACGTTCAGCGCGGCTGGTCGTTTCTCGACGGCCGCTTCGGCGAGTTCATCGAGTTGCTGCCGGCGCAGCAGCGCGTCACAGCGGACTGGTACCGGGGCACGGCCGACGCGGTGTACCAGAACCTCGACATTGTCCGTCGCTATGCGCCGCATTTCCTGCTCGTGCTCTCGGGCGACCACGTCTACAAGATGGACTACGAGCGCCTGCTGGCTGAGCACACCCAGTCGCAGGCCGACGTCACGATCGCCTGCGCCGAGGTGCCGCTCGCGCAAAGCCGACAGTTCGGCATCATGCAGGTCGACGAGCACATGCGCATCGTCGGGTTCCAGGAAAAGCCAGCCACGACGACGCCAATCCCCGGGCGAACCGATGTCGCGCTCGGCAACATGGGGGTGTACGTCTTCAATGCGCCTTTCTTGTACGAGCAGCTGGTGCGCGACGCCCAGGACAAGCGCTCGCAGCACGACTTCGGCAAGGACGTGATCCCGCACATGGTCGAGCGCGGCTACCGCGTGATGGCCCACAATTTCGTCACGAGCTGCGTCAACGTCGCGCACGGTGAATCGTACTGGCGCGATGTCGGCACGATCGACGCGTACTGGGAAGCGAACATGGACCTGGTCAACGTCGTGCCCGACCTCAATCTGTACGATGCGCACTGGCCGATCTGGACCTACCAGGAGCAGCTGCCGCCCGCGAAGTTCGTGCTCGGCGAGGAGCACGGCGGCGGGAGCGTCGTCGACAGCATGGTCTCCGGCGGCTGCGTCATGAGCGGTTGCACGCTCAGGCGCACGATGCTGTTCTCGGACGTACGCGTCGAGGAGGACGCGCGCGTCGAGGACTCGGTGATCCTGCCCAGCGTGACGATCGGCCCCCGCGCGATCGTCAAACGCGCCGTCCTGGACCACTATTGCCACCTCCCCGAGGGCATCCGGATCGGAGTCCATCTCGAGGAGGATCGTCAGCGCTTCTTCGTGAGCGAGGGTGGCGTCGTCGTCGTCACACCCGAGATGCTCGGCCAGAATTTCCACCACCTGAACTGAGCCGGTGGGCGTCCCTCGCCGGACGCCGCCGACCGGTCAGCCTCTCTCGCTCAATAGCGCGGCGCCGGGAAATGCGGCAAACGCCTGCGCCAGGGCGGCGCTCAAGCGCGGCGCAGCACCCGCTCGGCCCACAGCAGGCCGATGATGGCCTTCACCTCCGTAATCCGGCCGTCCCTGACCCATTTCAGGGCCTCCGCGAGCCGGAGCGGCACAACCTCCAGGAATTCCTCGTCGTCCGTGGCCTGGCCCACGTGGGTGAGCCCGCGCGCCAGATAGAGCTCGATCGCCTCATCCGAGTAGCCGATGCAGGGATGAATCGAGGTCAGGCGCTGCCACTCCGCCGCCTCGTAGCCGCATTCCTCCCGTAGCTCGCGCCTCGCCGTCGCGAGCGGCTCCTCGCCCGGCTCTCTCTTTCCAGCCGGGAGCTCGTAGAAATGCCGGCGCAGAGGATAACGGTACTGGTGCACCAGCACGACCGTATCGGTGTCGAGCACGGGCACCATCATCACGGCGCCCGGATGCCGGATGTACTCGCGCGTCGCGCTGGCACCGTCGGGAAGCCGCACCTGGTCCTCGAGCACGTGCAGCAGCCTGCCACGGTACACGGTCCTGGAGCTGATCGTTTCCTCGGTGAAATCTGCGTTTCGGCGCGTCATCCAGGAATCCGATATCGGCGTTTATCTGCGGCTAAAGTCTTTTTCACGCTTACAGCGAAGCCCGGATCGAATAAATGCAGAGGCTCATCAGCGGCCCGGGAAGGATCCCGAACAGGAGCATCGCGAGCCCGTTCGCGCTCATCAGCAGGCGCACGTCGCTGCTCGGCGAGATGGGCGCCGAATCGGTCGGCGCATCGAAGTACATCAGTTTCACCAGCCGCAAGTAGTAGAACGCGCCGATCAGCGAGAACAGAACCGCGACGACGGCAAGCCAGACGAAACCCGCGTCGATGACCGCTTGCAGCACGGTCAATTTGGCGTAGAAGCCCACGGTAGGCGGAATTCCCGCCATGGAGAACATCAATAGCAGCATCATGAACGCGTACCACGGATCGCGCGCGTTGAGCCCCTTGAAATCCTCCAGGTTTTCCGCCTCGAATCCGCTGCGCGACAGCAGTATGATCATGCCGAAGCTGCCCAGGTTCATCAGCACGTAAACGACCACGTAGAACATGCCGGCGCTATAGCCCACCAGGTCACCCGATAGGATTCCCAGCAGCAGGAACCCCATGTGACCGATCGTCGAGTACGCCAACATGCGCTTGAGGTTAGTCTGCGCAATCGCGGTGATGTTGCCGATGGCAAGCGACAGCACCGCCATCACGATCAGCATCTGCTGCCACTCCACGACCAGCTGCTCCGCTCCCAGCCCCTGGACCAACAGCCGCATGATGAATGCGAAGGCAGCGAGCTTTGGCGCCGACCCGATGAATAGGGTCACGGCCGTGGGCGCGCCATGGTAGACGTCAGGCACCCACATGTGAAACGGCACCGCGCCCAGCTTGAAGCCGAGACCGGCGACGATGAACACGAGCGCGAAGACCAGCACCAGATCCCGCGCCCCGAGATTGAGGATAGTCTCCGCAAGGCGCGTGATCTCGAGGTTGCCGGTCGCTCCGTAGAGCATCGACATGCCGTAGAGCAGCATGCCGGAGGCGAGCGCCCCGAGCACGAAATACTTCATCGCCGCCTCGGTCGCCGTGGCGGAATCCCGCTGCAGCGCCACCATCGCATAAAGCGAGAGCGAGAGCAGCTCGAGTCCGAGGTAGAGGCTGAGCAGATGGTTCGCCGAAATCATGACCATCATGCCCAGCGTCGAAAACATTGCAAGCACAAAGAACTCGCCCCGGAACATCCCCCGGGCCGCGACGTAAGGCCGCGAGTAAACCAGCATGACCATCACGGCGATATAGACCAGCAGCTTCAGCACGTCGGACATCAGGTCGTCGACGAACATTCCGCTGAAGGTGTAGACGGGCTGACCGGTCATCGTGATATAGGTAATGGCGAATGCACCCGCCAGCGCGAGCTGGGTCAACGCATAGGTAACGACGCGGTTGTCGTCGCTCACGAACAGATCCGCAACGAGGATCACGCACACCATGCCGAGCAGGAATAGTTCGGCGTAAGCCGGCGCAAGGGGTGTGATGTATTGCATCTCCGGCTCTTTCTAGCAGCCTGTCGGACTTAACAGTCCGTACAGGCTGCTAACAGCAAAACCGGCTAACCCTTCGGAAGAAAACCCGCCCGAAGCGGCCGAATAGGAAGAAGAGCGACGGTGAATTAGCATATCTGTCATCCTCTGTTGCAATTTTCCCAGCGCCGGTTTTGCATTAGGAGTTTGTCGGGGCCAAGTCCGACAAACTGCCTAGGGCAGCTTGCTTTGCATCACGTGATTCAACAATCCGTCCACGGAAACGTGCAGCACGTCCGCGAAGGGGTATGGCCATAGCCCCATGACCAGCACGGCCACGGCAAGCAGGCCCAAAACCAGAAATTCGCGCGTGCCGAGATCGGACAGGCTCGCGACGTGACTGTTCGCAACGGCACCGAAAATCACGCGTTTGTACATCCAGAGCGTGTAGGCCGCGCCGAAGATGAGCGTCGTCGCCGCGGCGGCTGCGTACCAGAAATTCACCCTGACCGACCCCATCACCACCAAAAACTCGCCCACGAAACCGCTAGTGCCGGGCAGCCCGGAGTTGGCCATGGCGAAGAGCATGAAGAACGCGGCAAACACCGGCATCGTGTTCGCGACGCCGCCGTAATCGGAAATCATCCGGGAATGCATGCGGTCGTAGAGGACGCCGACGCAGAGAAACAGCGCGCCCGACACGAAACCATGGGAGATCATCTGGATGACCGCCCCCTCCATGCCCTGGGCGTTAAAGATGAAGATCCCGAGCGTGACAAAGCCCATGTGCGAGATCGACGAGTAGGCGATCAGCTTCTTCATGTCGGCCTGCACCAATGCGACGAGGCCGATGTACACGACGGCGATGAGCGAGAGCGCGATTACGAAGCCCGCGAGCGCGTGACTCGCATCAGGAACGATGGGCAGCGACAACCGGATGAAACCATAGGCACCGAGTTTGAGCATAATGGCTGCAAGCACAACCGAGCCGCCAGTCGGCGCCTCGACGTGCGCATCTGGCAGCCAAGTGTGAACTGGCCACATCGGCACCTTTACCGCGAAAGCGAGGAAGAAGGCCACGAAGATCAGGATCTGCGCCGTAAGCGGCAGCGGGAGCCGGTAGAAGTCCAGAAGTGAGAAACTTCCATCGGCGGCGTTATAGAGGTAGATCAGCGCCACCAGCAGGAGCAACGAGCCCAGCAGCGTGTAAAGGAAGAATTTCAGCGCCGCGTAGACCCGGTTCGGCCCGCCCCACACGCCGATGATGACGAACATGGGGATGAGCGTCGCCTCGAAGAAAACATAGAACAACAGAGCATCCAGGGCCGAGAACACCCCGTTCATGAAGCCTGACAGGAAAAGAAAGGAGGCGAGGTATTGGGCGACCCGCGTCTGAATCACTTCCCAGCCCGCGATCACCACCAGCACCGTCGTGAAGCTGTTCAGCAGAATCAGCAGGAGCGACACGCCGTCGATGCCGAGGTGATAGTTTGCATGGAAGCTCGCGATCCAGGGGGCAAGCTCCTGGAACTGGAAGCCACCCGCTCCTGTGTCGAAGCGGGTATAGAGCGGCAACGTCACGAGCAGCCCCAGCACCGCGCCAATCAGGGCGAGCAGGCGCGCGACGCGTGCATTGCGGTCGGAGCCGGTCGCCAGCACGAGCACGCCGAACGCGATCGGGACCCAGATGGCGAGAGACAGCAGCGGGAAACCGAGCAGCATTGGGTCCTTAAATCAGGAAGGTCATCGTGAGCAGCACCAGGATCCCGATGATCATGGCGAAAGCGTAGTGGTAGATGAAACCGGACTGCAGATGACGCACCACCAACGCGAACCATCCCACCAGCCGAGCCGAGCCGTTGACGAAGATGCCGTCGATCACCGCGACATCCCCACCTTTCCACAGACCGGTGCCAAAACGCACGGCACCGTCTCCAAAGAGCCATTGGTAGAGCTCGTCGAAACCGTACTTGCGCTCCAGGACGGTATAAATGAGCCCGGCCTTCTCCTTGATGACCTGCGGGAGATCGGGACGTTTGAGGTAGAGGTACCACGCGGTCACAATGCCGGCAACGGCGAGCCAGAACGCAGGCGCGAGAAGGCCGTGGGCCATCATGGCGAAGACGCCGTGGAAGTCCTTGCCCATCAGTGCCAGGACGTCGTGCGCAGGCGCCACGGCGATGGATCCCCCGAAGTAGTCGCCGAAAAGCACCGGCCCGATCACCCAGCCGGCACAGACTGAAGGGATGGCCAGCAGAATGAGTGGCACCGTCACTACGGCGGGCGATTCATGTGGCTCGTGCGCATGGGCCCCCTCACCGTGCCCGTGCGCCCCTCCTTGCGCGCCGTGGCCCCGGAAACGCTCGGCCCCGTGGAACGTCATGAAAACCAGCCGGAAGGTATAGAGCGCGGTCACGAATACGGTGAGGAGGACGGCGGCGTATGCAAAACCCGCTCCCGGGAGCTTCGAGAGATGCGCGGCCTCGATGATCGAGTCCTTGGAGAAAAAGCCGGCAAAGCCCGGGATTCCCGCGCTCGAAATCGCCCCGAGCAGCGTCGTCCAGTAGGTCACTGGCAAGTACTTGCGGAGTCCGCCCATGTGCCGCATGTCCTGCTGGTGATGCAGGGCGATGATTACCGAACCCGCACCCAGGAACAGCAGCGCCTTGAAAAATGCATGGGTCGCCAGGTGGAAAATGCCCGCGGCGTAGGCCGATGCCCCGAGCGCCACGGTCATATAGCCCAGCTGCGACAGCGTGGAGTACGCCACCACCCGCTTGATATCGTTCTGCACGATCGCCACCAACGCCATGAACAGCGCGGTGATGGCGCCGATCACCATCACGACCGAGAGCGCGGTTTCCGACAGCTCATAGAGCGGCGACATGCGGGCCACCATGAAGATGCCCGCGGTCACCATCGTTGCGGCGTGGATCAGCGCGGAAATCGGCGTCGGGCCTTCCATCGAGTCGGGCAGCCACACGTGCAGCGGAAACTGGGCGCTCTTGCCCATCGCCCCGATGAACAGCAGGATGCAGATCACCGTCATCAGCGACCATGCCCCGCCGGGCAGAATTTCGATGGTGTTGCCGGCGAGGGTTCTGGCGCTGCCGAAGACCGCCGCATAATCGAGTGTGCCGAAGTACATTAGAATCAGCGCGATCCCCAGCAGGAAACCGAAGTCCCCGACGCGATTGACCAGGAAGGCCTTGAGGTTGGCGTGGATCGCCGTCGGACGCGTAAACCAGAAGCCGATCAGCAGGTAGGAGACCAGGCCCACCGCCTCCCAGCCGAAGAACAGCTGCAGGAAATTGTTCGCCATCACCAGCATCAGCATCGAGAAGGTGAAAAGCGATATGTAGGAGAAGAAGCGCTGGTAGCCGGGATCGTCCGCCATGTAGCCGATCGTGTAGATATGCACCATCAGCGACACAAACGACACCACCAGCATCATGGTGGCGGACAGGCGATCGATCAGGAAACCGATCTCGAAGCCGGTGTTACCCGATGTGAGCCACGTGTAGACCGGCCCGTTATAGACATTGCCGTCGAGGACGTCGAGGAACACGATCGCCGAGCCGACCGTTGCGATCACCATCCCGACAATTGTGATCCAGTGGGCCCCGCGGCGCCCGATCGCCCAGCCGAAGAGACCGGCCACAATGGCCCCGGCAAGTGGCGCCAGCGGCACGATCAGGTAGAGAAGCTGCATCCGGGTCACGCGCTTAAACCTAACCTTTCAGCTGGTCGAGATCCTCGACGTCGATGGTGTTGAGATTGCGGAACAGCGCCACCAGGATCGCCAAGCCGATGGCCGATTCTGCTGCGGCGACCGTCAGAATGAAGAACACGAAGACCTGGCCCGACGGGTCGTCGAGAAAATGCGAGAAGGCGACGAAGTTCATGTTGACAGCGAGCAGCATCAGCTCGATCGCCATCAGCAGCACGATGAGGTTCCGGCGGTTGAGAAAAATCCCAACCACAGCGATCGCGAACAGGATCGCGCCAAGCACCAGGTAATGCGACAATGAAACCAATTTTTCCCCTTTACTGCGTCACCCGTGACCGGTCACGAGTCACCGGTCACTGCGTTTTTCAGTCGGCATCTTTACGATGCGCACCCGGTCCTCGCGACGCACCCTGACCTGCCAGGCCGGATCCAGGTACTTGGTCTGCTTGCGGCGACGCAGTGTGATCGAGATCGCCGCCACGATCGCCACCAGCAGAATCGCCGCCGCAATCTCGAAGGCATACACGTACTCGGTGTAGACCAGCCGCCCGAGCTCCTTGGTATTACTGTAGCCGGGCGGCAGCGGCGGCGGCGCGGGCACGCCCGCGAACCTGCCGTATTTCCCAGCCAGCACGAGCACCATTTCCGCCACCAGCACGATCGCCACGAATGCCCCGACCGGCATGTAATGCCAGAAGCCCTCGCGCAAGCGCGCCAGGTTGATATCGAGCATCATGATGACGAACAGGAACAGCACCATCACAGCGCCGACATAGACGAGCACGAGGACAATGGCCAGAAACTCGGCCTGAAGCTGTATCCAGATCGCGGCAGACGTGAAGAATGCGAGGACGAGGAAAAGCACTGCGTGCACCGGGTTGCGCGCGGTGATCACCCGCAGCCCCGCGAACAAGAGGATCGCTGCGAACAGGTAGAAAATGAATTCGTTAAAAGTCATCAAATTCAGCCACAGAGAACACAGAGGTCACAGAGAGAGCCAACAAACGGGCTGCAACCAAACGTTCTTAGTCTCTTCTCGGTGTTCTCTGTGTCCTCTGTGGCTAAACGGTTTATCGGTACGCGGCGTCGTCGGCCCGGTCCTTCGCAATTTGTTCTTCGTACAGATCGCCAACGGCAAGCAGCATCGGCTTCGTGTAGATCAGGTCTCCGCGCCGCTCGCCGTGGTACTCGAATATATTGGTCTCGACAATCGAATCCACCGGGCACGACTCCTCGCAAAACCCGCAGAAGATACATTTCGTTAGGTCAATGTCGTATCGGGTCGTGCGGCGCGTGCCATCATCGCGCTGCTCCGACTCGATCGTGATCGCCAGCGCCGGGCATACGGCCTCGCACAGCTTGCACGCGATGCACCGCTCCTCGCCGTTCGGGTAACGGCGCAGCGCGTGCAGACCGCGGAAGCGCGGGCTCAACGGTGTTTTTTCCTCCGGGTACTGCACCGTAATCTTGCGCCGGAAGATATGCCGCCCGGTGAGCATCATGCCTTTCACCAGCTCAACGAGCAGAAACGTGCGGAAAAACTGTCGGATGCGCCCGATCATCACTGCCACCATATCCACAAGGGCGTCTGCATCCAGGCGCCGAGCACCACGATCCAGAGGATGGTCAGCGGCAGGAACACCTTCCAGCCGAGGCGCATGATCTGGTCGTAGCGATAGCGCGGGAACGTGGCGCGAAACCAGAGAAAGCTCGACACCACGACGAACAGCTTCACGAGCAGCCACCCGAAACTGTTGGCCGCCAGCCATGGCAGTCCGATCGCGCTCGCGATTGCCAGCGGGACCGGCGAGAGCCAGCCCCCGAGGAACATGACGGAGCACAGCGTCGACACCAGGATCATGTTGGCGTACTCGGCAAGGAAAAACACGGCAAACGCCATGCCCGAATACTCGACGTGAAAGCCCGCGACGATCTCCGATTCCCCTTCGGCCACATCAAACGGCGCGCGGTTCGTCTCGGCCACACCGGCGATCAGGTAAACCAGGAATACCGGGAACAATGGAATCCAGAACCAGTTCAAGAACCCCCAATTGCCCTGCTGCATGCGCACGATTTCGCCGAGGTTCAGGCTCTGCGCAGCCATCAGCACACAGACCAGCGCAAACCCCATGGCGAGTTCATAGGAGACCATCTGGGCCGCGGAGCGCATTGCACCCAGGAACGCGTACTTCGAGTTGGACGCCCAACCCGCGATGATGATGCCGTAGACCCCCACCGAGGTAATCGCCATGACATAGAGCAGACCTGCATCGATGTCGGCCAGCACCAGCGTGGGGCTGAACGGTATAACAGCCCATGCTGCCAACGCCGGCATGAGAGTCATGACCGGTGCAAGCACAAAAAGAGCCTTGCTCGCGCCAGCCGGGATGATGACTTCCTTCGCCATCAGTTTCAGGCCGTCCGCAACGGGCTGCGCCAGACCCCCGAGCCACCGAATCCCAAAAAACGTCACGCGGTTGGGCCCGATGCGAATCTGCATCCAGCCAATCATTTTGCGTTCCCACAAAGTGAGGTATGCAACCGCCCCCATCAGCGGCGCCACGATGCAGACGATGAGCAGCAGTATCTTGATGACGTGCAGCACCGACGGCGCCAGTTCCTGGCCGAAGATCCAGACCACGACGGCGGCCAGCAGACCCCAGAGCCAGTTGCCTAAATTCACCAGCGGCTGCACCAGCGTATTCATCGTTTCATACCGCCATCTTCTGTTCGGCCGGCACGCGTTCCAAGTGCACCTCTCCGAACATGTCGCCGAGCTGGGCCGTCTCGGGGCACCCCGTTGCCAGCCGGACGCAGTTCTCTGGCAGACGCTCATCGATTACGGTCCCCAGCACGGCTTCTCCCCCGCCCTGCCGCACGCTGACGTTATCGCCATTGCGCAAACCCAGCTTCTCGAACAACGCACGGTTCATGTGCACGACCAGCGCCTGGGCATCGCGCGTCTGCTGCAGTGACGACGCCCGCCGCACCACGGCATCGGCCGCGTAACTGGGTACCTCTGCGATGCGCCGGATTCCCGTCGACGCCTCTGACGCGAGGGCATCGAGGCTGAAGCCCCGCGACGCGTTGCCGAGCCGGGCCGAAAAATCGCCGCGCTCGCCAAGCGCCTCCTCCAGCACGTCCTCGCTGCTATTCTGGTCGAAGCCCGGCAACCCGAGCAGGTTGCCAAGCACACGCAGCACTTTCCATGCCGGTCGCGCCTCGCCGATCGGGCGCACCACGCCGGCAAAGCTCTGAACAGTACCCTCGGTGTTGACGAAGGTGCCGGATGTTTCCGTGAACGGGACGATCGGCAACAGGACCTGCGCATACCCAATCGCCTGGTGCTGGTAGGGGCTCATGGCCACCACGAGCTCGGCCGATTTCATCGCCGCCACCGCTTGCTGCGGATCCCCGGCATCGAGTTCAGCCTCCACCCCCAGCAGCAGGTAAGCCTTGCGCGGCTGCGCGAGCATTTGCCGGACGTTCATCCCGGCATGCGCGCCCGCGAACGGGACGGCGCCCGCGAGGTAGCCGCCGACGCTGTTCGCCCCCTCGCCGAGAACGCCCATGCGGCCCCCGAGCACATCGGCCAGGGCCTGCGCGAGCACGTGGAGCTCGCTCGCGCGCGGGTGATGCTGGGCAAGGTTCCCCAGGAAAATCCCCGTGTTTTTCCCTGACGTGAGGCTGGCGGCAATGCCCTGCGCTATCTCCGACACGCTCGCTCGCTCCGTAACGCTGCGCACGGCTTCCGGAAGCGGTGCGTTCCGGAGCTGCGCCGCCGCCTTCACCACCTGCGCCAGCCTATCGGGCATTGCGGAGGGCGCGACGATCGCCCGGTGCGTAACCCGCATCAACAGGTCGTCGTCGAACGGATTGACCAGGCTCAGCTCCAAGCCGCGTTTCGTTGCCTGGCGCAGCCGGTGCGCAAGGAGAGGATGGTCCTTGCGCAACGTCGAACCCACGACCAGCGCGCGGTCGAGCGTGCTCACATCAGCGATCTTCATGCCGAGCCACGGCGCGCCGGCAAGCTTGCCGTCTAGGCTGAAGTCTGCCTGTCTCAGCCGATGGTCGACGTTACCCGAGGAAAACTCGCGCGCGAGTTTTCCTAACAGGAAGAGCTCCTCCAGTGTCTGATGGGGCGTGGCCAGTGCACCGATGCTCGACGCGCCGTACCGATCCCGGACGCGCTTCAGCTCCGAGGCGACGAAATCGAGCGCCGCTTGCCATTCCACTTCCTGCCAGGCGCCACCGCGCTTCAACATCGGCCGCGCGAGACGATTCTCCGAGTTGAGGCCTTCGTAGGAGAAGCGGTCCTTGTCTGAAAGCCAGCATTCGTTAATCGCCTCGTTCTCGCGCGGCAGCACTCGCATCACGCGGTTCTGCTTGACCTCAACGGTAAGGTTGGCCCCCAGGCCGCAATGCGGGCTTACCGAAGGCCGGCGCGTGAGCTCCCAGCTGCGGGCCATGTAACGGAACGGCTTGGACGTCAACGCGCCTACCGGGCAGAGGTCGATCACGTTGCCCGAGAGCTCTGAGTCGACCGTCTTGCCGACGAACGCGATGATTTCCGCGTGCTCTCCGCGGCCGATCATGCCAAGCTCCATGACTCCGGCGATCTCCTGGCCGAAGCGGACACAACGCGTGCAGTGAATGCAGCGCGTCATATCCGTGGAGATGAGCGGGCCGAGGTTCTTGTTGGTCACGACCCGCTTCGCCTCGTCGTAGCGCGCGCCGCTCGCGCCGTACCCGACAGCCAGGTCCTGCAGCTGGCACTCTCCGCCCTGGTCGCAGATCGGGCAGTCGAGCGGGTGATTGATCAGCAGAAACTCCATCACGCCCTTCTGCGCGTCCACCGCCTGTTCGGAGTCGGTGTAGACCTTCATCCCGTTGGCGACCGGCGTGGCGCATGCGGGCAGCGGCTTTGGCGCTTTTTCAACCTGCACGAGGCACATCCGGCAGTTCGCCGCGATGGAAAGCTTGCGGTGGTAGCAGAAATGCGGGATGTAGATGCCGGCCTGGTTGGCGGCGTCCATGATGGTCACCCCTTCCGCCACCGCCAGCTGCCGGCCGTCGATATCGACCTCTACCATCTTGCGCGCGTCACTCGTCACTCGTCACCCGTTACTCAGAGATAATCCGGCACGCAGCACTTCTTGTGCTCGATGTGATACTGGAACTCGTCACGGAAATGCTTGATGAAACTTTTCACCGGCAATGCAGCGGCGTCACCCAGCGCGCAGATCGTACGCCCCGCGATGTTGTCGGAAACGTTGTCGAGAAGATCGAGGTCCTCGAGCCGCCCCGTGCCGTGCTCGATACGATGCACCATGCGGTAGAGCCAGCCAGTTCCCTCGCGACACGGCGTGCATTGTCCGCACGATTCCTCGAAATAGAAGTACGACAGGCGCAACAGACAGCGGACCATGCAACGCGTCTCGTCCATGATGATGACCGCGCCCGAGCCCAGCATCGAGCCCGCCTTGGCAATGGAGTCGTAGTCCATGTCCGTCGCCATCATGATTTCCGCAGGCAACACCGGCATCGAGGATCCGCCCGGGATGCAGGCCTTGAGCTTGCGCCCGCCACGCATTCCTCCCGCCATCTTCAGCAGGGTGTCGAATGGTGTGCCGAGCCGCACCTCGAAGTTGCCGGGCCGCTCGACGTCCCCCGCCACCGAGAAGATCTTGGTGCCGCCGCTGTTCGGCCGCCCGAGCTCGAGAAACGCCGCGCCCCCGTTCATGATGATCCACGGCACGGCGGCGAAGGTCTCCGTGTTGTTGATCGTCGTGGGCTTGCCATAGAGGCCGAAACTCGCAGGGAACGGCGGCTTGAAGCGCGGCATCCCCTTCTTGCCTTCAAGCGATTCCAGCAATCCAGTTTCTTCCCCGCAGATGTACGCACCCCAACCGTGATGCGCATAGAGCTCGAAGCTCGCGTCCGAGCCCAAGATGTTCTTGCCCAGGTAGCCCGCCGCCTTCGCTTCGGCGAGCGCCTCCTCGAAGCGCTCGTATACATCCCAGACCTCGCCGTGAATGTAGTTGTAGCCCACCGTACTGCCCGTGGCATAGCCGGCGATGATCATGCCCTCGATGACGCTGTGCGGGTTGTAACGCAGGATGTCGCGGTCCTTGAACGTGCCGGGCTCGCCTTCGTCCGAATTGCACACCATGTACTTCTGCCCGGTGTACTGCCGCGGCATGAAGCTCCACTTCAGCCCGGTCGGGAAACCTGCGCCGCCCCGCCCGCGCAGCGCCGATTTCTTGACTTCGTTCACGATCTGATCGGGCGGAATTTTCTCGGCGATGATCTTCTTGAGCGCCTGATAGCCGCCGCGCACTTCGTATTCCCTGAGTCGCCAATTGAGACCCGTCAGGCCCCGCATGATGATCGCGTCGGGTCCGAACAGATCGGTCGCAAACGGCGGCAGCGGGAGGCCCATTATTTTAGATCCTTCACGAGCAGGTCGATTCTCTCGGGATTCATTGCGCACAACATGCGCTTGTTGTTCATCAGCAACACCGGCGCATCCCCGCACGCGCCCAGGCACTCGCCCTCCTTAAGCGTGAACATGCCGTCGGCCGTGGTCTCGTTGAATCCGATGCCAAACTTCTGCTTCAGGTGCGCAGCAGCCACGTTCGCGCCCTGGAGCGCGCACGGGAGATTCGTGCAGATCGTGAGTTTGTACTTCCCGACCGGCTTCAGGTCGTACATGGTGTAGAACGAAGCCACTTCGTAGACCGCGATCGCCGGCATGCCGAGGTAACGGGCGACGAAGTCCATGGTTTCCGTGGCAAGCCAGCCCTTCTCGTCCTGCGCGACGGTGAGCGCGGCCATCACCGCCGACCGCCGCTCCCCGGGCGGATATTTTTCGATCGCGCGATCGATCTTCGCCAGCGCCTCGGGCGAAAGTACCAGCGGTGCGTTCATAAATTCAATGGACAGGATTTAATCTTGTTGAATCCTGTCAATCCCCTCTGTTTGCGTTTCAGCGATCAATTTCGCCGAAGACGATTTCGTAAGTGCCGATGATGGCCACCACGTCCGCGATCATGTGCCCCCGGGCGAGCTCGTCCATGGAGGACAGGTGCGCGAAGCTCGGCGAACGGACCTTCATGCGATAGGGCTTGTTCGCGCCGTCGGAGACGAGGTAGACGCCAAATTCGCCCTTGGGATGCTCGACCGCGGCGTAGGCCTCGCCCTCGGGCACGTGCATACCCTCGGTGAAGAGCTTGAAGTGATGGATGAGCTCTTCCATGTTCGCCTTCATCGACACCCGCGAGGGCGGCGCTACCTTGTGGTTGTCCGCCATCACCGGGCCCGGGTTCGCGCGCAGCCAGTCCACGCACTGCCTGACGATGCGGTTCGACTGGCGCATCTCTTCGATGCGCACGAGGTACCGGTCGTAGCAGTCGCCGTTCACCCCCACCGGCACGTCGAACTGCATCCGGTCGTACACCGCGTACGGCTGCTTCTTCCTGAGATCCCATTCGACGCCGGAGCCGCGCAGCATCGGGCCGGTGAACCCGAGGGCGATCGCGCGCTCGGGCGGCACGACGGCGATGTCCACGGTGCGCTGCTTCCAGATGCGGTTGTCAGTGAGCAACGTCTCGTAATCGTCCACGCATTTGGGGAAACGTTCCGTAAAGTCCTCGATGAAATCGAGGAGCGAGCCTTGGCGGTTCGTGTTGTGCTCGCGCGTCGCGGCCTCGCCGTGGATGCGGGAAGGCGTGTACTGCGGCATCCGGTCAGGCAGGTCGCGGAAGACGCCGCCCGGGCGGTAATACGCGGCGTGCATGCGCGCGCCGGAAACAGCCTCGTAGCAGTCGAAGAGATCCTCGCGCTCGCGGAAGCAGTAGAGAAAGACCGTCATCGCGCCGAGATCCAGCCCGTGCGCGCCCAGGCTGAACAAGTGCGCGAGGATCCGCGTGATCTCGTCGAACATCACACGCAGATACTGCGCGCGGATCGGCGGCTCGATCCCAAGCAGCTTCTCGACCGCCATGACATATGCATGCTCGTTGCACATCATGGTGGTGTAATCGAAGCGATCGAAATAAGGAACGTTCTGGAGGTAGGTCCGGTGCTCGGCAAGCTTTTCGGTCGCGCGGTGCAGCAGGCCGATGTGGGGATCGGCGCGCTGGATCACCTCGCCGTCGAGCTCGAGCACGAGCCGCAACACTCCGTGCGCCGCAGGATGTTGAGGACCGAAATTCATAGTGTAGTTACGAATTTCAGCCATGAATTTCGGTCCTCAACAAATCGTTACCTCGGGCCACAACACGCCGCTTTAGCGGCTTGTTGCGGCGCAGACTAACTTGCCTCCGGCAAGTTATGTCGGAGCCAAAGTTCATCGTGTAGTTGCGTATCTCAGCCATGCAAAACCCAATCAGCCACAGAGAGCACAGAGGGAAAACAGCAGACAAAAACAGCCGCCGGAACACGCGTTTCTTCTTTCTTCTTGGCGTCTTGGCAATTCAAGGCTTCAGTCTCTGTGTTCTCTGTGGCTACGTCTTCTTTTCGACATCGCCGTAGTTTTCCACGCGCACGATGCGCGGCGTGATCTCGCGTGGTTCGATCGTGACCGGCCGGTAGATGACACGCCGCTGGTCGGGGTCGTAGCGCATCTCGACCGTGCCGGAGACGGGGAAGTCCTTGCGAAACGGGTGACCGACGAAGCCGTAGTCGGTGAGGATGCGGCGCAGGTCGGGGTGCCCGGTGAAGACGATGCCGTAGAGGTCGAACGCCTCGCGTTCATACCAGTTGGCGGAGGGCCAGACCCCCATCACCGAGTCCACCATCGGCAGCTCGTCGTCCGTCGCGAATACGCGCAGCCTGAGCCGCCAGTTGTGGGTGATGCTGAGAAGATGGCAGACGACGGCAAAGCGTGCGCCCGTCCATGCGCCGTCCCCATACGCACTATAGTCCATGCCGCAAAGATCCGTGAGCTGCTCGAATTTCAGGCCCGGCGCGTCGCGCAGCGTGGCGGCTGCGGCGAGCAACTCGTCGGCCTTCACCACCGCCGTGACCTCGCCCAGCATCTCGTCGACGCCGACGAGCTTGTCGCCGAGCGCCGCCTGGAGTACAGCAGTCAGTGTCTGGGCGCGAGTGGTCATCGTCGGGCAACGGCCGTGGGTTGAGGTCTATCGGGCGATCGTGTTGGTGCGTTTGATCTTGTTCTGCAGCTGGATGATGCTGTAGAGCAGTGCCTCCGCGGTCGGCGGACAGCCGGGCACATAGATGTCCACGGGCACGATACGGTCGCACCCCCGCACGACGGAATACGAGTAGTGATAGTAGCCGCCGCCGTTGGCGCATGAGCCCATCGAGATCACCCACCGCGGCTCGGCCATCTGGTCATAGACCTTGCGCAGCGCCGGCGCCATCTTGTTGCAAAGCGTGCCGGCGATGATCATCACGTCGGACTGGCGCGGGCTCGGCCGGAACACGATGCCGAAGCGGTCAAGGTCATAGCGCGACGCGCCCGCGTGCATCATTTCGATCGCGCAGCACGCGAGCCCGAAGGTCATCGGCCAGAGCGACCCGGTGCGCGTCCAGTTGATCAGCTCGTCCGCGGTGGTCGTGATGAAGCCTTTTTCGGTGAGGTTCTCGCGAGCACCCATGCGTCCACTCCTGATCCAGAATCCACCCGCCAAGAGGCAGGACAGGCGGCTTCACGCTCGGCGCCGTGGAAACCGCTGGCGCCCGGTTTGCCTCTTCCGCTGCCCTGTATCCGGTACGGCCCGGAAACCGCCCGCGGATTCCCGTTTCCCCGGTAAAAAACGGGCGAATTTTAACCCGTAGGGCGTAACCCGGTCAACGAAAAGTTTTTCCGGATCAGAAAGTTGCGTGGTTATTGCGGCGCATCAACCAATCATGCTTGCAGCCGCGCCAAGCGCGCAGGGTGATAGACCCCGCGCGCAAGTTCCGCCGCCAGGCGCCACGCCCACTCGTTCATGACGTCGAACAGGCGCTCGGCGGCGAGTTCGCGCAGCGGTGCGAGCAACCCCGGCAGGCGCACCGAGCGGCTGATCGCGCGTGTTTCGACCGCGTAGAGGCGAAGCAGCTGGTGCAACAGCCGTTCCAGGTCCGGCTGCGGGTAGGTCGCGCCAAGCGCGGCACGGAGCCCGACGCCCGCGCGCCACGCGGCGAGGATGCGGTGCGCCGCTTCGAGCAGGCATTCGATGCGTTGCAGGCGCACCGGGGCGATGTCCTCGTAGCGAATCGCGATCCGCACCGGGAACGCGTCAACGCCCTCGAGGAAGTCCTGGTCGATCGCCTTCGTTGCGTCGAACAGCCGCCGCACCGCCGCCTGCCCGGGTGGGGACCCCGAAGCGAGCGCCTCGCCGGCACAGCGGATGACGAGTGCGTCCTTGCGCACTTCCTTTTCGACGTTCCGGGCAAGAGCTGGCTCCAGGTGCGGCAGCACCAGCCGCAACGGCAGCACGGCGCGCAGCGAATCCACGGTGCGCCGGCTATATGTAACCAAAATCTTTCCGTTCAGGAAAGCGAGGGCGCGCACCCTGTCCATGCGTGGCGGCTTGGAAACGCCTCAAAGCAGGAGTTGGTCGGGATTTAACCCGACCAACTCCTAAATTGAAACACTGAATGATGCCGAGTGCGACAGGCTGCTAGCTCGACCGCGGCTTGGCGCCGCGGTGGTATCCGAACATGCCAGCCAACCGCGTCTTGGCGCCGACGTCCTGAAAACCCAACTCGCGCATCATGACCGATAGTTCCTCGGCCGAGTAGAACATCTCGAGCGCTTCGATGAAGTACTGCTTGCAATTGAGGGCGGCCGGACCGCTGCGGAACACGGAGCCGGTAAGCGCGAGGCAGGCGCGCAAATACCGGTGGTAGAGGTTCTCGACAATGCGGTTCGCAGGCCGCAGCATGTCGCAATGGTGGAAGCAGCCGCCCGGCTTCAGCACCCGGAGGATCTCCCCGAAGACCCGCTTGACGCGAAGGTGCCGCGACGCCCACTGCAGCGTGACGATGTCGAAGTGATCGTCGGGAAACGCCAGCTCGTGCACGTCGCCGATCACGCTGTAGACACGGAAACCCTTCGCCGCCGCTCGCTGCCGCCCGATTTCCTGCATCTCGGCGCTGCGATCCATCGCGTGCAGTTCGAGGCCCGGCTCACGCTCGAGCAACGCGATCCCCACCGCATTGGTCCCGGCGCAGACGTCGAGCACCCTTTGGCCGGGGCGCGCCTCGATCGTGTTGAGAAAGCCGCGCAAGAACCCGGTCCACAGCCCGAGGCTCGCGACGTGGTTGGCGCGGTCATAATAGGGGGCGACGTCGGCGAATACCCGGTCGAGTTCCTGGGTCCAGATGTCGCTGAAACGCTCCTCGCGCACGGCCTCGCGCGTGGCCAGGGGCGGCGGGTTCATTGTCTCAAGCCTTTCCTCCGTCGTATGTGTGCCGAAGCGCCGCCGCGCGCGGCACCCCCACTAATTGGCATGGGAAAATAAGCCCTCCACCGCCGGTTGTCAATCGGAGCGGTCAGATGCGGAGGAGGAACACGACCGTCGCGGCCGTACCCGAAACCGCGGTGCAATAAACCACGGCGGCAACCAGGGAATCACAACGGACCCCGAAAACGCAGAACGTGTCGCTATTCCCACTCCAGGGCACCCTTTTTCCACTCGTAGATGAAGCCGACCACGAGTATCCCGAGAAAAACCACCATCGCCATGAAGCCGAACAGTCCGATCTCGCGCAGCACCACGGCCCAGGGAAAAAGAAACGCGATCTCGAGATCAAACAGAATGAAGAGGATCGCGACGAGGTAATAGCGCACGTCGAATTTCATGCGCGCGTCCTCGAACGCCTCAAAGCCGCATTCGTAGGGCGAGAGCTTCTCCGGGTCCGGACGGTGCACGCCCACCATCCGGCTCATTCCCGCGCCGATGGCGACGATCATGATGCCGACCAGGAAGCCGACCACGATGAACATCAGTATGGGAAAGTAGTTCTCTAACATCGGAATTCAAGATTCATAACGCAAGATTCATACAAACCCGACTCAACATCATGGATTCCTGGCCCGACGGGAGAGAGCACCGCGCGCCCGGCCTGATAAATGCCGCTGTCTGCACTTAGACACGAGCAAAGCTGCCGCATTCCAATGAATCCTTGATCTTGAATCCTACGCTACTGGTGCCGACGGTGAGATTCGAACTCACACGGCTTACGCCGCCACCCCCTCAAGATGGTGTGTCTACCAATTCCACCACGTCGGCTAATGAATGCGGAATAGTCCGCGTTCATCATCATTCCGAATTCATTTCGGGATGTCCTGTGCCTTCGAGCCAGGCTCCAGCGCCCCTGCCCCGGGCACGGCAGGCGCGGAAGCCGGCGCCTGAGGGATAGCGGGCGCGCTCTGAACCGGCGGCGAATCCGGCGTCGGAATCTGACTGGGCAGCGTCTGTGTCGGGATGGGCTTGGTTGCCATCACCCCTTCCTGCTCCGTTTTCCGCGATGTGAAGTAGGTCAAACCGAGGCTGGTCAGAAAAAACACGACGGCAAGCGCTGCGGTCGCACGGCTCAGGAAGTTCGCCGATCCCGAGGCACCGAACAGGCTGCCCGACGAGCCGCTGCCGAACGCCGCCCCGACGTCGGCGCCTTTGCCGTGCTGCAACAGCACCAAGCCAACGATGCCTAGAGCCGCCATGACGTGAAACACCAGAACCAGAGTTTCCATTCAGACTGTCACCCTATCTTTTGCGCCTGCAGCCGCCCGGCAGATGGCGACGAATTCCTCCGCTACCAGCGAGGCACCGCCAATCAGACCGCCATCCACGTCCGCCATGGCAAAGAGTTGCGCGGCGTTGCCGGCCTTCACGCTGCCGCCATACAGGATCGGCAACCGTTCGGCTGCGCCCACGCGCTCCCGGATGTAAGCGTGCACGGCCTGCGCCTGTTCCGGGCTTGCCGTCCTGCCCGTGCCAATGGCCCACACCGGCTCGTATGCGATCACCGATTTTCCCAGGGCGGCTATGCCGTTGCGCTTTACGACGGCATCCAGCTGCCGCGCCACTACCGTTTCGGTCACGCCACCTTCCCGCTCCGCAAGCGTCTCGCCCACGCACAGGATTGGCGTCATGCCTTGCTTCATCACGGCCGCGAACTTCTCCGCGACAATCTCGTCGGTATCACCAAATACGCTGCGCCGTTCCGAATGGCCGACGATGGCATAGCGACAGCCGAAGTCGGCGATCATCGCCGCGGAAACCCCGCCGGTGTACGCGCCGCTTTCGAACTGGCACACATCCTGGGCGCCCAACGCTACTGTCTGGCCCTGCAGGGCCTGTTGCGCCTGCGCCAGATACGGGAACGGAACGCACACCGCAAAATCCGCCCCTTTGAGCAAGGCCAGGGGCGGAAGGATGGCTTTGAGCAAGGCCTGGTTCTCGGCCAAGCTGCCGTTCAATTTCCAGTTGCCCGCTACCAGCTTTGCCCGCATGCCGGACCCGAATCACCTAAATCATTGAATTTTACAGCGTAGCGCCCGGCGGGGTCAACGAAATGGCCGGCGCCTGCCGCGTTGCAGCGCCCTGAATGAGGAGAGGAAATCGCCACAAGCGCCGGGCGCTAAAGCGACGTGGTGCGCGCGGAATAGGCCGGCGCCCGCAGGGCCCCCATTTGGTGGAGGAATCTCGTTGATTACATGACGGGGCGACTAGCCGAATCGACCGGTGATGTAATCTTCGGTCTCCTTGTTTTTGGGCTTGATGAAGATCGTGTCGGTTGCGTCGAACTCGATCAGTTCGCCGAGGTACATGTACGCCGTATAGTCCGACACGCGCGCGGCCTGCTGCATGTTGTGGGTCACGATCAGGATCGTCACTCTTGCCTTGAGATCGGTGATCAGCTGCTCGATGCTGGCGGTGGCAATCGGGTCGAGCGCGGAGGTCGGCTCGTCGAACAGCAGGATCTCGGGATCCGTCGCCAGCGCGCGCGCGATGCATAACCTTTGCTGCTGCCCGCCCGACAGGTTGAACGCGAGGTCATTGAGCCGCTGTTTGACTTCGTCCCACAGCGCGGCACTGCGCAGCGCTTCCTCCACCTTTTCGTCGATGATGGCGCGCCTTGTGACGCCCCTGACGCGCAGCCCGTAGGCCACGTTTTCATAGATCGACTTGGGAAAGGGGTTGGGTTTCTGGAACACCATGCTGATGCGCATCCGCACTTCGATGGGGTCGACCTCGGGGCTGAGCAGATTGGTATTGTCCGGGTACAGCATGATCTGCCCCTCGTAGCGGTTGCCGGGATAGAGATCATGCATCCGGTTGAAGCAGCGCAGAAACGTCGACTTGCCGCAGCCGGAAGGACCGATCAGCGCCGTCACCTGCTTCTCGTAGATCGGCATGCTGATGCTTTTCAGCGCCTGGAACGAGCCGTAATAGAAACTGAGGTTTCTCGACTCGGATTTCTTGGTGGGCGCGAGAACTGTCGCCGCGTTCGGGGCGCCGACTTCCCGCAGAGAAACACCTACCATTTTATTTTCTTTCTCAGCCGATAACGGATAAAGATTGCGATTGCGTTCATTGACAACGTCATGACCACGAGCACGAGGCCTGCAGCCGCGGCATTGTGGTGAAAAGCGGCCTCGGGACGCGACGTCCAGTTGAACATCTGGATCGGCATCACCGTGAATGGCGAAAACAACCACTCGAACGACACGAATGGAGCCTCGGCCTTTACCGGCGCAGGCGGGACAAAAGCGATGAAGGTCAGCGCGCCGATCGTGATCACCGGTGCTGTCTCGCCAATGGCCCGTGCCATGCCGATGATGACGCCAGTCATGATACCCGGCAGCGAGTACGGCAGGATGTGGTGGGATGTCGTCTGCCACTTGGTTGCGCCGAGCGCATAGGATCCCTCGCGAATCGCTGCGGGTATGGACCGAATCGCTTCGCGGGTCGCGACGATCACGACCGGCAGGATCAGCAACCCCAGGGTGAGCCCGGCCGTCGCGATGCTCTGTCCCAGACCGAACCCGTACACGAAAAGGCCGAGCGCCAGCAAACCATAGACGATCGAAGGCACACCGGCGAGATTGGTCACGTTGATTTCGATGAGATCGGTCATCCAGTTCTTCGGTGCGTACTCTTCGAGATAGATCCCCGCCCCCACTCCCAGTGGCACAGCCGTCGCCGCCGTCACGAGCATGACCAGCGTTGAACCGACCCACGCGGACAGAATACCCGCCTGCTCGGGCTTGCGAGAGGGAAACGACGTGAAAAAATCCGGGGACAGTCTAGGCAGCCCGTCAACGACCATCTGGCCGAACAGCGCGACGAAAGCGAGCACGCCGATCATCAGAGCCAGCAGTCCAAGCAGCGCGAAGAACAGATCCCAGCGCTTATGCGCGGCGATCAGGCGGCGGATTTCATCCAGGCGGGGTTGCGGTTCGCTCATCGTCAGTACGCCTGGCGGAAACGTTTACGCAGCACGTGCCCCAAGACGTTGAACGACAACGTTATCAACGCGAGCGTCAGACCCGCCGCAAAAATCGTCTGGTAGCCGATGCTGCCGTGCGGCAGATCACCGAGCGCGACCTGGACGATGTAGGCGGTTATCGTCGCGGCCGGCTCGAGCGGGTTCCAGGTGAGATTGGCTTGCATGCCCGCAGCCACCGCAAGAATCATGGTCTCTCCCACCGCTCGCGAGATGCCGAGGATGTAGGCGGCGGCTATGCCCGAGAACGCCGCCGGCGTCACCACCCTAAGCGCGGTTTGGACGCGGGTCGCACCCATCGCATAGGAACCCTCGCGTAGGCTCATCGGCACGGCCCGCATCGCATCCTCGCTCAACGAGCTGACGTACGGAATGATCATGATGCCCATTACGAGCCCGGCGGACAGCAGGTTGAAACCGGGCAGTTCGGGATAGATCATCTGGATCAGCGGCGTCACAAACAGCAACGCGAAATAGCCGTAGACGATCGTCGGCACCCCGCTCAACATCTCGAGAAATGGCTTGGCGACTTCACGCACGGAAAACGGCGCGAATTCGGACAGATAGATCGCGATGATCGTACCCAACGGAATCGCTACCAGCAGCGCCACAGCAGAGCTCACCAGCGTGCCTGAGAGCAACGGCAGGATGCCGTAGTGGGCATCCGAAAAAAGCGGTGTCCACTGCGTGTCGGTGAGAAAGTCCCACAGTGAAACGTGCTGGAAGAATACGAACGACTCCTTGAGCAAGATTAGCACGATCCCGATCGTGGTCGCGACCGAAACGCACGCGGCGAGAAGCAGGATGAACTCAATGATTCGTTCCCGGACGTGGCGCGATTTCCTCCGCGCCAACCGGTCGCTGACAAACGTGTCCGGCACCCCGTCTATCTCCTGCGCATGGAAACTCGTGGTCGTTACTTGTTTTGGCGCCAATTATTGCAGTTTGGCGCCGGGTCAACTACCCGCCCCAAAAAAAGAGGGGGCTCCCCCCTCCTGTGCGACTAAGGTGCTGACTCTTAAAGCTTCGCTTCCATCGTCATCAGCTGGTCAATGGTCAGACCGACGTTCGACTTGCCACCGAACTTAGTTCCCACCTTCATGGCCTTCAGTTGTTCCAGATTGTGGGTGTAAGCGCGCGCCGGCAGCGGGACATACTTGACCTCGCGCACGAGCGTGTCTGCTTGCCCGTTGTAAAACTCGACGAATTCGCGCACTTCAGGCTTCTTCGCCGATTTGGCGTTGATGTAGATGAATATCGGCCGCGAAAGCGGTTGATAGGTGCCGTTCTCGACCGTCTGCGCCGAGGGAACCACGGCTGGTTTTCCCTTTGCCGGAACCACGGCCACCGCATTGAGCCGCTGTTGATTCTCTGCAAAATAGGCATATCCAAAGTAGCCCAAGGCGTTCACGTCGCGGCTGACGCCCTGCACGAGCACGTTGTCGTCCTCGCTGGCGGTAAAGTCGCCGCGACTTGCCCTGGACTTGCCTACGACCGCTTCCGTGAAGTACTCGAACGTGCCCGAATCCGCGCCCGGTCCGAACAGCTTCAGGGGGGCATCGGGCCAGCTCGGGTTAATCTGGATCCACTTCGTAACCTTGCCCTGCGCGCCCGGTTCCCATATTTTCTTGAGTTCCGCTACGGTCATGTTCTTTGCCCAGGTGTTTTTCGGGTTGATGACGACCGTCAGCGCGTCAAACGCCACTGGCATCTCAATATATTGAATGCCGGCCTTCCGGCAGGCTTCCATTTCGCTCTTCTTGATTGGGCGCGAGGCGTCGCTGATATCGATTTCGCCACGACAGAATTTCTTGAATCCCCCGCCGGTTCCCGAGATCCCGACAGTCACCCTGACTGCTCCTCGCTTCGCTTTCTGAAACTCCTCGGCCATCGCCTCGGTGATCGGATACACCGTGCTCGACCCATCGATCTTGACCATTTGTGCGCCCACGGCCACGGATGAGGCCAGCGCCAGGACCATCGTAATCGAAAATACTAATGACATGATTCTACTGAAATATCTCACGATTTCTTCCTCTCGGCTGAAATGAACTATCGATCACTAATGTCAGAGGCTCTTAGTGGCCGATCCGATCCCGGGGAAGCTGGCGCGGGCAACGCCGCGCAGAATCTACGAGGCGTCGCGGACGGCCGAGGCGATCGACTCGGCCCAGCGCCGCACCGCGGCGCCGTTGCGCCCTTCCACCATTACGCGCACGACCGGTTCGGTGCCGGACGGCCGCAGCAACACGCGACCCTTCCCGTCGAGCGCCGCATGCGCCGCTGCGACCGCGCGCCTGACTTCGGGAGCCGCGAGCGCACGCTCGTGTTGCGCGACCCTTACGTTAACGAGGGTCTGGGGATAGAGCTTGAGCGGGCCCGCGGCTTTGGCCAGTGTCGTGCGGCGCTCGCTGAGCGAACACAACACCTGTAGCGCCGAGATGATGCCGTCGCCGGTCGTGTGCTTGTCCAGGCATACGATATGCCCTGAATTCTCGCCTCCCAGCTGCCAGCGCCGCTCGAGCAGCATCTCGAGCACATAGCGGTCGCCAACTTTGGCGCGGGCAAAGGGCACTTT
>Ga0224512_10001089_pt1 | contig 26982 bp, 30 predicted proteins | sample SF_May12_sed_USG_4_FD_169103 | JGI IMG/M metagenome (GOLD analysis project Ga0224512, IMG submission 169103) | Sediment microbial communities from San Francisco Bay, California, United States - SF_May12_sed_USGS_13 | ecosystem: Environmental > Aquatic > Marine > Sediment | place: USA... | reverse complement strand
GGCCACCCGGAAGGGCGGCGGCCATGGGCAGATCAAGGACATGATCTCGATCCGCGCGCGTCCGGCTTCGGTCGAGGACCGGGCGGTGCCCGGCCATTGGGGAGGCGATCTGCTGACGGGCTCGAAGAACAGCTACATCGCCACCCTGGTGGAACGCCATACGCGCTACGTGATGCTGGTGAAGGTGCCCGGCAAGGATACCGAGACGGTGGTCTCGGCGCTGATTGCGCAGGCGCGAAGGCTGCCCACGGAGCTCTGCAAGTCGCTCACCTGGGACCGCGGCAAGGAGCTTGCGGATCACCGGCGCTTCAGCTTGGCGACGGAGATGGATGTTTACTTCTGCGATCCGCAGAGCCCGTGGCAGCGCGGTTCAAACGAGAACACCAACGGGCTTCTCAGGCAGTGCTTCCCGAAGGGAACGGATCTGTCGGTATACTCGCAGGCGCAGCTCGACAAGGTGGCGCGCCAGCTCAACGAGCGACCGCGCAAGACGCTGGGGTTCGAAACACCGGCGGAAAGGTTTAACGCTTGTGTTGCAGCGACCGATTGAGATCGCAGTCATAAGCGGACGTAAAGTTAACGGGCTGTGAAAGTCGCCCGGCGCGAAAGGTTAAGCTTCATAAAGCGCGCACCGCCTTATTTATATAACTATTTAATTAAATAATTCCTTAAATAAGGCGACTCACCGGCCGAGGATGCGCGCGACCCGGGCGCGCAGTTCGGGCACCACCTCGGCCTCGAACCAGGGGCTCTTCTTGAGCCACAGCTTGTTGCGCGGGCTGGGATGGGGCGTCGGCAGGTAATCGGGCAGGTAATCGCGCCAGTTGCGGACCGTCGCCGCCAGGGTCTTCTGCCGCCGGTCGCCCAGGTAATAGGCCTGGGCATAGGCGCCGATCAGCAGCGTCAGCTCGATCCCCGGCATCAGGGGCCTGAGCTTGGGATGCCAGAGCGGCGCGCATTCCGGCCGGGGCGGGGCGTCGCCCGACTTGCCCTTGCCGGGATAGCAGAACCCGGTCGGCACGATGGCGATGCGCGAACAGTCGTAGAATACCGCGCGGTCGATGCCGAGCCAGGCGCGCAGGGTATCGCCCGAGGGGTCGTTGAAGGGGATGCCGGTTTCGTGCACCCGGGTGCCGGGCGCCTGACCGACGATCATCAGCCGCGCGGTGACGCTGGCCCGCAACACCGGCCGGGGGTCGTGGGGCAGGGCATGGGCGCATTCGCGGCAATTGCGCACCCGGCCGAGCAGCCGGGCAAGCGCCGCCGGGTTCGCCTGGGGCGCGCTCACCTCACTTCGGGTCCGGCTTCGGCGGCGGCAGCTCGGCCAGCAGGCGGCCGAGCCCGTATACCGGCTCGCGGATGGACAACGCGTGCTGGATCTCCCAGCAATCGGCGGCGGACGAAATCAACACCGGCACGCCGAGGTCGCGCTCGAGCGTCTCGATGATCGGCGTCATGCGCCAGCCGCCGCCCTGGATGTAGATGCCGTCAAAGCGCTTGACGCCCGCGCACATCTTCTTGATGTGGCCGTAGACCTGTTCCGGGGAAAGCTGGCCGACCTGGTCGAAGGGCACTTCGATGGGGCGCATGTCGGCGATGTCGAAGCCGGCCTCCGTCATGTACTTGACGACGATCCCGTTCTGCAGGGCGGAGTAGCTGGCGCCGACGAAGCGTTTCACGCCGAGCGCGCGCAGCGCGTTGGCATGGGTCATGCCCTGGGAGAAGATCTTGGTCTTGTACTTGCGCTCCCAGCCGCGCACCAGGGCCGCCTCGCGCTTGCGGCCGAGCAACATGAAAGGCGGCGTGCCGGAACAAATGATGAGGTCGCAGCCGTCGCCGGCCAGCATCTTTACCTGTTCCTCGTAGAACCGGGGCGCCGCCTTGAATTCCTCCAGCGTGCCGCCGCGCACGTTGAGAAGGCAGGGGATCAGCCCGACGCCTTCGGGCAGCATGCGGACCAATTCCTCGAGCGACCCCGGCCGCCGGGTCGGCTTGACCAGGCCGACCAGGCCGCGCCAGCTGGTAAAGGGCATGATGTGTGTCTCCCGTTTTCCCCCGGACGGCTTCCGGGGGCGCGATCACAGAATAGCGCCATTTACCGGGCCACCGGAACCCTGGTACCTTCATCCCGAGCCCTGCGCGGGCGAAAAGAAAGAACCAGAAACAGGAGGGCAACCAATGGTCGACCACGTCGCGCTGATCGGCACCGGGGACATGGGCCAGGGCCTGCTGGACCGCATGATCAAGGCGGGCCTCAAGGTGACGGCATTCGATGTCTCCAAGGACAATCTCGACGCCGCCAAATCGATCGGGGCGGAGATCGCCGCATCGGCGGCCGCGGCCGCCAAGGGCCAGCACATCATCCACCTTCTGGTGCGCACCGACGACCAGGTGCTGGCCGCGGCCCTGGGGCCGGGCGGCGCGCTGGAAGGTGCGGAGGCGGGGTCGATCCTGATCCTCCATTCCACGATCATGCCCGAGACCACCCGCAAGGTGGCGGCGGCGGCGGAGAAGAAGGGGGTCACCGTGATCGATTCGCCGATCACCGCCGTGCCCCGCCGGGTCCATGCCGGCGAGGCGACCTTCCTGGTCGGCGGCCCCGACGACGTGGTGGCGGAGATCCGCCCGCACCTCGAGGCGCTGGGCAAGCAGGTCTGCCATTTCGGGCCGTTGACCTCGGGCAACGTCGCCAAGATCTGCAAGAACCTGACCAACGGCATCGAACGGGTGATGCTGTCCGAATGCGCCCGCATCGCCAGTGCCGGCGGGCTCGATGCCGGCCAGTTCCTCGACATGGCGCGTTCGATCTCCACCGGCGCCGCCGTGATGACCTGGGACCGGGTCTTCGACATCAAGGACAGGAAGGCGGTGGTTAAGCCGCTGGAGCCCGACGACATCCTGTTGTCCAAGGACGTCCAGCATGCCGAGGCGCTCGCCAAATCCTTCGGCCTCGACCTGCCGCTGACGTCCGGCGCGGCGGCGACGGCGCGCCGTTGGCTGGAGGGGAAGGACGGCTGAAACCGTGGCGAAATCGGGCGGTAGCGATTGCCCGCCGGCGAGCCGGCCCCTATAACTAACCGCGTTTCAAATCATGAAAATGCGCGGGCCGACGCACCGCGCAAGGAAAGGGAGACACGATGAAGCTTTGCCGATTTGACGAGGACCGCCTGGGAGTCGTGATCGACGGGATGATTCACGACATCAGCGATATTCAGGACGAGATCCGCGCCGGCGCGCGCTACGACATGCGGGGCGACGCGGTGATCGCGGCCCTGCCGGAATGGCGCGGACGGATGGAAGAGGCAGCGGCCAAGGTTCCGGGCAAGCCCGCCTCCGAGGTTGCCCTGCTGGCCCCGGTGGCGCGTCCGTCCAAGGTCATGGCGGCGCCGGTCAACTACGCCGCCCATGTCGCCGAGATGGCGGCCCAGCCCCATGTCACCGGCGCCGATCAGGGCCCGAAGCGCCCGTCGGGCATCCAGGCCCAGGGCATCTTCCTCAAGGCCAATTCGGCGCTGGTCGGCGCCAGCGAAGGCGTCGCCATCCGCTTCCCCGACCGGCGCAACGACCACGAGGTCGAGCTCTGCGTCATCATCGGCAAGCAGGGCAGCCACGTGACCCGGGCCGATGCGCTGAATTATGTCGCGGGCTATACGCTGGGCCTCGACATGACGGTGCGCGGGCGCGAGGACCGCTCCTTCCGCAAGTCCTGCGACGGCTACGCGCCCTTAGGCCCCTGGATCGCCACGGCCGATGAGATCCCCGAGCCCAACAACGTCGACTTCACCGTGCACCTGAATGGCGAGATCAAGCAGGATGCGCATTCCAAGGACATGATCTTCGACATCCCACGGCTGATCGAGTTCGCGACCGAGTACTACACCATCTATCCCGGCGACGTGCTGTTCACCGGCTCGCCCCCCGGCGTGTCCGAGGTCAAGCCCGGCGACGTGATGCGGTGCAACTGCGATCTCATCGGCGAGATGGAGGTCAAGGTCCGCGAAGCCGAATAGGCCCCGCCCGCGCGGGGCAGGAACATGATCAATATCCTGTTCGTCTGCATGGGCAACATCTGCCGTTCGCCCACCGCCCAGGGGGTATTCGAGGCGCTGGTCCGGGCCGAGGGCCTGGACCACGCGATCGCGGCCGATTCGGCGGGCACCCATGCCTATCACATCGGCAAGCCGCCCGATGACCGGTCCGCCGCGGCGGCGGCCCGGCGCGGCATCGACATCAGCCACCAACGCGCCCGCCAGGCAGGGCCCGACGACTTCCACGCCTTCGATCTGATCCTCGCCATGGACCGGGACAATCACGGCATCCTCGCACTCCAGGCCCCCGAAGCCCTGGACTGGCGCCTGCGCCTGTTCCTGGAATTCGCACCGGAACTGGGCATCCGTGACGTGCCCGACCCCTATTACGGCGGCGCAGACGGGTTCGAGCGCGTCCTCGACCTGGCGGAGGCGGCGAGCCGCGGGGTGCTGGACGAGATCCGAACGGTCTATGGCGACCGGCTCGACCCGCCGGGGAGTCAGGGGTAGACGGACAGCTCCACCAGGTTCCGATCCGGATCGCGGAAATAGACCGAGGTCATGGCGCCCTTGGACCCGTTGCGCGTCACCGGGCCCTTTTCGATCTTGATGCCTTCGGCCTCCAGATGCGCGACCGCGTCCCCGAGCCCGCCCCGGATCTCATAACAGAAATCAAGCGCCCCAGGCGTCGGGGTTCCGGCGCGCTGGGGCGGCGCGTGGTCCTCGTCCTGCAGGTTGATCCGGATATCGCCCTGGCGGAGCGAGAGGCGTCCTTCGCGGCTGCGGTCGATCTCGAACCCGAGCACCCGGGCGTAGAAGGCGGCGGTCTCCTCCACCGAGACCACGTTGAGGACGAAGTGATCGAGACGCTTGATGGGAATCACGGCTGGGCTCCTTCGGGGATTGCGAGTGGGTAGTCGGCCTCGGCCCGGTAGCTCGCCCCCTTGCGCCCCAGATGAGAGGAGAACAGCGTGAACCGCGTCACCGGGAAAGGGTCGATCCGGAGCAGACTGTGTTCGGCAACGAACGACCGCACCCGGCCGGGCGCGCCGCCCTTGAGACGCGCCAGGGTGATATGGGGGGTGAACCGCCGGCCATCCGGTGGAAACCCCGCCTTGACCACCGCCGCCTCGATCCGGCGCTCCAGGTCCATCAAGCCGGGCACGGGCCGCACCCCGGCCCAGATCATCGCCGGGCGGCGGCCGCGGGAGAATTCGCCCAGGCCGGCGATCTCCAGATCGAAGGCCGGAGCCCGGATGCGGGCCAGCGCCCCGTCGATGTCGGCGATGGAATCGTCGTTGACGTTGCCGATGAAGCGCAGCGTCATATGCATGTTCTCGGGCTCGATCCAGCGCGCGCCGGGCACCCCGCCGCCGAGCCCATAGAGCCGCGCGCGCACCGTTTCGGGCAGTTCCAGCCCGACGAAAAGGCGGATCATCCCGATGCCTCCAACACCCGGGCGCGCCTCATGGTCCCGGCACCGGCGCCGGCGTCTTGATGCGCGCCATCAGTTTCTCGACCAGCGGCACCAGGCCGTCGACCATGCGGGCGACGCCTTCCGCATTGGGATGGATGCCGTCGCCCTGGTTCAGCGCCGGGTCCATCGCCACGCCGTCCAGGATGAAGGGATAGAACAGGACGCCGTGCTTCTTGGCCAGTTCCGGATAGACCGCCTCGAACTCCGCGATGTATTCAGGCCCCAGGTTGCGCGGCGCCTTGTAGCCCGCCAGAAGGACGGGAAGGCCGGCTTCCTTGAGGCGGCTCAGGATGACGTCGAGGTTGCGCCGCGTCGCCCGCGGGGAGAGGCCGCGCAGCGCGTCGTTGCCGCCGAGCGCGACGATCACCGCATCGGGCTTGTCCTTGAGCGCCCAACCGATCCGCGCCTTGCCGCCCGCCGTGGTGTCACCCGACACGCCGCCGTTGACCACCCGCACCTTGTGTCCGCGGCCCTTGAGCCGCGCTTCGAGTTGATCGGGCAGGCTTGCCGCGTTCTCAACGCCCCAGCCCGCGGTCAGGCTGTCGCCGAGCATGAAGATCTTGGAGCCGGCCCCGATATCGGCGCCGGTCTCGGCCGCCCATGGGCCCGGCCCCGTCACGGTCAGGGACAGGCAAAGTGCCACCAGCGCATTGACAAGCCATATCCTCGCCACATATCCCCTCGACACTCGGCCCCGGCGGGGAGGCGAAGGATGCGTGTATCCTTGGTCGTCATACCGGCTCATCGCCCAGGCCCCGCTGAAATTGGTCCGACGGCAAGGCAAGGTGCCCCGCGCAATGATTGATATAAGTGATGTCAGGCTGCAACTTCAATCCCGGGCGGGCGCGGTCGATATCCTGCGCGGCATCGATCTCACGGTCGCCGACGGCGAATCCGTCGCCGTCCTGGGACCTTCGGGATCCGGCAAATCGACCCTGCTGATGGTGATCGCCGGGCTGGAGCGGCCCACCTCCGGCCGCGTGGAGGTGGCGGGCACCGATATCGGCGGCCTGGACGAGGACCGGCTGGCGCTCTTCCGCCGCAACCGGGTGGGCATCGTCTTCCAGTCCTTTCACCTGGTAACGGCGATGACGGCGCTGGAGAACGTCGCCGTGCCGCTCGAGCTCGGCGGCGACCCCGCGCCGTTTGACAAGGCACGCGACATCCTCGGCCGGGTGGGCCTCGCCGACCGGCTGGAGCATTACCCGGCGGAACTTTCCGGCGGCGAGCAGCAACGTGTCGCCATCGCCCGGGCCTTCGCCCCGGGGCCCGACCTGATCCTGGCCGACGAACCCACCGGCAACCTCGACCAGGCCACCGGCGCCCAGGTCATCGAAACGCTGTTCTCCATGCAGGCGGAGACCGGCGCCACGCTGTTGCTGATCACCCACGACCGCGACCTGGCGGGGCGCTGCGGCCGCGTCCTGTCGATGGCCGACGGGCGGATCGAAGCCGCGCAACCGGCGGCGGCGGGATGACCGAAAGCGGCACCGACCAGACGGCGCCCGGCGCCGGGCCCGGCCTTGTCGTAGCGCTGCGCCTGGCGCGCCGCGACCTGCGCGGCGGCATCAGGGGCTTCCGCGTGATGATCGCCTGCCTGGCGCTGGGCGTCGCCGCCATCGCCGGCATCGGCTCCTTCAACGCCGCCATCCAGGAAGGGTTGCACCGCGACGCCCAGGCCCTGTTGGGGGGCGATCTTGACCTGCGCCTGACCCACCGCCCCGCCAGCCCCGAGCAGGTGGCCTGGCTCAGGGCCCGCGGCCGGGTGTCGACGGCGGTCCGGATGCGCACCATGGCGCGTCCCGAACGCCCCGGGCCGGGAACGCGCGCCGGGGGAGACCGCACCCTGGTGGAGCTGAAATCCGTTGACGGCAATTACCCCCTCTACGGCGAGGTCCGGACCGAGCCCGCCGAGCCGCTCGCCCAATTGCTGGCGAAAGGCACGGGCGGCGCCTACGGCGCGGTGGTCGAACAAGGCCTGCTCGACCGCATCGGGCTCAAGCCCGGAGATCTGATCCGCTTCGGCACCGCGACGCTCCGCATCGCCGCCGTCCTGCTGCGCGAACCGGACCTCGCCTCCGGGCGCTTCAAGCTCGGCCCCCGGGTGATCATCAGCGATGCGGCGCTCGGCGCCACCGGCCTGGTGCGCCCGGGCAGCCTGATCCGCTATCACACTCGGATCGCCTATCCCCCCGGCAGCGACGGCGGCGATCTGGAAGACGCCCTGGCCGAGGCCTTTCCCGATGCCGGCTGGCAGGTGCGCGACATCGAATCGGCGACGCCGCGGCTGCGCCGCCACATCGAACGGGCGGCGCTGTTCTTCACCTTGGTCGGCCTGGCGGCCTTGCTGGTGGGCGGCATCGGCGTCGCCGGCGCCGTGACGGGGTATCTCGCCGGCAAGCGCGAAACCATCGCCACCCTGAAATGCCTGGGGGCCACCGGCGGGTTCATCTTCACCCTGTTCGCGCTGGAGGTCGGCGCCATCGCGCTCGCCGGCATCGCCCTTGGGCTCGCCGTCGGCGCCGGCCTCACGGCCCTGGCGGCACCGGAAATCTCGGCCGTCCTGCCGGTGATCCCCCGCGCCACGATCTATCCCGCACCGCTGCTGATCGCCGCCGGCTACGGCGCCGCCGTGGCGGTGCTGTTCAGCCTCTGGCCTCTGGCCCGGGCCCGAGAGGTGACCGCGGCGGAGCTGTTCCGGGGCATCGTCGCCCGGGGGCGCTTTCGCCCGCCGGCGGGCGTCCTTGCGGGGCTGGCCGGCGCCCTCGCCGCCATCGCCGTCCTGGCGCTCGCCACCGCCGTCAGGCCCGATTTCGCCCTCTGGTTCCTGCTCGGCGGGGCGATTGCCTTCCCGCTTTATTACCTTCTGGGCGGCGTGGTCGCGCGCCTTGCCGGCGGTGCGGCCCGGCGCCTTGCCGCAGGCGCCCGGCGCTATCCCCGTCTCGCCCTGGCGCTCGCCAACATCCACCGGCCGGGCGCGCCCACGCGCGCCATCATCCTGGCCTTCGGCGTCGGCCTCACGGTGTTCGTCGCCCTGGTCCAGGTGGAGGGCAACCTGCGCCGCCAGATCGCCGAACGCATCCCCGCCAATGCGCCGGCCTTCTTCTTCATCGACATCCAGCCCGATCAGGTGGCGGGCTTCGAAGACGCGATCAAGGGCGTGCCCGACGTGGGCGACCTCAGCCGCATGCCCAGCATGCGCGGGCGCATCGTCAAGGTGGCGGGAGAGCCGGTGACCAATGTCAATGTCGGGCGCGGCGCGCGCTGGGCGGTGCGCGGCGATCGGGGTCTGACCTATGCGCGCACCCCGCCGGAAGGGACCGAGATCGTCTCGGGCCAATGGTGGCCCGCCGATTATGCGGGCCCGCCCCTGGTCTCCCTCGATGTGCGGATCGCCCGGGGGCTCGGGATGGCGATCGGCGACAGCGTGACGCTGAACGTGCTGGGCCGCGAGATCACCGGCCGCCTCGCCAACACGCGGCGCATCACCTGGTCAACCATCGGGCTCAATTTCGTCATCATCTTCTCCCCCGGTGCCCTGGAGGACGCGCCGCAGACCTTCATCGCCACGGTTTCGGCGCCGCCCCGGGCGGAGCCCGCGATCGTGCGCGCGGTCACCGACCGCTTCGACAACATCACCGCGATCAGCGTGCGCGAGGCGCTCGCCACCGTCGTCGAGGCGCTCGACAATATCGCCGCCGCCGCCCGCGCCACCGCGGCACTGGCCCTGATCGCCGGCGTCCTGGTACTGGCCGGCGCCGTCGCCGCCGGCCTCAAGGAACGCACCCGGGACGCCGTCATCCTGAAAGTGACCGGCGCCCGGCGCCGGGACCTCGCCATCGCCTACATCATCGAATACGGGCTGGCGGGGCTGGCGGCCGGGCTGACCGCGGCGGCGGTGGGCTCGATCGCCGGATACCTGATCCTGACCCGGATCATGGATGCAAACTGGGTCTTCCTACCCGGCCCCGCATTGGTTACTCTCTTGGTTGCGGTCACCGGCGTGATCGCGCTCGGCTTCGCCGGCACCTGGCGGGCACTGGCTCAGAAGCCCGCCCCGGTCCTGAGGAGGCTCTGACATGACGGCCGAATTCGAAGACCCCGCCCTGGCGCCCGCCCACGGCCGCAAGATCGGCCGTCCCCAGTTCCTGCGCTGGGGGCTGATCACGGCCGCCATGGGGGCGCTTTCGTCCAACCTCAACACGATCCTGGCCGGCCTGGGGGCGCCCGCGGTTCCGGTCGGCCTGACGCAGCCGGCGCCGACCGGAGATCAGGATTTCTTGCTTTACTTGATGGGAAATTCCGCACCAGCCTGCGTCTTCGTCGGCGCCGGTCTGGCCCTGGCCGCCACCACGGAGCTCCGCCGCGCCCTGAAAACCGCCCAGGAGGTGGCTTCCGGCCAGATTCTGGCGGTTTGGGCAACCTGGGCCCTCCTGGGCCTGGCCTTTTTGGGCGTCATTTCTCCTGCCGGAACACCTTGAAAATCTGGGATTTAATGACATATTGTTGCCCAACTGGTGGCCAATAATGGCGACCATCGAAGTTTCACACTGAGCGAGGCAAAACTCATGCTTGGTCCTGACAGACGCACAATGACCCGTGCCGAAGCCGAAGCCGCCCAAATCGACGTCGGCCTTCGTCAGCACATGCTACGGGTTTACAACTACATGGCTTCCGGCGTGGCCCTGACGGGTATCGTCGCCATGGTGGTGGCAAGCACCCCCGCCCTGAGGGAGGCCATATTCGGCACGCCGCTGGCCTGGGTGGTGATGCTAGCGCCGCTCGCCTTCATCCTGGTGCTCAGCTTCGGCATCCATCGCCTGTCGCTGTTCGCGACCCAGGCCCTATTCTGGACGTTCGCCGCCGTCATGGGCCTGTCGCTGGCCAGCATCTTCCTGATCTATACGGGCGAATCCATCGCCCGGGTGTTCTTCATCACGGCCGCCTCGTTCGGCGCGCTGAGCCTGTGGGGCTACACCACCAAGCGCGATATCTCCGGCTGGGGTTCGTTCCTGTTCATCGGCCTGGTGGGCATCATCATCGCCGGCCTGGTGAACCTCTTCATGCAGAGCTCCGCCCTGCAGTTCGCGATCAGCGTGATCGGCGTCCTGATCTTCGCCGGTCTGACCGCCTACGACACCCAGAACATCAAGAACGAGTATTCCGAGCTCCACGACCATGAGACCAGCGGCAAGCTGGCCATCATGGGGGCGCTCAGGCTGTATCTGGACTTCATCAACCTGATGGTGATGCTGCTCCACCTGCTCGGCGATCGCCGCTAGCAACAGCCCCCGTTGAATGAGGAAGCGGGCCGGGTAATCCCGGCCCGTTTTCTTTTGCCCATCCGACGTGGCGGCGCGGCTAGCGGGTCAGCCGTTCAAGTTCCTTGGCCAGGGCTTCCGGCTGCGTGCCGCCCTTGAAAAGCGCCTTCACCTTGCCGTCCGCACTCACCAGGTAGAGCAGCGAGGTGTGGTCCACCAGATAGTCCTTGGTGCCCTCCGAAGTGCCCGGCGCCTTGCGGGAATAGACCTTGTATTCCTTGGCCACGGCTTTCACCTGTTCGGCGCTGCCGGTCAGCCCTACCATGCGCGGATGAAAGGCCGCGACGTAATCTCTCATCACCGCCACCGTGTCCCGCGCCGGATCGACGGTGATGAAGACGGGCACCACGTTCTTGCCTTTGTCACCCAGAAGCTCCATGGCCCGGGCCACGGTCTGAAGCTCGGTGGGGCAGACATCGGGGCAGAAGGTGTAGCCGAAATAGATCAGCATGGAGCGGCCCCGGAAGTCCGTGTCGGTGACCGGCTTGCCGGTGTGATCGATCAGGTTGAACGGCCCGCCGATGTCGGCCGCGGCGGTGATCAGGACGGCGCCGCCGGGGCTCGCCCGGGTCGGTCTGCGGTCCTTGACCACGGCGACGAGCGCCCAGGCGACGATGACGCAGGCGACGATGCCGGATGTGAAGATGATGATCTGGCGCCGGTTCATTCCTGTCCCTTGTCGGAAGCGCTTGCGCGGGCGGTGGCGCTTGAATTTTCAGCAGCGGTTGTAGCGGCCCGGCGGGCAACCCGCAACCGGGACATCGGCGTGCTCAGCCGGGATGGCCGCCGCGATGCAGTTCCGATTGGTGGCGCCATTCGCGCGCCGCATGGTCGAGGACCCGGAAGGCGGCGAACAGCGCCAGCCCCGCCATGATCGCGGCGACGCCGAGGTCCGGCAAATTGCTGCCGGTAGCGAACACGCCGGAGGCGGCGCCGACCACCGCCAGGTTGCCGATGGCGTCGTTGCGCGAACACAGCCAGACCGAGCGCATGTTGGCGTCCCCCTCGCGGAACCGGTAAAGCAGGAAGGCCGAGACGACGTTGGCGGCGAGCGCGAGCAGGCCGACCGAACCCATCACCACGGCGCTGGGCCGGCCCTCATAGACCAGCGACCACACGGTCGCGCCGATCACCCAGCAGCCGAAGAGCCCCATGGCGCTGCCCTTGATCAGCGCCGCGCCGGTGCGCCAGCGCGCGCCCATCCCGAGCACCAGGAGGGAGATCGCGTAGTTCGCCGAATCGCCCAGGAAATCCAAGGCATCGGCCTGCAACGAGACCGATTCGGCGCCGATGCCGGCGCCGGCCTCGATCACGAACATCGCGAAATTGATCGCCAGCACGATCCACAGGACGTTGCGGAACCGCGCCGACTGGGCGGGATCGATCTCGCAGCAGGTCGCGGCGTGGGCATGCCCGTGCCCGTGCCCGTGATCGTGGTCGTGATCGTGAAATTGCGCCATCAGCCGAGCCCCTCGTCCGCCGGTTCGGCCACATGGTCGATCATGTCGCCGACGACGGTGCGGATATGCTCGTCCATGGCGGCGTAGTAGACATTCTTTCCTTCGCGCCGCGCGGTCAGGATGCGCGCCGCCCGCAGCAGGCGGAGATGATGGCTGACCAGCGATTGCGAGGCCCCGGTGCGGGCCACCAGGTCGCCCACCGCGACCGGCCCGTCCAGGCATTCGACCAGGATGGCGAGCCGCGTCGGGTCGCCCATCAGGCGGAAGGTCTCCGCGATTTCGATGGTCTGGTCCTTGGAGAGTTTCATCACCGTCCCGTCTTCAATATATGAACACGTTTTCATATATTAATTAGCAAAGGCTTGCAACCACGGCCCAAAGGTCGCGCCGCCGCGCGGACCCAGGCCGTCAAGTCCCGGCCCGCTTGACAGCGCCGGGGAGCGAAGCCACCATCTGGGCCCCGAACCCGCCGAGAGAGAGCCCCATGACATTGGTATTCCGCGACTACGACCTCGCCACCCTGGAGCTGGAATATGCCGGCAGCGTCCGCGAACCGGAACTGGCGGCGCCGCGGGCGGAACGGGAGAAGCGGGTCGAGGCCGCCAATGCCGAGGTGGTGGCGACGCGGCCGCGGATGCTCGATTTCGTCTATGGGGTTCACCCGCGCGAGCGGCTCGACTTCTACCCCACGGTGAGCCCCCGGGCCCCCCTGTTCGTGTTCTTCCACGGCGGATACTGGAAGATGCGCGACAAGTCCATGTTCTCTTACCTGGCGCCGGCCTTCGTCGACGCCGGGGTGAATTTCGCCGCCGTGGGCTATCCTTACGCCACCGACACACGGCTGCGCGGCACGGTGGAATCCTGCCGCCGGGCGATCCACTGGCTGCTGAGCTACCAGACCGGCCTGCGGTTCGACCCGGGCCGGGTTCATGTCGGCGGGCATTCGGCGGGCGGCCATCTGGCGGCGATGATGATGGCAACCGACTGGCAAGCCTACGGCCTTCCCGGCGGCCTGATCAACACCGCCACCTGCGTTTCCGGCCTCTACGACCTCGAGCCCCTGACCATCTGCCGCCAGCACCGGGATCTTGGGATCGACGCGGCGGAGGTGAAGGACTTCTCCCCGGTCCGGCTCACGCCCCGGAATCCCAAGGGCCGGCTGATCGTCACCGTCGGCGGCGCCGAAGGGGCCGAGTTTCAGCGCAACAGCACCGAGCTGGCCGACGCCTGGAAAAAGCGCGGCCTCGCCGTGACCAAGCCGAAATCGCCGGGGCGCTACCATTTCGACGTGCTGGACGAACTGACCGGCCGCGGCCGGCCGCTGAATGCGGCCGTGATGGGCGCGCTCCGCAAGGGAGCTTGAGGACGCAAGAGGCCGTTTGACGCCCCCGGCGGCGGGGCCTAGAGTCAAAAAAACCGACAACGCGGGGCACGGCCCCGAGGGAGGAAGAAGATGTGCGCCAGCCCCGTCATCAATCGCGTGGTCCCCGTTGAATCTACCATGACCGATGCCGAATGGCAGATGCGGGTGGACCTCGCCGCCTGCTACCGCCTGGTCGCCCATTTCGAGATGGACGACCTGTTCGCCACCCATATCTCCCAGCGCGTGCCGGGCCAGGAAGAGCATTTCCTGATCAACCCCTACGGCGTCCATTTCAGCGAGATCACAGCCTCCAGCCTGGTCAAGGTCGACCTCGACGGCAACATCATCCAGGACACCGATCACGTCATCAACCCGGCCGGCTTCGTCATCCATTCCGCCATCCACGCCGCCCGGCCCGACGCCAAGTGCGTGCTGCACACCCACACGGTGGCGGGCATGGCGGTGGCGACCCTGGCCGAAGGCCTGCTGCCGATGAACCAGAAGGCGACGCGGTATTACAAGCGGGTCGCCTATCACGATTTCGAGGGCAAGGCCCAGGACATGGACGAACGCGAACGCCTGGTCCACGACCTCGGCGACAAGAACTACCTGGTTCTGCGCAATCATGGGCTCCTGGTCTGCGCGCCCACCATCGGCCAGGCCTTCAAGGAAATGTATGCCATGGAAAAGGCGTGCAAGACCCAGCTCCAGATCATGGCCACCAACGCTGAGTGCGTGAAGCTGTCGGACAACCTGCTGGAGTTCACCGCCCAGCAGTTCGCCAACGACGCCAAGGTCACGAAAGAGCGTCCGTCCGGCTGGCCGTCCCTGAAACAGTTGGTCGATCGCGTCAACCCGGGCTACGACGCTTGACGCGAAGGCGCCGCCGCCGGCCTTTCAACCCGGGATGAGGGATATTGCCGGCGCCGCTCAGGCGCTGGCGAGCGGCGTGACGTTGCCGCCGCCGTGTTCTCTGGAGATGCGCTCGAGGATGCATTCGGGCCCCACCGGCTCAGAGAAGAAATATCCCTGCCCGTAATCGCATTGCAGGTCGCGCAGCAGCGTGACCTGCTCCGGCTGTTCCAGGCCTTCGGCGACAATATCGAGGCCGAGGTTGCGCGCCAGCCCCGCCACGGCGCGGACCACCTCCATGGAGCCCGCGTTCAGCGTCGCGGTGGACACGAAGGAGCGGTCGATCTTGAGCGTGTCGATCTGGAACCGGTGCAGGTAGCTGAGCGAGGAATACCCTGTCCCGAAATCGTCGATCGCCACTTCGAGGCCCAGTGCCTTGACGCCGTTCAGGGTCACTGCCGCCCGAGCCGGATTATCCATCAGCAGGCTTTCGGTGATCTCCATCTTGATCTGCTCGGGGTTGACGCCGATCGAATCGATGATGTTGGAAATGTTGCGCACCAGATCGATGTCGGAGAACTGCCGGGACGACAGGTTGAAGGACATGAACAGCGGCGGCGCGGCGGGATTGACCTCGGCCAGCCGGGCCTGAAACCCGTGCAGGGCCAGGCAGGCCTGCTCCAGCACCCAGAACCCGATGGGAACGATGAAGCCGCTGGTTTCGGCGAAGGCGATAAAGTCGGCCGGGTAGAGCAGGCCGCGTTCGGGATGGTGCCAGCGGACCAAGGCCTCGACCCCGGCGGTGGTGCCCGTCTTGAGATCGAGGATGGGCTGGAAGTAGAGGGCGAATTCGTTCCGTCCCAGCGCCTGATTGATCTCCTCTTCCATCTTGAGTTCCCGCATCGCCCGCTCGCGATGGCGATTGAGGGTCAGACCGGCACCGAGCATCGCCTCTTCCGGGGCATCCGTCGCGGGCTTCATCGGATCGCCGAGCAGGCGGCTTTCGGTGTCGCGGTAGCGTTCCAGGATGTTGCGCATGAAGAAGGTCAGAAGGGGGTCGGCCTGCTCGAACTTCGCGCGCAGCTGATCCAGGCCGATCACCACCAGGACGGTTTCCTCGACGGCAACGGCGCTGGAGCTGCGGACCTCGCTGTCGATCAGGGCCATTTCCCCGAACAGCTGACCCTCGCCGAGATTGGCGATGGCGATCCGCCGCCCGTTGCGCAGGGTCTCCAGCTTCACCGCCCCGCGCTCGATCACATAGGCGCAGGCGCCGGGCTCGCCCTCGCGAAAAACCGTCGTGCCCGGCTGATATTCCTCGCGATAAACCGATTCCCTGAGCATGCCCGCCGCCTCGCATGGTGCCGAAAGCGGCCCGAAACCCGGACCAAAATCTGGCCAAGCCATTGTCGGCGCGCTTCCTGAACAATTCGTTACCCCGGGGCCGGGGCCGTTGGGCCCCGGCCAAATCCGTCCCCCCTGCCGGGGGGCGCCTGCGTTATAAGGGGTCGGCCGGTTCCGTGGGTCCTGACCTCCACCATCGGGGACTCCCACCGGCTCCGGCCCTTAGGCAACGGCAAGGAGTAATCATGGCCAAGCGCAACACTGTCAGGAAACCCCGCGGCGGCGGCCGTAGCCAGCCGACACCGCCGCTTGCTTTCCTCGACGAGGACTTCCTTACCTCGACCGACGCGCGGTCGCTGCGGATTCTCGCCGAATATCTGGAGCCGGCGGCGCGCTTCAAAGCCGAAGGCATCCAGGACACCATCGTGTTCTTCGGCTCGGCCCGCATCAAACCCCGGGACGAGGCGGCGAGGGAGCTTGCCCGGGCCCAGGCGGCCCATGCCGGCGTCGGTGCGGCGCGCCAGCGCCTGCGCATGTCGCGCTATTACGAAGACGCCCGCGAACTGGCCCGGCGCCTGACCGAATGGTCCAAGGGACTCTCTGATTCCAAGCGCTTCGTGGTCTGCACCGGCGGCGGGCCCGGCATCATGGAAGCGGCCAACCGGGGTGCGGCCGACGCCAAGGGGCTCAATATCGGCCTCAACATCGCGCTCCCCTTCGAACAGGTTTGCAACGGCTACTCCACGCGCAGCCTGACCTTCCAGTTCCACTACTTCTTCATGCGAAAATTCTGGTTCGCCTATTTCGCCAAGGCCATGGTGTTCATGCCGGGCGGCCTCGGCACCATGGACGAGATGATGGAGGTCATGACCCTGTGCCAGACGCTGAAGCTGAAAAACCGCATGCCCATGGTGCTTTACGGCACGGATTTCTGGCGCGGCGTGCTCGACTTCAATGCCCTGATCAAGGCCGGCACCATCGGCCGCGACGACATCGACCTGCTCTTCCGCACCGACAGCGTCGACGACGCCTTCGAATTCATCACCGCCGAGCTGACCAGGACCGCGCTGGAACGCCCCGGCGGCACCCTCGCCCCCTGGGAGAACCTGGTCAAGAACCCGCTCAGGGACTAAGCCGCCAGTCGCGGGCCGCGATCCACATCATGGCGATCGCAATGACGCAGAACAAGACGCCGATGGCGCGCACCATGGCGCCTTGGCTCAACCGGCCCTGCAGGAACGGCCCCAACTGGCCGCCGATCAGCACCCCCGGGACGGTGTAGCAAACCAGGTTCCAGGGCACCGCATTGAGCCCGCCCGCGGACATCAGGCTCCAGACCTGGGTGGCGGACGCGGCGGCGGTGGTCGAGATCACCACCGCCACCGAGGTCGCCGCCGCCACCGCCACCGGGACCCGGTTGCGTTTTACCAGTTGCGGCATGATCACCTCGCCGATGCCGGTCGATACCAGGCCGGTAAAGAAGGCGCCCAGCGACGTCACCACCCCGCCGGCGCTCTGGCGCGGCGCCGCGAAGCTGTAGCTCCGCCCGGCCCGGTCGATGACGGTCCGCATCGTTGCCCCCGCCGCCGGGACAACCTCCGCGTCGCCATCCAGGCCGGCGGCGGCATCCGGGCTTCCGGCGTCCCGGCCGCGGCGCAGCATGACCCAGGCGCCGGCCGCCATCAGCACGCCATAGGTCGCCTTCAGCGCCACCTCGTCGGCCAGGTGGGAGGCGAGCGCGCCGGCCACGGCGAAGGGCACGGCGACGGCGATGAACGGCAGGGCGCATCCAAGGTCGATCAGCCGCTTGCGCCAATACCCCACCAGGCCCGACGCGAACCCGAAGGTCTGGGTCAACAGTGCCGCTCCGAACGCGGCGGTGGCGCTTGGCAGCGGATATTCCGGCCCGAGGGCGGGAAAGACCAGCAGGAAGATCGGCGTGAACAATGCGGCGCCGCCGATGCCCGACAGCATCGCCGTCGTCGCCACCACGACGGCGACGGGGAACATGAACCAATAAAGCGTGAAGTCCATCGCCACCACCGGCACGCCAGGTCATCGGGGCCGGGGTCCGCCGGCGCGGCTCAAGCTATCCCAGCCGGACCGCGGGCGCAAATCGGGCGGCCTGTCATGCGGGGCCCTAGGAAGGCGCGAAAAAATGGGGCCGGCTGTTGCCGGCCCCAGTCCGCGGGAAGGCGGGAGCGATGCCGGGGGAGGGGCTGGATCGCTCCGGGGGGTGCCTTCCGACCGCGAGCTTAGAACCACCCGAAGCAGCGCATGGCGTTCCAGCGGCCGTGACGGGCCAGGCGGCGGACCTCACGGAAGCCGAGGCGGCGGCCATGGACGCGGTGCATCCGATAGGCGCGGCCGTCGGAGCGGTAGGCGGCGCGCCACGGGCGCGTCTTGAAGCACACCACACGGCCCTGGCGGACGCGCTTGAGGAAGCCGCGGCGGGGGCCATGACGGCCGAGCCGAACCCTGCGCCAGCCATAGTCGCGGTGATATACTCCACCGCTGACATGCCCGTAGTGATAGACTCCGCCGCCACGATAGCCGTCGGCGGCGGCGGGCTGGGTGGAGACGCCGGTGAGGCTGGCGGCGCCGAGGGCAACGAGAGCGGCAAGGGTGATGTTCTTCAGCATTGAAACCTCCTGGTTTTCCTGCGGCGGTCCGGCCTCATGCCGGGGGTAGACCGCTTTGAATGGCACCACTTTCGCAAACCCCGCCTGAAACCACCCTGAACGCATCGTTCATCACCGGTTCAGGTAAAACGCCATAGACATGCGGACCATGTGGAAATTTGTCTTAACCATCGCCCTCACCTGTTTGACCGTCGCCGGCGGCGCGGCGGCGGCGGACCGTGGCGGGCCAGGCCGCGGCGGCGGCTGGCAAACCGCCGACCACCGTGCCTGGCACCGGGGCGAGGGTCGGGATTGGCGCGGCGACCAGGGCCGCGAGCGGCGGCGCGGCGAATCCCGCCGCCCGCGCCGGGACCGCGACGGCGATTGGCGCCAGGATCGGAACCGGAACCAGCCCCCGCAATCGGTCCAGGACAACTACCGTTCGCCCTTCGCCCGCCCGCCCGCCCGCGACCGGCGTTTCGACCGGGCGCCGCGTTACAACCCGGACCAGGGAGGCCGGGGGCGGGCCCGGGACGCCTATCGCCGCGGCAAGATCGTCTCCCTCGACCGGGTGATGACCGTGGTCCAGCGCCGCTATGGCGGGCGCGTCCTCAATGTCCGCCTCGACGACCGTCGCCTGGTCTATCACCTTCGTGTGTTGACGCGGCGCGGCCAGGTGTTGAGAATTTCCGTCGACGCCCGCAACGCGCGGATTCTCTCCGCCACCGGCGGCCGGCGCTAGAATCGGGAAAGGGCAGATGCGGATACTCGTCGTTGAAGATGATCCCGGAATCGCGGCGCAGCTCAAGCGATCTCTGGAAGACGCCGATTACACGGTGGACATGGCGGGCGACGGCGAAGAGGGGCATTTCCTCGGCGATACCGAGCCTTATGACGCGGTGGTCCTGGACCTGGGGCTGCCGGTGATGGACGGCATCACGGTGCTGGAGCGTTGGCGCGCCGACGGCCGCACCATGCCGGTCCTGATCCTCACCGCGCGCGACCGCTGGCGGGAGAAAGTGGCGGGCTTCGACGCCGGGGCCGACGATTACGTCGCCAAGCCCTTCCAAATGGAGGAACTGCTGGCCCGCCTGCGGGCCCTGATCCGCCGGACCGCGGGCCACGCCACCTCGGTCATCGAATGCGGGCCGCTCGCCATCGACACCCGGGCCGGACGGGTCAGCCTCAATGGCGAGCCCATCAAGCTGACCGGCCATGAATACAAGCTGATCGCCTATCTCGCCCATGAACGCGGCCGCGTAGTGTCCCGCACCGAGTTGACCGAGCACATCTACGACCAGGATTTCGACCGGGATTCCAACACCATCGAGGTCTTCGTCGGACGCCTCCGGCGCAAGCTCGGCAACGGCCTCATCGTCACCGAACGCGGGCTGGGATACCGCCTGATCGACGATGCCGAACAGCCCGGCGGTTCGGCCTGAGGCCCATCATGTTCGGCATCGGCACCCTGACCGCGCGGCTGGTGGCCGTCTCACTCGTCTGGATCGCCGCCGCGCTGATCGCCGGCGGCTTCCTGCTGGCGGGCCTCTTCCAGGCCCATGTGGAACGCAGTTTCGACCGGCGCCTGGAGATCCTGGTGGAGGCGTTGGTCGCGGTCACGGACGCGGAAACCGGCGCGCAAGGGGTGATCCGGGTGCTGGGACCCCAGGGCGACCCCCGTTTCGAACAGCCCTATTCCGGACTCTACTGGCAGATCAACCAAGGGCCCAAGGTGCGCCTGGCCTCGCCCTCGCTGTGGGACCGCACGCTGCCTCTCAAGGCCGTTCCCGTCAAGCCCGGGCCCGAAGGGGTGCCGGTGCGGCGCTACGAACTGGCGGGGCCCCGGTCCCAGACGCTCCGGGTGATCGAGCGCGACATCACCCTGGAGGGCGGCGGTCCGACCTTGCGCTACGCCGTGGCCGGCGACCTGGCCGAGGTCGAGGCCGAATTCCGTCCCTTCATGGTGACCTTGGTGTGGTCGTTGAGCGCGCTGGGGCTGGGGCTGCTGGCCGCGGTCGTGATCCAGGTCTATATCGGGCTCAAGCCGCTCAACCGCCTGCGCGACGCGCTCGGCCGGGTGCGCGCCGGGCGGGCCGAACGCCTTGAGGGCAGCTTCCCCAGCGAGGTCCGTCCGCTGGTGGACGAGCTCAACCAGTTGATCGCCCATATCGGCGACGTCGTCGAACGCGCCCGCACCCATGTCGGCAACCTGGCGCATGCGCTGAAAACCCCGCTTTCGGTCCTCGCCAACGAAGCCGAGCGCACCGACAGCCCCCTGGCCAAGGCGGTCGCCCGGGAAACCGCCGCCATGCAGGACCGGATCGGCCATCACCTGGCCCGGGCCCGCACGGCGGCAACGGCGGGCGTGCTGGGACAACGCGCGGAGCTCGCCCCGGCACTCGACGGCCTCAGCCGGGCGCTCCGCAAGATGTATGCCGACAAGGCCCTGGAGATCGAGGTCGCCGGCGACGCCGCCGAAGGCGGCATCGCGTTCTCCGGCGATGCCCACGATCTCGAGGAAATGCTCGGCAACCTGATGGAAAACGCCTGCAAATGGGCCAACGCCCGGGTCCGGGTCGCCGCCCGGACGGCACCGGGCGGTCGGCTCGCCATCACCGTGGAAGACGATGGCCCCGGCCTCAAGCCCGAGCAACGCGATATCGTCCTTGCCCGAGGCCAACGCCTCGATGAAACGGTTCCCGGCTCCGGCCTCGGCCTTGCCATCGTTTCCGAGATCGCCGGCCTCTACGACGGCAGGCTCACCCTCGGCGAGGCCTCCCTCGGCGGCCTGTCCGCGGCGCTGGACCTGCCGCGCGCCGCCGACCATTGATTTCATTCGTTTTTTCCTGAATGCGGCGGTTCCGGCGGCCCCCCCGGGGGTGGTTAACACTTGCCACGGGCCGCTATCCCAATACACTACCGACCAATGTCGAGAAAACCGCGCCCCGGGTCCTCGGGAAGCCTGGGATGGCGGCGCCAACGAAGACAACCGGGCAAGCAAGGGAGCCGACATGTCTACGCAATTCAAGGTCATTCTTGTCGCGGTCATCGCCGTCATCGCCGCGGCAACGGCTTATGTCTACCTCCAGAAGGACGCGGAGAACGGGGACACCATCGTTCTTGGCGCCGCGGTCAGTCTCACCGGCAAGTACTCCACCAACGGCAAACACACCCAGAACGGGTATAACCTGGCCGCGTCCCGCATCAACGAGCGCGGCGGCGTCAAGATCGGCGGCAAATCCTACAAGCTCAAGATCATCTTCTACGACGACGAATCGACCCCCGCCCGCGGCGCCCAGCTGGCCGAACGCCTGATCAAGCAGGACGGCGTCAAATATCTTCTTGGGCCCTATTCGTCGGGCCTGACCAAGGCCATTGCGCCGGTCACGGAGAAATACAAGGTTCCCATGGTGGAAGGGAACGGCGCGTCGAAATCACTGTTCACCCAGGGCTACAAATACCTCTTCGCGGTGCTTTCGACGACCGAGTTCTACCTCAAGGAAGCGATCAACCTGGCGGCGGAGCAGGCCAAGAACACCGGCCGCGATCCCAAGACCCTGACCGTCGCCATGGCGTTCGAGAACGATCCGTTCTCCCAGGACATCCGCGCCGGCGTCATGGAGGATGCCAAGCGCAACGGCATGAAGATCGTCATCGACGACAAGCTGCCGCCGGAACTGAACGACATGGCCGCCACCTTGGCCAAGGTCAAGGCGCTGAAGCCGGACGTGCTGGTGGTCTCGGGCCACGCCAAGGGCGCCGCACTGGCGGTGCGCCAGGTCGCGGACATGAAGGTGGACGTGCCGATGCTGGCGATCACCCATTGCGATAGCGCCAAGGTCATCGAGAAATTCAAGGACAAGGCGAATTACACCCTGTGCGCCTCCCAGTGGGACCGCGGGCTCAGCTACCGGGACGGCTGGTTCGGCACGGCGGAGGAATACGCCCAGGCCTATGAAAAGGCGTTCAACGAATCGCCGCCCTATCAGGCAGCCGAATCGACGGCCGCCGTTCTGACCTTCGTCGACGCCTTCCAAAGGGCGGGATCGCTGGATCCGGAAAAGGTCCGCGCGGCGCTGACCGGGACCAACATGCAGACCTTCTACGGCAACATCAAATTCGATTCGACGGGCAAGAACATCGCCAAGCCGATGGTGCTATACCAGATCCAGGACCAGAAATACAAGGTCGTGGCGCCTACCAAATGGGCCACCTCCAAGCTTCTCCATCCGACGCCCGGCTGGGACAAGCGCTGATCGTCGTCACCGAGGCAAACGGGCCGTCTGGCCGTAAAGGCGGCCCGATTTTTTTTCCTACGGTTTGACGCGGCGCCCGGCGTAGTGATGGACAATCTCCTTATCCTTTTCAACCAGCCGGTGGTCTCCCTCCAGATCATCGTCGACGGCGTCCTGGTTGGCGCCATCCTGGCCATCGCCGCCTACGGCATGGCGCTGGTCTGGGGGGTGATGAAGATCATCAACATCGTCCAGGGCGAGTTCGTGATGCTGGGCGGCTACGTGGCGCTGGCCTTCGCCGATGCCGGCCTGTCGCCGCTTTGGGCGGTGCCCGCGGGCGCGGTGATCCTGTTCGCCGTCGGCTGGGCGCTCTACCGTCTCGTCATCTTCCGGGTGGTCGATCGGGACCTGTTCATTTCGATCCTCGCCACCTTCGGCCTGTCGATCCTTCTGCAGCAACTGGCCAACCAGGTCTTCACCGCCGACGTGCGCACCGCGGAATCGGGCCTGGTGTCACGCAGCTTCCTCGACGGCAAGATCGTCATCGCCGAGGTCAAGGTCCTCGCCTTCGTTTTCGCCGGCCTGGTCGGTATCGCGCTCTGGGCGTTCCTCAAGCACTCGCGCCTCGGCCAGGCCATCCGCGCCACCGCCCAGAATGCCCGCGCGGCCCGCATCATGGGCATCAACACCGATCACGTCTACGCCATGACCTATGGGCTGAACGCCGCCATCTGCGGCGCCGCCGGTGCCCTGGTGGCGATGACCTGGGTGGTCCATCCCTATCTCGGCCTGCCCTACACCATCCGCTCCTTCATGATCGTCGTGGTGGCCGGCCTCGGCAATCTGCCCGGCGTGATCGTCGCCGCGCTGGGCCTGGGCACGGCCGAGAATTTCGCGGGCTTTCTGCTGGGGGCCGAGTACCAGATCGCATTCATCTTCTGCCTTTTGGTGGCCATCCTGGTGTGGCGCAGCCGCCGTCTCGCGCGCCAGCGCCGCTACCTCAAATAGGGCGGTCATGAGCCGCGGCGAAATCCTGATCCTCTGGACGCTCGGCCTCGCCGCCTCGGCGCTCGCGCCCTTCCTGTTTCCCGCCGTCATCACCCAGCTGACGTTCCTCTGGCTGATGATCCTGTTCGCGCTGACCTGGGACATCATGGGCGGGCAGATGGGCTACAACTCCTTCGGCAATATCTTCTTCTTCGGCATCGGCGCCTATGCCTGCGCCGTGATCCAGCGCGATAGCGGGCTCGGCTGGCACCTGGCGTTCTTCATCGGGATGGGCGCGGCCGCCCTGCTCGGTGTCGCCGCCGCGGCGGTGCTCGGCTCCGGCATCCTCGGCCTGCGCGGCCAGTATTTCGCCATCGGCTCGCTCGGGCTCGGCATCGCCGGCGGCGAGGTGGCGGCGGGCTGGGACTATATCGGTGCCGGCTCGGGCCTGTCGCCGCCGCTCTACCCGGGCGCGCTGGGCCGCCGTGAGATCTTCTTCTATTTCCTGTTCCTCGCCCTGGCGCTGATCTGTTTCCTCGCCCTGCGGCGACTCTACGGCGGACGCTTCGGGCTCGCCATCAACGCCATCCGCGACGACGAGGACAAGGCCGAGGCCATGGGCCTGCGCACGACCCGCTACAAGACCGTCGCCTGGTGCATCTCCGCCTTTTTCGTCGCCATGGCCGGCGCCGGAGCGGGCAACCTGATCGGCTTCATCGATCCCCGGGATGTCGCCTTCGCGGGCGTGACCTTCGGGGTGTGGATGGTGCTGATGGCGATCCTCGGCGGCAAGGGCACCCTGTGGGGCCCGATCCTGGGCGCCGTCATTTTCCATATCACCCAGGAGCTGTTCTGGACCTACCTGCTGGGCTGGCAACGGGTGGCGCTGGGCTTCCTGATCGTGGTCATCGTCGTGTTCTTCCCGACCGGCATCCTGGGCTGGCTGCGCGAGCGCCATCCCCACCTGTTCGGCGAGGCGGTCGACGCCGGCGCCGGCACGGACGGCGAAAGGGGGGCGTCATGACCGCCCTTCTGGAGGTCAGATCCGTCTCCAAGGCGTTCGGCGGGGTGGTCGCCAACCGCGATATCTCCCTCACCGTGCCCGACGGCGCGATCATCGGCCTGATCGGGCCCAACGGCTCGGGCAAGACGACGTTGTTTTCCTCGATCGTCGGCCACCATCCCATCGACCACGGGTCCATCCGCTTCCGGGGCCGGGAAATCTCGCGCCTGAGGGTGGCGGAGATCGCCCGCCTCGGCCTGTTGCGCACCTTCCAGCAGACCCGCGTCTACGGCCAGATGGACTGCATGCGCAACATGCTGATCAGCACGCCGCACCGCGACGAAGGCGTGTTCGACATGCTCTCGCGCCACAGCCCGGCACAGGTGGAGGAGGCTGAGCGCCTGCTCGCCTTCACCGGGTTGTTCGAAAAGCGCTTCCTGATGGCCGGCGATCTTTCCTTCGGCCAGCAGAAGCTGCTGGAATTCGCCATGGCGCTGATGAACCGGCCCAGGTTGTTGCTGCTCGACGAGCCCACCGCGGGCATCAACCCGACCCTGATCAACGGGCTGATCGACCGGCTCAAGCGCGCCAACGAGGAGATCGGCATCACGCTCTTCGTGATCGAGCACAACATGCGGGTCATCATGGACCTGGCAGAACACATCTATTGCCTGGCCCATGGGGAACTGTTGGCCGACGGCACGCCGGATCAGGTCCGCGGCGATCAAAGGGTGATCGATGCCTACCTTGGGGCCCATTGATGAGCGGCGGGGGAAACGGAGCCGGACCGGGCGGGACCGGCAACGGAACGCCACGGGAGGACACGGTCCTGTCGGTCGACCAGGTGGCGCGCGAGGCCGAGTCCATCGGTGGCGGCGTCACGGCGGAACGCATCGCGGCGTTGGCCGGCGGCCCGCCGCTGCTGACCGTGGAGAACCTGGCGGCGGGCTACGGCAAGATGGAGATCCTGCACGCTTTTTCCCTCGCGATCGGGCAAGGCCGTTCGCTCTGCCTGATCGGGCCCAACGGCGCCGGGAAATCCACCGTGCTCCATTCGATCTACGGCTTCACCCGCATCTTTTCCGGCACCATCACCGTCGACGGAAGGGACGTCACCGGCTTGAGCCCCAGCCAGAAGCTGCGCAGCGCGGGAATCGCCTATATCCTCCAGGACAATTCGGTGTTCCCGGACATGACCGTGACCGAGAACCTGTTGATGGGGGGCTATCTTCTGCCGAACCGCGCCGCGGCCCGCGACGCCGCCGACCGGGTTCTGGAAAAATACCCGCGCCTCGCCCAACGCGCCGGCCAGCGGGCCAGCGTGCTGTCGGGCGGCGAACGGCGGCTGCTGGAAATTTCGCGGGCGCTGATCATGGATCCCAAGGTCCTTTTGGTGGACGAGCCTTCGATCGGGTTGGAGCCGCGCTTCATCGACATGGTGTTCGAGATTCTTGCGGAGCTGCAGAAGGTCGACGGCAGGACCATCGTCATGGTCGAACAGAACGCCAAGAAGGGGCTCGAATTCGCCGACGTGGGCTACGTCCTGGTGTCGGGTAGCCTGGCGCTGGCCGGGCCCGGGGTCGAGCTGCTGGAGAACGAACAGGTGGGCCGGCTGTTCCTGGGGGGCTGATCACGGTCCGGCCCGGTGGGTTGTTGGAAGGTTGGAATGGCGGCAGAGAGCGCCGTGTGGGGCGCGGGCGCCGAAGAGAGGGGGAACACAACATGACCGAACCGAACGTCGCAGCAACCGGGCGCGATCCGGCCCAAGGCAAGGACGCGAACCTGGTCTATATCCTTTACCTGGTGGCCTTGATCGTCGGCGTCACCAGCCTGGTGGGCGTGATCATGGCCTATATCAACCGGGGCGAAGCGCCGGACTGGGTCAAGACCCATTACCGTTATCAAATCCGCACCTTCTGGATCGGCTTGTTGTATGGGATGATCGGGGCGGTCTCCACCCTGATCCTGATCGGCTTTCTGATCCTGTTGTTCGTCGCGGTGTGGTGGATCGTGCGCTGCGTCAAGGGCATGAAGGCGCTGGAGCGCGGCGAACCGGTCGCCAATCCGGCGACCTGGATGTGGTGACAGACGAGGGAAACCCCCGGCCCGGCCCTCGGGACTGATCGCACCTCCCGGGGCCGTTCCAGCATCCCCGGCTCGACCACCATCAGGTTGCGCGGCCGGCGCGGCGGCAGGGAGGCGACGGCCGGCAGGGGATCGGGTGAGGATCGGTCACGGAACCGGTTTATCCGACCGTCCCCATCGAGCGTGGCCAAGGGCTGTCGACAGGG
>Ga0224512_10001088_pt1 | contig 26997 bp, 32 predicted proteins | sample SF_May12_sed_USG_4_FD_169103 | JGI IMG/M metagenome (GOLD analysis project Ga0224512, IMG submission 169103) | Sediment microbial communities from San Francisco Bay, California, United States - SF_May12_sed_USGS_13 | ecosystem: Environmental > Aquatic > Marine > Sediment | place: USA... | reverse complement strand
AGCACGCTGGGCGTTTCGTTTACCGAGAGCCAGACCCAAAGCGGCGCGAGCACGGTTTCGGTGAGGGAAAGGAGCGCGGTTTCAGCCGCCAGCAAATACCGGGCGCCGAGGGTAATCAGTATGAAGCCGGCCCCGAACTGAACCGTTCCGAGGGTGAAGCAGATGGCCATGTCATGTAAGGAGATGCCGAGATCCGTGGTCATGACCGCGGCAATCACGGCGGAGACAACCCCACCGATACAGAGCGCCGGCAGCATGTCGACGCTCTTGTTGATCCTTAACGTGATCAGCAACGCTGCAAAGGAAATGGCCACCCCCAGCGCACAAAGCACCCCTAATAGGCCCCCGCCGGTCAGGCCATCGCTGACCATTAAACCGACCCCGCACAGAGCCGCCACCATCGCCGCCCAGGTTCCCGTCGACGGACGCTCGCCCACGATCACGCGCGCCAGGAGGGCCGTGATGAGCGGGGCGGCGCTGATAATGAATACGACGTTGGCAACGGTGGTGGAGAGAATCCCGAAGACATAAAGCACCGACGCCAGTCCGAGAATAACCCCGATGAAAACACCCGGTTTGCCTGTCGCGTAAAGGCTGGCGAGGAAGCGGCCGCGGTAGCGCACAATCAAAAAAAGCACCATGGTGAGGAAAAAGAACAGACCGCGGTAAAACAGGATCTGCCAGCCGCCGGCGGATTCCAGGTTGCGTATCAGAATGCCGGAAGTGCTCAGGCAGGCTCCGCCCAGCAACACCATAACGACGCCCGCCAGTCGGCGGCTTTGGCTGTCGGCGCCGCTTTCAGCGGCGGAAGAAGGCGTTTGCTTGTTCACTGAAATTCACCAGGGCGACCCCTGCCGCCGCGATCACCATGCCCGTGACGGCGAGAGCGCTCAAGCGTTCGTCGAAAAGTTTCCAGGCCAATAGAGCGGTAACCGGCGGAACCAGGTAGAACAGACTCGCCACCCGGGCCGCGGCGCCATTTCGAATGAGCATGTAAAGCAAGGATATGGCGCCGAGCGAGAGCACGAAAACGAGCCAGCCGAGCGCAAACATAAACTCCGGCGTCCACACGACGTTAACGGTTTCGAAGGCAAAAGCCAGCACGCCCATGGCGATCCCGGTGGACGCGAACTGGATCAGGTTCCCGGAAATCAGGCTCACGTTGCCACAGAAACGCTTTTGATAAAGCGTTCCGAGCGTGATCCCGAACAGCGCTATAACGGAGAGCCCGACGCTCCACGGCGTTCCCGTGCCTACGTTGAGTTTTTGCCAAACCACCAGCGTAATCCCAGCAAGACCCAGCAGCAGCCCGGCGAGCTGGGTGCGGTTGACGCGCTCGCCCACCAGGGGAACCGCCAGCGCCGCGGTTAGCAGCGGCTGCACGCCGACGATGAGGGCGGACACGCCTGCCTCCAGACCCAGGTGGATGGACGAAAACACGCCGCCCAGATATACGCCGTGGAGCAGAAGCCCGGCGACGACGGTATGAAAAATCTCCGTCGACGATTGCGGCCACGGCGATCCGGCGGCGAGGAGGGTGATGAAAAGCGCAGCGCTGACGAGCGCATAGCGCAGCGCCAGAAAGGTGAACGGCTCGGCGTAGGGCAGACCGAGCTTGGCGCCGATGAATCCGGTGCTCCACAGGAGCACAAAGAGTGCCGGCGCGGCGGAAATTAAAACTGCCCGGCGCGACGGCCCCGGAATTTGTACGGCTGTCTCTGGCACGCGCGGAGTTCAGGTGTGGGATCCTTCGAGGGAGAAAATTTCTTGCGGCTGGGCCACGCCCTTCATGGCATGAAACCCGAGCGAGCGCACCGGGAGATTGATGTGGCGAACAAATTCCGCGGAGAGCAGTAAGGAAACATTCACCGTCTTGGTCAAGGACTCGAGACGTGCGGTGCGGTTAACCGCCGGCCCCATGACGGTGAAGTCCAGGCGATTCGGAGCGCCGACATTGCCATAGATGACTTCACCCACGTGCAGCCCGACGCCGAAGCGAAGCTCAGGTAACCCGGCCCGCCGCCGGCGATGGTTGAGGGCGCCAAGGGCAGAAAAGGCATCGTCGGCGGCGTCGAGGGCGGCAGCACAGGCGGGCGCAAGCTGATCTTCATCGGAAACGGGAAATACGATGAGCATGGCATCGCCGATGAAGCGAAGTATCTCGCCGCCGCGGGCGGTGACCGCTGCGGCCACCAGCTCGAAGTACTCGTTGAGGGCGTTCAGCATCAGCTTGGGCGAGAGTGACTCGGTGAGCGCGGTGAACTCTCTCAAATCGCTGTACCACATGACCGCAAATATCTGGTCGCCGTCGCCGCGTTTGATCTTGCCCTGCATCACCCGCTGGCTGGTGCGGCGGCCAACATAGGTATCCAGTAACGACACGGCAAGCTGCCGGGTGGCGAAAACTTCGATCACCGGAGCAATGTGGTCGGAAAAGCATTCGAGATCGCGAATATCTTCGTCGCTGAAGCCTTCCGGGCTACGGGTCGCGTAGATGAGCGTATTGATGCCGCCGTCGCTGAACCTGAGGGGCGACGCCAGGTAGTCGGTGCCGCCGGCGCGCGCAACGCTGTGCAGCACGCTGTGATCCCGTTCCGGATCGAGATCGGTCAGCCGCCGTCGAAGCGGCGTCGAATTATCGAATACGTGCTGAATGGGGCTGCCCAGGTAGTCGTCGCTCTGCTCGATGCCGTGACGCGCATTGATCAGTCGCGCCCCGTTACCCTGCACCCAGAGAACACCCATGCCGGACAATTCAGGATGGATGGTGCGGAAGGCGATTCGAAATCGCCACACGGGCAGGCCGGTCGATATGAGCCTGGCGCAGGTTTCGCCGGCGAGCTCGGCAATGTTTGGAAGAAAACGACCTTGCCTGGCCAGCCATTCGGCAACAGGAGCGAGACGCACGCCAGGGCTCTCTGTCGGTTTTGTAACGGTCTCCGTTTCGGTCGTGCTCACGCCGCCTGCCGTGAACGGTGTTTGGACTCCAGCTCGCGGCGCACTCGAACCGCCTGCGCGGCGTCGTCGATTTCTACGTCCTGCCAGCGGACCGGTTCGCCCTGGAGTATGCGTTGCTTCAGACGAACGCCGCTGGCGAGACCGATGGGCAGGCCCCCGAGCTCGAGCGAGGCTTTAGCCTGCATGAGTCGGCCCCACACCGTTTGGCCGCCTTCGCCATCCAGACGTTCGCCCGCCTCGAGGTCGCGCTTTGCCGTAGCCACCACGTCGGCATTGAAGTGCCGGGGCTGGCCGGTGGCCTCGTGGCGCAATACCACCGAGGCTACTGAGATCCCGAGCTCGAGCCCGATAAGGTGGTAGCGCCGGTAAAGTGACGAGTAGCGGCCGCTTTTATCGGTCACCAGCCCGTACTCTTTGAAGCAGCGCGCGGCGTAGTCGGAAGGGGCTTCGAAGGTGACGTAAACGCCCCAGCGGAGATCTTGCGGGATCTCCCTGCCGTCGCGTTCCAGGGAGGACACCACCTCCACCGTTCCGCTGCGTTCAAGGATGCCCCCCGCCGACACCGGCTTCAGCACTTCCGCAAGCGCGTCCACGCTGCAAGGGGGAAAGGCGAGACCCTTGTCCGGCGAGGTAAGTCCGGTGGCGTTGGCCACGGCGGCCATTTCGATGCCGGATTTGGTTCCGTCCAGGAACGAATTGAACATTTTTGGATTCATGCCGCCAGCCTTCGCCTGCTCCGGCGTCAGACCGTAATAGCCCCAGACGGTATCCGGCGTGGAGGCGTGGTATTCGGGCAGGTACTTGGTGCCTTTGCCGGCGCAGGTGACGTGGAATCCCGTTGCCCGGGCCCAGTCCACCAGCTCGGCAATGAGCGCTGGCTGATCGCCGTAGGCCAGGGAATACACCACCCCGGCGGCCCGGGCCCGCTCGGCGAGCAGAGGACCCGCGAGCACGTCGGCCTCGACGTTGACCATGATGATGTGTTTGCCGGCGTCGATGCAGCCTAGCGCGTGGCGAATACCGGCGGCGGGATCGCCGGTGGCGTCGATGATCACATCGATTCCCGGCGCTGTAATGACGGCCTGGGCGTCTTCAGTGACGTGCACCGTGCGATCGTGAGCCGCGTCCTCGACGCTCGGCGCACGGGTTCGGTCTTCGGGCCAGCCGGTGGCCGCCAGCGCGGCGCGGGCGCGATTCGGATCCAGATCGCAGATCGCCGTGATGTGCACGCCCGAGGTCTTGAGCGCTTGGGCAAGATACATGGAAGCAAACTTGCCGGCGCCGATGAGGCCCACCTGCACCGGGCGGCCGTCTGCTTCGCGTTCCAAAAGCATGCGATAAAGGTTCATGGCATACGCCCTTTATGGGTCTGGATGGATCCGGGTCAGTTTAACCAGGGATAGCGGCGCCGTCAGTTCATCGCACCGAAGGATCCGTCACCATGCCGCGACTTTTGTATCGTGAGCTAATCGCTGCGAAGCGGATCGGACCTGGCCTCGTCATCTCTGAGCAGTCTTTCTAATCGCGCGCGCTCGTCCGCGGATAACGCGTCGTTCTCCACTGGGGATGCAGAACGGCGGCGAAGTTGACGCAGAAGCAGCCAAATGCCCAGCACCAGAAGCAGAAGGGGGCCTATCCAGAGCATTAGCGTGGTGGGTTTCAAAGGTGGACGGTAAAGGACGAAGTCACCATAGCGCTCCACCATGAACTCTATGATCTCTTCGTCGCTTTTCCCGTCCAAGATCATGTCGTAGGTAAGCTGGCGAAGATCTGCAGCCAGGGATGCGTTGGAGTCCGCGAGATTCTGATTCTGGCAAACGAGACAGCGCAGCTCGTTGATCAGAGTCTGGTAACGTTGCGCGTTTTCAGGGTCTTTAAACTCGCGAGCCTCGAACACCTGCGCGGCGACAACTCCAGTAAGCACGAGCATCAAAGCGGCCGATAGCGATATAACGCGACTACGATAAATCACTTAAGTTTTTCCTCAGCCTGTTGCACCAGCGGGTAGAGATCCTCGCGCCAGATCTTGTCGTTGATGGGTCCGATGTGCTTGTAAAGGATCTTGCCTTCTGCGTCGATGATAAAGGTCTCGGGAACGCCGTAGACCCCGAGATCGATGCCGGCGCGGCCGTCGCGATCAAAGCCGCTCATCTCGTAGGGATCTCCCAGTTTATCCAGCCACGCTCTCGCCTCGTTCAGATCGTCCTTGTAGTTCAGACCGTACAGTACCGCCTCGCCGCGGCGCGCAATCCCGACGAGCACGGGATGCTCCTCCCGGCAGGGAATGCACCAGGTGGCCCAAACGTTGAGCAGGGATACCCGGCCGCTCAGATCGTCCTGGCTGAAGCGTTGTTCGGGATCCCGCACCGTGGAGAGCTCGAACGCCGGAATCGGTTTGCCTATGAGGGGCGAGGGCACGCGCCGTGGATCCAGCGTCAGGCCTACGCCCAGCAGCACCACGAGCAGAATAAAGATGCCCAGAGGCGTTGCGAAACGGCGCAACGACGCTAGCCCTCTGCCAGAGCGCCGGCTTCGAGGTCCCGGCCGCTGCGGCCACGCTCGTGCCTGATCGCAATGCGATAACGGCGATCGCTCACCGCCAGAACACCGCCCAGCGCCATCAGCAGTCCGCCCAGCCAAATCCAGCGGATGAAGGGTTTGTGATAGATGCGAACGGCCCAGGCGCCGTCGCCCAGCTCCTCGCCCAGAGCGGCGTAGAGATCCCGGGTGAATCCCGCATCGATGGCGGCTTCAGTCATGGGCGCCGAGCTGTTGATGTAGTGGCGCTTTTCCGGATACATGCTTGCAAAGGTCTTGCCGTTCCGCGCCACCTCGATGTGGCCGCGCTCGGCGCGATAATTCGGGCCCATGGCCTCGCCCACGCCTACAAAGCGGAAGTCATAGCCCGCTATCGAATACGAATCGCCCGGCGCCAGGCGCAAATCCTTCTCCGTGCTCATGGCGGTCGTGAGGGTAATACCCACCACCATCACCGCGGCGCCCAGATGGGCGATGGTCATGCCGGCGAAGCCTCGCGGCAGACGGAAAAGTCCCGCCATCGGCGCCGTGCGCCGCTTCAAGCGGCGAGCAATACCTAGTGCAGTTGTGGCCACGACCCAGGCGGCGAAGACGAGGCCGGCGAAAATTTGCGCTCGGCCGTCCCCCTCGCTCGTCAGGGCAAAGGCGGCGCCTGCAAGAATACTTACGATTAAAGGCCAGCGCAGCAGGGTCACAAGTCGTCGGGAATGATCGTGTTTCCATCGGGTCAGCGGACCGACCCCCAGCACCGCCAGCAGCACCAGCACCAGCGGGACGAATACGCTGTTGAAGTAGGGCGGGCCGACGGAGATCTTTCCCAGCCCCATGGCGTCAAGTATGAGCGGGTAAAGCGTGCCCAGCAGCACCGACGCCGACGCCACCACCAGCAGCACGTTATTAATGAGCAGCAGCGTTTCCCTGGAGAAGAATTCAAAGCGGCCGCCGCCGCTGACGGCCTGGCCGCGAACCGCGAACAGCACCAGCGCGGAGCCCACCACGATGCCGAGAAAAGCGAGAATAAATACGCCGCGCGCCGGGTCGGTGGCAAAAGCGTGCACCGACACCAGCACTCCTGAGCGCACCAGGAAGGTGCCCAGCAGGCTCAAGGAAAAAGCGAATATGGCCAGAAGCACCGTCCACGCCTTGAACGCGCCGCGCTGTTCGCTCACCGCGAGGGAATGAATGAGCGCCGTTGCCATCAGCCACGGCATGAACGAGGCGTTTTCCACAGGATCCCAGAACCACCAGCCGCCCCAGCCGAGCTCGTAGTAGGCCCACCAGCTGCCGAGGGTGATGCCGACGGTGAGAAACACCCAGGCGATCACGGTCCACGGCCGGGTCCAGCGCGTCCACGCCGGGTCCAGGCGTCCGCCCATGAGGGCGGCAACGGCAAAGCTGAACGGCACCGCGAGGCCGACGTAGCCCATGTAGAGCATGGGCGGGTGCACGATGAGGCCGAAATCCTGCAGCAGCGGATTGAGGTCGTTGCCTTCCAGCGCGGGCGGCAGCAGCCGTTCGAATGGATTCGAGGTAAGCAGCATGAAGAGATAAAAGCCCACGCTGATTGCCCCCATCACCGCAATTACCCGAACGCGGAATAGGTCGGGCAGGTTCCGGCTGAATAAGGTCACCGCAACGGTCCAGCCGCTGAGAATCAAAGCCCAGAGCAAGAGCGAGCCCTCATGGGCGCCCCACACGGCGGAGAAGCGGTAGTAAACCGGCAGCGCAGAGTTCGAGTTGGTGGCCACGTAGCGCACGGAAAAGTCCTGCATGAGAAACGCTGCGGTGAGACAGGCGAAAGCCAGCAGGCAGAAAGCAAACTGCGCCCGGGCGGCCGGTACCGCGGCCGAGGATAAGGCCGGCGCGCGCTTAAGCGCCCCCAGCACGGGGAACAGCGACTGCGCGATGGCGGTGAGCAGCGCGAGGATGAGGGCGAAGTGACCAAGCTCTGGGATCATTGGGGCTTTCCTATTCCGGTTTGGGCATGCGCCCGCCCTTGTTGGCGAGCTCCAGGGCTTCCGCCACTTCCGGCGGCATGTATTTTTCATCATGCTTCGCCAGGACCTCGTCGGCGACCAATTTTCCGGCGGGGGTCAGAGTGCCGGTGGCGATGATGCCCTGACCTTCGCGGAACAGATCCGGAAGAATGCCGCTGTAGGTCACCGTCAGCGACTCGCGGTTGTCGGTGAGATCGAAACGAACGGTGAGATCGCCGGGCTCGCGGGTGACGCTCCCCGGCACCACCAGACCGCCGACGCGAAGCGTCCGTCCCTTGGGGGCTTCTCCGTTTTTCACCTGGGTGGGGCTGAAAAAATAGAGCATATTTTCACCGATGGCGATGAAAGCCAGCGTCGCCGCAAGGGCGACGCCGGCAACCATGATGCCGACGAATATCATGCGCTGTCTTCTTGGGGTCATCGCGGCGTTGCTCCCTGATTGAGTGCGCGCGCCAGACGCTTAATGGTGCCTCGGGCCTTAATTGCCGGCTGGACGACGTTGATGATCATCACCGCCAGCCAGATGGCATAGCTGCTCCAGACGTAAACGCCGTAGCCCCCCATGTAAAAAAATTCTTCCATGTTCATCCCGTTTCCACCAGCTCGCGCACCCAGGCGCTGCCGCGTTCGCGCTCCAGAACTTCCGTCCGGGATCGCATCAGCAGGACCATGAAGTAGTAGAGCTTGAAGCCCATCGCCATGATTAGCAAAGGCACCAGCATGCTGAGATGAATCGAGGGCGCGCCAAACTTGGTAATCGTTGCCCCCTGGTGGAGCGTGTTCCACCACTGAACCGAGTAGTGAATGATGGGGATATTCACCAGCCCGACCAGAGACAGCACCGCGGTGGCGCGGCTTGCGGTGCGCCGGTCCTCGATAGCGGAATAGAGCCCGATCACGCCGAGGTAGAGAAAAAGCAGGATGAGCTCGGAGGTCAGTCGCGCGTCCCATACCCAGTAGGTGCCCCACATGGGTTTGCCCCAGAGCGAGCCGGTGACCAGAGCGAGGAAAGTGAACCAGGCACCCACCGGCGCGCTGGCGGCGGCAACGGCTTCGGCGACCTTGATCCGCCAGATCAGTCCAATGGCGCCGGATGCAGCCATGACGACGTAGACGAACAGGGACATCCAGGCGCTGGGCACGTGAATAAAAATTATCCGGTAGCTATCCCCCTGCTGATAGTCCGGAGGCGCCAGCACCAAACCGCCGTAGAGGCCGGCAAGCAGCAGCCCTGCGCAGATCCAACCCAGCCACGGGATAAGCCGTCCGGCAAACCGGTAGAAATAGGGCGGCGATCCCATTTTGTGAATAAAAGTCCACATGTCGTTGAGTTCGAACGTAATAGCAGGCTTCAGTTCATGCTGATTCTAAGCGCCGCAGCTGCCGCCAGCGGCGCAAGCGTCAGGGACAGCAGCAGGAATGCGCCCAGCAGAAGCAGCTGCCCATGGTAGGGAAGGCCGTCCATGGCCGCGCTGACCGCGTTGGCGCCAAAAATGAGCACCGGAATATAGAGCGGAAGGACCAGCAGAGACAATAGCGCCCCACCCCGACGCAATCCCACCGTCAACGCTACCCCGATGGCGCCGACAAAGCTCAGCACCGGCGTGCCCAGGGCGAGACTCGCCGCCAGCACCGTAGTGGTGGCTGCGTTCAGATGGGTCAGAGCGCCGAGCAGGGGAGAGACCAGCAGCAGCGGCAAACCGGTGACCAGCCAGTGGGCCGTCACCTTGGCCACCACCAGCAGGACCAGCGGGTGCGGACTCACCAGCAGCTGCTCCAGCGAACCGTCCTCGAAGTCTGCGCGGAACATCGACTCCAGCGTCAGCAGCACGCTGAGCAGCGCCACCACCCAGATGATTCCCGGGGCGATGAGGCGGAGCGTTTCCGGGGCGGGGCTGATGCCCAAGGGAAATAGGCTGATCACGATGAGGGTGAACAAAAGGGGATTGGCGACCTCGGAGCGGCGACGCACGGCAAGCAGGAGATCCCGACGGGCGACCGCAACAAACGCGCGCATGGAAGAGTTCGAGCTCACGAGTCCAGGGTGATGCGGCGAAGCGAACGCTGGGTCAGCGACAAGGGAATGTGGCTGGTAAACATGATCCCGCCGCCTGCGTTTAGATGCTCTTCCACCAGCACGTTGACCAGTCTGGCTCCTGCATCATCCAGCGCCGTGAACGGCTCATCCAGCAGCCACAGGGCGGCCTCCGCGATGAGCAGCCGGGACAGCGCAACCCGGCGACGCTGGCCCGACGAGAGCGTGCGCACCGGGCGGTCTTCAAAGCCTGCGAGTCCGGCGCGATCGAGAGCCGCCTCCAGGGGCAGATTGCGCTGCCGCGCCGCAATGTCCCGCAAGGCGCGCAGATTCTCCAGCGCGGTCAGTTCGAACTTGAGCCCGTTCTCGTGGCCGATATAGAGCAGCTCGGAACGATAGGCGTCTGGGTTACCCTCGAGACGTGCTCCGCGCCAGAAGAGCTTCCCCTGCTCCGCCCGGGTCAATCCACACACTGCGCGCAGCAAGGTAGTTTTCCCGGATCCGTTGGGACCCACCACCTGCAGCGCCTCACCGGAATGGATGCTGAAATCGATGCCACTGAAAAGACGTCGATCGCCGCGCCAGCATTCCAGCCCGGTGGCCTGAAACAGCGGTGATGACACGTTGCTCAATGCCGCTCGATGGGCGCGCGGGCGGCATCGGCGCAGTTGAAAGAAGAAGCCGTGACTTTCAGGCGTTGGGATATGAAGGGCCGCGCCGGCCAAGCTGGCGATGACATGCAGGGCGGATTAACGAGAATATATACAAGGGCAATGGGCCGCGGGGCCATGAAGCTATCGTATCGCCCAATCTTGCGCAACAGACTGGCGTTATCCAGCCGAGGGTGAGGCCAGACGCGCGTCACGACAGGGGAAGCACCGGACATGGAGATCAAAGCGCCGCTGGTCTTGCATCAGGGAACCATCAAGGGCGACTGGATTGACTACAACGGCCACATGAACGTGGCCTATTACGTGCTCGTATTCGATCACGCCACCGACGCCTTGCTGGATTATCTCGGCATGGATGAAGGCTACCGTGCAAACACGGGCTTCACCACTTACGTGCTCGAAACTCACGTCACCTACGATCGCGAGCTCAAAGAAGACGATCCAGTCCGGGTCGAGACGCAGCTGCTGGATTTCGATGCCAAGCGGCTGCACTACTTCTCGCGCATGTTTCACGCTCAAGAGGACTATCTGGCCGCTACCACCGAGATCATGCTCATGCACATCGACTCCCGCGGCCCCAAGGCAGCGGCGATGCCGGACGCGGTGCTGGCACGGGTGGAGGCGGTGATGGCGGTCCACCGGGCGCTGCCCCGCCCGGAGCAGGCGGGAAGGGTCATCGGCATCCGCAAGCGTTAGCACGCGTTTCTCAACCACCCACTGACGCGCCCTTACTTTGCGGAACCATGTTGGATTCTGGGGTTGAGGCCAAAAAAAACGCCCGGCGACGCAGAGGGGGGGAGGAAGGATCGCCGCCGGGCGCCTGAATACCAGGAATAGCTGATGAATCAGCAACCAAGTACTGAGCGAGTCTAGCGGCGGCGCCGATGTCGATTGGTGACCGGAGTCACACCCGGACCGCGACGGGAAATCATCCCGCCGGCCAGGCGATTTCCAGAAGGGCGGGGATGATCTCGCCTGCGGGTCCCCGGAGCACGAAATGGGCGATATCCGAGAGCGGGGTGGCCTCCGGATTGATCTCAACCACCACCGCGCCGGACTCGTATGCCATACGCGCTAGGGAGGCTGCCGGCTGAACCAGCGCGGAGGTGCCAATGGAAAGAAAGACCTGGGACACGGCGCTGAGCGCGAGGACTTTCGAGAGGACATCTTGAGGCAGGGTTTCGCCGAACCAGACCACACCAGGACGTAGCGGCGCGTCACAGCGGGGGCAGCGCGGCGGCGCCTCGCCGTCATCGCGCCACGTCTCCACCGGAGTTTTCTCGGCGGAGCACAAGGTCAGAAACAAATCCCCGTGAAGCGCCAGTACTTTCCGGCTGCCGGCGCGGAAGTGCAGCCCATCCACGTTCTGGGTGATCAGGTGGAAGCCGGGCAGTCGTTGCTCCAGGGTCGCCAAGGCAAGGTGGGCGGGGTTGGGCTTAACCCCCTCCACCAGGGATCGGCGCCACGCGTACCAGTTCCAGACTAAAGCCGGGTCCCGCTGGAATGCAGCCGGGGTGGCGAGGTCTTCGGCGCGATAACGCGACCATAGCCCCGTCTGGGCGTCGCGAAAGGTGGGTACGCCGCTTTCGGCGGAGACCCCGGCGCCGGTGAGCGCCACCACCTCGGTGGCATCTTTGAGAAGGTCAATGAGCCCGCCCGGAAGCATGCTTACGCTGTCGCGGTTAGATAAAGCGCTCAGGACGGTTCCATCCAGGCGGAAGTACGTTCACCGGCGCGCTTCGTTTCAGAAAAAAGAGAGAAAAAATAATTGTTCTAACAGGATGGTGAAAAAGCGCATCCATGCGCTTTTTCACTGCGCTGCGCCGAAAATGCGATTTCCGGCTTGCTTCATTTTCAACGACTTGCAGTCGTCGAAAATGGTGGCAGGTCCCTATGCCGCACACAGGCTGGAGAAAAACTGAGTTTTTCACCAGCCTGCTAATGACTTAACGCGAGATCTTCCATTGCGGCGTGAAGAAAACGGGCGGCCTCGCCGCCGGTGACGGCACGATGGTCGAAGGTTAGGGAAAGCGGCAGCACCCGGCGTACCGCCGGCGCGCCGTCTTTGGCCACCACCTGATCGCGAATCACTCCGGCGCCGAGGATGGCCACGGTGGGCGGCTGCACGATGGGGCTCGCATAACGCCCGGCGATGGTGCCGAAGTTCGACAGGGTAATGGTGTAGCCGCGCAGCTCCTCCGGCGGAATGGTGCGGGCGCGCACGTCGGCTTTGAGACGGTCGAGCCCCTTCTTCAGATCCTCCGGCGTTCGCTCACCGACGTCGTGGAGCACAGGAACGAACAATCCGTCAGGGGTATCCACGGCGAGGCCCAGATGAATTTTCTTCAGCATCCGGCGGCCGACGGAGTGGCTGTCGTACCAGGCGTTCAGGCAAGGTTCGGCGCGGCATCCGGCGACAATGGCGCGAACCAGCCGCAAATTGACCACCTGGCCGTCGTCCCAGTCACCGATATCGGCATCGTCGTTGAGCGTGGCGGGGGCAACCTCGGCACGGGCCATACTCATGTGTCGCGCCATCACACGGCGCGGTCCCCGCAAGCGTTCGATGGGTCCGAGCTCGGCGAATATTTTCGCCACCCGCTCCACGTCTCCGCGGGTAATGAGCCCGTCGGCGCCGCTTGGGGTGACGACCGAGAGATCCACGTCCAGGCGCTTGGCCAGCGCCCGCACCGCGGGCGTTGCCTTGACCCCGAGAGTGGCCTGACCGACTCGGCTCGCGGCCTCGTTCACCACCTCATCTGTCGAGGTGACCTCGCCGACCACGGTGCCTTTGTCTTCGCGGGTAGGTTTCTCAGGTGCGGCCCCGGCCTCGCCTTCAAACTCCACCAGCGCTGCGCCGATCTTGACCACGTCGCCAGGCGCGGCGTGGATTTTCAAAATGCGTCCCGACCTTGGCGAGGGCACTTCCACCACCGCTTTATCCGTCTCCACCGAAAGCAGGGGCTTGTCAGCCGCGATCTCATCGCCCGGCTTGACGTGCCACTGAACGATCTCTGCTTCCTGCAGACCCTCGCCCAGGTCCGGCAGCTTAAAGACCTTCATGGAAACCTCCGCAGATAACGAAAACGACTAAATAACTCAAGCGTATTCAATGAGTTCCTTGCATGTCTTGAGAATTCGTTTCACATTCGGCATGTAGTAGTGCTCGGTGCGCGGCAGCGGCATGACGGTGTCGTAGCCGGTAACCCGCTTGACCGGGGCCAGCAGCGAGAGCAGCCCTTCGTCGGAAAGCCGAGCGGCGATTTCCGCCCCCATTCCCGCGGTCCGTGCGGCCTCGTGAACGATGACGCAGCGCCCGGTTTTCTCCACCGAAGCAAGAATTGTCTCGGCGTCCAACGGCTTGAGGGTCGCCACGTCGATGACCTCCGCGCTCACGCCCTGGTCGCCGAGAGCGTCAGCGGCCTGAAGGGTTTCGTGCACCATGGCGCCCCAGGTCACCAGCGTCACGTCGGTGCCTTCCCGCAGGGTGAAGCACACGTCCAGCGGGAGCGCGGCGCCGTCGTCGGCCACCTCTTGTCGCGAAAGCCGGTAGATCCGTTTGGGTTCCAAAAAGATCACCGGGTCCGGATCGCGAATGGCCGCCAACAGCAGCCCGTAGGCGCGTGACGGCGATGAGGGAATGACGACGCGAAGACCGGGAATGTGGGCGAACATGGCTTCGGTGCTCTCGGAATGATGTTCCGGCGCGTGGATGCCGCCGCCGAAAGGCGCACGCAGCACCATCGGGCAGGAGAGCCGTCCGCGGGTGCGGTGGCGCAGCCGAGAGGCGTGACACACCAGCTGGTCGACGCACGAATAGATGAAGCCCATGAACTGAATTTCGGCAACGGGCTTCAATCCCATCGCCGCCATACCGATGGACATTCCGGCGATTAGGGATTCGGCCAGCGGGGTGTCCATGACCCGCTCCGCGCCGAATCGGTCCAGGAGGCCGACGGTGGCGCGGAACACGCCGCCGTTAACGCCCACATCTTCGCCCAGCACCACCACGCTTTCATCGTCTTCCATGGCCCGGGACAGCGCCATGTTGACGGCCTCTACCAGATTGACCTCAGCCATCAGACCACTCCTTCATGGCTTCGGCCCGTTGGCCCGCCAACGCTCTGGGAAGTTCGGCGTAGAGGCTGTCAAACATGGCCTGGGGGGGTTCCGGCGGCGTAGCCAGGTAGGCCTCCACCGCCGCCTGCACCTGGCGCGCGCACTCTTGGTTGAGCGCCTCTTCGTCCCGCGCACTCCAGCCCTGAATGGATTCCAGATAGCCCCGCGTGCGGATCATGGGATCGGATTTTTTCGCCGCTTCCACTTCTTCGGGGTCACGGTAACGGCTGGCGTCGTCCGCGGTGGTGTGATCCTGGAGTCGATAAGTGACGGCCTCGATGAGCGTGGGTCCACCATCGCTGCGGGCCCGTTCCAGCGCCCTGTCCATGACAAAGCGCATTGCCACCGGATCGTTGCCGTCCACCTGAACGCCCTCGAGGCCGCCGGCGATGGCTTTTTGCGCCAGGGTTTGCGCCCCGGACTGACGGCTGCGGGGAACGGAAATGGCCCACTGGTTATTGCTCACCACGAATACCACCGGCAGGCGCCAAGCGCCGGCGAGATTCAGCGACTCGTAGAAATCGCCTTTGGAAGTGGCGCCGTCACCACAGCCCTCCACCGCCACCCGGGACTCTCCGCGCAGCTTGAACGCAACGGCGGCGCCTACCGCGTGACAGGATTGCGTGGCGATGGGAATGCAAATGGGGAAATCGTGCTGCGGCCCGGAAAAACGGCTGCCGCGCTCGTCGCCGCTCCAGTAGAGCAGCAGCTCTTCAAGCTTGACTCCGCGGGCGAACTGGGCGGCCTGCTCGCGGTAGCTGGGAATGAGCACGTCCTCTTTCCGCATGGCGAGACCCGCCGCGGCGCCTATGGCCTCCTGGCCGAGGGAAGACGCGTAGGTGCCGAGTTGTCCGGTGCGCTGCAGGGCGATGGCCTTGGCGTCAAGAGCGCGGGTGAGGGCCATCAAGCGATACATGGGTGCAATGGCGTCGGCTCCCGCGAGGTGCGCGGGAAGTTCCTGGGTGGGTTTACCAGAAGCGTCCAGAAACTGGATGAATTCGACGGCGAATTCGGCGACGCGGGTCATTTGACGTCGGATCTCGGAATGTCGGATGGGATTGCCGCAAAACGAGCAATGCGTCGTTCCGCGTTTAGACAGAGACCCCGCCAGTTTGTTATCCGCACCTCGTTACCCCCTCTATATAATACCGCCCGGAACCAATATGGCGGATTTTCTATCAGACAGCGCAGGCAATGACCACCGAAAGTATAAACACCGTAATCAGCGTCGATGACCTATTTCGCCGATTGGGCGATGCGGGCTGCGTGATCGTCGACTGTCGATACAACCTCATGGACCCTGAGGCTGGGTGGCGGGCGTATCTGCAAGGTCACCTGCCGGGCGCGCGCTACGCGCATCTGCACGATGATTTGAGCGGAGCGCCCCTTACCGATCACGGCCGCCACCCGCTGCCGTCACCGGAGGCGCTGACGGTTCTGTTCAGTAGGCTCGGCATCGACGAGGCCGCGCAAGTGGTGGTGTATGACGATGCCGACGCGGGCATCGCCGCGAGGCTCTGGTGGCTGCTGCGCTACATGGGCCACGAAGCGGTGGCGGTGTTGGACGGCGGAGTCCGCGCCTGGACCTCCGCTGGTTTGCCCCTGGAGTCCGGATCCATGGAGGCAGAGCCAAAAACATTTCGCGGCGCGCCAAAGCGGGAATGGGTGGTCACCCTCGGGGAAGTGCCCGCGCAGGGATGCCTGGTGGATGCCCGCGCACAAGCGCGTTATAGAGGCGAGGAGGAGCCGCTGGACCCCGTGGCCGGGCACATACCGGGAGCACGCAATCATCCCTATCGCGACAACGTGCACGCCGATGGACGCTTCCGATCGCCGCAGGAGCTCAAGCTTCGATTTGAGAAAACGCTGGGCGGACATGCGCCGGAAACGGCGGTGTACTACTGCGGATCCGGGGTGACCGCATGCCAGCTGCTGCTGGCGGCAGCCCATGCCGGCTTGCCGCCAGGGCGTCTGTATGCCGGCTCCTGGAGCGAGTGGAGCAGTGATCCCGGCCGCCCGGTGGCATGCGGCCCTGAGCCGGGGCCCCTTTGATCCCATGATCGCCGCATTGATGCCGCGGGGACCGGCACCGCGGCTCTCGATTGTGGTTCCGGCCTTCAACGAATCCAAGCTTATCGAAAGCTGCCTCGAGACCCTCACCCGCGCGCTCGAGGCGGCAGGCGTCGCTCGAGAGGCGTACGAGTGCATCGTGGTGGACAACAACTCCACCGACGATACGGCCACCCGGGCGGCGCAGTTCGGCGCCCGGGTCTTGAGCGAGCCCATTCGGCAGATTGCCCGGGCGAGAAACAAGGGGGGGTATGCCGCTCGGGGGCGCTGGATTTTATTCCTGGATGCGGACTCGTGGCCGGATTCGGCGCTGATTCGCGATCTGCTGCAGGCCATGGACGACCCGGAAATTGCCGGCGGCGGCGCCTTATTGCAGATGCGGCAGCTGCCTCCGCTGTTGCGCCTGGGGGTCGGGGTGTGGAATCGCTTGTCGCGCCGAATGCGCTGGGCGGCGGGATCCTTCATTTTCTGTACCCGTGACGCCTTCGAAGCGGTGAATGGATTCGACGACAGCCTGTTCGTGGGTGAAGAGATCAGCTTCTGCCGGCGGCTCAAGCGCTACCTCCGCTGGCGCGGTCAGCGGCTGGTGATTCTCAGCCGACACCCTCTTCGAACCTCAGGGCGCAAAGGCGAGTTGTACAGCCAGGGAGAGATTTTTCGCGTCGGTCTGCGCATCCTGCGACACCCAAGGCGGTTCTTCCGCGATCCGGCTCTTTGCACCCTGTGGTACGACGGCCGCCGTTAGGCGGACAGGGGTAGTCGCCTTATCTTGATTCGAAAACGGAAATTCCGTTAGCAGCCGTTTGCGCCAAGGGTAAACGAAGTTGACAGCCCGCTTGAGGCCGGCGAGAAGGGTAACGGTGTAAACCAGGAAGATAACTGTCAACCAGGTTTACTCCTGAGAGTGATCGGCGCCTTGATAGAGGACATTGACTCAAAGGAATAACTCGCTGAATTCGGTCATGAATCTCACTCCCAAATCCTGACGCCGCCGCCCTGGCACGCATCTTGTATTTGGATCTGTCGCCAGTTTTCCCAGTGCGTCACTAAAGCAGTACCCGCTCGGGAGCGATTGGCATCAAGAAAATGCCGCTTGTCACCGGTATACGGCGGATACAGGAGAGCCACGGTCGAAGTGACCAGCACGAATACAATGCCCGCGCCCGACGAAAGTCAGCCTCGAGAAAGAAAGCCTCGAAGTGAAGTTCACGATCACGGGGCGCTGGAACAGTTCGAGTCCAAGCTGGCCGCCCGCACCAAGGTGCCGTCGGAGCGGCTGCCTGAGTTCTTCGGCTGGGAGCCGGACAAGATCAGACGCGAGGCGGAAATCGTTTCGCGCATCCTCAAGCGTTTTGCCGAAGCGGTCGTTGACGCCATCGAGCAGCCGGAGAAGGCGGACGATTTTCTCCGATCGCTGGATCTCAAAGCCATCTCCCGCGATCACGACTGGCGCAGCATTTTTTCCACCATTCGCAGTCAGGAAACCGACTGCGGGGAATACCAGCGCGCGACACTGATCAAGTACCTCCAGTACTTGAGCTTCCGCAAACGTCTGCTGGACTTCATTCTGATGCGAAAGCAGGGTCTGGAAGAGACCGACGGATACGAGACACAGACGCTTTATCCGCCGGCGGCCGACGCCACCCAATCGAATCTGGAAGTGCTGAATCCGGAAGAGTTCGTTCGCCTGAGCATGGGCGAGAACGTCGCGCTGGATTTTGACGAGGGTGAAAAGTTCGAGCTCAAGCTTGCCAATCACCTTTTCCGTGTGGTGGGCGCCCGCCCGCCCTGTCTGGTGGATCAGAACGGGGTGATGTATTTCTTGAGACCCGGCCGCAACATGATCGGCCGGCACCCGGAAAGCGACGTGCCCATCGATCCGAATTTCGGACATGTTTCCCGAGCTCACCTCATTATCGAATGGGACGCGAACTGGAAACTCAATCTCATTGATCTCTCTTCCCGCGGCACTTTTCTGCAGCGCAAGGTTATGCAGCGAGAAAGCAGCCTGACCCCATAACCCGTCTACCTCCGCTGGGACACGGACGTTCCTGCATCCGCCCAACGGACACGGATGTCTCTCTAAGAGACTTAACGCCCCTCCCCGGGGCGTTTTTTTCGGCGTGCCGCGGGTGCTTTCGGAGGTGTTCTGGACGGGTTGGAATCGCGTCCCTATCCTGTCACCCGGACCCGAGCGAGCGAAATCCGTATTCATGATGCCCAACCCGTGTCTGGACGGCCGGCAGTTTCGTCAGGTTGTCGTCGCGGGCGCAGACTGGGTGCGGCACACCCGCTAACACATCAACCGAATCAACGTTATGACGCTGGATGCTGCCCGCCTGGCGGCCAAGGGAGTGGACAGGGAAAATGAGCGATTATTTTGACTTTCTAGTTCTCGGAGGTGGGAGCGGTGGAATCGCCGCGGCGGTGCGCGCAGCGGAGTATGGCGCGCGCTGCGCCGTCGTCGAAAGCCACAAGCTGGGCGGCACCTGTGTCAACGTTGGCTGCGTACCGAAAAAAGTCATGTGGTACGGCGCCTCAATTGCCCACGTCCTTGAAGATTCCCACGATTACGGCTTTGACGTAGACGGGACGCGCTTTGACTGGAGCCGGCTTAAAGCGTCCAGGGATGCGTACGTCGCCCGGCTCAACGAGGCTTATCGTTCCAGGCTTGACTCCAACGACATCGCGCATATTCGCGGGCACGGCCGATTCGTTGGCGAGAGAGCGGTGGAGGTAAATGGTGATCGGTTGACCGCGGATCATGTTTTGATCGCCGTAGGCGGCGCGCCGGCCTGGCCGGACATCCTCGGCGCCGAGTTCGGTATTTCCTCCGACGGCTTTTTCGAGCTCGAGCGTTGCCCCGAGCGAGTCGTTGTGGTCGGTGGCGGATATATCGCAGTGGAGCTTTCCGGAATGTTTCAGGCCCTTGGCGCAGAGGTCAGCATGGTCATCCGCCGCGACCTGCCGCTGCGGGGATTCGACCAAAGTATTCGCCAGGCGCTTCACGATGCGCTCAAAGAATCCGGTATCGAAGTGCTGTCGGAGACTCAGGTGGAATGGGTGGCGCAAAACGGCGAAGGCTTGAGCGTCAATCTGACCCAGGGACGCCGTCTTGATCACGTGGATACGTTGCTTTGGGCGATAGGACGCGTTCCCAGTACCGATGGCCTCCAGTTGGAGGTCGCGGGCGTGGATACCCGGAACGGAGGCGCTATCAATACCGATGCGTACCAGAACACCAGCGCCGAATGCGTCTACGCCGTGGGGGACGTCACCGGACACCACGAGCTCACACCGGTGGCGATTGCCGCCGGTCGCAGGCTTTCCGATCGAATCTTTGGCGGCATGGACGATCGCAAGCTCGATTACGAATTGATCCCCACGGTTGTGTTCAGCCATCCCACCATTGGGACCGTGGGCTTGACGGAAGCAGAGGCGCGATCGAAGTATGGCGATGCGGTTCGAAGCTATGAAGTCCAGTTCACGCCCATGTATCACGCGTTTACCAAGAAAAAGCACAAGACCGTAATGAAGCTCGTCGTGGTGGGTGAAGAGGAGCGCATTGTCGGCTGCCATATTTTGGGCTTGGGCGCAGACGAGATGCTGCAGGGTTTTGCCGTGGCTGTCCGCATGGGAGCAACAAAACAAGATTTCGACAACACGGTGGCCATACACCCGACCAGTTCTGAAGAGCTGGTAACGATGCGCTGATTCGTTATTGTTGGTCCCGCATCCCGCATCCCGCATCCCGCATCCCGCTTCGCTGGAGTCTGGTCGAAGGTTGGCATATAGTCATTTCGAATGGTTCCGCGCGCACGTCATTCCGGATACGCGCCGCATGAAATATGCATTTCAGATGATTTTGTACGCCCTCGTTGTGATGTCCGGTTGCTCTTCCAGCACGGCGTATTACCCGCTAGACGAAGAGTTTGCCCGGATGAGTGAGGACGAACGCATCCGTGTGTGCACCAGCTACTATCGCGACGCGAAGGTGTTATGTCGCGAAGGCATGCAGGACCCGGCCGCTTCCCACAGCTTCGATTGCCTCTCCGCCCGGATGAAGATCGAGCGTTTCTGCCTGAGTCCGCGATGACCAGCTTCAACTCCTGGAGCAACTGCGATGAGTGCGGCTTTCAGGGGCTGATGGAATTTCATCTCAGGGAAGACGAGAACTACGACGATCCGGATGCGCTGGGAGTAATGATGGACTGCGTGTGCCCAGCGTGTGACGGACGCGAGTCGGTGCTCGTGGTCATGGAACAGTACGAAGAAATGCTGCAAATGGAAAAAAACGTCAAGGCGTCGAAAGCGCCCAGGGAGTGATCCCGGATTCCCTGAAGCCGTGCGGGTCGATAAGGCTTACGGCGTCGAGCTCATGCGACCACAATCAAACATTATTTCTCCACTACTGCTCGTTGCCTTGCTTTTTCCTTCACCGGGCTTCGCGGATCAGAACGATCCCCGGCTGGACCCGCTTTTCGAACGCATAAAGCGAACCGACGATTTGCAGGACGCTGCGGAAATCGAGAGCAGTATCTGGCAGATATGGGTGGACGCCGGCAATCCGGAGTTGAACCGATTAATGCAGGCGGGTATCGAGGCGATGGCTTCCAATCAGCTGGACCTGGCGATCGAGTTGTTCACCATGGTCATCCAAGAGTCGCCTTCTTTCGCCGAAGGATGGAACAAGCGCGCGACCGCGTTCTACCTGAACGGCGAGATAGCCGCATCGGTAGGCGACATCGAACGCACTCTGGCGCTGGAACCGCGTCATTTCGGCGCGGTGTCGGGGCTGGGTCTCATTTTTTTGAGCCGGGGAGACAAGGTGGGCGCGCTGAACGCATTTGAACGGGTGCTGGAGATCAATCCGAACGCCGCCGGCGCACGCGCCCACGTGCGTCTGCTTAAAGAAGCGCTGAAAGGTCAGGGGGTCTGATGTGCGGCCACATGGAGTCAAGGACGCAAGTGCTTGATTAAACGAGGGCGAGCATTCGCCAACCCCAGGGCCAATTTGACACGCGTCCATACTGGACAATTCGTCGGGTTTATCCACAATTCCTGCTCCGTGATAGGCTTGCGCCGGACTCGATACCGGCGTGGATAAGAATCGCCATAAACAGGGTCAGGATCCCGCTCATCGGAGGAGGCTCAAGAATGAAACTAACGAGCGACAGTTTCGAAAATAATTCGCCAATTCCCCCGCAGTGCGCATTCTGCGTTCCGGATCCGGAAGCTCACGTTACCCTGGGACCCAACCGCAATCCGGCATTGTCCTGGAGCGAAGTGCCGGAAGGCACGAAGTCACTCGTGCTTCTGTGCCACGATCCGGACGTGCCCTCCAAACCGGATAACGTCAACAAGGAAGGTAAAACCCTGTCGAAGAAGATGAAGCGCGTGGATTTTTTCCACTGGGTGCTGGTCAATATTTCCGCCGACGCGGTCGGAATTCAGGAAGGGGAGTTTTCCGATGAGGTCACGCCACACGGCAAAGACGGACCTCAAGGGCCTCGCGGCACCCGGCAGGGGATTAATGACTACACCAAATGGTTCGAAGCCGACGAGAACATGGGAGGCGACTATTTCGGCTACGACGGACCCTGCCCTCCATGGAACGACTCCATTGTGCATCACTATCACTTCACTTTGTACGCTCTGGATCTGGAGCGCTGCCCCGTAGGGGACCAGTTCACAGGAGCCGACGTGCTTGCTGCCATCGAAGGGCACGTTCTCGCAAGCGCGCGAATCACTGGAACTTACAGTCTCAACCCCAATGTGCCCGCTTGAAGGCAGCGCTTCGCGAGTATTTGGACTCATCCTCACAGCCGCAGTCGTCGCGATTGCGACTCCGGGGGCTTTGGCTGCTGACCGTCATGCCGGCTACTACTATCCGATTCCCGCGACCAGCGAAGTCTACAGCGCCCGCGCGGTCACGCTGCCGGATGCGAGCCGCAAGCGGCGTATTCTTTTCGTGACCGAGCTCACCAATCAGATGCTCAGCGCACCGTATTCGCCGCCTGTGGCTATATTTGCCAAGGGGGAAGAGGCCGAAAAGCTCATCATCACCTCGCTGTACGCCGACAGCTACGACACCCTCTACCGCATGCGGGGCCTGCTGGCGATGCTTTCCGCCAGGGCCCGGACAACGCCACTCTTCCGCGAGTATGAAGTGGAGGACGTGTTTACGTTTTTCGATCTGCTTAAGCTACTCGGTTTCGATCAACTGACTTTGACGGACGGCGACCGCTTTGCCCACCAGATAGAAATCAAGTGAACGACGCCTGAATACGGCGGCGGATTCAGGCGTGATGCCAGCGGACCGCGGCGGTAATGCGGTCGACGAGATCCGAAAGAGACTCCTCCGGCGGGCCGACAACGACAAAAGCGCCTTTGCCTACCGGAACCACGATACCGTGAAGCTTGTCGTTGTGAATCTTGGTTCGGGACGCAATTTGGAGGTCGGAGATCAAAAACACCGTGACAGGACCTTTTTCTCCCTGGATCACGAGATGACCGGCAATCTTTTGCTGCAGCAGGCAGTTGCCTGCAAAGGTGACTCGTTCCAGCCTGCCTTCTAGCTGTAGTCCCGCGCGAGAAATCGCTTTGGCCACCGGCTGGTCTCCAAGGGGGACCTTCGGCTGCATCGCGTATTCTGCATAATCAATCAGCGTGAAAACTTCAGTCGCCAGCGGGTCCTGCCGGTAAAGCAGATAACCAGCACTTGAGGCGAGGCCAACCGCCGCAACCATGCTGGCGGCGAGAGCAAACAGCCGGCGTCTGGAAAATTTCAGGCTCGATGGCAGAAAGGATTGCCTGAGCAACACGCGCGACGCAAGATTCTCGGGCACGTCGGTGTGCACTGCCTCATTCAGCGTACTGGAGAACCGGGCCACCCGACCCGCAAACGCGGCGCAGTTTTCGCATTCCACTTTGTGACGAACGAACTCCTCGTCCTTTAGATCCGGATCGGTTTCGACCAGGCGTCTGAATTCCAGGCAGTTCATCTAGCCTCTAACCTCTGTTAGCCTCTAACCTCTGTTAGCCTCTAACCTCTGTGTCCTCGAGACCGATACCGTCCACGCTGCCTTCGAAAATTTTCCTCAGGCGATGGCGGGCGCGAAACAAGCGCGTGTTAACCGTAGCTCTGGGGACGTCCAGCATGTTCGCAATCTCCTCGCCGCTATAGCCGCCGATTACCTGCAGAACGAGCGGCTCTCTGTACTTGAGCGGCAGTCTCAGCATGGCGCGGCGTATCGCCAGTACGTCCGTTTGCGAGCTTCGCTCGCCTGGCAACAGATCTGGATCGATGTCGTCGAAGCGCGGCTGGTAGCGCTCGAATTGCCGGGCGAATTCCCGCCTGAGCGTAGTGAACAGCCAGCTTTTCGCCTTGCTCTCATCTTTTAAGCTTCCCAGGAACCGCCATGCCCGCATGAACGTCTCCTGTACCAGGTCTTCAGCTAAGTCTCGGTTTTTACACAGGAAGTATGCGTACCTGTACAGATCTGACGAGAGTGCCAGAACGAGCTTTTCAAATCGCTGCTGCGCTTTTCCCATGCCAATCGGCCGACGCAAGGACGGCTTTAAGGTAAATAGACCGAATTTCCTGCGGGTTTCTTCCATCGCTGGGCCAGCAAATTGACTATTCAGACCAGTCCGAGCTTAATTTTTCGGCAGGAAACCAAACCTGGTTTCGTGATGCGTGATGCGAACTTGCAAGACGGTAGGCCGCAGACCGCTTGTCGAAGAACGGGGCGCACGGGCATTAAGGGATGAGTCTTTTCGACGTAGTCTTCCCCCTATATTCGATCTATGGCCTACAGCCTACAGCCTATCGACGTACGACCTGACCTAAGCGCTTTGCGCAAGCCCTCTCCGGCTTCGCTCAGTACTTCGACACCAGAATCGCCACCAGATGCAAAGTCAACATGACGAATAGGACCACCAGGCTGTATCCAACGCCGCGCTGCACCATTGATACGGCTTCCGGGGCCGGGAAGACTCCGAACTCCCTGGGATCCAGCGTGCCTGTCCGTTCTCGCGCCATGACGTCACGACAGAACTGGCGAACCCAAAACGGTGCGTCGGAACGGAACATGTAGATGGTGTAAAGAGACTCCATTTTTTTTTCGGCGGGAGCCTCGCCAAACCATCGCTGGTATGCGAGTTCAAACAGGCGAAACTCGGTGATTTCGAGAATGGAGGAAGCCGAGAGGACATCCAGCGTGTCTTGCTCGATCTCGTCATCGTCGTCATAGCTGAAAAAGGTCATTGTGTGCGGACCTTTCCCGGCAGGCTCGGTGAAGCGGCCCGCCGATACCTCAATTTCATTGGGGCAAGTGTGCCACGTTCGACGGGCCCTTATACCATGCAGAACGCCGGCGGTGGTCAGTTCACGCTGTCTCAGAGGAACCCCCACTGCGGGGTGGCGGACGTCCCTCGGGGCCGCCGGGTTCCGAAACAATAACAAAAGGCGGCCGCCGGGTTGGGTCCTGGCGACGGCGCTTTCTTACGATAATCCCGCGGAAAAATACCCCGGGCAAAAGAATTTAAAGAGTTTTTAAAACCGACCTGATTCACACTTTTCCTGGAGCCTTGGGGAAGCGGTGGTTGAAAGCTCAGGAACTGCAGGCAATTTCGTGAAACCCTTCACAGTCTCAACATTAAGTCCTTGATTCAGAAGGAAAGAAATACCATCCTTCTCCTTAGCCAGTGACGCCTGTATTGCGTCGAACTGCCACCCAGAAAAACCACGGCACCCACGACGGAGGATGCGTTCATGGGAACCGCTAAGCAGGACAAATTCAGCCAGCCCGTGCATCTCTCGGTTAAGGGTATACCGGAGATGGTCACTTCCCTGGAACAGTTTGACCAAGCGCTCACCCCGAAACTCAAAATCAATACGGAGCTGTATGCCAGGCTCCTGACTCTCGACGACGATCGTCTAAACAGCTTGACCAGCGCAACGCGCCAGGCGGCTGACCTCTTGCAACGCGTGCTAAGGAGGGCGGTAGGGAACTCAAACGCGGTGGACGAGCTGTTCAAAAAACTCGGAACCGCGTTTTTTACAGAAGACCACTCCTGGCGGAAGCTTTTCATGTCCCTGCACGTGCTTCCTTCAACGCGCGATGATCTAAAGCTACTTGCCTTAAGCAAATACCGCAGCTATCTGCTTGCGCGGCTCGAAGCACTTAACAACATCGGCTCGAACCGCCTGCAATCACAGATCCACTGCACCGCAGACTCGGAGGCGGAGAGCGTCACCGAGCTCGTGGTTCAAAAGCCCGGTGTTACCCAGGAGCTGAGCAGCTCGGAGACGATCATTCGCGATGTAGTTCAGCTTCCCAAGGGAAAGACGACGCCGATTCGCGCCGACGATATGGCCAGCGTGGACATATGGATGGCCAGAAGCCGGTTTCGCATCGAGATGTGGGATAAAACCTCGTTCATCGACAGTCACGGGCAGTCCACCAAACTCAAGGAAGGCCGTAACATGGTAGGCCGTGCACTGCACAATGACGTGGTTATTGATCCGAACTATCCCGAAGTGTCGCGCGATCACATGATTATTGACATCCGAGAAGGGCGCCCGGTGGGCGTAACGGACTTGTCTTCCGGCGGGACATTCATCTCACGCACGCTTGTCATGGCGCCCGGTAAGGTCGCCAGAGCGGGCTAACTCAGTCGCGCGCACTGGCGCGAGCAACGGCCCCGTCCTCGGGGCTGACCCGAGCCGGCAGAGAGTGGTAAAGGGACGCTGGCGGGTTACTGGGTCAATTCGATGATTGTCAGGGCACTTTTCTGACTGGCGAAGTAAGCCGCGAGATCCTCACGGTCCTTCTTGCTCAGCGCCGTCGCAAAACCCAGCATGATGGCGTTCTTGCGCGTTCCCGATTTGTAATCTTCCAGCGCCTTGACCAGATAATCGGCGTGCTGTCCGGCAAGTATCGGAAAATTCGGGGCCTGACTGTTGCCGTCGGCTCCGTGACAGGCGGCGCACGACGCCGACTTCTCTTTACCTGCGGCGGCGTCACCCTGCGCCCATGCGTTAGCGCCCGCGAGCAGGAACATCGAGCCGGCGATCGTCATCACCACTTTCTTCATCAATTTCTCCGTGCGCATCAGGCCGTCCTGTATCGGGTCACTACTCGGACTTCGCTGCTGAAAAGTAAGCCGCGATGTCCGCCATGTCCTGGTCGCTCAGCGTCGCGGCTTGCGCCCGCATCGTTTTGTGGCTGCGGTCGCCCTTCTTGTAGGCATTGAGCGCGCCAATAATGTACTGCGCGTGCTGCCCGCCCACTCGGGGGACGTGATAGGTGGGATACACGTTGGAATAACCGGGAATGCCGTGGCATCCCAGACAGGAAATGGCTTTGACCTCACCCGCTTTGGCGTCGCCTTCCTGGGCGCCGGCCGCCGTCGGTAAAACGGTGCAGACAACCGAAAGCAGCGTGCCAAGCACGATTTTTCTGTTCATATGGCTCCCTTGAGAGATCTCGCGCTCGAGCGGCGCGGGACGATGATCGCTTCGCTCAAGTCAAATTCCGCAGCGTTTACGGATTGGCCGAACCGGGGCCCCCAAATGTGCGGGCGCAGTATACCCGCTCGTGTC
>Ga0224512_10001087_pt1 | contig 27027 bp, 20 predicted proteins | sample SF_May12_sed_USG_4_FD_169103 | JGI IMG/M metagenome (GOLD analysis project Ga0224512, IMG submission 169103) | Sediment microbial communities from San Francisco Bay, California, United States - SF_May12_sed_USGS_13 | ecosystem: Environmental > Aquatic > Marine > Sediment | place: USA... | reverse complement strand
GCTTCGATCTTCATGATTGCATCGGCGAGGTCGTAAATTGCATTGTCAGGCCGCGGCCGGGAACTGTGGCCTCCGGGATTGTGGACAGTCAACTCCCAGGTCGCGTAGGTCTTTTCCGCAGCCTGGATGTTGTACGTAACCGCACGTCCCTGTTTATCCAGGGCACCGCCGCCCGCATCCGAGTTAAGCGCAAATTCCGCCTTCGCGAGATCCGGCCGTTCATACGCCAGCATGCGCGTCGTCGTCATGCCGCTTTCTTCGTCGCCTGTAAACGCAATAATCAGGTCACGGTTCGGCTGAAAGCCTTCTTTCTTCAAACGAATAAAGGTGGATGTGAGTTGTGCGACGCCAAACTTGTTGTCGTCGGAACCGCGCGCGTAGAAATACTTGTCGTCCTGGGTCAGCGTAAACGGCGGTCGCTCCCAGTCTTCGGCGTTCGCTTCGACAACGTCCATGTGACCGAGCAGCAGTATCGGTTTCTTATTGGAGCCCAGTGCACCGCGATAGCGGGCAATAAGTGCAGCGAACGGCGGCTTTGGCACAACCTCGATGTCGTCAGCAGGAAAGCCGGCCGCCAGCAATTCATCGGCGAGGTATTGCGCCACTTTCGGGCCGTTGCCGCGATTCTTGGACGTATCAATTTCGATAATCGTCCGGTAGATTTCCAGCGTCTTCTGGGCGTGCTCGGACGATCTGTCGTCCGCAAAACTGGCGCTCGCCAGCAGCACTGCAAGCAGGATCGCGATGAATGATCTCATGAGTCGTTTTCCTTTTTGGTCCTCTAGTCCCATATAGCTGAAATGCCAGTAAAAACAGCATACCGGCTACGCTCGCAATTGTACGCGCGGCGTTTATTTTGAGCTAACGCACGGAGAATTTTGACCTAACGCACAGAATAATGTCCCCGCCTTGCGTAGAAATGATCCCCACGCAAGAAGAAGGCGAAAAGGACGCATGGAATGCGAAGGTTAAGAAAGCAGGCTTTGAGATCGCTGCTCCCCGCGCTCGTGCTTGCAGCGGTGGGCCTTTCCGGCTGCTCTTTTCTCTCGCCACCTGTCGAGCCGGCCCCGCCACCGGAACCCGTCGAGCCGGCGCCCGAGCCTGTCATCGTTGTACCGCCGCCCGTCACCAAACCAAAAGCCAAGGTCAAGATACCGGAGCCGGCGCCATTGCCGCCGCTGGCAATCGTGCTGACGAGCAGCCAGGCCGCATATGCCGATGTTGCCAACGCGTTGGCACAGCAGTTCGAGAATCACGAAATCTATGACCTCAGCGACCGTGGTCGTCCGCCGGTCACAGTGCTGCGGATGATCAACGATTCCGATTCAGGCATCGTCGTCGCCATCGGTCTGCGCGCTGCGAAATCTTCGGTCGCGATGTCCAACAAACCCGTCGTCTTCAGCCAGGTGTTCAATTACCAGGATCACGGTCTCCTTAATGAAAACACGCGCGGCGTTGCGGCGGTCCCGCCACTCGACGCGCAGCTCGCCGCATGGAAGGAAGTCGATCCCACGTTATCGCGCATCGGCGCCATCATTGGTGAGGGCCATGATGAACTGATCACCGAAGCCGAAATTGCGGCAGCACGGCACGGTGTCGAATTGATCGTGCACGTGACGCACTCGGACCAGGAAACACTGTATTTCTTCAAACGCATGATCCGCGACATCGACGGTTTCTGGCTGTTTCCCGATAACCGCGTACTGAGCGGTCGCGCATTGCAACAAATCATGGACGACGCGCAGCGCCAGCAAGTGCCGGTACTCGTGCCCAGCGAATCGATGCTGCAAATGGGCGCGAGTATCAGCATCAGCAGCGTAGCGTCTGACATTGCAGCCACGATCACCAAAGTTGTTCGGCAGATTCAGGCCGGTGATATCGCGATGGTGCCGCCGATCAGCCCGCTATCGGCTATCCGTGTCCTGACGAACGAAGCAATCCAGGTCGCCGACCAGTGAAGGCGGTTCTCGCGAACATCATTAATTGGGGGCGCTCAATAGATTGGCGCCGCTCAATAGATTGGCGCCGCTTAATAGATTGGCGCCGCGCAAAGGACTGGGGCCGCGTAACAAGCCGGATTCGAGCGCCGTTTGCACACCGTAGTGCGAAAAAAGGCGGTCGCGTACTCGTGCATGAGATCCTGTCTATCCAGGTCTTTAGCGCTGCCTTGGCCGGTGTGCTTGCAATCGCCAGTCTCTACTGGGGCGGTCAGTGGGTATTGCAGGACAACTACAGCCGTTGGGCGTTGCAATGGACCCAGGAACTCAATGAACTCGGAGCGCCGCTGTTCCTGTCCGAAGACGGCGAAGCGCTGCTCCGGCTCGAAAGCTTCGTCAACCGTTATCCCGAAATCGACCGGGTCGCCTATTTTGGTCGGGACGGTACGGCGCTGTTTACGGTTGGCAACGATGACGGCGTCGAGTCCGTCACCGACCTGTCGTCCGATGCCCTGAATGAGGCCGTCAACGTTGTCGGACACAAGAATCCCTTTCTCATGAGCACCGGCATCCTCAATCCGCAACGCTTCGAAATACTGGCGCCCGTCTGGAAGGAGTCGATACCCGAGGATGGCCTGTTTGATTTCGATCCGACGTTGCCGCAACAGACCGTGAAAACCGAAATGCTCGGATTCGTCAGTATTAATCTCGACTTCGTCATTTTTCACGATCGCCTGCTGGTCAACATCAAGGGGGCCATCCTGATCCTGTTGATTCTGCTGGTCGCTTTCGCGCTTTACGGCAGGCACGCGCTTCGCAATGCGTTGAAAGCGATATCCAATTTGCAGGAGCCCATCAAGGAACTCGCCAAAGGCAACCTGCAGGTTGAATTTCAGCCCGCCGAGCACCGTGAAATCGCAGAGATCGTTGAAGCACTGGAAACCACGGCATCGGCGCTTAATGCGCGTGACGCCGAACTGCTGCAACTGGCCAATCACGACAGCCTCACTGGGCTCTATAACCGACGACGCTTTCTCGAAGAACTGCGCAAAGAAATTCTGAACATCTTGCACAAGGGCCACCAAAGCGCCTTGTTCTTTATCGATCTCGACCAGTTCAAGTACATCAATGACGCGTGTGGACACCCGGCCGGCGACCGCCTGATTCGCAAGGTCGCCGATGAATTGTTGCGCAGCGTGGGCAAAGGCGACATCGTCGCCCGCTTTGGCGGTGACGAATTTGCCATTCTTGTGCCCCGCACTGACGAAGCCGGGGCACGATTGGCTGCGGAGACCATTCTCGCGAACATGCGGCGTATGGCACACATCGAAGACGAGCGCGTATTCCACGTTCACTGCAGCATCGGCATCACGATGGTGACCGAAGACAACATCCTCCACGACGAGCTGATCAACCAGGCCGATATCGCGTGCCGGGAAGCCAAGACCGCGGGCCGTAACCGCATGCACATGTTCAAACAGTCCGTGGAAGCCGAGCAGCAGGCATCGGCGGATATCGGCTGGATGAACCGCCTGAGAAAGGCCGTGGACAATGACGAGTTCGAGCTGCGCTTCCAACCCATCAATCGCATTGACACGGGCGAAACGACACATCACGAGGTATTGATTCGACTGCCCGGTGACGACGGCAAGATGATATTGCCGGACGCGTTCCTGCCGTCTGCCGTGCGCTTCGGGCTGATGTCTGAAATCGACTTCTGGATGATTCGCAATGCCGCGGAAGCGTACGAAAGAGAGTCGGCATCGGACAAGAACCTGAAGTTTGCCATCAATTTGTCGGCAAACGCTTTCGAAAACGAGGACCTGACCTCCTACGTTGCTGCAATCTTCGAAAAGCATAGTGTGCTGCCCAGCAACATCGTCTTTGAAATCACCGAGAGCCTCGCGGTCCGGCGACCGATTCACGTCGAGCGACAAATCGCTGAACTCAGGGAACTCGGCTGCGAACTGGCACTTGACGATTTCGGTACCGGCTACAGCTCCTTCAGCTATCTGCAAAAGCTGCATTTCGATTACATCAAGATCGATGGTGCGTTCGTGAAGGATCTGCCGAACAACCCGGTCGATCAAAAAATGATCAAACTCATCGCAGAGATCGGCCGCGAGGCCAACATGAAGATAGTGGCGGAATACGTACAAGACGCCGAAACCCTCGCTTTGCTCGCAGACCTGGGCGTGGATCTCGCGCAAGGTTTCTTCGTCGGCCGGCCACTGAAGAAACCGAAACAAAAATCGACGCCAATCTCGCTGAAGTCGCGGCGTCAGAAAAAAGAGGCCCGCTAGCGGCCAACCGGGGCACAACCCCCATTTTTGGCTATTTCCGGCGAATTTCATGTCAATTTTGTGCGATTCGTCATATTCCATAATGTCCTTGGCCGCCATACTGCCCCGATGGAAGCCCTCACATCTGAAATCGCGCTGTATCTCGCTGCCGCCGGGGTTGTCGGTGTGTCGCTCGGGTGGTTGTTTCGCGGCGCAAACAGCGAACGCTCAATCGAGCAGCTGAACGAGCAATGGCAGACAAAACTCGACGAAGTTGTCCGACAAAGAGACCGACTAACTACTGAAACAGACAAACTGCGCTCCAGGATAGAGACGCAGCAAGGCGTTGTGAACCGACACGAAATCACGATCGCCAAAACGCGAACCGACCTCGAGTCCGCGTACGCGAAAGAAAAACTGATGTCCAAGGACCTTTTCAACCTCCGTGCAGAACGGGAGGGTTTCAAGGAGAAGATGGCCGCTTTTCAAAACGCACTTACTGCCGTCAAACAGCAATCTGCCGAGCTGCAGCACGAATTTTTGAAGTCCGGCGAGGTTTACAAACGCGAACTGCAGAAAGCGTTCGAAAAACGTAAAGCTCTCGAAGTGAAGATTGACAATGCGAAACTAGAGCACGAGTCTTTCAGTAACCTCTTGCAGGCGACACGATCCGAGCAGGAATCCGTAAACAAGATGCTGGATTCGGCCCGTAACCGATTGGCGAATCTCGACGCGCTCGAACAGAACGTCGTCGCATTGGAAGCCGAGAACGCCCAGCTCAATCATGACTTCATGCGGATTAAGCAGGAAAATGAAGGCTTGTTGCGGGACGTCGCGGAGCTCGAAGAACTCAGGGTACAAAACAAGGAACTGTCGCACTGCCTCCAGTCGATGGAGACCAGCCGCCGGCAGCACGAGGAGGACGCCAAACGCTATCGCGAAAATGCGCACGAGTACGAAAGACATTCCGAAACACTTCGAATGCAGTTGGATGAAGTGGAAAAGCATTTTGCGGACATGGAAAAGCAGCAACGCCAGGCGCTGAAAGAAGCTCGGGCGGCGACCGACACGTCGAGGCTGAACGGTAACACGCCGCCCAGGCAGGAAGCGGACAATCTGCAAGAGATCGTCGGCATCGGCAAAGTATTCGAGCAAACCCTGAACGACCTGGGTATTTACACCTTTGAGCAGATTGCCAACTTCGGTGTAGCTGACATCGCAAGGATCAATGCTGAATTAAAAGAATTCAAAGGCCGAATGGAGCAGGACGACTGGATCGGCCAGGCCAAGGAGCTGCATTTCAAAAAGTACGCCGTAGCCGATTAGATGCGCGGCGGCTCATGTTTGGTACGTAACTCACCTGCCACGCGGCCACCTTATTCATTGTCTTGCCGGGAAAACACCACGCGACCACCGACTATGGTCTTGAGAACTCTGGCGTCCCGAATCGTCTCTGGCGCGACTGCCGTCACGTCACGGTCGATCAGCGCCATGTCCGCTAGCATTCCGACCTTCAGCATTCCCTTGCGATCTTCCTCAAATGAGGCGAACGCACCTTCGTAAGTAAAAGCACGCAGCGCCTGTACAACTGTGATCTTCTGTTCCGGCACCCAGCCATCGGGATTAGCATCGTCGAGCGTACGCCGCGTGACTGCCGCGTAAATGCCGTAGAGCGGGTTCGCGGGCGCAACGTACCAGTCACTGCCGAAAGCGACATGCGCGCCGCTGTCAATTAGCGACTTGAACGCGTAGGTGGTGCGTGCTCGTTTTTTGCCAATCACCTTTTCGGCCCATCGACCGTCATCAATCGCGTGGTAGGGCTGCATGCTTGCAATCACATTCTGAATCGCAAATCGGGGAAGATCATCCGGGTGAATGTGCTGCGCGTGTTCCATCCTGAAGCGCCGCTTCCGGTCTCCTTCTTTGTTTTCAATGTCGTAGTAAATGTCCAGCAGGTCGCGAATAGCCTTATCACCAATGGCGTGCACAATGGGCTGAAGGCCGGCCGCATCGGCCGCCGTGATCCAGTCGCGCAGATCGTCGAGCGGGTCGAGCAGGAAACCGCTGTCGTCCGGGGTATCGGTAAAGGGCTCCAGAAGGGCGGCCGTATGTGAACCGAGCGATCCATCCATGAATCCCTTGACGCCACCAGTCCTGAGCCATTCACTGCCGCGGCCGTGCGCGGCAACGTCGTCGCTGAGTCTTTGCCATTCGACCAGCGGCGTGACCGAGTAGATTCGAGTGATCAGCACCCCGTTTGCTTCCGCGCGCCGGTACGTCGCGAGACTCAACCAGCTATCGAAATCGTCGGCAAACATGTCGTGAACGGTGGTAACACCGTTCTCCGCGACATAACGCATTGCAGCGTCGAGGTAGCGGTCGAGCTGCGCTTCCGTCGGCTCGGGCACAACTTTGTGGACGAGACGCATGGCATTGTCCTTCAGGACGCCGGTTGGCCTGTTCTCTGCATCTCGAATGATCTCCCCACCCGTCACATCGGGCGTATCGGCGTCAATGCCTGCCAAATCGAGCGCCACGGAATTGGCGAGCGCCATGTGTCCGTCGAGCCTCGCCACCCAGACCGGATTATTCGGCGTCACTGCATCGATCCACTCGCGTCGAGGCAGCTCCCCGCCCCAGTTTGTATGATCCCAGGTGCCGCCCGTGATCCACTCGCCAGGGTCGGCGCGCTTGGCAAAATCCGCGATGCGTTGCGTAAATTGCTGCGGGCTCTGGGCATTGCGAAGTTGCACCGACGCGATCGTGCTTCCGCCGACAAGAAAGTGCACGTGCGAATCGATGAAGCCCGGAACGAGCATGCCGCCGTCGGCCCCGATGACCTCGGTGTCGTCGCCGATAAGAAGTGCGATGTCGGCTGACGAGCCCACGGCGATGATGTTTTCACCCTTGGTAGCAACAGCCTCCGCCCACGGCTTGTCCGCGTCCCCTGTCCAGACGCGGGCACCTGTAATTACGAGCGACGCCGATTCCGACTTGGGCGCAGCGGTTGGCGAGCAGGCTGTAATTAGCAGTGCGCACACGAGGAGGCGGAGCGTGCCTGCCACGCGATATGGAAATCTTGTCGAGCTAGTCATAGCCGCTAATCGAATCACGATGCCAAGATCGGCGCAACTAGATTTCATCCGGCTCCAATGCATCCATGCGATCGAGCAAGTCGATGCATTCTTTAGCCGCTACCCGCATCTCGCCCGACTCACGGGCCGCGATCCTGTCCAGCACAGCGCGTGCTTTCTTCCCATCGATATCCGGCAGCAGCCGGATAACGGCTGCCGGCGCCTCGCCTGCCTCGACCTTCTCCTCGATCAGATCGAACGAGCGCTGCCCTGCCTTGACCAGCGACATGCCGGCCAGCATGCGACTTTGTTCATCATCCACGGACATCGCGCGCAGCAGTGTCTCGGCGGCGCGGCGCGAGCCGAACATGCGCCACGACGCGCCCGCGGCCATGATCCTGAAAGGAGAAATGCGCTGATTCATGGGGTTGTCAGATGACGCCCCACAGGCCATGGTCGTCCCAGTAATCGGGTTCGTGCGTCGAGCTATGATCAAACCAACCGTTGCGGTGCTCTTCGACAGTGAAGTCCTTTGTGCGAAAGCGTTGAGCGCCGCCATCCAGCAGCACGACGAGATCCAGCCGCACACGCACATCGATTATGCGTTTTACTTTTGAAAAATCCGGGTACCACTTCTTATGCACGGGCCAGCCCATCAACACCAGCCGATCAAACTGCACTCCCTTCCGGGTCGCCAAATGCGCCACGGTTCCGCCGTGACTGTGAGCAAAGAAATCGGGCGCGGTCAGCCCCTGGTCCGGTATCCACTGTTTGAGTAGCTCGGCGTCTGCTCGTCGCGCTTTGTCCGAATACGCACCGGTCCACTTGAAGCTCCTTTCGTGTACGTGGAGATCGGGGCGCTCCGATTTCAACGCATCGTAAAAGTCGCCGCCCGGCCGATACCAGCGGGCATTTGCCGCAAACGTGCCGTGAGTCACCACCGCTGTATCCGACCGACGTCGGCGTTTTCGTGATTTGGGTTGCTGGATGACCTTTTTGTCGGCAATCGACTCCATCGGGCCAATGTGACTCATGGCGGCAAGCGCCAGCCTCGAAACGAGTCGATCCTTGCTCCTGGCTGCCGTTTCCAGCGTCTTGCGAATTTTGGGGCGCAAGCGAGTCGTTTCGCGGGCACCGGCTGCACCCGCCACCGCGACCAGAGGATGCGGGCTCATCATCGCCGCTTCGAACAACGCCGCCGCGGCTTCAATCGTCGGTTTCCTGTATACCTCGCGAGCGACCTTGGTCATTTCCTGTTCCAGTGCCGGCCGGGTTTCCTTTCGTAATTCTCTTTCGCTGACGCCGAGGTGCTGGCACGCGGTTGCAACCTTCACGTGATGATCGGTCTTGAGCGCTTTGAGGTTCGGCAACGGAAATTCCGGAAGCTTTTCCATCGGCGATGTGTAACCCAAAACGCCGGCGCGCACGGCCAGCAAGAATGCCGCCTGTGACGCCGCTGCCGACTCTGCTTCGGCCGCGGCAATGCCAAATGCTTCGCGCGGATCGATCGGCTCATAACGTTTGTAACTCATGCTGTGCTCCCCGATACGCACGCATTTCCGAATACCGGCAGTATAAACGGGATAGCGCCCGGACCGCCTGCCCGTTGGCTGTTAGCAGCGTGCTGGCTGTACGACTGGGAATGCGATCGGATAGGGAGTAGTATTTTCGACGTATTTTGACTTAATACCAATAAAAATAAGGGGATATCGATGAGCAATCACGATGCAGGTCAGTACAAGACGCCACTTATAATCTTTGCCGCTGTCGTCGCCGTCTATGGGATCTTCGGCTGGATGGACGTCGGAAACTACGCGCAAGGCGGCTGGAATACCGATGGCAACAATACTGTCATCGAAGTCCTTCCCGGAAGCCCCTCGGAAGCTGGCGGGCTCATGGTCGGCGACTTCATCGTCAGCCTCGGCGGAATTGCGACATCCGATGCCAAAGCGCAGCTGCAGCGCGAACGCCCAAAGGTTGGCGAGGCTTGGGAATTCATCGTTGAACGCGATGGAGAGATGGTTTCTTTGGACGTAACGTTTGGCGAACCCGTAGCGCAGCGCAAGCTGATTGCGCATGCGGGTTTCCTGGTCGGCTTCTGCTTCATCGGTTTTACGATTTGGGCGTACTTGCAGAAACAAACTGCCTCCACGATAGCCCTGGCAATCGCGGGTACGCTGGGTAGCCTTATCTTTATCGCCGGACCCTACTTCGCCACGTACACCCTGCGAAACCTGGACGCGGCGTTGGTAAATATACTTTTGTTCCTTGGCGTCGCATCGTTACTCAATTTCCTGCTGGTTCATTTCCGATCGAAATCGAATCGCTTGATCTACCTGCCCGGGCTTGCCGCGGGCCTGTTCATTGCGTACCGCATACTGGCAGCACCCGAGGCCACCGGCGCACTCAACACGTTCAGCAATATTTTTATCGGCGTTATCGTTGCGTTTTATTTTATTGCCGCGTTGGTCACCCTATACAGGGGTTACAGTTCGGCATCGCCGGAGGATAGAGCAAACCAGGGACTGAACCTGATGTTGATCGGTGCGCTCATCGGCCTGCTACCGTCCCTAATCGCGACCGTGACAGCCATATTCGCACCGCAGGTCGTTTTACCCGGCGGGAATTTCTACTTCCTGACACTCGTGGCGTTGCCGATCACCTGGTCGATGGCCGTGCTCAAAGGAACCTCAGAATAGGCCGTCTCCATGGCCACATGAAATAGGAGACATTGCAATGATTTCCAGAAAGTTTTCGGTTTTTCTAACACTCGTTTTGGCGCTCGGCGGAATACAGAATGCCGCCGCCGATTATGTAGCGTATTCCATTGGCGAAAAAGAAAAATCACCGCTGCCGGAGCGAGTCGACAAGATTGATACGAAATACCTGCTGAACATCGAGTGGGGTGACTATGCCGGCCGCAAGGCGAGACTTGGTGTCCTGGAGGTCGATAACAACAGCTCGACGAGTTCTTACACCGTTTCAACCATGATGGGTAACGTCGACTATTCGGCGTCGACAGCCGGCGTGCCCGTGAACGGGATCGAAGCGATTGTCATCGATTCATTGTCGCAAACCGGCCGTTTTCGGCTGGTGGAAAGAACCGAACTTGGCGATGTGCTGGCCGAACAGGACCTGGCGACCTCGGGCCGCATAGCGAAACCTTCAGGTGCGAAAACGGGCAACGTACTCGGCGCGGAATACCTGGTGCAGCTCGTCGTCACGGACTACGAGTCCAACACGTCGGGCACAGACAAAGGTGTTGGCGGTATCTTGACACGCAAAGTCCCGTTGCTCGGCGGCATAAAAGCCGGCAGCAGTACGGGACGCGTGGGCCTGAATATACGGCTGATCGACGCGGAGACCAGCGAAATAACGTTTACCAAACAGATTGAAGCCGTCATCAAGGAAACCAATCTTGCCTTCGGCGGCGCTGGCCTGATTGGTGATGTAGGGCTTGGCGGCTTCATGTCCGAATACTCGAAAACTCCCGTCGGCCAGGCCGTGATCGCCGGCGTCAACCAGGCCGTCTTCGAGCTGATCAAGGAGGTGGGAACAAAACCGCCCGAAGGCTCGATCGTCAAGGCAGACGCTGCACAGATCTACACTAATCTCGGCGATGATGCTGTCGCTGTTGGGGATCGCTTGCAGGTACTGAAGAAAGGTGAAGAGCTGATCGATCCGGAAACCGGGATATCGCTGGGTGGCAGCACCACCTCAATCGGTGAAATCGAAGTCAGTCAGGTTCAGGAAAAGTTCTCGATCGCGCGGCCCGTGTCATTGAGTGGGACTCCGGACCGCGGTGACAAAGTCAAGGGCACCAAGGCTGCCGCACCGCTCGAATTCGCAAAAAGCTGGAAGAAACCCAAGTAATCGTAAACTACGCCCGCAACATGCCGGATTTCGGCCTGTCCATGGTATTTGTCAAACGCGGGCGGATTTTTTCTTCAGATCGGCGCCCTGGGCAATCAGGCCCAGGCGCGCGACGTCCAGAATACGGACATGCTCGCGATCGATGTGGATAACGCCTGCTTGTTGCAGTCTCGAAATGACACGGCTGATCGTTTCGGGTGAAAACCGCAGGTAGTTTGCAATGCTCTCATGCGACATTGGCAGGTCGAACTCGTATTCGACTTCGAATTTGCGCCGCAGTCGCGCCTCAACGTCGAACAGGAAAATCGCCATTTGCTGCGTGGCATCGAGACCCTCGGCACACTTTTGCTGCCGGGCGAAATCCCGGCTCATAAGGGCCAGGATGCGGGTTTGCAGGCCTGGAATCTGCCGCGACAGTCCCGCAATGTCCCGGTAGGGGATGATGCACAGCGAAGCGGCCCTAAGAACCAACGCGTTGAAATGATGCCGCTCCGGGTACACCGCATCAAATCCCACGAGTTCACCAGGCAGGTGAAAATCGCGCACGTGCTCGTGCCCTTGCAGGTCCAGCGTGTAGGATTTTATACAGCCCTCGCGCACCGCATAGAGTGCCGTGAACGGGTCGTCGACGCGAAACAGATGTGTGCCCCGCGGTAGGGGACCGACGTGCCTAACGATGGCATGCACGTTATTCAGGTCGCTGTCCTGCAGCCCAGGCGGCCAGCACCATCCCTGCAGCGAGCAAAGCCCGCAGGCATGGCGAAATACAGGAACGCTCGCCATCGACGATTCAGCCGGGGCACCCAAGACGCGACTCCTCAACGACTTTCCGATTCTAGGGGCATGCAAGGCGCCTGCAAATCGTGGAAGTTACTTAGAATTACCCGACAAATGTCAATGCACTGCTTAGCAACCGATGATCATATAGCTATTGCGGCGAGTTCTGCGCGTCCGCTCGCCGCCGGGCGATAGAGATGCGTTGTAAGAAAGAGGAAACAATCATGTTTATCAGACAGGTAAAAGCTCATTTCAAACCCGAGAAGTTTGATTTGTTGAATAAACGGCTTGAAAAGGACGTCATCCCGATGCTGAAAAAACAAAAGGGATTCCGCGACGAGCTTTCGTTCTTCGATAAAGAAAAGGACGAAGCGATTGCGATGAGCTTCTGGGATACAAAAGAGCACGCAGAAAAATATGCGCGAGATCTTTATCCGACAATCCACAAGAAGATGGAGGATGTACTCAAAGATACGCCACAGGTTCGCTCTTATGAGGTCGCTAATTCGACCTGCTACAACATTCACGCTTCCTAAGACTGAATGGCAACTCCCGGAGCGGGCGACAGCTACTGGCTGCCGCCCGTTTTTGCGCAGATTATTTCCGACGGAAACGTTAATTGCGAAAGGTACTCGCGCCTGATCTGCACGAATCCGCACGCCTCTAACTGAGGAAGAAGCAGCACACCCCGACATCCTCCAAGCAATGCCGGGTTGATTCGGTAAATACGTTCCCAGATGCCGTTGTACCAGCGCTCGCCTTTCGTCATGTTGACTATCGCCAGGCGCCCGCCGGGCCGCAGCACTCTTTTGAACTCCGTAAGAACAGTCAGGAAGTCCTGCTGCGGTAACAGGTCAAACATGTAGTTATTAATGAGAACGTCAAACGTGTTATCGGGAAAATCCAGGCCATAAGCGTCGCCAACCCGGAGCCGATAGTTTTTCGAACCCGATTTGGCGGCTTTCCGCTCGGCACGTTCAAGCATCGCCTCTGTCAAGTCGATGCCTTCATTTTGACCGGATGGGTTTTCATGCAAAATTCTCTCGAACGCCAGCCCGGTTCCTACCGCCACTTCGAGTACGTTCTCACCATCCTGGATATTGGCTAATTCAAGGCAACGGTCGCGGGCCTTGCTTTCGGTCAACCAGGCCCACAGGTCGTAGGATGGGGCGATCTTTCGATAAATTGCTGCAACCCGGCTTTTCTCGATCTTTGCATCCAGCATTTGGATTTTCCTAACAGTAGGCGACGCCCGGTTCGCGAGCGCATTACTGGACCGTGAAGCCGCCATCCACGCACATCGCCGTGCCGGTTACGAATGATGCTTTATCGGAACAGAGCCAAAGCACAGCTTCTGCGACCTCCTCCGGCTCGCCGATGCGGCCGATCGGATGCATTGCCGCGAAATCATCGGGCTTGCCTTTTCTCATCTTGGCAAGACCTTCCGCCATCGGCGTGCGAATAACTGCTGGATTCACCGCGTTGACACGAACGCCGTGCGCCGAGTACTCGAGCGCGGCACTTTTGGTCAAGCCCATCACGGCATGTTTGGAAGCGCTGTAAATCCCGACGCTAGCGAAGCCGACCAGACCACCTACCGATGAGTTATTGACGATAGCGCCGCCGCCGGTCTTGAGCATCTCCCGAATTTCATACTTCATCGACATCCAAACGCCCTTGACGTTGATGCCCATGATCGCGTCAAAATTGTCGCTGGTCTGGTCCGCGAGCGGTCCCGCGGCACCGCCGATGCCTGCGTTGTTGAAAGCAACGTCGAGGCGCCCGTAGGTAGCTACCGCATGCTCGATCAGTGCTTTGACGTCTTCCTCCGAAGATACATCCGTGCGCAGGAAACTGGCCTGACCGCCGTTGTCCTGGATCGCTTTAACGACGGCCTCACCGGCTTTACTGTTGCGATTACCAATTACGACGCTTGCACCCTCACGCGCAAACGCGATAGCCGTCGCCCGCCCGATGCCCGTTCCACCGCCCGTTACGAGCGCTATTTTTCCGTCAAAGTCTGCCAAGTTGATTTTTCCTATACATTGCTTAATTCCGTCACGCCGCCGTAAGCGACTCCCGTAAGTTGCGCCATATCAGTTTTGAACGTAGTGAGGTCATCGAACGAAAACTCGCTCAAGTGACGATGTCCGGCGGCGCGCGCCAGGACCTGCATCAGTTCGATCGACGCCCCGAAAAACCGGGCCAGTCGCTCCGCCGCGATGTCGACGGGCAGGCGCTCGCGAAGATGCGGTTTCTGCGTTGCAATACCTACGGGACAGTTGTTGGTGTGGCAGGCGCGCATGCCGAGACAGCCGATCGCCTGGATGGCCGCGTTTGAGACGGCAACACCGTCGGCACCCAGCGCCATGGCTTTGGCGAAGTCTGCCGGGTGTCTCAGGCCGCCCGTCGCAATCAACGTCACGTCGGATGAATCGCATGCGTCCAGGTGCCGTCGAGCTCTCGCGAGCGCGGGAATTGTCGGCACCGAGATGTTGTCCCGGAAAATCAGCGGCGCGGCGCCCGTGCCGCCGCCACGGCCGTCGAGGATAATGTAGTCGACACCAATCTCGAGCGCGGCGTCGATGTCTTTCTCGATGTGCTGCGCTGAGAGCTTGAAACCAACTGGAATCCCACCCGTCTTGTCACGCACTTCTTCAGCGAAGTCGCGGAACTGACTGAGTTCAGTCCACTCCGGAAACCGCGCAGGCGATACCGCGGCCTGCCCTGCCTTGAGATGGCGCACTTCAGCGATCTTGCCCTGCACCTTGTTTCCGGGCAGGTGCCCGCCGGTGCCCGTCTTGGCGCCCTGCCCGCCTTTGAAATGAAACGCCTGCGTCTTTCGCACCTTGTCCCAGGAAAAACCGAAGCGCGCGGATGCGAGTTCATAAAAATAGCGCGAGTTTGCGGCCTGTTCTTCCGGCAGCATGCCGCCCTCGCCCGAGCAGATGCCGGTGCCCGCAAGCTCCGCGCCTTTAGAGAGCGCGACCTTGGCCTCTTCGGACAAAGCACCGAAACTCATGTCCGAAACAAACAACGGAATGTTCAGCCGCAGCGGCTTCTTGGCTCGCGGACCAATAACGAGGTCGGTACCAACCGCTTCGTCATCCAGCAAAGGCAGCTTGTGTAACTGGCCGACGACGAACTGCAGGTCGTCCCACTGCGGCAGGCTGTTGCGCGGGACGCCCATGGCAGCGGAGGGTCCATGGTGACCCAGTTTCGTGAGCCCCTCGTTCGCCAGTTTACGAATGAGCTTCACATGCGGTTCGATGGGAATGCCGTTCGGGTCCTGGTAAAGACCCTGGTACGCGTCGCGGTTGTAAGGTTGCGGATGCTGCTTGGCCCAGGCAGCGATTTCATCTTCATCGACCAGCACCTGGCCGTCCTCGATCCAGGCATTGAACCTGGGCAAGGTCTCGCTGTTGTTGTATTCGCTGACGCCCGTGTCGAGCCGGTAGTCCCAGCCGTGCACGCCGCAGATCAGGTTGTCGCCATCGACATGACCGTCCGACATGAGAGCACCACGGTGTGCGCAGCGGCCGTACAACACAGTGACCGACTCGTCGTAACGTACAATGACAAGATCAACGTCGGCGACCAGCGCATAATCAGGCGCGCGGTCCTTGAGATCGTCCCATTTCTTTATCGCAATTTTGTTCATTGACTGACTGTCCCGTCCGAGTGACAAAATCTCGCGACGGAGTCTACCACCTGACTCCATGGCTCGTGGTTTTGCAAAACTCGGTGCCGCACAGGAGCAGATCGACGCGAGTATCGAAGATGCCATCTTCGCTTTCGATATTATTGGCAGTTGCGCCAGGTCACACGCCAGTGTGGTACCAGCGCACAGTAAGCACGCAACGGGCGGCTGCTTGACCTGGCGGCTCGGCGGCAACTGTCGATTCTCTTTACACGTCGTTTAAACAGTTTTTGTAACTATCTGAAATTCTTATATTTTAATTTCCGGCATGTGCCTTGCATTCATTGCCTGGCATGAAACGACTAAATGCCGCAAGACTCACCCTCCTCGCTCTACTTGTTGTTGCGCCCGCCTCGTCCGCCCTCGCCGGCAACTTCAGCGCGGTTCTCAACGGCCGCTCGATTCACGTTGACGCGACCGAGAATTGGAACGAGGACAACGTCGGCCTCGGCCTCGAATACCAGTTTGCGACCGAGTCGCGCTGGAAGAAACAGGTCATGGTCAACGGCTTTCGAGACAGCAATGATGACATGTCCTACATGGCTGGCGCCGGGTTGCACCGCACGCTGTTTGCGACCGACCGCTTGAACGGCTTTTATGTGGATGCCGGCATCAATGCATTCCTGATGACCCGCACTGACGTTAACGACAATCGGCCGTTTCCAGGCGCTGTGCCAAGCCTGTCCATCGGCAACCGCCACATGGGACTCAACCTCACCTACCTGCCGGTGAAGGCTGTCGAAAGCTTGCTTGACGTACGAATGATGGATGACACCGTCAGCGGCCTTTTCTTCCTGCAGTTCAAAGTCGACATCAGCCGGCTGCTTCCGAACGACTAGGCCAATCCCCCAGCCACTCCACGGTCAGTCTTTCGTCGCAAACGAAACCCTGAAAAAAAGCGAATACAAGACCGGCACCACCAGCAACGTCAGCGCAGTAGCGAACGCCAGTCCAAAAATAATGGTAATGGCCATCGGCTTGAACATGGCTGTGCCGCCCCATAATAGTGGCGTCATGCCAAGAACCGTCGTCGCAGTCGTGAGCAGAATCGGCCGCATCCGTTGCTGGCAGGCAACCATGATGGCATCCGCCTGCGTGCGTCCAAAATCACGAATCTCGATAGCAATGCGGTCGAGCAACACTATGGCGTTATTGATGATGATGCCGGACAGAGAAATCAGGCCCAGGATCGTGAAAAACCCGAATGTTGAATTGGCGACGAGCAGGCCGAAGGTGACACCGATAAGACCCAGCGGAATCGTTGCAAGAATGATTGCCGGCCTGCGCAGTGAATTGAATTGCCAGACCAGCAGCAGCAGGATCAGCATTCCGGCCACAGGCAGCTCGGCGGCGATGGACGCGTTCGCGTCACCGGACTCCTCAGTCTCACCGCCGATCTCAAAAGCATGTCCCGCGGGCCAGAGGTCGTCGGCATCTTCGAGCCACGGCCTCAGCTCGGCAACAACCTCAGCGGCTGTGGCGCCGGGACGCAGCTGCACGTTCAAGGACAGGGTCCGATCCCTGTCGCGTCGCTCGATAATGCCTGGCTCAAACGTCAACTCGACGTTCGCTACCTGTTTCAGCGGCACGTTAGCGCCCGTGCTTTGCGAGTAAACGGTCAGGCCGTCGAGTTTGCTGAAGTCCTGTCGGTCGGCGGCGATAGTCCGCAGCGTGACCGGTATGAGTTCATCGCCCTCCCGATACTGCGTCAGATCGATGCCGGTTAGCCCGGATTGCAGTGAATAGGCAACATCTTCACTGGTCACACCCGATCGACGCGCCAGTTCCTGGTCGACCTCGACGCGCAGCTTCTTGGTCTGCAATCCCCAGGAATTCTTTGCGTTCGATACCTGCGGAAGACTGTACAGAAAACCGCTTACCTGGTTCGCGATGCGATAAAGGGCGTCAAAGTCGCTGCCGGATATGCGCACAATGATCGGGTAGTCCACGGGCGGGCCGTTTTCGAGTCGCTTGACCTGCGCCGCGAGGTCAGGATGATTTTCGAGCACGTAGCTCTCGATGCCGGAAATCACTTCATCGACATCCTCGCCATGCCTGGTATTCGCGATGACAAAGGAGTTTGCGGCATTCGGATTCGGTGGATTGAGATTCAATTTGAAACGCGGGCCGCCTTCGCCGATAAACGTCAGCCAGTTGCGAATACGCGGCTCACCCTTCGCCGGCTTGAAGTAGGTTGCTTCGATGAACGCATCGACCTCGGCTATCACCTGCTGGCTGGTTTCAATCGACGTGCCCAGCGGCAGTTCGAGTTTGGCCGAAAGCACCGGGTCTTCTGACGGCGCAATGAACTGCTGGCGTACCAATCCCAGTCCGATGATTGCGATGATAAACAGCAAGATGATCACAGCAAGAAAGCGATACTGGCAACGCAGCGACAGGCCCAGCAGCTTGCGGTAGTACGCGTACCAGCGACCTTCAAACGGGTTTGCGCCATTGCTGCTCGTCGGCTGCACCTTCAGCGCGACTGTCGTCAGCATCGGTACAAATGTCATAGCTAACAGCCAGGATGTCAACAGCGCAATACTGACAACATAGAATATGTCTGCCGTGTATTCGCCGACCGCGGACTTTGCCAGTCCAATCGGCATGAATGCGGCTGCAGTCGTCAAAGACGAAATGAGCAATGGCGTGCTGAGTTCCTTACCCGACTCGACGGCAGCCGAAATTGCATTCTCGCCTTTCTCACGCCTCACGAGGATCGACTCCACAATGACGATGGCGTTGTCCACGAGGAGACCCAGCGAGATGATCAGCGCCGTCAGCGATATCTGGTTGATCGAAATATCGAAGATCTGCATCGTGAACACAGATGCAATGATGGTCGTTGGAATCAGAGAACCAACGACGACACCGGTGCGCAGACCGAGAAACGCGATCATTACGAGTATGACAATAACGATCGCCTGCGCCAGGCTCGATGAAAACGCCTGCACAACGTCCGCGACCAGGTCCGCCTGAAACCAGACCTTCTCGATCGTAATGCCCCACGGGTATCGGGAAACCAGATCCGGCATGAGAACGTTGAGTCGCTCACCCAGCTTGAGGATGTCACCGCCGTCTCGCATCGACACTGCGATGGCGAGCGTTGGCTCGCCGTTCACGCGACTGACACTGTTTGGCGGGTCTTTGTAGCCGCGATAGATATCGACGATATCTTCGAGGTAAACAAGCGCCCCGCCGGGAAGCTGAATGACTGTTCGCTGTAGATCGGCAACCGATTCGAAGTTGCCGCTCGGCTCCAGGGTTATTCTTTCGCGTCCACTGACGATATCCCCGCCGGAAGACACGATGTTGACGGCCGCAAGTGATGCGGATAGCTGCTGCGGCGACAGTCCGAGTTCAGACAGGCGCGCATTGTTGTACTCGACGAAAATGACTTCCTGCTGCGCCCCGTGGATCGAGACTTTGGCGATGTCGGGTTCTTTCAAGAGCTCGTCGCGCAACTTATCGGCGACGGCCTTCAGCTCTGCATAGGAAAAGCCATCGCCTGACAATGTATAGACGCTACCGAATACATCGCCAAACTCATCGTTGACCTCCGGAGTAAGCGCACCCTGCGGCAGTTCTGCCGTTATAGCGTTTACCTTGCGGCGCAGATCATCAAAGATGGGCCGCATGACTTTGTAGCTTTCTTTGAAGTCTGCATAAATGATCGAAATACCGGTTCGCGATTCGCTCGTGATCGCGTCGATTTCCGGCATCTCCTGAATTTTTTTCTCGATCTTGTCAGTGACGAGCAGTTCCACGCGTTCGGGACTTGCACCTGGAAAGCGCGTCGTGATGACGGCTGTACGGACGATAAAGCCCGGATCCTGTGCTTTCGGCAGGCTCTGAAAGGCGAATATTCCGGCAATCACGACCAGGGCCACAATCGACAGCGTGATGCGATTCCTGTCGATTGCAAAGGCAGTGAGATTCACAATAAAGCCCGGCTCAGTCCGTGGCCGGAATCAGAACGCGCTGACCTTCGCGGATCACGGAAATGCCCGCGGTAATAACACGGTCGCCAATACTAAGGCCTTCGACGACTTCGATACCGGACTGCGATAACTCGCCCAATGTGACGGCTCGCCGACGGACCAACGCTTCGCCATCGGTCTCGGCAGACTCAGCTACAAACACGAATGTTCCGCTCGGGTCGTTGATGACCGCATTCACCGGGAGTACGAAGCCACCGCCATTAGACGCCGCCGAATCGAACTGAAACGTCACGTCGGCCGCGAGGCCCGAGCGCAAAGACGGATCGCGATCCGTGATTTTAACGACCACTGGAAACGCGGCCGAGCCCGCGGCCGAAGCCACCGAAATTTCGGAGATTTCGCCGCTGAACTCCTTGTTGGGAATGGAGCCGAATCGCACGGTGACTGGCGTCGATTCATCGATGCTGCCGATCAGGCTTTCCGGGATGTCTACTGTCACCTCGAACGCGTTGCCGCAACTTACAGCCGCTACCTGTTGACCGGACGCGACGTTTTCATTGACCTCCATAGCGAGCGACGCAATCGAACAGTCCGCAGCGGCTGTCAGTTTTGTATACGAGACATTAAGTCGCGCGATTTCCAATGCCTTGCTCGCCGCGCGAACTACCGCACTGGCCGATTCTGCCTGCGCGCGCGCTGATTCAAGATCGTTCAGCGACGCATTACTGTTGGCATATAGTCCCTTGGTGCGCTCATAATTAGCGGCGGCGCGGCGGTCGTTCGCCTGCGCTTCCACAAGCGTCGCCTGCGCCTGCTGCGCCTGAAGCACGTAGCTTGCCGGATCGATTTCGGCAATCAGGTCACCGGCATTCAGGCGTTGACCGATCTGCACCGGCACATTGATGACAGTCCCGGATATCTTGAAACTCAAACGCGATTCCCGGCTGGACTTGGACGTACCCGAAAAGCTCCGGTCACGAAAAACGCTCGCGTCACTGACGGTCACGTAACGCACCGGCCGCAACCGCTCTTCCATCGCTTCATCAGACTTGCCGCACCCGGCAAACATCAAGGTTGCAACAAGCAAAATACATACGCTGAATCTCATCATCTGGATCCCGTCAGTGCCAGGCGATATTCGGCCGCCAATGCATCCTTTTCTTCAGGTGACAACAGGTAGTCATACTCACCAATGGCTCGCTGCACCGACATCATTGTAATGAGGAAGTTGTACAAAGACTCTGCGGCTGCCGCGGAAGCCGTAAGACTCGTATCCTGCGCGTCGAGCAATTCGATCACAGTTACGGTCCCGCGTGCGTAGGCATCGCTCACGAGACTGAAGTTCTTGCGCGAAGCCTCGGCCGCGTCATCAGCAAGATCAATCTGCCGATAAGCCGCCTCTGCCGCATGGAGCTGGTTGCGAATCCGTTCCTCAACGCGCTCCGCGGTCGAGGCACGTAACGATTCGAGTTGCCGGAGTTCGAAACTCGCGCGCGAGACATTGGCTTTTTTCAGGCCGCCGGAAAACAACGGCAGCGTTGCCTGAATGCCAATGCTCCAATCGTTCAGGTCTTGCCCTGCCTGTGGCCCGGCGCCCAATCCGGACTGGTCGAGGTTGCTCGTGTAGCGCCCGCCGACCGAGACATCCGGCAACCAGTAGGCCCGCCGCTGGCTTGTCAGCTCGCGTCGCTTTGCGGCGATCTGCGCATTCAATTGCTCCAGCTCTGGCGCGTGTCTTAGCGCCCGCTCGATGTAAAAACGCGAGAATCGGGCATAGTCTGCACGGCTGCGCACCAGTTGACCGAAAGTTTTACGAGTCATCACGAACGGCTCTTCGAAATCTGCGTCTTTCAACGCTATGCGGGCGCCCTGCGGCATGTGCAGAATTCGGTTCAAAGTCTCCCATGACTGATTCAGCGCGGCCCTCACATTCAATACCAAAATCTGTGCCCGGGCTTCCTCTGCCTGCCACCTATACACATCGGCCGCGGTCGACGAACCAATACGAACGCGATCTTCGGCCAACTCGAGGTTGGCCCTCGTAATCCGCAGGTTGTTTTCCTGAACGGCCAGCTGGGAACGGGCATTAAGCACTGTGTAATAGGATGTCGTCGCGGCCTGGACCACGTCGAGCTTGAATTCCCGCAAGCTCGAGAGGCGAGTGCGCTGCAGCTCCTTCTGTATCTTGAGATTGGCGCTGGCCGCATCCGAATACAGGAGTTGATCGAGGCTGATCGTCGCATCACTCGAGCGTTCGGCAAACACGCCTGCCGATACCGACGGCGAATCCCTGCGCTGGGTATGACCGGCGGACGCACCCACTTGCGGCAAGAGGTTGGCTCTGGCTCTCGCGATCTCCTGCAGTCCCGCCTCAACGCCGTACGCTTCCGCCTGCAGATCCTGATTTTGATCGAGTGCCATTCGCGCGATCTCGACGACCCCGTATGTTGGACCGGTCAATTCGGGCTCTTCGTTTAACAAGACAGCTTCAGCGAGGACTTCGAAACTTGGCGACAACCCGATGGTCCTCGCCGTGGCCATGTTGATCGTCAGCTGCTCCTTGAGCTGAGACGCGATTGGTTGATCTTCCGCGCGCTCGCCCAGCATCACCGCCTGCATATTGAGCGCGTTCAGCCGCGCGTGACGATCGACGTCACGCGGTTCCGAATTGGTGACGAGCAAGCCACGCTCCACATCCGCGACGCCGGCGAAACTATAGCTGGGCAATCCGGCTGAGTTGATGGCCTCGACAAGGCGATCAAAATCAGCCAGCGGCATTCGAGGCAGGCCGGCGATGAAGATTGCGTCAGTTTCGGCCGGAACTTGATTCATTAGTTCATGGTCGACTCCATCATGGCGCACCTCGATCAGATTTACGCCTCTTGCGGCAACGGTGGCATACGCCCTGTCGCGGAGCTCCACTATCGCGGATGACAAACCTGCGTCCACCATCAAGACGAGATGACGATATGGGACAATTCGCGAGAGCGTGTCCAGATCCCCTGCAAAGTCGGCATAAGCCGTCAGGTAGTTGAGATTGCGAACGCCGGACCGACCGATTTTCGCATCGCCGACAATCAGCCCGGTGTCGATGATCAGCGGGAGAAAAGTAGGTTTCGAAAATTCGCGTTTGATCGCCGCAATTTGGTTCGCAACAAAGCCCGTAACCAGAACCAGGTCGACTTCAGGATCGGTATAGGCTTTCTCGAACGCTGCATTGATCGACTCTTTACTCCATTCGCCGGCAAAGTTTCGAATTTGCACATCGAATTCACTCGCAGTCAGTGTAAGTAGTTCATCAACATACTTTTGTTGCTCAACGGCAAATCGGTCTGCCGGGCCGTCGCGGACAACTGCCACGACAACCTGTTGCTGAGCAACGACCGGTAGCGCCACGCACAACAGCGCGACGCAAAGAAGAAGATACAAAAATCGCAAGCTGATCCTTGCAGGCAACCACATAAAAAACTCCGCGACGTCGGATGTTTAATGGAAACGTTTTTTAAGCTCGGCAAGCTCGAATTCCAACGAACTCACGCGTTCTGCCAACTCTGCGACACTCACTCGCTCCGAGGACGGGGCGGGCTTCGCCGCCGTCGCCTGGCTTGCGTGTGCTTCGAGGTCTACCGGACCTGAGAACAGGTGCATGTACTCCGAGTCCTTGCGCCCCGGCGTACGTGGCAGTTCGACGAGCAGTGGGTCCCCGTCGCGCACCATCAAGCGCTTCAATGCGGCCAGCACTTCAGCGTTATCGGCAAACGCGTGCAAACGACCGCTGCGTGCGCGTAACTCCCCCGGCGTTTGCGGGCCACGCAATAACAGCAGGCAAACGACAGCAAGTTCTGCCGGGTCAAAATCTAGATCGCTGTAGCGTGTGTTACAAAAGCGCTGCAGGTACTTCTCGGTCCGGCTCTTGAAGTTCTCCTCCATCTGCACCAGGTGTTTCGCCTCGAGCACGCGCAGCGCGTGCTGCACCTCACCTTGCTGCAAAGCCATGATCGGATTGCGGGCGGACTTCTGATTGCAGGCGTTCGTCAGGCTGTTGAGCGTCAGCGGATACTGGTCCGGCGTGACGATCGATTTCTCGATCAGGCAGCCGATGATGCGAGCTTCGATGTCTTCCAACGGTTGCAGCACAGAACGGTCCTTTCCACAGGGTCCTGAAGTCGTGAGGCCGTACTTTGGCGCATTGGGCACAATTGGGCAACCGGTACATAAACTTGTGTCTTGCGTGATTACTCACGTATCAGTTATGCTTCACGCATGAATACTACGGTCACCCCGGAACAGTCACTTGCCCTCGCCTTCGCGTCGGCGTGGAGCCGCCTCGAACGACGGCTCGACAGCAGTCTTGGTGCCATTCGCGGCATCAGCCTGGCCGAATACCGTTTGTTGCAGGCACTCGGCAATGCGCCAAACGCCCAGGCCAGTCGCGTCGACCTGGCCCAGGCAGTCGGGCTAACGCCATCAGGTGTCACGCGCGCGCTGCGTCCCATGGAAAAGCTGGGCATCGTGTCTACCGTAAAGAGCAAGCGTGACGCCCGACTTGCGATAGCCGCGCTGACTCCGGCCGGGCGTGAATTGCTTAGTGATGCGTCCGCTGTGGTGGACGATACGATGACAGCCATCCTGACGCGCTCACCGAAAACGGTCGCACAACTGGATGAGCTGATTGAGGTTCTTGAGGATATCGGGCATTAGGCGGCGCATGCCGGCTGGTCCTTACGTCCTCGAAGTCGATTCAATCTCGTTCATGAACGAGAGCAGTACGCCATTAGTCCAGCCAAAACCATCTTGAACCGCGTACTCGCCGCCTTTGGCGACCAGGCCGATTTGCTCGACGTTATATTTCTCCAGCAGCTTGCCGGTACTCTGATAGACGGCCTCGTTGTTTTGCACCCAGCGGGCCGCACCTTCATTCGCATCATCGACAAATCCGTAATTCTTCAGTCCCGAGTAAACGATCCACTGTAACGGTGCCCAGCCGTTGGGTGCATCCCATTGTTGGCCACTGTTGACTAGTGTTGTAACCCAGCCACCGGACCTCAGGAATTGCTTGCGAATCACCTCGGCGACGCGCCTTGCCTGATCCGGTTTGGCAACTTCAAAGTACAGCGGGAAAGCGGCAGCCAGCGACAGTACGCCGCTCGGTTTCATGTCGGGCAGTGCCAAGTCGACAAAGAAACCAACGTCGTCGTCAAAAAACAGGGATTGCAGGAGTCGCCTGCGATCATTTGCGCGGTCGTCGAAAAGTCTCGCGCGTTCGGTATTGCCAATATCATGGAACGCTCCAGCGAGCGAGGATTCCAGTTTGTACATGATCGCGTTGAGATCGACCGGCACAATTTGACTGGCTTGAATGGATGCCAGGGAACGCTGGTCCGCGAACCAGCGCGTACTGAAGTCCCAACCGGATTCGCAGGCCGATCGGATATCTCGATAAAGGCCCGCCGCGTCACGATCGCACTGACTTGCCAATTCCACGTCCTCAGCGTAACTCTCCGGTCTGGGCGAGATGGAGTCATCCCAATACCTGTTCAGGTATCCATCCTGCAGCGCCACGACGCGTCGCTCCGCGCCTCGGCCATCGCCGAGCTTGTCCAACCCGGACATCCAGAAGTCATACTCCTTTTCGAGTTGTGGGAGATATTCCACCCAAATGCCCGCGTCTCTTTTTTCTTTCGCGAGCAGCTCCACCATTAGTACAAACAGTGGTGGCTGTGATCGAGTGCAGTAGTAAGTCCTGTTGCCGTTCGGAATGAAACCGACCCGATCGATCAGGAACGCAAAATTGTCGACCATATTCCGTATCAAATCAACGCGACCGGAGACGGCCAGTCCCAGCATCGTAAAATAGCTGTCCCAGTAGTAGATTTCGCGGAAGCGTCCGCCGGGCACAATATAGGGTCGTGGCAATTCAATCAGCGACGAATTGGGATCCACGTGATCGGCTGCGCGCGACAACACGTCCCACAATTGTTCGATGTGATCGCGGACCGGAGGAATCACAGTCAGTTCAACCGCGGCATCGTCGTCGACCGGCAGCGAAAAATGCTCGTACACGAAGGACCGGATGTCGTCAGGGTTGCCCTGATCGAGACGTTTAAAAGCCCCCAGGATTATCGATACATCAGACTTGGGCGTGGCGTCGACGAAGGTTTTCGAGTCCGGGAAGATATGGCGGACCTGCACCAATTCGAACAGCTCGCCGTAAATCTCGTCTGGTCCCCTGATCCGCGGCATCGGGCTACCTCTACGCGTGCCCAAGTTCTTCGGCTTTGCGCTTGAACAGATAGAGAGTGAATAAGATCGCGGCTATCGGTATTAGCGAGAAATAAAAGGCCGTCTGTCCACCGACTTTTTCGAACAGGAACCCGGTAATGATTGATCCGGATGTTCCCCCGAGCGCTGAGAAAACGACGATCAGTCCAGCCATGGATCCATGCTGATGTGTCGGCAGCGCCGAGAGTATGACCGAGTTGATGGCGGGGTAAACCGGGGCGATACAAAAGCCGATCAGTGGAAAGACGAAAGCAGCAAGCGGCGCCGCGGCCAGAGTCGTCACCTCCGTCACCGACACCGAACGGGCCATGGGCAGAGCAACAAGCACGAGCAAAGCCGCGAGCAGCAGCCCGACCGTCAGCACCCGGTACCAATCGAACTTCTTCAACACGATTCCGGCCGTAAATCGACCCAGCGCTGTCGCGGCCGCAAGAATACTGGCCATCTGGATACTCAATGACGTCGAGAGATGGAGAATGCGGCTATTAAACGTCGGCAACCACGACATGATGCTCTGTTCGATCAACACATACAGGAAAGCGCTGATTACAAAAACAAGCACCAGTGGCTTGATACAGAGCACGATCATATCCACAAATTCCTGCATCAGCGGCTTCGGCGTGGAGCTTTGTGCGGCCGACTCGTCGAGCTTCGCAAACATCAGCAGCGTGAATGCGAGAAAGGACAGCGCGGCCAGTACATAATAAACGGTCAGCCAGCTTGTCGATGTCGGGTCCGAATCGTCAACAAATGCACCGAAGATGAAATAACCGGATAGCACGCCGATCATGAAGAACGACTCGAGAAAATTCATGATGCTGACGTGTTCTTTGCTGTCCTCAGTGACGAGGCCAAGCGTTGCGTAGCAGGACACTTTGACCAGGGCAAAGCCGACGCCGGTCGCCGCAAACACCATTTTGGTCATCCAGAATGCTGGTAGCTGCGGCATTGCCAGGCAAACTACGCCTATGAATCCGAGCGACGCCAGCATCGTGCGTTTGTAGCCGACCCGGACAATAAACGATGCGAGCAGAAACGACGTCAAGGCGATTGACAAGTCTTTGAATGCCTCGAGTACTGCGGCTGACGACTCGGTCACGCCGTAACTGTTTTGCACCTGCAGGATCACGGTGCCGACGCTGTTCAACAAGATCGCGAACA
>Ga0224512_10001086_pt1 | contig 27036 bp, 26 predicted proteins | sample SF_May12_sed_USG_4_FD_169103 | JGI IMG/M metagenome (GOLD analysis project Ga0224512, IMG submission 169103) | Sediment microbial communities from San Francisco Bay, California, United States - SF_May12_sed_USGS_13 | ecosystem: Environmental > Aquatic > Marine > Sediment | place: USA... | reverse complement strand
AGGGCTTTTTTCTTTTGATGACTGTGGGCTCCTGCGAGCCTTTGTAGCTATGGGATATCCGATCCAACTCGTGGGGCTGGAGGGCAAGCGGGTCCTCCTGGCCGGTGGCGGCCCGGTCGCGGCCGAAAAGATCGTGCCCCTGATCCATGCGGGCGCGAACGTCCACCTGGTCTCGCCCGAGGTCTCTACGGAGATGGAGGAGTGGCTCCCGAAGGTCTGGCGCTTCGATCGCCGGCCGGTTCGGGACGAAGACGTCGCGGGGGCAAAAGTGGTCGTGGGCGCGACGGACGACCTTGCGGTGAACGCCCGCTTGGTGGAGGTCGCTCGGGGGCTGGGGATCCTCGCCCAGGCAGCCGACGACAAGCCGAACTGCGACTTTTACTCCCCGGCCGTAGTGCGACGGGGCCCGGTCGTGATGACGATCAGCACGGACGGGGGCTCACCGATGCTGGCGGGACAGCTCAGGCGTGCCCTGGAGGCCGCGGTTCCTCGCAGCGTGACCGACGTGGCCGAACTTCTGGTCCGGCTCCGGGAGCGTGGCATGAAGGGGCTGGCCAACCGCGGGCGCATGCTGCGGGCGCTCTTCGACCCCTCGATCACCCGCCTGGTCGACCAGGGTGACACGGAGGCCGCGGCGGACCGGCTGGAGGAGCTGTTCCACGAAGAGGAAGAGCCGTTCGAGCCGGGCACGGTGTCGGTCGTGGGCGCGGGACCGGGAAGCCGGCAGCTCCTGACGTTGCGCGCCCTGGACCGCATCCAGCGCGCGGATGTGATCTTGCACGACGCCTTGGTCGAACCAGAGGTCCTGCGGCTGGCCCTGCCGGGCACGGAGATCGTCGACGTGGGGCGGCGTTCCAAGGCGGTCTGCCCAGATGAAACCCCGGCGGATGCCCAGCGGATTCCGTTGATGATCGGCTATGCGCGCGAGGGTAAGCGTGTGGTGCGCCTGCATGGCGGCGACCCTTATGTGTTCGGGCGAGGCGGGGAGGAAGTGGATGCGCTCAGAAAGGCCGGCATCGCCTGGGAGGTGGTGCCCGGCGTGAGCTCGGTGATCGCCTCGGCAGCCTCGGCGGGCACCCCTCTGACGCTGCGGGGTGTTGCCAAGGGCTTCACGGTGCGTACGGGCCACGACACATCGGGGCCGACGCGCGGTGAGCTCCTCCCGGAAGAGGAGACGGTGGTGGTGTTGATGGGACTGGGAGCCGCGGAGTCCGTGCTTGCGGAGCTGATCGCTGAGGGGCGCGCTCCGGGGACTCCGGCCGTGGCGGTGAGCGGCGCATCGAGGCCGGACGAGCAGATCGTGGTGGGTACGTTGGCGACTCTGGCCGCCAAGATTCGGGCGGCGGAGCTACCGGCTCCGGCCACGTTGATTGTAGGTGAGGTAGCCCGCGCGGCGCTCGATCTGGCCGACGCGAGCGCGGGACACGAGAATGATCACGGCACACACCGACCGGTTCGTGGCGACAAGACCACGGCAGCTGCGGTTTAATTCCATAGGAGACGGATGATGGACGGTGGACCCTCCTGGCAGGACAAGCTGAAAGACCAGATCCCGGACGAGCTGGGCCGGGAAGTCGACATCTTCGAGACACAGATGGAGCTGCGGCGACGGGGCGAGGTGGACGAGCGCCTGTTTGCCGAGACTCGACTGCGTCGGGGTGTCTACGGTCAGCGCTACGACAACGGTCAGCGCCACGACGGCACGCAAAACCGACCGCTCGAGTATCGGGATCACCCGACGAAGGGGCCGGAAACGATGTGGGACGCCCCGGGCATGGTGCGCATCAAGATCCCGTACGGGGCGATGACGGCCGAGCAGATCGACGTGATGGCGGAGCTGTCCGAAGACTACTCGGACGGCATCTCGCACGTCACGACGCGCCAGGACATCCAGCTCCACTTCGTCCATATCGAGGACACGCCCGACATGATGCGCCGCTTGGCTGCGGTGGGCATCACGACGCGCGAAGCCTGCGGCAACTCGGTCCGCAACGTGACCGCGTGCCACCTGGCGGGCGTCTGCAAGACGGAGACGTTCGACGTCACGCCGTATGCAGAAGTGCTGAAGGAATTCCTGCTCGGCCATCCGGACGTACAGGACTTCGGCCGCAAGATGAAGCCGGCCTTCTCGGGCTGCGCGCAGGAGGCGTGCGGGCTCGTGAACATGCACGACATCGGCTACATCGCGAAGACGCGCGAGGTCGACGGGAAAGTGCAGCGTGGCTTCGAGTTCTACGTCGGCGGCGGCTTGGGTGCGATCCCTCATCCGGCCCTGCTGCTCACGGACTTCGTCAGCGAAGAAGAGATGCTGCCGCTCACCCAAGCGGTGTGCCGTGTGTTCGCGCGCCTCGGTGAGAAGGAGAACCGGGGGCGGGCGCGCATCAAGTTCCTGGTTGCGAAGCTCGGCATCGAGGAGTTCCGCAAGCTGGTCTACGAGGAGCGGGAAGTCCTCCCGCATGACCCTCGCTGGACGTCGTACATCAAAGACATCGCGGACTACGCCGAGGTGCCCGTCCGGGAACCCGCACCGCTCGAAACAAACGGCGAGCACACGCCGGAGTTCCGGGCCTGGTACGCCACGAATGTCCGCGCGCAGAGCCAGGAAGGCTACGCGGTCGCGACGGTGAAGTGCCCCCTGGGTGATCTCACCGCAGACCAGATGCGCGACCTCGCCGACATCGCGCGGAAGTTCTCGGGGGACAACGTCCGCCTGACGGTCGAGCAGAACATCGTGCTGCGCTGGGTGAGCGAGGCAGACCTACCGAAGGTGCACGCAGCGCTCGTGGCAGCCGACCTGGGTGCCCCGGGTGCCGAGACCATCGCGGACCTGACGTCGTGCCCGGGCACGGATACGTGCAAGCTGGGCATCGCGGCATCACGTGGGCTCGTTGCCGAGCTCGCGAACCATGTGGGGCACCTGAACGGGGGGACCGACCCGGCGCTCAAGAATCTGCGCATCAAGGCGAGCGGGTGCTTCAACTCGTGCGGCCAGCATCACATCTCCGACCTCGGCTTCTACGGCATCAGCCGGAAGAAGGGTGGGCGGCTCGTGCCGCACTTCCAGGTGGTGCTGGGCGGGAAGTGGGTGGAGAACGGCGGCTCGTTCGGGCTCGCCACGCTCGCGATCCCCTCGAAGAACATCCCCACCGTCGTGAAGCGGGTGACCGATCGCTTCCTCGAGGAGCGCGAGCCGGACGAGACGTTCACCGCGTTCATCGGGCGGCTTGGAAAGGTCGAGGTGAAGCGCTTCCTCCAGGACCTGACCGAGGTCCCGTCGTTCGAGGAAGACCCCTCGTACTACTCCGACTGGGGCGATCCTCGCGTGTTCACGATGGAGGATTACGGGGAAGGGGAGTGCGCGGGCGAGATCGTGCCGATGGTCGAGTTCGGACTGCAGGCGAGTGAGCGTGAGGTCTTCGAAGCGCAGCTCTACTTCGACGCCGGAGACATGGAGAAGGCCAAGGCGATGGCGTACAAGGCCATGCTCACCGCCGCGCAGGCTCTCGTGAAGACGGAGTTCTACGACATCAGCGACGTACCGGACCAGATCGTGTCGGAGTTCAAGACGCGCTTCCACGAGACGCAGCGCTTCAACGACCGCTTCGCCGGCTCGAAGTTCGCGAGCTACCTGTTCCAGGCCCACGAGGTCGGGGGCAATGGCGGCCGGCCGGAGCAGGCCAGGGACCGGGTCCAGGAAGCCCAGCTCTTCATCGAGGCGGCGTACAAGTGCTACGAGCGCATCGGCACCGCGGGAGCCCCGGCATGAGCGGGACCGACTCGGTGATTGCGCTCACCTCGCCGGAGATCAGCGTCAAACTGTTCGTCACCGACGACTCCGTGGTGCGCCCGCTGGAGCTGATTGCGGTCTTCCATCGTTGGATCAAAGACGACTCGCTCGAGGACGAGCTGGTGATCGACGTCGCGAACTACGAGCACGTGCCGCAGGGTCCGGGTATCGTGCTCATCTGCGACAAGGCGCACTACTACTTCGACGTGCGGCACGACCGGTGGGGCATGCGCTACCGCAGCCGCCGTGAGGCTCGCGCCGTGGGCCAGGAGGCCGTTGCACGGGCGTTTCGCTCGGCCCTGCACGCAGCCTCGCTCCTGGAGAACGACCCGGCGCTGGAAGGCCGCTACCGCTTCCGCACGGACCAGGTCGAGTTCGGCATCTACGACAGGCTCCGCGCACCGAGCACAGAAGACACGCTCGAGGCGGTGCGGCCTGCGCTAGACGCGACGGTGGAGGCGCTGTATGGCGCTCCGGCCAAGGGCTACGCGCTTCAGTCGGGTCCGAAGGAGCCGTTCATGGTGAGCATCGAGGCTCCTGGTGCGCCCGACGTTTCGGAACTGCTGGGCAAGGTCGCGGCCACGGCCGGCTGAGCCACATGACGGACGACGCACGCTTTGGGGCTGCATCCGCGCGCTTCTATGCGTCCCATCGCGACGATCCCCGCTCCATCGAGGTGGACGGACAGCAGGTCCCATGGTCCGTGCACTATCACGCGCGGTTGCGGCATTGGCTGCTCGAGCTCGAGCCCGCCGCGTCGGTGCCGCTGCAGTTGGCGGCGGCGTGCCAGCATATCCGCCGCTGGGAGGTGCCGCGCGAGGACTACGACGAGGGCCGTCGTGGGTACCGGACCTGGCGCAGCGACCTTGCGAAGATGCACGGAGAGATCGCCCGTGAGATTCTGGAGGACGTCGGATACGACGAGGCGACCATCGACCGGGTGGACCAGCTGCTTCGTAAGGTCGGCCTGGGTCGCGATCCGGAGGTCCGGCGCTTCGAAGACGCCATTTGCATGGTCTTCTTTGAGAACGAATACGTCGAGCTGGCCTCCAAGCACGACGACGCCAAGATGATCGACATCCTTCAGCGCACATGGGCGAAGATGACGCCGGCAGGACATGTCGCAGCCCGCGCCCTCGCGACCGGGTTACCGGAGCGGGAGCGCGGGCTGCTGGAGACCGCGACCTCGAGCTAGGGCGTCAGCCCATGTAGCCGTTCGCCCCGAGCTGCACCGTGGTGCCATCGGGATCAGTGAAGTACAGCTGGTCGCCCCCGCTCGTCCGGCTGTTCGGATTGGTATCGATGCGGGCCTCGATGCCCACCGCGCTCAGTCGCTCGGCGATCGCGTTGGGGTCGTAGTCGGGCACGCCCAGGCAGAAGTGGTGCGGCTGGCCCACGAAGCCCGGAATCGAATAGAGCCCGAGGAATCCGTCGCGCAGCCCCATGTTGATCCCGCCGTTCCCAGGCCGGCTCACGACTTCGAGGCCCAGGATGCGCCGGTAGAAGGCCGCCGAGGCCTCGACATCCGAGACGCCGATCGAGACGTGATTGAGCGTCTGTGCGCGCGCGACGGGTGCGGCTTGCGCCGCCGACTCGGCACCAGACACGACCTGGGGCGCGGCCATCAGCGCGACGAGCGTCCCTACCAGCTCTCGCCGCGTGATGCGACGGTCTTCGAACTTCTGGACGAGGTTTTCGAGTTCCTTGGTCATTCGGTCTCTCCGGTCATTTCAAGAGAAGGGTCCGCCGCCGCGCTCGAAGCCGGAGGGGTTGTCTTCGAAGCTCCACATGAAGGGCGGTTCGGCCCCGCACGCGCGCACATAGGCGTAGAGCTGGCCGCGGTGATGCGTAAACTCGTCGTTCAGCAGGTGGACGCACGCCGTCCCCGGGAACGACATGCCCCACGGCGTATTCACCGTGGCGCTCAGCTGCTCGTCGCCGGAACTCCCGATCGCCGCGTTGGCCTCGTCCCAGCACGCGCGGGCGAATTCTAGGATCTCGGCTCGGGTCTTGAGTCCGGCGGCCACTTCTGATTCGTCCGGGGCGTTCTTGATCTCGCCCGTCGCGATGCCCTTGGCGACCTCGCGGACGATGCCGCCCGAGGTATGCGCGACGAGCTGGGCAGGCGTACGCATGCCGGGGATGACCGTCTCCTGAAGCTTGTCCTCGGGGATCAGCTCGAGGAGTCGGAGATAGATGCCGTACTTCTGCCGGGTGTGGTCCCACACTCCGTCCAACGTGTTCTTGTTCATCAAGGCGTTCTCCTCAGTGCCACGTGACGTCCATGGCGAAGAAGTGGTCGAAGACCTCGCGAGTCGGGTGGTTCGCCTCATTGGCTTCGGGGCTACGAATGTAGAAGTCCAGCTGGACCTGCGCTGGATTGACGGCTCCGGCGCCCGACGGGCCGGTCATGTCTTGGCGGACACGGAGTGTCTCGCGCTCGCGCATCCCCTGCGTGACCATGAAGTGGATCTGATACTCCTCGTGCAGCGGCGCGCCGTTGAGCGTGGCATTCCCCCAGCCCCAGCCCGCCACATAAAGAATGCTCTTGGGCCAGTTCATGTCGCCGCACCCGGAGTCCCCATGCTCGAACAACCACGCGGCGATGCCCCCGTCGTGGCACGGTGAGAACTCCTCGAAGCGCTCGAGCTCGACGACGTAGCGTCCCTCGGGCAGATCCAACGCGGCGCGGAACGTGCCGGTGTTGGCGAGCTCATCCACGTCGACTTCGATCGTCCCGCCCACGGCCCTGACGTTCGTGCCGTCGTCCCCCATGTGGTCCCACGGTGAAGCGTCGGCGAGGGTGCCGACGTGGTAGACGCGGCTGCCCGACAGCACGAAGCGGCCGTCGTAGAGCGGGTGCTGGCCCGTCGCGTAGATGCCCATCTCCGTGCCAGGCTGGTCGGCGCTCGTCGCGGGGGTGCCCTCAGAGGCAGAGGGCTGCTGCTGGATCTGACAGGAGGAGGCAACCAGGGCCAAGGCCATGAGAGGTAGGGTCCATGTCCGGCCTGCTGGGGCATGCCGCGTCATTCGATCGATCACCGTGACTCCTCCTGCGTGTCAGGATCCGGCCCGGAGCGGTCCGAGCCGACATTCCGCCTGAAAAGGTACCGTGTCCTGATAGACCTTCGTGCCACTGATCCGGTGGACGGTGAGGTCGTCGACCTCGGCTGTTTCCAGGATGCCCCACACGGCTCCCCGGGAGGTGTTGCCGTCCATCACGAGGACGAGGGGATCGCGCTGGCCACCCTCCGGCTGCAGATCCACTGATCCTACCCCCATCCTCCTGGAAGACGACACGACCACCCGGTACTCACTGTCGGCGTCCTCCCATTGAACGGAGTGGTTCAGAGTAGCCGCCCACTTCGTCGAAACGGAGTAGACGCAGGTCCCGTTCAGTTCAGCCTCGTCGCGGCCCCCCCACGACGCCTCTGCGGCGCCTTCGCTCCGCGGACCTGGCCGCACGCAAGCCGCGAGCCCGACCACGAGCAGAGGCAGCGCGAGCCACGCGAACCGTCTAAGGGCACGGACTTCCGTTGGTTCCAACAGCTGCATCCTTCGCGCGATCTCTACTCAAGGATCTTGACGACCGTCCGAATCTGCCCGCGCGGCCATTGGACCGAAAGGCCGGCCCCCGCGGTAGATTCCTTGCTCGGTAGCCCACGCAATTCCAGCCCTGAACCAGAATGAGACGAGTAACCGTCCTCCGGCTCTTGTTGGCTCTGCTCCTCGTGCCGGGAGCGCTCCAGGCGCAGGTCGCCGAGGCGCCCGTCCGCTACGAGACGGACTTTCTCAGCGCCGACTTCCATGCCGGCAGGCGCGAGGCCGTGAGGCGCGCGCTTCCCAGGGACGGCCTCGCACTCCTGTTCGGGGCGCCGGTTCGGAACCGCTCGGCTGATACGAGTTTCGAGTACAGACAATCCAGTGACCTGCGCTACCTGACGGGGAGTACCGAGCCGGGCACGGTGCTGCTCCTGGCGCCGGGCGGCGTCGTAGTCGACGGCCGCACGGTTCGCGAGGTCCTGTTCGTGCCACCACGCGACCCCTCCCAGGAGGTCTGGGACGGTCGACGCTTCGGCACTGAGCGAGCGATGGCTCAGCTCGGCGTCGAGCTGGCCGTGGAGTCCACGCGCTTCAACGAGATCGTGGTGCCCCTGCTCAGGGACGCCAACCATCCGCTCTTTCACTTGCCTCTGCCTGTGGGCGTGGAGCCGCGCACTGCATTAGCTGCGCAACTCGAAGTCTTTCTCGCGCATGTGCAGCCCGCGGACCCTCGAGGTGGAACGCCTCCCGCGGGCGCGCGCACCTCGGACCCGACCTTGCTCCGCGGCGTCGTGGACCGGCTCCGCGAGATCAAGACCGACGACGAGATGGTGCTGCTCCGGCGGGCGATCGACATCACCGCGGAAGCGCACCGCGAAGTCATGGCGCAGGTCGAGCCCGGGTGGGCCGAGTATGAGATCGAGGCTCTCATCGAGTACACGTTCAAGAGGAACGGAGCAGAGGAGCCCGGCTTCCCGAGCATCGTCGGAAGCGGCGAGAACTCGGTGATCCTGCACTACGAGTCGAACCGCCGCACCACGAAGCCGGGCGACGTGATCGTCATCGACATCGGCGCCGAGTACCACGGCTACTCCGCTGATGTCACCCGGACGATCCCGGTCGACGGACGCTTCACACCGGAGCAGCGGGCGATCTACGAGATCGTACTCGCTGCTCAGGAGGCCGGCATCGCCGCGACGCGCGCTGGCAACATGTTCTTCGCGCCTCACCAGGCCGCCCAGCAGGTCCTCGCCCGGGGACTCGCAGATCTGGGGCTCATCCGGAACGCGAGCGACGGCGCGGGGCTCCGTCGCTTCTTCATGCACGGCACGAGTCACTACCTGGGCCTCGACGTGCATGACGTCGGCTCGGGTGGGCCGATGGCGCCAGGGACCGTGATCACCGTCGAGCCGGGCATTTACATTGCTGCCGCCGACGATATCGATCCGAAGTGGTGGAACATCGGTGTGCGCATCGAGGACGACGTGCTGGTGACCGAGAGTGGCCCCGTGATGTTGTCGGCCGGTGCTCCGCGGACGGTAGCGGACATCGAGCGGGTCATGGGGGCGAGGTGAGACGCCGCCTGTAGTGCGCGTCCTAAGACGTCGAGACCCCCACGCCCTTCTCGTATAGGAAGGTGGGCGCCAGGTCGGCGCCGTTCGGCCACTCGATGGTTCCGGTCTCTTCGTTTACATAAACCTGCCGGAAGAAATCTGGATCCCGCAGTGGCTCGAACACCTCACCCCACAACTCCTGACTGAGGTCGACGTCTTTGACGGCTTGGTCGTCGAACCAAACCCTGATCGCCCGGGGGCCGACGCACTCCACAGCGGTCACGTGAACGAGCATCTTGACCATCATCGTAGGGGTTCCACGGGCAAGAGGTGCCGATGTTCGCGCGCTCGATTCCAGTTCACCTCAAGCTCTTCAGCATGAAGATCTGCCCACTCGAGCAGAAGACGCAACGCCCGTGGGGGAAAGTCACCAATGACGGTCCCACTCCGGAGTTCGAGTACCACCTCGGCGCCTTGGTGGCGCGCATGCAGGTGCGGCGGGTCGTGGTCTCGGTAGTTCATGAAGACCACGATTCCGTAGAAGCGACTGATGACGGGCATCCGCGAGGCGGTGAAAGGAGGCGACCCTTCACTGTGCTCTCGACGGAGGGGTGCCCGAATGCTCGGATGGGCGGGGCGTTCTGTACAACTGCTCTGAGGACCCACGCTCGATCGTGCCACGCCGGTGGCGCTGGGGTGGCTCGACCCTGAACTGTCGCGCTACTCCGTAGCAGCGGCGACTGCCCCTACGGGTAGGACAAGGTCCTTCGAAGAGCGGTCGCGCCGTGCCGCGAAGAACCGGACGACGCGGTCTTCTTGGACCGCCAGGGCGGGCACGACCAGCATGACGAGCACGGTGGCGAACAGAATTCCGAAGCCCAACGAGACGGCGGTGGGTGTCAGGAACTGAGCCTGGATGCTCTTCTCGAAGATGAGTGGAGAGATACCCAGGAACGTGGTCACCGAGGTCAGGAAGATGGGCCTGAAGCGAGCCTGAGCGGCTGACACGAGTGCATCCTCCAGGCCAGCGCCTTCCTCGCGCTCCGTGCGCACGAAGTCCATGAAGACGAGCGAGTCGTTCACCACCACACCGCTCAGCCCGATGATGCCGAAGAGGCTGAACAGCCCGACGGGCACTCCTAGGAGCGCGTGCCCGATGAACGCGCCGATCACCCCGAAGGGAATGACCGCCATGATCACCAGCGGCTGCAGATAGGAGTTCAGCGGAATGGCGAGGAGGGCGAAAATCACCAGGAGGGCCAGCGCGAAGCCGGAACCGAGGGAGGCGAAGGTCTCGCCCTGCTCCTGCCGCTCGCCGGTCAGGCTGATTGCCACCTCGGGGTGTCGCTGCCGCAACTGGGGTACCACGGCCCGCTCGAATTCGCGAGCGACTTCATCGGTCGTGACCACGGCTTCGTCAGCGTCCGCGGTCACGGCCACAACTCGGGCGCCGTTCCGGCGCGAGATGCTGGTGGGCGTCGACCCCAGCGAGACGTCCGCGACCTGCTGCAGCGGCACCCTGGTCCGATCGGGGGTCGATACGCGGAAGTCCAGGAGGTCGGAAATGGCGTCGCGTTCGCCTTCTGGCAGACGCACATAGACCGGCACCTCCTCACCGTCCCGCTGGAGCCTTTGCACTTCGGCACCGAAGAAGGCACCGCGGACCTGGCTCGCGAGATCGTCCAGCGAGATGCCAAGAGAGCGGGCCTCGGGGCGCAGGGCCAGCTGAAACTCGGGCTCGCCCTGGTCTTCGTCCGTCAGGATGTCGAACACGCCTGCGAAACGCCCGAGTTCCTCGGCAACATCGGCTGACGCCAGCTCCAATGCGTCGATGTTCTCCGAGGAGAGCTCGACCTGGATCGCCGCCGCGATCTGAAAGAAGTCTGATGTGAGCGTGAACGAGCGCGCCTCGGTCAGGTCGGGTAACTCCTCCCGCCAAGCGGCCTCGAACTCCGCCGGTGTGAACTCGCTGAGCTCGGGTGAGGGCAGCTCTACGGTCAACGACCCGACATTGGATGCGACGCCGCTGGGTGTATCGGTCTGCCCGGGCCCGCCGCCGCCTCCTCCTCCTCCCACCACGCTGTAGAGGTTCTGGATGGCGTCGGGATGGTCGTCGGGCAGGGTCGCACGAAGGTTCTCCCCCGCCCGCAGTGCCGAGCTCTCGATCTCCTGAAGCACCTCGAGCGTCCGAGTCGCCGGCGTTCCCGGAGGCATCTGAAGGCTGGCGACGACCGTCTCTCCCTGAATCGAAGGCAGGAACGAGAACGGCAGGCGACCTCCGCCGATGAGCCCTGCGCAGACGAGAATCGAGGCCGTCGCACCGGCCATCACCACTCCGGAGTTGCGGGTGGCGTAGCGGACGGCACGCGTGAGCGGGCCACGCACGAAGCGCTGAAGCGAGCGGTCCACTCTGGCGCGCACGCGATCGAGCGCGCGCAGGATCCACCAGCGTCCGGCCTTGGGTTTGGGAGCGTGGGACAGGTGCATCGGGAGGATGAACAGCGCCTCCCCGAGGGACAGCAGCAGGACGACGATCACGACGAGGGGCAGGTCCCGCAGCAGCGGTCCGAGTGCTCCGGATACGAACAGCAGGGGCGCGAAGGCTGCAACCGTCGTCAGGATCGCGAAGATGACCGGGCGCGCGATACGCACCGCGCCGCGTTCGGCGGCCTCCAGCGGCGAGAAGCCCTTCTCCCGTTCGGCGAAGATGTTCTCCCCCATGACGATCGCGTCGTCGACGACGATGCCGAGCGCCAGGATGAAGCCGAACAGAGAGATGACGTTGAGCGACACGTCCAAGAGCGCGAGCAGCGCGAACGCTCCAACGAAGGAGATCCCGATGCCGATGGCGGTCCACGCAGCGAGCCGCAGCTCGAGGAAGAGCGTGAGCGCGATGAGGACGAGGGCCAAGCCGAGCAGACCGTTTCGCACGAGGAGCCCGAGCCGGCCCTCGAGGACAACCGACTGGTCCTGCCACAGCGTGAGGTCGACACCGGCGGGCAGAGACCTCTCGAATTCTTCTGCGGTGGTCCTCACCGCGTCTGCGATATCGAGGACGTCTTCCTGACCGACTCGGTAGGCGCTCACCACGACCGCGGGCGCTCCGTTGAAGGTCGTCGCCAAATCCGAGTCCGCGAAGCCGTCGGTCACACGGGCGATATCGCCGAGCTGAACTTCAGTTCCGTTGGGCTGGGTGATGACGACGATTTCGCGGAAGTCGTTTGCAGTCTCGTTCCGACCCCTCGTGCGCAGCAGGACCCGGCCAGCCGTCGTCTCGATGTCGCCGCCCGACAGCTCCAGGATTTCCCGTCGCACGATGGACGCCAGATCGGCCAGGCTGATTCGGTAGGAGTCGAGGACGTCCTTGGAGACTTCGATCGCGATCTCGTAATCGCGGGCCCCTGAGACCTGGACGTCGGAGATATCGGACAGGGCGATCAGGTCGTCTCGGAAATCGTTCGCCAAGTGCTTCAGCGGGGCCTCGCCGACCGGTCCGGACAGCACGACCTCCACGACAAGCGAACGGGGTGAGGCGAGGGTGGCGACCGGCCGCTCGATCTCGACGGGGAACGTGCGGATACGGTCGACGGCCGACTTGACCTCGTCGAGCACCTGCTGCTTGTCCGAGCCGCTGCGGATCTCAGCGATGACAACGGCCAGTCCCTGGGACGCCGTGGCGTTGATCTCTAGGATCTCATCGATCGCATCCAGCCGGGACTCGATCGGAATCACGACCGCTTCCTCCACCTCCACCGGCGTGGCGCCGGGATAGGCCACGGAGATGTTGATGAGGTCCGGCGTGAAGTCGGGGAAGATCTGCTTGCGGACCGAAAGGGCGCCCAAGGCGCCCGCGACGAGGATGAAGATCATCAGGAGGTTGGCCGTGACCCCATTCCGGATCATCCATCGGATGGCAGTGCTCATTGCGAACGATCTCCCGAGCCCGCTGGGGTGTTGTCCGCCGGGAGGGTGATCGACGCGTCCACTTCCATGCCCTCGGTCACGACTGCGGGAGCGGCGACCACGACCTCGGCCCCCTCGGGCAAGTCCCCCGTCACGAAGACGGTGTCCTGGACCTCTTGGACGACCTGCACGGGCGCAGAGCGAAGGATGTCGTCTTTCGAGATGACCCAGACGACGGACCCCTCCCGGAGGGCGGGCCGCGGCACGGCGAAATACCGTTCGAGGCGACGTCCTTCGAGGCTCGCCCGTACGTAGGATCCGATCAGCAGCGGAGGTCGGCCCTCGCCGTCGAACGCGCGTGGGACGCGCACGACGACCTCGATGGTTCGCGTCGTCTCGTCCAGGGCCCCGGAGGCACGGTCGACGTAGCCATCCCAGTCGTGCCAGGTGCCACCGAACTCGGCGTGCACCGTGGCCGGAATCCGCCGAGTGGCGGTCTCTGACCAGAGATCGTCGAGGAGCACGAGCTGGCGTGTGCTCAGAGAGATCACCACCTCGACCTCGTCCGTCGCGTACAGCTCTGCGATCGCCTGGCCCGGAGCCACGTATTGCCCCACGTCGACTGACTCCGAGCGGACGCGGCCCGTGAAGGGGGCGGTCACGATCGTACGACCCAAGGCCAGTTGGGCGTCGGCCAGCTGAGCCTCCGCCCTGGCCAAGGCCGCCTCTGCGGCGTCGACTTGAGGCTGCCGCATCGCCAACCGCCCGGACAGCGTGGTATCGGCGACTTCCTCGCCGCCCACCCGCGCCCTGAGCATGCGATATTCCTCCTGCGCGATCACTTGCTCCTGACGAGCCAACGCGACCTCCACCTCGCGCTGGGCCACGTCGGCCCGAGCGATTGCGACGGCGTTGCGGTAGCTCTCCGGGTCGATCTCGAGCAGTGGGTCGCCGGCCTGGAACACGCCGCCACGTGCGAGGGCCGGTGAGAGACGCACCACCCGGCCCCCGACCTGCGGTGCGAGGGAGATCTCAGCTACGGGTCGCACCGTGCCTGACCCCTCGACCGAGAGCGAGCCCTCTCGTGCGAACAGAGGCATCGTCGAAACTGCGGGAAGGGTGCGCACAGCCGGCGCGCGCACAGGTTCGGGCCGGGTCACCACGAGGCCGGCCATGGCGATGACTCCCAACAGGACGATCCCTAACGGGAGAAGCCGGCGGCGCTTCGAGCGCGGTTCGTTCCTTGGGGGTTCCTCGAGGTTGTCGCTCATGTCGTGTCGCCCGGGGTTCATGATTCGGGAGTCTCTTCGATCCAGGAGCCGCCGAGCGCCCGGTGCACGCCAAGGCGAGCCTCGGCCAGCTCGCGCTCGGAGGTCGCGCGCGTGTCTTCGACGTTCAGGGTGGTCCTGAGGGCATCCAGGTAGGCGACATAATCGCCGATTCCCAGATCGAGGCGGCGGAGCTGATTGTCCGCCGAGGCCTGGGCCGCCACGAGCTGGTCGTCGAGGATCAGCTTGCGCTCCCTCTGGGCATTGAAGAGGGCAAGGCCGGCATCGACTTCTTGGAATGCAGTCAGGACCGCAGTCGCGTAGCGAGCCGCCTCCTGCTCATATCGGGCCTGAGCGACTTCCTGATCCGCCTTCAACCGGCCCCCAGAGAAGATCGGGGCCGTCAGAGAGGTCACGAAGCTCGTGAAGAACTGGCCCGGCCGAAGCAGGTTGGAGAGCTCGCTGCTCTGTTGACCGGCTGAGCCAGTGAGCAAGATCGAAGGCCACCGCGCGGCGGCACGCTCGCCTACGCGTTGCCGCGCAGCCTCGAGGCGCAGGGCCGCGGATCGCAGGTCGGGTCTGTTCTGGAGGAGCGCCGAGGGGAGTCCCGCGGGAATCGCGTCCATGCGGACTTCAGGCGCCGCTCCGTCGACCGAGGTCTCGTCGAGCTCATGGGGGTAGCGCCCCAAGAGCACGGCGAGCCGTCCACGTGTCGCGGTGATCTGGCTGCCGAGAAGGGGCAGAAGCGCCCGCGACGCGTTCAAGTCCTGCTGGATCTGGTAGAGCTCCAGCGACGTCACGACGCCCCGCCGGTAGCGATCGTCCGTCAGCGTGAGTCGCTCGGACAACAGATCGACCTGCTCCTGACGGATTCGCTGCCGAGCGGTCAACTCTCGGAGCTCGAAGTACGCCGCGATCGTCTCGGCGGCCACCGAGATCCGAACGGTTTCGAAGTCGGAAGCCGTCGCGAGCGCGTCGGCCATGGCCGCGTTCCTGCCGTTGCGGACCCGACCCCAGAAGTCCAACTCGTAGGAAAGGCCGAGGCTGGCCCCGAACGTCTCGAACGAGAAGCGATCCGGCCCGTCCCCCAGAGGACTGCCGCCCTCGTCTCCGCCGAAGATCGCGCCGAACTGGCCCGAATTGGCGGGCTGGTCGATCCTGCTGAAGTCGACTCCGACCTGAGCGGACGGAAACAGGGCCGATCGCGCGATGCGGTACTGTGCCCGCACCTCTTCGATGCGTCCCACCGCCTCACGCAGGTCCAGGTTGGATGCGATCGCATCCGTGACGAGCCGATCCAGAGTGGGATCGCCGAAGGTGGACCACCACGCAGTAGCCCGAGCCGCCCCCGGGGCGTCCGCAGTCGAGAAGCGCTCCGGGATTCTCTCCAGGGGAGCGACCTCGATGGGCTCCGGGTTGAAGGAGCAGGCGCCCAACAGTGTGACGAGGGCGACGGACCAGACCGTGGCCGGCAGGCATGCCCGGGGTCGACTCGCGGGGGGGTGTTCGATCAACGGAGAGGTCCTACGGCAAAGGATGTCCATTAATAGTACAATAATATCTAGACAATCTTTGTACAAGAGTGAGAGGCCGGCTAGACGTCGTCGCGCGGGTGGAGCTCAGGCTTGCGGCGCCGCGGGCTTCGCTGGCAGAATCCCAGGTCCCCGGGACACGCCTCCTTCCGAGACCGGTGAGGTGCACCCGGTACTGACGGAGGCTCCTGTCTCGCGGGGCTTCATGGAGGGGACCGTGACGATACGCGCGCTCCACCGAGGGGTTTTGTGGTTCGGCCTAGAGAGCACCGCCGTCTTCGTGCTCGTCGCCGGTCCCTTCCTCGGGGGCTGGGTGCTCTCTCCGCTGCTTTGGGCAGCGGTTCCATGGGTGCGCAGCCGGCAGGCCCGGGCGGAGGTATGACGAAGCCCTGGCCCCGTCGTCTCGCCTGGTTCCTGGTGGTCTCCTACGTGGCCGCCGCCCCGGCCATGGTCGTGCTGGAGTCGCGCGACGCGCTTTTCTCTCAGCGCTTCGATCTGCCCGCCTGGCTCATCTACGTCACGGTGATCGTTCAGGTAGTGAGCGTCGTGCTCATCGTCTCGGGACGGCACGCGCAGAAGGCCGCCCTTGTGCTTTCTGCTACCACGCTGGGCGCCCTATTCTCGCACATCCGTATCGGCTCGCCGTTCACCGCCATCCCGGCGCTCGCCTTCACTGTGGCTCAGTTCTGGCTGGCCGTCCAGTTGGGGCGGGCCGACGATGAGACCGCCGGCTAGAGTCCGAACTGCCGCGCGTGGTGATCCAAGTGGCGGTATCCCCAGCGCCCCCGCTCCCCGGCTGACATCCTGCCGAAGACGGGATGCGTCATCGCGGCGGGATCGAGCCGGTCGACGAACGCTTGGGTCGTACCCAGGAGCTCGTTCAGGTCGGCCTTGAACTCGGCCGGCGGCGTGCCGTCCGCTTCCTGATCGCACTCGGGCATCGTCGGGATGCCTTTCGGCCACGGGACCGGCAGGGTGTTGGCGACGAGCCGCATGAACGTGCGACCCACCAGGTTGGTTCGGTCCGTGACTGGCCGATCGCCCATGCACGCCGCGAAGGCATCGGTCAGATGGCAGATCATTCCGTGAGCGGACATGCGACCCCACCGCCTCGGCGAATCCGGCGTCACGCTGGCGATGCGGGCCAAGATGGTTCTCCTGTCGTCAGGATTCAACAAGCTTCCCACGGCGCCTCCGACTCAGACGTTGAAGCGAACGTGCATGATGTCCCCGTCCGCCACCACATAGTCTTGCCCTTCCACCTGTAGCTTACCCGCGGCCTTCACCCCGGCCTCCGTGCCGTGCTCGATGAAGACCGCGTAGGGCGTCACTTCGGCGCGAATGAAGCCGCGCTCCAGGTCCGAGTGGATCTTGCCCGACGCACGCCGTGCCTTGGTGCCTCGGCGAATCGTCCAGGCGCGTACCTCGTCGGGTCCGACCGTGAAGAAGGAGATCAGGTCTAACAGGCCGTAGGCGGCACGGATGAAGCGGTCGAGCGCGGATGCCGACAGGCCCAGGTCGCGAAGGAATTCGGCTTGGTCATCGGGCTCCATGCCCGCGATGTCGGCCTCCACGGAGGCGCACAGCGTGAGGCCCGCGGCGCCGAGCTCGGCGATGCGCCGCTCTAACGCCTCCGGCATCGGGTCCCCGGCCCGGCCTTCGGACCGGTTCACCGCTACGAGTAGGGGACGGTCGGTGAGCAGGCCGAACCCTCGCAGCAGGGCACGGTCCAGGTCAGCCTCGGGGACGAGCCGGATCGGGCGCTCCTCCTCGAGCGTGGCCTTGGCGAGCTCGAATGCGGCGATCTCCTGAGGGGTCGCCTTTTCCTTCTTGGCCCGCTCCAAGCGCTTCTCGACGATGTCCAAGTCGGCGAAGACGCACTCGGTGTGGAATGCCTCCAAGTCGCCTGCCGGATCGGGCGCGCCTTCGATGGCCGGGTTGTCGAAGTCGCGCAGCACGAGACACAGCGCTTCCTGATCCCGGATCTGCTGTAGCCCGCGCGGCGACAGGCCCTTCTGGTCCGAGCCGTGCTCACCGGGGACGTCGCAGAACGACATCTCCGCGTAGGTCGTCTTCTTCGGCGAGAAGATGCCCGACAGCTTGTCGATGCGCTCGTCGGGAACCCGCACCGTGCCCAGCCGGACCTCGCCGCCGTACCCGACGGGCACGTCGAGCCCGGTCATCGTATTGAAGACGGTGGTCTTCCCAGACCCACCGAAGCCGACCAAACCAATTTTCATTCGGCAGGTCGTTGAAGGGCGGGGGCGCACCGCGTTACGGTGCCACGGCCCCAGATTCTAGGCGGGACGACGAAGGCATAGCCGACACTACGTCGAGGAGTTCCAACGACGAAGCTGGGGCCGTGCCGCCGTAACCCAACAACTCTCGAGATCATGTCACTCCTGGTTGTGGGCGCAGGGGGATCGCGGACCATTAGGTCGTCTCTCCTTCTCGCCGTAGGGCAAGGCTACGACTCGTCGTCGTTCCTACTACTGGTCTCGCGAGACCCCTGCGCGCGGTGCACCCCCGCCCTTCAACGACCTGCAGCCCTATCTTATTTCCGTGTCCACCCCGGATTCGCCCTCCGAACGGGCGATGATAGCGGCGCCGCACGAGTCGCTGAAGATGTTGACGACGGTCCGGTACATATCCAGCGGCCGGTCGATGGCCAACATGGCGCCGACGATCAGGTTCACGTCGGGCCCTCGGAGGCCCACGGCCTCGAGCACAATGAAGATCACTACGAGGCCCGCCGACGGGACCGCGGCCGCTCCGATCGAGGCGAGGAGTGCCGTGAGGATGACGATCCCTTGCTGCATGATGGTGAGATCGAAGCCCAGGACCTGCGCGATGAAGAGCGCGCCGGCGCACTCGAAGACCGCCGTGCCGTCCATGTTCACCGTCGCGCCCATGGGGAGCACGAACGACGCCACCTTGTTCGACACGCCGACCTTGTTCTCCACGCTGTCGAGTGTCACCGGCAGCGTCGCGCCCGATGAGCTCGTCGAGAACGCGATGAGCATGGGGTCACGCATGTTGGCGAAGTGGATGCGCGGTGAGATCCGTCCGAGCACGATGAGGAGCACGGGCAGTGTGATGAACAGGTGCACCGTGAGGCCGGAGAAGATCGTCAATGCGTATAGCGCGAGCGGCCGGAACGAGTCGAAGCCGGTCGTGCCCACCATCCTGGTGATGAGCGCGAAGACGCCGATCGGCAGGAATTTGATGATGCCCGACGTCAGCTGCATCATCACGTGGAAGAGCGCGTCGAAGAGCTCGATGACCGTCTCGCGGCTCTTCCCGGGCAGTGTGGTGATGGCCACGCCGAAGACGATGGAGAAGAAGATCAACGCGAGCATGTCGGCCGAAGCCGCGGCCTGGAAGACGTTCTCCGGCACGATGTCGAGCAGGAGCTGGACCGGCGACTGAGGCGTCTCGAGCGGGGGGAGATCGGCCTGGGTCGTCTCGGTCATGTTCGCGCCGACACCGGGCCGAATGAGGTTGACCATGAAGAGCGCGACCGTCGTGGCCAGCAGGCTCGAGAGCACGTAGTAGCCGAGCGTCTTGGAGAACAGGCGGCCCAGCGCGCGTCCTCCGCCCACGGACGCGACGCCTGAAATGATCGAGGTGAGCACCAGCGGGACGATGATCATCCGCAGGAGCCGCATGAAGAGGTCGCCGATCCAGCCCAAGCGGGCGGCGGCGGGCGCTCCGAAGATGAGACCCGTCAGAGCCCCGAGGACCATAGCGACGAGGACTTGCCAGTGGAGCTGACGGTACCAGGGCAGATCGGGGCGGTGTTCCATGGCGGCGACCTTACCAGACCCACCAGGGGGCGGCAAGGCGGTCGGCACGTGGCAGCGGGCTCAGCGGCGCGATACCACCTCCGCCCGCTCGATCACGTCCCCTTCCAGCACCCGGTCCAACGTGTCGTCGCCGCTCACGAGCCGCCCTACCACGGTATAGTCGTGATCGAGCCTCGGATTATCGACGAGGTTGATGAAGAGCTGTCCATCGCCGGTGTCGCGGCCGCGGGTGGAAATACCCACGGTGCCCCGCCAATGGGGCGTCCCGCCCACCTCGTCGCGCGTGTATGCGCCGTCGCCCTGGTACTCGTTCGCGCCTGGGCTGCCCCCCTGGATGACGAAGTTCGGCGCCCACCGGTGGAAGGTGAGCCCGTCGTAGTACCCTGCGCGGGCGAGCCGCACGACCCTGGCGACATTGGTCGTCGCTTGGTCCGCGAGCAGCGCGATGACCATGGTGTTCCCACCACGCATGTGAAGCGTGAGCGTCGACCGCTCCAGCGATCTCAGCTCGGGAAGGGTCGGGACCGGCGCACGGGGCAGGGGCTCCGGCTCGGCGGTGTACTCGCCCCCGGTCCAGGCCTCGAGCACCGTGACGACGGCGGCGGCTACGCGCGGGTCGTAGTCTCTCAGGAACGGAACGAGGTCCCGCGTCATCGACTCATCGCCGAGCGCTTCGATGCGTTCCAACAGCGCGAGGCGAGAGTCGCGCCAGGTCTCTCGTTGCTCCCTCGAGATGCGCTCGAACGTCGTCAAGAGTGCGGAGGCTACGCGCAAACGATCAGGCGCCCCCTCCAAGAGCTCGGCGACGGTCATGAGCAGCTGGGGGTCGTCGCTGTCGAGCTGCTCCAATAGGAAGTCATCGAGCCCATGGCCTTCGACCGCGAACAGGCCGCGGAGCGCCTCTGTACGCACGTTGGGGCTCGGGTCGATGCCGAGCGTGAAGAGGGCTTCTACGTCCCTCGTCTCCCGGGCCGCACGGGCGGCATACGCACGGACGAACGGGCTATCGTGCTCCACGAAGGCCGGCAGCAGCGGCGCGACCCGGCCGGGGTCGAGGCGGGCGAGCGAGACGAGCGCCTGTGCGGCGGGCTGCCAGGTGGAGCCCTGTGTGCCGAGTTCCGCCGCGACTTCGGCGAGGAGCGTCCGTTGGGGCCCGACGGACGGACACGTGCCGGACAAGGCCGCGAGCGCCACCAGGCGTACCGCTGGGTGGGCAGCCGGGGCAGCTGCGCTCATCAGCTGCTCGCACCGTGGCTCCGTCCGTGACCGCGCGGCCACGTATCGCACGGCCTCCGTGGCCACGCGCGCGGAGGTGTCTGCGAGCGCCCCGGCTAGAAGGCCCTCGCGGGCCGAGGGCGGCGATGCGTTCATGAAGCCCAGGATCGCGCGTCGCACCTCCGGCTCCGGGTCGGCTGCCGCAGTACGCATCAGCTCCAGGGAGAGGCGCCGCGAACGGCCCAGGGCGTAGACCGCCAGGCCCCGAATACGGCCTGCCGTGGCCACGGCATCTTCTGACTCACCGTCGCCACCGTATGTCATCAGCGCTGCAAGGACGTCTGCGGCGGGCCGGTCCAGCGGGGCTCCAGGGGACCGCCGCGTGAGGGACTCGAATCCCGACGCCACGCCCACAAGCGTTTCGGGCGGTGCATCCACCTGCGCACCCGCTGGCGCAGCCGCTGGCGCAGCCGCCAGCGCGACAAGCGCGCCTTCCACGCTCCGCCTGTGCGGCTCGGCGAGCGTCAGCCTCCCCAGGGAGTGTGCGAGTATGCCACGCACACCGGCGTCGGCTTCGCGCGGGACGCGCTCCAGCAGGGCACCGAGCACGGCCCCACCGTCGCCTCGGTGAACGGACTGCGCCAGCGCCTCCGCGGCCGCGCCTCGCACCGCGGCGACGGGGTCCTCGAGGAGCGGGGCGATGGAGTCGGAAAGTCCCGGGTTTTCGAGCCGGCCCAACGCGCGGACGGCTGTACGACGCATGAACGCGTTGTCGAGCTCCAGCGCATCGAGCAGTGTCGTGAGTGCTGGCCCACCCGAGGGACGGGCATCCTCGGCGTCGACGATCTCGCGATACGTCCCGCCCGTGCGGTCCGGGCGCCCGGCGTCCGGGACGCATGCAGCAGCCAGGATCAGGGCGAGGAGTGCCAGTCGGCCTCCCTTCGCGGTGCCTGGCTGAGCGCGGCTAGTCGCGAGCATTCCGGATAGGAAGCTCAGCGCCGACTGGGGCGCTAGAACGCTTCCAGCTTGTGGAAGACCTCGGTGCCGTTCTTGAACCAGTGCTCCCGGAACGGATAAGGCGAGACTTCCTGCCGAAGCAGATCCGTGGTGATGGGGTGGGGGAAGAGCGTCATGTCCCCGCCCTCGTTTTCGTGCACCGTGTAGTCGCCGCTGATCTGCAGGATCGTCCGCAGGCGTTCCGTCCCGTTCATCATGAAGCCCTGCAGCAGATGGGTCGTGGTCTCCCACGCGCCGGGCGTGACGCTCAGGTCGAGAATCGGCGCACCCGCACCGAATACGCGGATCCGCACGCGATCCTTCGTCTCGATGAACTGGGCGTCGATGTTCTGGTCGTAGTACGGGAAGTGGAACCGCTCCGACTTGATCCGTCGCGCTTCCTCAGACGTCGTCGCAGCGAGGAACGGGAAGAGTCCCGCTTTGGCGTGCTGGCCCCAAGCGGCCACCAGCGGAGGCACGATGACTGCGAACATGACCTCGGTGTACGGCCCTACCACGCTGTCGTCGAACAAGAAGGCGTTTACCGACAGCACGCTGCGCTGGTGACGCACCTCGATGGGCTCGAGGTGGTCGGGCAATAGGGCGCGCGCGTCAGCCGTCGCCATCTCGAAGAACGCGCTGACGCCTGTGTGGAAGCGATAGCTCCCTACGACTGACACAGGCCGTACCGATCCAGGACCTTGGCAATGGTCGTCGCGCCCTCGAGGAGATCCTCTGGCGTGTGCGCCGCGGAGATGGACATCCGGAAGCGCGACTTGTGCTTCCCGACCGCGGGATAGCGGACCGGGTTGATGAACACGCCCGCGCGCATGAGCTCTTCGCCGATGGCGAAAATGCGTGCGTCGTCGCGGACCATGATCGGGATCACATGAGACGTCGACTGTCCGATCGGCACACCGCGCTCGCCGAGCAGCTGCTGCATGCGGGCCACGTTGTCCCACAGCTTCGTCCGCAGCTCCGGCTCTTTCTGAGAGATTTCGAGCGCCTTCCGCAGACCGGCCACGACGACCGGCGACAGCGCGCACGAGAAGAAGCGCGAACGAGAGAAGCCGCGCAGGTAGTTGATGAGCTGCTGGGAGCCGACCACGTAACCACCCTGGCCGCCGAGGCTCTTCGAGAAGGTACCGAGGTGGATGTCGACTTCGTCCTCGACGCCTTGATCCTCGGCCACGCCCTTGCCCGTCGGGCCGAACAGGAAGGCCGAGTGGGCCTCGTCGATCATCAGGCGCGCACCATGCTTCTTGCAGACCTCGATGAGCTCCGGGAGCGGTGGTACGTCGCCGTCCATGGAGTACACGCCCTCGACGATGACCAGCTTCTTGCCGTCGAAGCCCGACAGCTTGCGGTCGAGGTCGTCGGCCCGGTTGTGTCGGAAGAAGCGCGACTTGGCTTTCGACAGGATCATGCCGTCGACGATTGATGCATGCGCGAACTGGTCGGCGACGATGAGGTCGCCCGAGCGCATCAGTCCGGCGATCGTCCCTACGTTGGCACTGTATCCGGTTGGGAAGAGGAGCGTGGCTTCCTTGCCCTTGAAGGCGGCCATCTCGTCCGCGAACTGCTTGTGAAGGATGGTTGTGCCGCTGAGGATCGGCGATCCGGACGCTCCGCCACCGAAGATTTCGGCGGCTTCCTGGATGGCCTTCTTCACCTCGGGGCGATACGAGAGGCCCAGATAGTTGTACGACGCGAAGTTGACGAGCCCGCGACGAATCTCGCCGGTCTTGGTGTCCGTGATGTCCACGCGCGTGCCGGGCTGCGTGTGGAGCGGGAGCTCGTAGAGATAGTATCCGGCCGGCTCGACCTGGGAGTACCAGTCGTCGAAGGGCTCGAGAAGGGCGAAGGGGTCGTCACCCGCGCCGAAGTAGAAGTTCGTATAGTCGTATTCCATCGCTCCCGGGACGGTGGGCGGCGCGTGCGTGCCCTCCTCCTCGAGTTCGATGCGTCGAACCGGAGCCTGGGCCCCGACGCTCTTGTTGTCAGACATAGCCTTACCACGTTATGGGCTGAACGGCGCAACCCCCAATCTCCAGAAAAGTCCGTCATCTATCAAGGATGCCGTAGACACCTGGTGATGGGAGGGCTTCAGGGCCCATCCGACCCGGACGCAGAGATGGAGGTTTCTGCCTCTTCCACGAGGCGCCCGAAGAGGTCGTCGAGGACCCGGCGACGGCGCTGCACTATGCTGCGGTAGAGGGCGCGCACGCCCAAGTATGTGATCCCTAGCGTCGCCACCGGCAGTGCGATGGCGAGGGCGGGGGACCCGAGAGCCAGCCCGATCGGCATTCCGCCTCCGACGCCCGCGCCGATACCCACCCCCCCGCCGATACCGCCGAAGAGCCCCCCGGCCATTTGCGAGAAGTTCTCGTGAACCTGGATCTGCGTGGCCCCGTCGCGCGAAGTGACCAGGACCCGCAGCTTGCGGCCGCCGTCGGCCGCCGTTCCCTGCCAGCTGAGCGTCCTGCCGATCAGTGACGAATGGCCGTGCTCGCGCACCGACCCCTGGACGACGCCGAGTAGGCCCTCGAAGTCGCGTTCAGGCACTTCGCCGGGCAGCGTGATCTCGCGCGCAATCGAGAGGTCGTCCCCGAGGAAGCCGGACCAGGCCGTCGCTTCGGCCCCGTCCGTCTCGACCTCTAGCGCTGCCCTGCGCACGCGCCCCACGTCGATTCCCGCCTCGGCCGCGACGTCCTCGAGCTCAGCGAGCGTCATTCCCTCACCGGAGCCACCGGACCGCTCTGTCTGATGAAGCTCTGTCGCGCGCTTGAGGATCTTCCCGACCTCAGCTTCGCTGTAGACGCGGATGGCTTTGTTTGAATCGCTCATGCGACTCGAAGTGTGGGTGAATCGGGAACCGTACTGGACAGCATATCCAACCTGACTACGTTGGTCACGCTGGAAACTGACCCGAGAAATGGACGGATCCACATGAGTGAGCAACCCCAGAACTTCGAGAACCACGCCAAGCTCGTCCCAGGATACCATGGGGTGGCCACCGCGCTCCTCATGCTGCCCACGCTGTACTTCCTGGTCGCAGTGTTCAGGGACTTCTCACTTCAGGCCGTGGCCCTGTTTCTTTTCGCTGTCGGCGTGATCATCGCAGTCCTGTACGCCCGCCTCTTCCCGCTCGGCGTCCAGGATCGAGTGATTCGGCTGGAGGAGCAGCTCCGCATGCAGCGTCTTCTGCCTGAGGACCTCAAGGGCCGCATTCCCGAGTTCACGGCCGCCCAGCTCGTGGGGCTCCGTTTTGCATCGGATGAGGAGCTACCTGCGTTGGCGCGGCGCGTCCTGGACGAGGGCATCTCGGACCGCAAGGTCATCAAGCAGGCCGTAAAGAACTGGCGGCCCGACCACCAGCGGATCTGACCCTACGCCTTGGCGGTCTCTGCGCTGAGGATCTGGCCGGTCTGCTGTCCCTCCACGAGGTCGACGTAGTAGGCCGCCAGATCCTTGGCCCAGATGCCGGGCATGGGCTCGAGGCCCATCTTCACGCGAGACTCGGCAACCCAGCCCGGGCTCACCACATTCACACGGTAGCGACCCTCGAGGTCGATGGCCGCCGCGCACGCGAACGCCTCGACCGCCGCGCCGACCATGCTCACGGCGGCCGTGCCGGGTCCGGGCTCTTGGGAGAGGCCCCCGCTGGTGAGCGTGAACGAACCGCCGTCCGCAACGATCCCCAACCCGCTCCGCACCAGGTTCACTTGGCCCATCAGCTTGTTGCCGATGCTTGTGGCGAAGCCCTCGTCAGTGAGGTCGTCCAGCGCGCCGAATTGCGCGACCCCAGCCGTGCACACGACCGCGTCCACGGCACCTACGGTCGCGTAAAGCGCCTCGATGGCCGCGGGGTCTGCGATGTCGACGGTGAGATCACCCCTGGAGAGGCCCACGGGGAGCACCTCGTGGCCCCGATCCGCGAGCGCCTCGCTCACACCGCGACCGATGGTGCCCGTGGCACCCACGACCAAGATCCGCATCGGGCCAACGTCGTGCCCGGTAGGTGGCTGGGCAACCGACGGACGGTCGCGTGAACGACCTGACGAGGTATCCCGTGCTTTTGCACGGATTCACGGGCTCCTCCGAGACGTGGGGCCCGCGCATCGTCGATGGTCTGGCGGGCGCGAAGCTCCCACCGGTGCTCGTGGACCTTCCAGGGCACGGCACGGAGGCGGGTCCTGTCGATCCCGCGCGCTTCACTTTGGATGCCACGCTCGGCAGCATATCCGCTGCAGGCGCCTGGCCGACCGATCTTGTGGGGTACTCGATGGGTGCGCGCTTGGCGCTCCACTTTGCCGCGGCGCATCCGGAGCTGGTGCGACGGCTCGTGCTCGAGTCGGGCTCTCCCGGACTGGAGGGTGAGGGGGAGCGAGATATACGTCGCGCGGCCGACGAAACGTTGGCCTCGCGACTGGTCGACGACGGCATCGAAGCCTTCGTCGACTTCTGGGAGAACCAACCGCTCTTCGAGACGCATGGAGCAGTGCTCCCCGAAACGCTCGCCTACCAGCGGTCCCTACGCATGCGCAACGACGCCGAATCGCTGGCCGCGGCGCTCACGGCGCTTGGTACGGGAAGCTTGCCCTCCCTGTGGGACCGCCTACCCGGCCTGACGACGCCGACGCTTCTGCTCGTGGGCGGGCTCGATGCGAAGTTCGTCGCCATCGCCGAGCGCATGGCCGCACAAATGCCGGACGCCCGCCTGGTGGTGGTGCCGGGCGCGGGCCACACCGTGCACCTGGAGCGACCCGCGGCGTGGCTCGAGGCCGTGACGGGCTTTCTCAGCGCCCCACCACGCTGAGGTGCAGCGTGCGGCGACGCGGCCGCGTGTCGAAGTCGATGAGCACGATCTGCTGCCACGCGCCGAGCGGCACGTGCCCTCCTGCGATCGGCAGCGCTAGGGACGGACCGACCGTCGAGGCGCGCACGTGGCTGTGTCCGTTGTCGTCGTGCCACGTCTCCTCGTGCTCGTAGCGGCCCTCGCGGGGCGCGAGCCGCTCCATCGCGGCCGCGATGTCGTGGTTCACCAACCCCGGCTCGAACTCCAGGGTGGTTACCGCCGCGGTGGAGCCGTGCACGAGGAGGGCGGCCTGACCCGTGCTCACGCCTGAGGCTTCTACAGCGGCCTGGATCTGCCCGGTCACGTCGACGATGTGATCGTTTCCGCGCGTGGCGCACTCCAGGACGTAATGCTCTGCAATCATGTCGACTCCGGCGTCAGCCGCTCGGGTGAGATATGTGTCCGTCATGCTGGAGCGGCACCGGAGGCGCCGCTAGACTTGGACCTTCTATGACCAAAACCCCGCCCGGACCCCTCGAGGCTCCCGTAACGGATCGCGACCGCACGGTCATTTATCTCGCGATCCTGATCGCGCTGTTCCTGGCGGCCCTCGACCAGACCATCGTCGCGACCGC
>Ga0224512_10001085_pt1 | contig 27047 bp, 21 predicted proteins | sample SF_May12_sed_USG_4_FD_169103 | JGI IMG/M metagenome (GOLD analysis project Ga0224512, IMG submission 169103) | Sediment microbial communities from San Francisco Bay, California, United States - SF_May12_sed_USGS_13 | ecosystem: Environmental > Aquatic > Marine > Sediment | place: USA... | reverse complement strand
GGGAAATCAATGAAGAAGTTATTGACGCTGCTCGTATCCGGCGGCCTGCTTTTATCGCTTGGCATTGGCATTGCGGACGAGCATGAGGGTGAAGCGGAAGAGCCGAATGTAGCAACGCCGATCGAAATGTTTGCCTGCACGTACAACGACGGCAAAGGCCCGGCCGACCTCGATGCCGCAATCAAGAAATTCAATGCCTGGGCTGATAAGCAAGGTATAAACGATTATTCGGCGTGGACGCTGGTGCCTTACTATTCCAGTCCGGAGCAGGAATTCGATGTGCTTTGGCTTGGCGGGTCCGAAAAAGCAAAAGCCCTGGGCCGCGTACAAGATACGTGGCTGGCCACCGGCACGAAGGAACAGGAAGGCTTCAACCAGGCGATCAGCTGTGACGTGCACGCTGCATATGCGGTGCTGACGATGAAGAAGCCACCGAAGCGTGATAATCCGTCCAATGTTGTCATTTCTTTTTCGGACTGCAACATGGCCGAAGGTACGACATTCGGTGACTTGTACACGCCAATGATCGATTGGGGCAAATACAGGGGTGAAAACGGCTCAACCGGCGGCATGTGGGTATTCTTCCCGGCGTACGGCGGTGGCGGCGAGGAATTCGACTTTAAATGGGTCACCGCGTACCAGAATCTGGAGGACATGGGTGCCGACTGGGATCAGTACAGTGAGGCCGGCTGGCAAAAAGCCGGTGAGCTATTCGCTGGCAAGGTCGACTGTGATTCGTCGCGTAGCTACCTGGCCACGAACAGGCGCATGGCAAAGACCGATGACGAGTAATCAGTAGAGATGCAAAGTAAGGGGTCAGACCCAGATGGGTCTGGTCCCTTTTTTGAGGGTTTTCCTTGCAGGGCCTCTGGTTCGCAATGAACGGGCTTTGCGTTATGTAAATGTCGCAATCCGGCGACGGTTGCGTCATTTTTCCGGAGTGCTAAATTGGCCCCGTACCGCATAAAAACGTCGGGGAAATACAATGAAGACTCCTATCATTTTCGCGTTTGCCAGGTTGTCATTACTGGCGGGCTTCTTGTCTATTGCAGCATGTGGCGGCGGCGGGCCGACCGCCGAAGCGCCTGCCGAAATTCCGCCGGCCGCGACCGCAGGCACGGTCGGACTATTGTTCACCGACAAACCTTCGGATGAATTCAGTGCCATCAGGCTGAACGTGGTCGAAGCCATACTGATCGGTGGCGATGAGGGACAGCAAATGCTGTTCCAAGGCTCGGAGCTGATCGATCTGCTCAACCTCACCAACTTCAACGAACCGGTCATATTTGGCGAAGTAAAGAGCGGGACCTACAGCAAACTTCGACTGGTCATTGACGACCTCGAGCTTGTCCCGGCGGACGGCGGTCCATCCATTTATCCGTCGCTGCCGGCAAACGGCAAGATTGACCTCCTGGACCAGGACGGCTTCGCCGTTTTGCCGGAGCGCACCCTGCTGATTGAAATCGATATGGACGCCAACAAGTCGATAAAGATCACAGGTGCTGGCAACGGCCGAAAATACAATTTCAGGCCTGTCGTCAAGGTCGATATCATGGACGGTGGCGAGCAGGGCAAACTCGCGCGCGTCGAGGGAATCGTCAAAGAGATCTTCACGGATCCGGCCGGCAGCTTCCTGTTGTGTGATATCGAGACACCAGACAGTTGTATGGACGTGACCACCGATATGAACTCCAGCATTTTTGACGACATGGGATTGCCGACCGATTTCACGACCCTGATGGTCAACGATCCGGTGGTCGTCATCGGCAGTTACAACGTCGACAGCGGCGTCGTGCTTGAAGCACAGATCCTGGAGATCGGCGGCAGCGCGGAACAGGTCAAAGGCAACGTTGTCAGCAATCCCACGGACAACGAATTCCTGCTGTTTACCGATGACGACATGGATCTCGTCGTGGAACTTCAGACCGGCACAAAGTACTTTGACGTTAACGGCGCAATTGGAGCTGATGCCATCGTCATTGGCACCGACGTTGAAATCGAAGGCGTGAAGCCGGCGAAAGCGGACCCTGCTGATCCCGACTTTATTCGTGCAGCGCTCGTTTTCGTGGAGGCGGATGATGACGAGCAGATCAGTGGCACAATCATTGAGCCACTTGATGCCGTTGCACGCAGCTTTGGTCTGACGCTGACCGAAGGCGGCGATACTTGCGTACGCGTGAATCCGGATGCCGACATCGTGTTCGTCGATGAGGCCGCATCGGAAGTCACGATGGGCTCGATTGACGATCTCGCTGTTGGTCAGACTGTAGATCTTTTTGGCATGACGGCAGCGGATGAATGCTTTGATGCCAACGAAGTCATTGTCGAGGTAATTCCGGAAAGCACCTAGCCGGCCACTCGTTCAGAAGTGCAACGTAAAGCCCCGCCTCAGGCGGGGTTTTTCGTTTCGCCCAGCGACCTGTATCTCGCAAGATATCGGCGCGGCAAAGTATGCGTGGATTCAAGAAAGCACATAGAATCGGTGTCACAGTGATTTCCCTATTTCACCTGCATGGTGGAGCAACGCATGGATTTCAAGGACTACTACAAAATCATGGACGTCGAACGCGGCGCCGGTCAGGACGAGATCAAGCGCGCTTACCGAAAGCTCGCCCGCAAATACCATCCGGATGTCAGCAAGGAACGTGACGCCGAAGCGCGCTTCAAGGACCTCGGTGAAGCCTATGCGGTACTCAAGGATCCGGAAAAAAGGGCGGCCTACGATCAGCTGGGCGCGAACTGGAAAGCGGGCCAGGAATTCCGGCCGCCGCCGGACTGGGACGCCGGGTTCGAGTTCAGTGGTGGTGGCGGCCGTGCCGACGCGGCCGCGTTCAGCGATTTTTTCGAATCCCTCTTCGGTCGCGGCTTCCAATCGGCGGGGCGCGCGCGCCGGCAGGCCGACATGCATGCAAGTGGCGAAGATCACCATGCAAAGGTCTTGATCGACCTGGAAGACGCTTACCGCGGCGCCTCACGCAGCATCTCGTTGCGCGCACCGGAAGTCGACAGCACCGGGCATGTGGTCACCAAGGCGCGCACACTGAACGTCAAGATCCCCAGGGGCGTGAAACAGGGGCAGCGCATTCGCCTGTCCGGACAGGGATCCCCGGGCATGGGGAAAGGGCGCGCCGGCGACCTGTACCTGGAAATCGAATTCAACAAACACCGTTTATTCAGGGTGGAAGGACGTGATGTCTATCTCGAGCTGCCGGTAGCCCCATGGGAAGCTGCGTTGGGTGCAACCATCAAGGCGCCGACGCCCGATGGCCCTGTGGACCTGAAAATCCCCAAAGGCACTACGCGCGGACGCAAGCTGCGTCTGCAGAAACGCGGCATTCCCGGTAATCCTCCGGGCGATCTTTACGTGGAGGTGGTCATTACCTTGCCGCCGGCAGAAAGCGACAAAGCGCGCGAGCTGTATCAGAAGATGCAGCAGGACCTGGCGTATAACCCACGCAGCAGACTGGGGGTATAAAAGGCCATGACGCAGAAAACACTGACTGGCGTTTTGTTGGACGAACGGACCGAATTGTCACTCAGCGAACTGAGCCGTGCGTGCTCGACATCCACGGAATGGGTCATCGAACTCGTCCGTGAGGGTGTGCTCGAGCCTGTCGGCCTGCAGCCGCAACAGTGGCGCTTTTCGGGAACCAGCCTGAAAAGAGCGCATACGGCCATGCGCCTGCAGGCAGATCTCAAGATTAATCTTGCCGGCGTCGCGCTCGCGCTGGATTTAATGGACGAAATCGAAACAATGCGGGAACGTCTGCACCGATTCGAGAAAGACGATAGCATTTGAATTCAATGACCTAGCCTGGTAGCCAACCACCATGGAGTTATTTGCGTTACTCGCGGGTCTTGCCGGGCTCTGGCTGGGGACCGAATTGACTATCCACGGAGCGGTCGCTGTCGCCCAGCGATTGGGCGTTCCGGAATTCATTGTGGGGCTCACAGTGCTTTCCATTGGCAGCGATCTGCCCGAGCTCGCCATAGCCGTCGATGCGGCGATCTGGAACCTTCTTGCGCGCGAGGCCTCCGACGTCGTAGTCGGTAGCGCGCTCGGCAGCTGCCTGGGACAAATCGGTCTTGTACTCGGTATTACGGGCCTAATCGGATTCCTCAAGCTGCCGAAAAAGGTGGTTTACCAACAAGGCAGCATGTTGCTTGGCTCACTCGTCCTGCTGAGCGTCTTCGGACTCGATGGCCAGGTCACACGGGTCGAAGGAATCGTCCTGGTTGCTCTGTATGTGTCCTACCTGCTCTTGATTCTTGTTGACGTAATCACGCTCGGGCATGGCGGCAAGGAAGCGTCGGACAGCAGTCTGGTTGTTTCGCTGGGCTTTCTTCTCATCGGATTGGTGATTGTTGTGGGTAGCGCAGAGCTCACCGTTTCATCCGCAGTGTCTGTCGCAAACAAATTTAACGTGGAGCAATCCTTTGTCGCAATTGTCATCATTGGATTGGGGAGCAGCCTGCCGGAATTGTCCATCTCGCTGGGCGCCATGCTGAAACGACGCGCTACCTTGTCGGTCGGTAATTTGATTGGGAGCAACGTCTTCGACACATTGGTGCCAGTGGGTGTTGCCGCAGCGATTGCAGGACTTGAGTTTAATGCGGATATGTGGCGACAGGAAGTACCTTTTCTTTTTGTTTTGACATCGGTCGTACTGTTTTTTTTCATCCGGAAGATTGGCATTCAGAGGTTCGAGGCAATCATTATTCTTAGTATGTACGTCGCCTACGTCACGACGAAGTTCCTTGGAGCATTCCAGTGAGATTCGAGCTGCGGTTTTTCGGCGCGACGGGAGAAGTCACGGGCTCGCTGTATGTCATTCGAACCGGGTCGCACACGGTGCTGATCGAATGCGGACTCATTCAGGGCGGCGCAGAAGACGAAAGACGCAACGGTGATCCATTCCCGGTTCCAGTCGACGAGATCGACGCCGTCATTCTGAGCCATGCGCATATTGATCATTCGGGTCGAGTGCCGCTGCTCGTCAAGCGGGGCTACGACGGACCTGTTTACGTGCAGAACGCGACCAAGGCACTGTGCGAAATCATGCTGCCGGATTCCGGATACCTGAATGAGAAGGACGCCGAGTGGGAAAACCGCAAACGTCGTCACAAAGGGCAGGCGCTGATACAGCCGCTGTACACGCTCGAGGACGCGAAGAATTGCCTGAAGCAGTTCCAGGGTTTCGCTTACGGCGACGAGCTGTCGGTGGTGCCAGGCCTGACGCTACGTTTTTTTGACGCCGGCCACATCCTGGGATCGTCAATTGTCGAACTGACCTGCACCAGCCGCGAAACGAGCCGGACCCTGGTGTTCAGCGGGGACCTGGGGTTCAGGGATGCGCCCGTCATGAATCCACCGGCCGCTCTTCCTCATGCGGATGCGGTGTTGATGGAGAGCACCTACGGCGATCGCCTGCACCGTTCCTTCGACGAGACGATGGACGAATTGACGGACGTTTTCGAGACGGCGCGTGCAGCCCAGGGCAACATCCTGATCCCGGCCTTCACCGTTGGCCGTACCCAGGACCTGCTGTACCTGATGGCCGAGAATTTTGATCGCTGGAACCTCGACAAATGGCAGATCTTCCTCGACAGCCCAATGGCGATCGAGGCGACGGCGGTCTACTCCAAGTTTCGGCATCTGTACGGCGCCAATCTGTTCGGCCCCGATTCCAATCTGCCGGAGCTGCCGAATTTTCACCAGACGCGCACGAAAGAAGAGTCGATGGGGATCAACGAGATAGAATCGGGTGCGATTGTCATCGCCGGCAGCGGCATGTGCAGCGGCGGACGTATCCTGCATCACCTCAAGAACAACGTCTGGCGCCCGGAATGTCACCTCGTGATCGTCGGTTTCCAGGCTTACGGTACGCTCGGCCGGCGGATTGTCGATGGTGCCGAGACGATCAAGCTCTACGGTGACGAGTATCGCGTGCGCATTCAGCTGCATACGATCGGTGGACTATCGGCACACGGTGACCAGGCGGATCTCATGACGTGGTACGGCGCGTTCGGAAATCGGCCGCCGGTCTACCTGGTGCATGGCGAACCGGACGCGCAGCAGGTACTGGCCGGGAAGATGCGCAAAGAGCTGGACGCGCCGGTGTTCATCGCCGAACGCGGCCAGACGATCCAGATTTGAAGCATGGCGGTCAGGTTTATGAAGCTAAAGATTTCGGAACTGACGGGGCTCGATATACCGGGGGACGCGCTGCGTCGCGCGGAGCGTCTTGCGCACGGCTATCTCAAGACCGAATTAGTGATGCGGGAGCACGGCATACAGCACACGATCGTCGTCTTTGGCGGCACGCGCATACCGGAGTCCGAGAATCCTTCGGACCCCGATGCAACGGACTACTATCGAATCGCTCGCGAGTTCGGCGCGATCGTCGGGCGCTCCGGGCAGGGCCCGGACGACTGTAGTCTGACGTTGATGACGGGCGGTGGCCCGGGAATCATGGAGGCGGCGAATCGTGGCGCCAGTGACGTCGGCGCGAAAAGTATCGGTCTCAACATACGCTTGCCGCATGAACAGGCCCCGAATCGCTACATCAGCGAGGAACTCAGCTTTAACTTTCAGTATTTCGCAATACGCAAACTGCATTTCCTGCTGCGCGCCAAAGCGCTCGTCGTGTTTCCCGGCGGGTTCGGCACGATGGACGAACTGTTCGAGACCCTGAATCTCGTGCAGTGCCGAAGAATAGACCCATTGCCGGTCGTTCTCGTTGGCAGTGAATTCTGGCGGCGCGCCGTAAACCTGGAATTTCTTGCCGCCGAAGGATTGATCGATCCCGAAGACAGGCAGCTGTACTGGTATACAGAGACGGCCGAGCAGACCTGGAGCAGCATCGTCAGCTGGTATGCGGAGGCCGGGATCCCGTTGCTGTGCCAAACCCGGTAACAGCGTCAGCCGACGCGCATGGCGGTCGCGATCTGAGCGCGTGGAGCCACAGTTCCAAGGCGGTGCTGCAATCGTTATCCGTGGATCCCGACCGCGGCCTCGATGACGATGAGGTCCTGAAGCGGCGGAGAATATGGGGCACTAACGAGCTGGTAGCGACCCGGCCCCGCAAGCTCCTGTCTATTCTGCTCGCGCAATTCAAGAGCATCGTTGTCGTATTGCTCCTGGTCGCCGGCGTATTGGCACTGGCTTTTTCGGAGTTTGCCGAAGGGGCAGCGATATTCGCCGTCATCCTGATCAACGCGAGCATCGGTTTCCTCACCGAATGGCGGGCGGCGCGCTCAATGGAGGCGTTGCGGCAGTTCGCCCGCGCGGAATGCGTATTGCTGCGCAGTGGCGAGATGGCCAGGGCGCCCGCGGACATTCTCGTGCCGGGCGACATCGTCTTGTTCGAGGCCGGCGACCTCATTCCCGCGGATCTGCGTCTGGTCGCCGCGGCAAAACTCGCCGCGGACGAATCGACGTTGACCGGCGAGTCGCTGCCGGTGAAAAAAGAGGACACGGTGCTCGACGAAGACACGGCTGTGCTGGATCGCCAGAACATGGTCTTCAAAGGCACCTGCATCACGCGCGGATCGGGCACGGGCGTCGTCGTTGGTACCGGCACGAACACCGAGTTCGGCAAGATATTTGAGCAGGTCGTCGCTGCCAAAGTGCATCAGACGCCCCTCGAAAAGCGCCTCAACGCGCTCGGAGCCAGTCTCGCCCGGGCCATTATCGGTATTGCCGTGATCATCGGCGTTGCCGGAATCGTTGCGGGACGCGAGCTGTTTCTGGCGATCGAGGTTGCGATTGCGCTGTCGGTGGCGGCTATCCCGGAGGGCCTCGTCATTGTCGCGACAATTGCCCTTGCGCGCGGCATGTGGCGCCTTGCAAAACAGCACGCGCTGATCACGCGACTGTCCGCTGTCGAGACGCTCGGCGCGACGAGCGTGATTCTCACCGACAAGACCGGGACGCTGACCGAAAACCGCATGGCCGTATCAAAAGTGCTCCTGAACATATTGGATATCGATGTCGATACGGCCAGCCAAACGGCCGCTTCAGAATTTCGCGTGCACGAACGCACGCTCGATGTCGGTGAGGCAGCGGTTCTGGACGATCTTCTTCGGTGCGGGGTGCTGTGCAACAACGCAGCGCTGGAAAAAGGCACCGACGGCGAATCAACCGGCGTCGGCGACCCCACGGAGCTGGCGCTGCTGGTTGCGGCGGGAGCGCGCGGCGTGTGGCGCAAAGAGCTGCTTTCGAAAGAACCTGAAGTCGCCGAGGATCCCTTCGACCCGGAATCGAAACGCATGGCGACCGTGCATCGATGGCCCGACGGAACGCGGGTGGCGGTAAAGGGTGCGCCGGAGACGATCCTTCCCGGATGTACGGCGGTACGCGGCGTCGGCAAGGATACTGTGCTCGACGCGGCAGAGCGCAAGCGGTGGCTTGCCCGCGCCGAGCAGCTCGGCCGTGAGGGCCTGCGCACCATCGCGCTCGCCGAGAAAACCGATTATGCCGATGGCGATGACCACTACGAGCAGCTGTTGCTGCTTGGCATTGTCGGCATGGAAGATCCTGCACGCAGGGGAGTGGACCAGGCGATCAGTCGCTGCCACGAGGCGGGCATTTCCGTTGTCATGGTAACCGGCGACCACGCGGCGACGGCACGGCATATTGCCATAGAGACCGGTATCGTAACGGCGTCGGATCGGCCGGATCAATTCCTCGGCGGGTCTGAGGTCGACCAGCTGTTTGCCGACGGCGAAAACGAAAAGCTGCTTGCCGCGCGGGTATTCTCCCGCGTGACGCCAGAGCAGAAGTTGAAGCTGATCGACCTTTATCAACAAAGCGATCACGTGGTGGCCATGACCGGTGACGGGGTCAACGACGCGCCCGCCCTGAAAAAGGCCGATATCGGGATTGCCATGGGCCTGCGCGGCACGGCGGTTGCGAAAGAGGCAGCCGTCATGGTTCTGCAGGATGACGAGTTCAATACGATTGTTGCAGCGGTCGCGCACGGTCGTGCCATCTTCGACAACATACGAAAGTTCGTGGTCTACCTGATGTCGTGCAATACCAGCGAGGTCCTCGTCGTTACGCTTGCGACCATCACAGGTGCGCCTTTGCCGCTGCTGCCACTGCAAATTCTGTTCCTCAACCTGGTAACCGACGTCTTTCCGGCGCTGGCATTGGGCGTTGGCCGGGGTTCTCCCCTGACGATGGGCCGCGCGCCGCGGCCCGCGAAAGAGAGCATCCTGACGCGCACGCACTGGATGCGAATTGGCCTGCACGGCGTCGTCATGGCGGCGGCGGTACTCGCGGCCATGGCTATTTCGATCTTCGTTCTTGAATTCAATAACAGGCGGGCGGTTACGACTGCGTTCTGCACGCTGGCGCTCGCACAGATGTGGCACGTATTTAACATGCGCGACGAAACCAGGAAGCCTCTTGATAACGAGATCGTACGCAATCGCTGGATATGGGTCGCATTATTCATTTGCCTGGCGCTGGTCCTTGCAGCCATCTACGTACCCGCCTTAAGTAGATTGCTCCAGCTTACCGATCCCGGTACCGCCGGTTGGCTCCTCATAATTTCTGCAAGCCTGGTACCACTCCTGGCGGCACCGATCGTCAGCGCAATCATCGCGCGATGGCAGCAGTAACGATCAGCGCCAGGCGCAGGATCGCGCTAGAATACCGGCCGCCCCGCAACATACCGACCAGGAAAGCCCACCATGCGCATCGACGCTATCAGAATCGGCGATAATCCACCCGACGACATCAACGTCATCATCGAAGTACCGCTTGGCGGCCAGCCCATCAAGTACGAACTCGACAAGGAGGCCGGGACGCTGGTCGTCGATCGTTTTCTCTATACGCCCATGGCCTACCCGGGCAACTACGGCTTCGTTCCCCACACGTTGTCGGCGGATGGGGACCCGATCGACGTACTCGTCGTCAATACGCGCGAACTGGCGCCGGCCTGTGTCATCAATGTGCGGCCAGTCGGTGTACTGATCATGGAAGATAACGCCGGGCAGGATGAAAAGATCATCGCCGTTCCGTCGCACGCGCTCACCAAACGTTACGATCAGGTGCTCAACTACTCGGATCTCCCGGAAATTACGTTGCAACAGATCCAGCATTTTTTCGAGCACTATAAGGACCTTGAACCCGGTAAATGGGTGAAGATCGGTGACTGGCACGGCACGGAGGATGCGAAAAAACTCATTGTCGATGCGATCAAACGCGCGGCATGAGCCAGGCGCAGGAACGAACTGCGCCGGCGACTACAGATTGTCGAAAAATTCTTCCTGACGCCTGCGCTCATTTGCATCGGGCAGGCGGCCGTGCGCTGCGCCGAAATTGTCGTCGACGTGACGCAGTTTGGTCATGCCGGGGATACCGAGCGTTGCCGCAGGGTGGCCGATTGCGTACTTCAGCAGGAACTGGGCCCAGCTTTCGCAACCAAAGCTGCTCGCCCAGTCCGGTAAGGGCTGGTCGCGGACCTTGTCGAAAATACGGCCGCCGCCAAACGCACGATTGATCATCACAGCCATGCCGCGATCAGCAGCCATTGGCAGCAATCGCTCGGCCGCCTCGCGTTGTTCCAGCGAGTAGTTGAGCTGCACGAAATCCAGCTTCTCCTGCTGCATGATTTTTTCGAACTCTTCGTACTGGCTGGCACGCGAGGTCGTGATGCCGATATAACGGATGCGACCTTCCTGCTTCCATTCCCGAAGGACGGGCAGCGCATCTTTCCAGCCAAGCAGGTTGTGTACCTGCATGAGATCGATCGTGTCTGTCTTCAGCCGGGCCAGCGATTCCTTGATCTGCGCATGGGTACCCGCGCCGCCGTCGGTACGATCCGTCTTTGTTGCCAGAAACAGGTCCCCGCGTATGCCGAGTTCCTCGATCAGCTCACCCAGCACGGTTTCCGAGCTTCGATACATCGGCGCGGTGTCGATGACCGTGCCGCCGAGGCGGTGAAAACGCTCCAGCGCCTGCCGGAGCGGCGCGCGCGCCGCCTCCGATTTGCCGACTCCGTATCGGTTCGTGCCGAGGCCGATGATCGGCAGCAACTCACCCGATGATGGGATCGCTTTTCGAATCGTTTGCTCCGGTCCGGCGAGCGCGCTTGAGCCGCCGAGCGCGGCCAGCGTTGCGGCACCGAGGCTTGCCTTGCTGATGAAGTCGCGTCGAGTCAGTTTCATGGCTGCTCCTCCCCTGTGTCGACGATTATGCACGGCACTGTATTGATGTGCACGACGCTGGCACAATTGTGATCCAATCCTGAAACCGCTTGTGAGCCAAAAATGCCGGGACTGTACTTCGAGGAATTTACGGTAGGCCAGACCATTGACCACCCGATTCGCCGCACAATCACAGAAGGTGACAACGTGCTGCTAACAACGATGACGCACAACCCGGCACCGTTGCACCTTGATGCCGAGTATATGAAGAAAACACCGTACGGAAAACCGCTGGTAAACAGCTGCCTGACGCTGAGCTTTATGGTGGGTATTTCCGTCAACGACACGACGCACGGAACAACGGTCGCGAACCTGGGCTGGGACGAAGTACGATTTCCAAGACCGCTTTTCTGCGGCGATACGATTCATATCCAGACCGAAGTGCTCGAATTGCGCGACAGCAAGTCGCGTCCCGATAACGGTATCGTGATTTTCGCTCACCGCGCCTTCAATCAAAAAGACGAGCTCGTGGCAGAGTGCAAGCGAGCGGCGCTGATGCTGAGAAAGCCCAAATGAACCGCAGCTTCCTGTTCGTTCCGGCCGACAGCGAGCGCAAAATGAAAAAAGCCGGCGATACCGGCGCGGACGCGTTAATCCTCGATCTGGAGGACGCGGTCGCACCCGAAGCGCGACCGGAGGCGCGCCTCATGGCTTCGGAGTACCTGCAGGGCAGGCAAAACGTCTGGGTGCGAATCAACGCGCTCGACAGTGAGGATTCGGCGGCCGATCTGGAGGCTGTCATTCCCGCCAGACCAGCGGGAATTGTCCTGCCCAAAGCGCGCCGCGCCGCGGATGCTGTTGCGCTGTCGCGGTGCATCAATGAACTCGAGCAGCAGTCCGGCATCGAGCGGGGGCAGACCCGGATAATCGTGCTTTGCACGGAACGGCCCGAGGCTTTGTTCACTCTGCACGGTTACGTGGATGCGACGAAACGGCTATTCGGTTTGTCCTGGGGAGCGGAAGACCTCAGTGTTGCGGTAGGCGCGAGCGCCAATCGCGACGAACAGGGCAACTGGCTGCCGATCTTCGAGATGGCTCGCTCGCTGTGCTTGCTGGCGGCGGCCGCCGCGGAAGTTACGGCAATAGATACGGTCTTTACGGACTTCCGAGATCACGAGGGGCTGCTACGCTACGCGGCGAACGCTCGCCGGGACGGATTCAGCGGAATGCTGGCGATTCACCCGGCGCAGGTCGATGTTATCAATGCGGCGTTCGAGCCGTCGCCGGCGGAAATCGATCGCGCTGAGCGCATCGTCGAGTTATTTGAAGCGAACCCGGGCGCCGGGACGATCGGCCTGGACGGAAAGATGATTGATCGCCCGCATCTCATACAGGCGCGACGATTGCTGGAACGACGGAAACACACGAGAAACCAATAAGGGAAAGGCAGGGCACCATGGCGGAGCAAATTTATCCGGTTCCAGAGGCAGTAAAAGAGCGGGCACTCATCGATGAGGCCAGGTACGAAGCGATGTATGCGCGTTCGATTGAAGACAACGAGGGGTTCTGGGCAGAGCAGGCCAGGCGAGTCGACTGGATAAAACCGTTCACCAAAGTGAAGGACGTATCCTTTGATAAAGACGATCTGCACATACGCTGGTTTTACGACGGTTCTCTGAACGTCTGCTACAACTGCGTGGACCGCCACCTGCCGACCAAAGGCGACGATGTCGCCATATTGTGGGAAGGCGACGATCCTGGCCGCGATTTAAAGATCACCTATAGCGACCTGCACGCGCGTGTCTGCAGGTTTGCCAATTCGCTCAAATCGCTCGGCGCGAAAAAGGGCGATCGCATAACGATTTACATGCCGATGATTCCCGAGGCGGCTGTGGCGATGCTGGCCTGCGCACGCATAGGCGCGGTGCATTCCGTGGTGTTCGGCGGTTTTTCGCCCGATGCGCTCGCCGGCCGCATTCACGACTGCGAGTCCAACATTGTCATAACGGCGGACGAAGGTCGCCGCGGCGGCAAGCGCGTGCCGCTCAAAGCCAATGTCGACGCGGCGGCAGCCGATCCGAACGTGACCACGCTGGAAAAAGTGCTTGTCGTCAGGAATACGGGTACAGACGTGGGCTGGGTCGAGGGTCGCGATGCCTGGCTGCATGAAATCGAGGCAACCGTAGACGCCGACTGCCCCTGCGAGGAAATGGGTGCCGAGGACCCGCTGTTCATCCTTTATACCTCTGGCTCGACGGGCAAGCCCAAGGGCGTTCTGCACACGAGTGGCGGCTATCTTGTTTACGTGGCAATGACACACGAGCATGTCTTCGATTATCACCCGGGCGATATCTACTGGTGCACAGCTGACGTCGGCTGGGTCACGGGCCACAGCTACATTGTCTACGGGCCGCTCGCGAATGGCGCGATCACGATGATGTTTGAGGGCGTGCCGAACTATCCGACCTCATCGCGGTTCTGGGAGATCTGTGACAAACACAATGTCAACATCTGCTACACGGCACCGACAGCAATTCGTGCGCTGATGCGAGAAGGGGATGAACCGGTCGCGAAAACGTCGCGCACGAGTCTGCGCTTGCTGGGTACGGTGGGCGAGCCGATCAATCCCGAAGCCTGGGACTGGTACTACCGTGTTGTCGGCGACTCGCGCTGCCCAGTCGTCGATACCTGGTGGCAGACAGAAACCGGCGGCATCCTCATCAGCCCTCTGCCGGGCGCCACCGCGCTGAAGCCCGGCTCGGCGACCAAGCCGCTGTTCGGCATCGTACCGATGATCGTGGACGGCAAGGGCGAGGAGCTAAAAGGCGCTGTCGAAGGCAACCTGGTTATCGCCGATAGCTGGCCGGGCCAAATGCGCACGGTCTACGGCGATCATCAGCGATTTGTCGATACTTACTTTGTGACTTTCGAAGGCAGCTACTTTACGGGTGACGGCGTACGCCGCGATGAAGACGGCTACTACTGGATCACGGGCAGGGTCGACGACGTACTGAACGTCTCGGGCCATCGCATGGGAACGGCGGAAATCGAGAGCGCGCTGGTTTCACACCCGAACGTCGCGGAAGCCGCGGTCGTTGGATATCCGCACGACATCAAGGGGCAGGGCATCTACGCGTACGTCACGCTGATGGAGGGTGTAGAAGCCACTGACGAACTACGCGCCGAGCTGCAACAATGGGTGCGCAAGGAAATTGGACCCATCGCGAAGCCCGACCTGATTCAGTGGGCGCCCGGCTTGCCGAAAACGCGTTCCGGCAAGATCATGCGGCGTATCCTGAGAAAGGTCGCGGCCGACGACTTTGGCAGCCTGGGAGATACGTCGACGCTGGCAGACCCGACGGTCGTCGATGACCTGATCGAAAACCGGCAGAATCGCGGTTAGGTCGGCCGTCTATGCCTTGCGCTGGCCCATGGATCTATTTCTTCGGCCATGCTGTTGTCCAGCTCTTCTATGAAGCTCTGATCGATCTCGTCGGCGCCCGTCTCTGAGGTGATGTCGACCTTCTCCTCCTTGCGCGGCGCCTTGCGCGGGATCACCCTTGCCTGCAGCTTCTGTGTAACCATCAAGTCCGGACTGTCGGCATCCGGCTGGGCACGGACCGGTCGCCGCACTTCCTGGCTTTCGCGGTCATGGCGCTGGTACTCGGCAACCTGGCGCTCGTACGCTCTGACAAACTCTTCGCCAAACATCTGCGGGAATCGGCCGCCGCCTTTCTCGGTCATGATCGGGTAGAGGTCGCGGTAAAGATCCCAGTACTTGGACTTGTTCGAGAACGAGAACATGCTGCTGCCCGTTAATGCACGATCAAAGCCTTCCTGCAGTTCATCGGGTTCGAAACGATCGGCGAACTCGATAAAGGCGCTGTTCATGGCGTCAAGAAAAGCGTTCTGGTGATTCAGAAGATCCTGGCAGACTTCGCGGACCGCATCCTTGGCCCCCAGGTAATCACTCTCATCACCGACCAGCAGCTGCTTGATCAGATCGCCGGGGCTTTCTGAAAACTTCAGGGGATTGTTTTGCTGTGGCAGTAGCGTGGTCTGATCCAGGCGGAACGTATTCTTGAGGTTCGCGCGGGCCGCCAGGAGCTTGATGACGCCGGCTACGAATTCACGCATCACAATGCCTGCTTTCAGCATCATGTCGGCACGGTCGATCGATGGATGAAGCTCGTCCCGCGCAATGCCGAGACCGTCAAGAAACGATTCAAACAGGTCTTCGCTCGTAGCACCCCGTGACCGAGGCTTCTTCCGTTTCTTGCGGGCGGGATTTTCAGCATTTGCCGCCGGCTTCTGCCTGGATTTTCGCGTCGGTCTTGGCGACGGCGTGTTGGGCGAATCGCCAAACAGGACAGACTGAAATTCAACATCGCCGGTAATCTCGTCTTCATCGAGCAACTTGACGCCCGTCTTCAGAGAAACCTCGTCGACGAACGGGTCGAGCTGATCGGGAACGACCGACGGTTCGGGATCGAGCGGCATCGCGAGGCTCTCCCCGGAGTCGAGCGATACGACGAACTCGAAGTCGCCCATGCGCAGTCGATCGCCGTCAAAAAGGCGTCGCGGATTGCCCTTGCCGAGAGGCTCGACCTCGTCGTTGATGTAAACGCCATTGCTGCTCGTATCGAGCAGGTAGTACATGCCGGCTTTGTGATCAATGGTCGCGTGGCGGCCGGAGATGTACCGGTCGGGATCCGGCAATATCCAGTCATTTTGCAACGAGCGGCCGATCGTTCCGCCTTCCTCGCGGAATTCGCGCTCAGCGTCGTCGACTAGTTCGCGGTGCTCACTGACGATTTTGAGTTGGAGTGCCATACCTGACCTCTTGAATTCCGGTCAATTGTGCAACGTATCAGCCATACAGGCTGCTACGCAGTTCACATAATCGGACCCAGTTTGGGCCTCTAACGCCTTGATTTCCGGTAAACTAGCCCACATCAGGGATTTTTGACAAGACTTCAGCGCAGAATATGAGCAGCAAGCAACTCTTCAAGGTAGTCTTCATGAGCCAGGGACAGGTGTACGAAATCTATGCCCGGCACGTCGGTCACGGCGAGCTGTTCGGTTTCGTTGAGGTTGAGGAACTGGTTTTCGGAGAGCGCACGACGCTGGTAGTCGACCCCTCGGAAGAGAAAATCAAGTCCGAGTTCGAGAACGTACGGCGCACCTATCTGCCCATGCATTCCATCATTCGCATCGATGAAGTCGACAAGCAGGGCGTCAGCAAGATCAGCAAGCTCGAAGGCAGTAACGTCGCCCAGTTTCCATTGCCCGTTTACACGCCGGGAGACAGCAACAAGTAGGTGGTCGATAATCGGGGGCTCTAGTATCATCCCCTGCCAATGCTTCCCACCTGCGAATAAGGTCTCTCCTACCGACATGCTGGAACTGCCCGGACAGCCAGCTCTGTCCAATTTCCGACTGGCCAAACTGACTCGATTACTGAGAGATGCGGATCAACGTTTGAAGTCGGTCGAAGCACGTTTCGTCTACTTCGTCGCTACCAGCGCCAGGCTCAGCAAAGAACACCGTATGCGGCTCGATGCGCTGCTGCTGCCGGGCGACGAACCGGCCAGGTTCCGCAAGGGAGCTCGGACACTCTACGTTGTGCCTCGCCCCGGAACGATCTCGCCCTGGTCCAGCAAAGCGACCGACATTGCCAAAGCCTGCGATGTCGACGGGGTCGAGCGCATCGAGCGCGGCATCTGCTACGGGTTGACGTTCTCCCGGAATGTCGATGACGACGCGGTGCTCGGATTGTGTCACCTGTTGTTCGACCGAATGACTGAAGCGGCATTCGACAAGGTCGAACACGTTGAGACGCTGTTTGAGACGCACGAGCCGGCGCCTGTCGCCACGGTGGCGCTCGCCGCGGAAGGCAGGCAGGCGCTGGTGCAGGCAAACTCTGAGCTCGGCCTCGCGCTGTCTGACGACGAAATCGATTACCTCCTGCGCTGCTATCGGGATCTTGATCGCGACCCGACCGATGCCGAGCTCATGATGTTTGCGCAGGCCAATTCGGAACACTGCCGGCACAAGATTTTCAATGCGAGCTGGGTGATCGACGGCGAAAAAAAACAGCAGCGCCTGTTCGGCATGATCAAGTCCACGACCGAGAAGACTCCCGACGGCGTGATATCCGCTTACAGCGACAACGCGGCCGTTATCGAAGGGTGGCGCGCTGCGCGCCTGATGCCGCGACCGGCCGATCGCGAGTACGAGTTTGTCGAAGAGCCTGTCCATATTCTGATGAAAGTAGAGACTCACAATCATCCGACGGCAATTGCTCCTTTTGCCGGTGCCGCGACCGGGTCGGGCGGTGAAATCCGGGACGAAGGCGCTACCGGACTCGGCGCAAAGCCGAAAGCCGGTCTTACGGGATTCACGGTGTCGCATTTGCGCCTGCCCGGCTTTCAGCAGCCCTGGGAAGATGACTTCCCGCATCCGGATCGCATGGCAACGCCGCTGGAAATCATGATCGAAGGTCCCATCGGCGGGGCAGCATTCAACAATGAGTTCGGCCGGCCCAACCTGGCGGGATACTTTCGCACCTATGAATGCCGCCTGCCGGGATTGCCCGACAACGAGATCCGCGGTTACCACAAGCCCATCATGGTCGCCGGCGGCGTCGGCAATGTTCGCGCCGGGCATGCGAAAAAGGTTGACGTACCGGTGGGCGCCAAAGTGGTCGTGCTGGGCGGCCCGGCAATGTTGATCGGGCTGGGAGGTGGCGCTGCCTCGTCGCTTGCGAGCGGCACCTCGAGCGAGGACCTGGATTTTGCCTCGGTGCAGCGGGGCAATCCCGAAATGCAGCGCCGCGCACAGGAGGTCATCGATCGCTGTTGGGAAATGGGTGATGAAAACCCGATACTGCTGATTCATGACGTCGGCGCCGGCGGGCTGTCGAACGCCGTACCCGAGGCTGTTGACCACAGCAAGCACGGTGCCCGGATCGAGCTGCGCGACGTCGATAATGCCGAACCCGGTATGTCGCCAATGGGTATCTGGTGCAACGAAGCGCAGGAGCGCTACGTGTTGCTCGTCGGTGATGAGCGTATTGAGGCATTCAAGGCGATGTGCGAGCGCGAGCGCTGCCCGGTTTCGGTGATAGGCAGCTTGACGGACGACGGCGACCTGGTTGTCAATGACCGTGATTTCGAAAATCGCGTCGTCGACATGCCGATGGACATGTTGCTGGGTAATCCGCCGAAGATGGTGCGGACGGTCGAGCGAGTGACGTTACCCGACGAAGCTCTGGACCTGTCGGACATCGAGCTTCTTGACGCGGCGCTGCGCGTCCTTAGGTTCCCCGCCGTTGCGGACAAGTCTTTCCTGATTTTCATCGGCGACCGAACCGTCGGCGGCCTCTGTGCGCGCGACCAGCTCGTCGGGCCGTGGCAGATACCTGTCAGCGATGTCGCTATTACGGCGTCCGGCTTTGGCGGAACGACCGGGGAGGCCATGGCGATGGGCGAGCGCACGCCGCTTGCCGCGATCAATGCGCCGGCGTCCGGCCGCATGGCGGTAGCCGAGGCGCTTACAAATATCGCGGCGGCGCCGATCGAGGACATCGCAAAAGTCCGCTTGTCGGCCAACTGGATGGCGGCCGCCGGTCATCCCGGCGAAGATGCGAACCTGTTCGACACCGTGAAGGCGGTTGGCGACGAACTGTGCCGCGAAATCGGCCTTGCCATTCCGGTTGGCAAGGATTCAATGTCGATGAGCACGCGCTGGGAAGACGACTCGGGGGAGCACCAGGTCGTGGCGCCGGTATCGCTCATCGTCTCGGCATTCGCGCCGGTTAGCGACGTGACGCGTCACCTGACGCCGCAGCTTCGCCGCTGCGATGAGCCGAGCTACCTGCTCCTGTTCGATCTCGGGTCGGGCAAGAACCGTCTCGGCGCTTCCTGTCTGGCGCAGGCCTACCGGCGCACGGGCGGTGCCGCGCCCGACCTCGATGACCCGTCGATGCTGAAACGGTTTTTCACGGCGATTCAGGAACTCAACGCGCGCGGCATGCTGCTCGCGTACCACGACCGCAGCGACGGCGGGCTGTTCGCGAGCGTGGCCGAGATGATGTTTGCGGGCCGGCTCGGCGTGTCGCTGGCGCTCAGCGGTTCGCGCGTTGAACTGCTCAAGACCCTGTTCAGCGAAGAAATCGGTGCAGTAGTGCAGGTTGCCAAGAGCCAGCTGGCGCAGGTGCAGTTGGTTATCGATCGCAACGGCATTTCGGCGACGGCCATCGGGCGCGTCGAGCCCGAGCCCCGACTCACGGTTCGCAGCGACGACGAGGTTGTTCTCGAGCTGGAGCGCCGAACGATGCAGCGTGAATGGTCGGAGATGAGCTACCGCATCCAGGCGTTGCGCGATAACCCGGCGACGGCGAAGGAAGAATTCGATCGCATCCTCGATGATCATGACCCGGGGCTCAACGTCGCGTTGACGTTTGATCCCAATGAAGACATTGCGCGCGGATATCGGCGCGGCGCCAGACCGCGCGTTGCGATCCTGCGCGAACAGGGCGTCAATAGCCAGAGCGAAATGGCCGCGGCATTCATGCGTGCGGGATTTGCGGCGGTCGACGTTCACATGAGCGACCTGCTTAGCGGCCGCGACGCGCTGGATGCTTACCAGGGGCTTGTCGCATGCGGCGGTTTTTCATTCGGCGACGTGTTGGGCGCTGGCGGCGGCTGGGCGAAATCGGTTTTGTATCATTCGCGAACCCGTGACCAGTTCGCTGCATTTTTCGACCGCGGCGACACGTTTGCTTTGGGTGTATGCAACGGCTGCCAGATGCTGTCGCACCTGCGCGAGCTGATTCCCGGCGCCGACAACTGGCCTCGTTTCCTGCGCAACAAGTCGGAGCAATTCGAAGCACGTCTGAGTCTCGTCGAGATCGTGGAGAGCCCGTCGTTGTTCCTGCAGGACATGGCGGGTTCTCGTCTGCCCATCGCGACATCGCATGGAGAAGGTCGCGCGACGTTTCTCGATGATACGGCGCGATATGCGTCGTCGTTTACGGTGGCGTTGCGCTACGTCGATAATTACGGCGAGGTCGCCGACAGGTACCCGGCCAATCCGAACGGTTCGCGCGACGGCATCTGCGGGCTGAGCAATGAAGACGGCCGGGTCACGATCATGATGCCGCACCCCGAGCGAGTGGCGCTCACACGTCAGAATTCCTGGCACCCCAAGGACTGGGACGAGGACGGTCCCTGGATGCGGCTGTTCCGCAACGCTCGTGTCGCGGTGGGCTAGGCTGACGCCACGTTGTCGTCGTTGTCGGAGACGAAAAAGCGCCGCACTTTGATGGCGCGCGTCAATTTTCCGTGGCGCACGAAGCACTGGTAGAACATGTCTTTCAATACCTCGAGCAGAATGCCGGCCTGCGCGCGATTGAGCAGCGGCAGGTCTTCGTGCTGCCCCGATCCGAAAAGCACGGATTTGATCGGTGCAAATGACTCGTCGTCGATCCCGGCGATGTCCTGCGCAACCATAACTTCCTCGAACGCACGCAGCTTGCCACCTTCACCAAGCGCATCAAACGCACTGATCGACGCACGCCGGCACATCGAGGCAAAAGCGTTGAAATTATTGCCCGAGTAGCAGGCCAACGCTTCGCGAAAAAGAACTTCCGTGTGTTTTGGCAAATACGAAAATGCAAAGCGTTCTTTGGGCCGCTCCAGCTCGATGAAGTTGCGGTAGAGCTCGACGCGGTCGTCTTTATATTCGCGCACCGTGAAGCGCAGGAACACCGGCGCATCGCAGGCATCGCATTTGTAAACGAGCCCGACGTGGTTCGGTTTGTCGCGCAGCAGCGAGGCCGCGTCCGGCACCGACTGCGGACTCATGTGAGCGTACATGCCGCAGTAGGGACACTCGAGCCCGATTCGCTCGTCGAGCTCGCTGTGGATCCCCTGACCCTTCTCAATAACTATCGCCATCAGTGCCTGCTTCTTTTTGTCGTTGGACGGCAGAATCAGCTAAGTCAATCAGCCGTTCCAGTATGCATCATAGAGCATGCAAGGCCATCCGTGGTTAACATAATAATGAAATCCCGGTTATTCCCTGTTGCCCACGCAAACGCAGGCACGATCAGGCTTCCAGCCTTTTGTACTTTATCCTGTGCGGGTTCGCGGCATCGGCGCCGAGCCTGCGCTTGCGATCGGCTTCGTAGTCGGCGTAGTTGCCGGCAAACCAGACGACCTCGCTGTTACCTTCGAATGCGAGAATGTGCGTCGCAATACGATCCAGGAACCAGCGATCGTGCGAGATCACGACGGCCGAACCCGGGAATTCCAGCAACGCCTCTTCGAGTGCGCGCAGGGTTTCCACGTCGAGATCGTTGGTCGGCTCATCGAGCAGCAGGAAATTTCCGCCTGCACGCAGTGTTTTTGCGAGGTGCACGCGATTGCGTTCGCCGCCCGACAGCAAACCGATTTTCTTTTGCTGATCCTGGCCCCGAAAATTGAAACGACCGACATAAGCCCGTGAAGAGGTCTCGTAATTGCCCACGGTAATCAGGTCGAGGCCGTCCGAAATTTCTTCCCAGACAGTCTTGTTGTCATCAAGGCTGTCTCGAGACTGATCGACGCTCGCGATGACGACGGTGTCGCCAAGGCGAAGCGTGCCGGAGTCCGGTTGCTCTTCTCCCGTGATCATACGGAACATCGTTGTCTTGCCCGCGCCGTTGGGTCCAATGACACCGACGATTCCGCCCGGAGGCAGCTGGAAGCCGAGTCCGTCGATGAGCAGCTTGTCGCCGAAGCCTTTCTTGAGGTCCTCGACCTCCAGGACCACGTCGCCGAGCCGCGGCCCGGGCGGGATGTAGATCTCGTTGGTTTCGTTGCGCTTCTGGTAGCTCGGCGACGAGATCTCTTCAAACTGCCGCAAACGCGCTTTCGACTTGGCCTGGCGGCCTTTGGGATTGCTGCGCACCCACTCCAGTTCGTGCTGCATTGCTTTGCGGCGGGCCTTTTCCGACGCTTCCTCGTGCTGCAGGCGCGCTTCTTTTTGCTCGAGCCAGGATGAGTAGTTGCCTTCCCACGGTATGCCGTGTCCGCGATCCAGTTCCAGGATCCAGCCGGCGACGTTGTCGAGGAAGTAGCGGTCATGGGTCACGGCGATGACCGTGCTCGGGTATTCGTCGAGGAAGCGTTCGAGCCATGCGACCGATTCGGCGTCCAGGTGATTGGTGGGTTCATCGAGCAGCAGCATGTCGGGCTGCGAAAGAAGCAGGCGACAAAGCGCCACCCGTCGGCGCTCACCGCCGGATAGCTTGTTGATATCGGAGTCCCACGGCGGCAATCGCAGGGCGTCGGCCGCAATTTCGAGCTTGCGGTCGAGTTCCCAGGCCCCCTGGGCGTCGATCGCGTCCTGCAGCTTGCCCTGTTCCTCGAGCAGCGCGTTCATTTCTTCGTCGTCCACCGGCTCGGCGAATTTCATGCTGATCTCGTTGAAGCGCTCAAGCAGCGCCATGGTCTCGGCGACGCCTTCCTCTACGTTGCCGCGCACGTCCTTGTCCGGATCGAGCTCGGGCTCCTGCGGCAGGTAGCCGATTTTGATGCCGGGCTGCGGACGCGCCTCGCCGTCGATCTCGGTATCCAGGCCGGCCATGATGCGCAGCAAAGTCGATTTTCCGGAGCCGTTCAGACCGAGTACGCCGATCTTCGCGCCTGGAAAAAAGCTCAGGGAAATGTCGCGCAGGATGTGTCGTTTCGGCGGCACCACCTTGGCGACGCGATTCATTGTGTAGATGTACTGTGCCATTGGTGGCCCGTTTGTCTGGGAGGGCGCATTATCGGGTATGCTGCGCCACAAGCAAACAAGAACAAGACGTCCATGAGCGACAGCGTGCTGGTTTACCGGGGGGAGTCGATCGCCGCATACGGATTCGGCGACCCGCATCCATTCGGCACCGACCGACACGATGTTTTTCATGCCGAACTGGACGCAGCCGGTCTCGGTGACGTGATCGACTACGGCCATCCACGCCCGGCACTCGTCGACGAGCTGGCGCTGTTCCACACGGCGGACTACATCGACAAAGTCTCGCGCATGTCCGCGGCCGGCAAAGGCTGGCTCGACGCGGGCGATACACCGGCGGTGCCCGGGATATACGACGCAGCATCGTCCGTTGTCGGGGCCGTGCTTTGCGCCGTCGATGAGGTCATGCGCGGGCACCACAAGCGCGCATTCATTCCGATTGCGGGACTTCATCACGCAGCGCGAGCGAGCGCCGCCGGGTTCTGCGTTTTCAACGACTGCGGGATTGCGATCGAGTACTTGCGCAAGCGGTTCGGAATCGAGCGCGTTGCTTACGTTGATATCGATGCGCATCACGGTGACGGTGTCTATTACGGTTTCGAGGACGACCCCGATCTGCTGTTCGCGGACCTCCACGAAGACGGCCGGTTTCTTTACCCCGGCACCGGCGCGGCGGAAGAGACGGGCACGGGTCGCGCGCGCGGCACCAAGCTGAATATCCCGCTCGCGCCGGGCGCCGATGACGATGATTTCCGCGAAGCATGGCAAAAGGTCGAGGCCTACCTGGTCAAAATGCGGCCACAGTTCATCATTATGCAGTGCGGCGCGGACAGCCTCGAGGGCGATCCGATAACGCACCTGTGCTGGACCGAAGAAGCCCACGCAGAGGCCGCGGCATCGCTGTGCCGGCTGGCGGACGAGTACTGCGAAGGCCGGATAATCGGCACGGGCGGCGGCGGCTACAACCGGCGCAACCTAGCGCGGGCCTGGACCCGGGTCGTGCAGTCCTTCGCAGAATCCCACTAGGTCGGCGTCACGGTGCCATCTCTGTCATTAAACAGGTAATATCGCCGTCTTTTGCGCCCCCTCCCACGGAGATGCCCGGATGTTCGACACATCGACGACGATCGAGTCTTTCGATCCCGAAGTTGCCAGAGCCATTGCACAGGAAAACCGACGCCAGGAAGAGCACATCGAGCTGATTGCCTCGGAAAACTATGCCAGCCCACGCGTCATGGCGGCGCAGGGCAGCGTGCTGACCAACAAGTATGCCGAGGGCTATCCGGGAAAACGCTACTACGGCGGCTGCGAATACGTCGACGACGTCGAGACCCTCGCGATCGAGAGGGCGAAGAAACTGTTCGGCGCGGACTATGCGAACGTGCAGCCGCATTCGGGTTCGCAGGCCAACGCGGCTGCCTATCTTGCATTGTTGCAAGCCGGTGACACGATCCTCGGAATGAGCCTGGATGCCGGCGGCCACCTGACGCACGGCTCCAAGGTCAACTTTTCGGGCAAGCTTTTCAACGCGATCCAGTACGGTCTGGATGCGAAAACCGGCCTGATCGACTACGACGCGGTCCAGCAGCTCGCCCTTGAGCACAAACCCAGGATGGTCATCGCGGGCTTCTCCGCCTATTCGCAGGTCGTCGACTGGGCGCGTTTCCGCCAGATTGCGGATAGCGTCGATGCCTACCTGCTCGTCGATATGGCACACGTCGCGGGTCTCATCGCGACGGGACATTATCCGAGTCCGATACCGCATGCGGACGTCTGCACGACAACCACGCACAAGACGCTGCGCGGTCCGCGTGGCGGTCTCATTTTGGCGCGCAAAAACGACGAGCTGACGAAGAAATTCAATTCGCTCGTGTTCCCGGGTACGCAGGGCGGCCCCCTGATGCACGTGATCGCCGCCAAAGCGATAGCGCTTAAAGAGGCTATGGAGCCGCAGTTCAGGGATTACCAGGCCAAGGTATGCGAGAACGCCAGGGTCATGGCCAAGGTGCTCGCAGAGCGCGGCTATCCGATCGTTTCCGGCGGCACCGAGAATCACCTGATGCTCGTTAGCCTCATCGACAAAGGCATCACCGGCAAAGCCGCCGATGCAGCGCTGGGCCGCGCGTTTATTACGGTCAACAAGAACTCGGTCCCCGATGACCCGCAGTCGCCGTTCGTGACGAGCGGCCTGCGCCTGGGCACGCCGGCCATTACAACGCGCGGCTTCGGACCGGACGAAACCCGCCAGCTAAGCGCCTGGATAGCGGATATACTCGACGACATCGAAAGCGAGGAAACAATCCAGCGCGTCAAGAGCCAGGTACTGGACCTGTGCCAGCGGTTCCCGGTCTACGCCTGATTGGTCCTTCGCACGAAGGAGTTCTAGTCGGTCATGCACTGTCCGTTCTGCGCCCACGAAGAAACCAAAGTCATCGACTCCCGCCTCGCGGGTGACGGACGGCAGATTCGCCGGCGCCGCCAGTGTCTGGACTGCAACGAACGTTTCACCACGTTCGAGTCGGCAGAGCTTGTCATGCCGAGGCTGATCAAGAACGACAACTCGCGCCAGCCTTTCGACGAAAACAAGCTGCGAAACAGCATGGTCAGAGCGCTCGAGAAGCGCCCGGTGCCGAGCGAAATGCTCGAGCAGGCAATTGGCCATCTCATTCACAAGCTGCGAACCATGGGCGAGCGCGAGGTGCCATCGCGCCTGGTTGGCGAGCTTGTTATGGAGGAACTGCACGAACTCGATGAAGTTGCGTATGTGCGCTTCGCGTCGGTGTATCGCCGCTTCCAGGACGTCACTGAGTTCGAGGATGAGATCAAACGGCTGCAAAAGATCTCCGAGACGGCTGCTAGCCGTGAACAGATGTCACTGCTGCCCGATCTGCTGGGCGAAAAGAAGCGCTGAACATGCCCCCGTTTTCCGATACGGACTGCGCGCACATGGCGCGCGCACTGCAGCTGGCGGCTCGCGGTCTGTATTCAGCGCGCCCCAACCCGATGGTCGGCTGCGTCATCGCCAGGAACGAGACAGTCGCAGGCGAAGGCTGGCACCAACGCGCCGGCGAACCACACGCAGAGATCAATGCGCTGACCGCGGCGGGCAAAGACGCAGAGGGCGCCACGGCCTATGTGACGCTCGAGCCGTGCGCCCATCATGGCAAGACACCGCCCTGTGCCGAGGCACTGGTGCAGGCGGGTATCGGCAGGGTCGTAGCAGCGATGAAGGACCCGTTCGAGGAAGTGGCCGGCCGCGGTCTCGACATGCTGGGTGCCGCCGGCGTAAGGACCGAAGTCGGCCTGATGCGGGCAGCGGCCGAGTCGCTCAACGAGGGATTCATCGCCCGCGTGACGCGCAATCGTCCGATGGTCCGGCTCAAAGTGGCGGCGAGCATCGACGGTGCGACCGCGATGAAAAGCGGCGAGAGCCAGTGGATCACGGGGCCCGAAGCGCGCGATGACGTGCAGCGGCTGCGCGCACGATCCGGCGCGGTCATGACCGGTATCGGTACGGTGCTGGCAGACGACCCCTCGCTCAACGTTCGACTCGCAGGTCTGGAACCGGCTGTATCGCAGCCGCTGAGAGTCGTGCTGGACAGCCGCCTGCGTATGCCGATATCGGCCGGGATGCTCGCGCTGCCGGGCGAGACGCTCGTTTGCTGCACCGGAAAACACGATCATTCGTCGCTCGAGGAGGCGGGTGCCGAAGTTCGATCCTACGCGGCCGACGCCGCGAGCGTTGATGTTGGCGCCGTACTTCGGGACCTTGCAGAGCGCGGCGTAAATGACGTCCTCGTAGAGGCCGGACCCGGCGTTGCGGGCTATTTGCTGCAAAAAGAACTCGTGGACGAGCTTGTGATTTATCACGCACCCCACATAATGGGGAGTGAAACGAGGGGCATGTTCCAGACACCGTCCTGGTTGGCGCTTGCGGACCGCAAGAAGCTCGAAATAATCGATGTTCGTCGCATTGGCGGCGACACGCGCATCACAGCAAGAGTCCAGTACTGAATGTTTACCGGGATCATAAAAGACCGAGGCACGATATCTGCAATCAACCGCCACGGCGGCGACGTGCGGCTGACCGTCAGTTCGGCGGGCCT
>Ga0224512_10001084_pt1 | contig 27055 bp, 22 predicted proteins | sample SF_May12_sed_USG_4_FD_169103 | JGI IMG/M metagenome (GOLD analysis project Ga0224512, IMG submission 169103) | Sediment microbial communities from San Francisco Bay, California, United States - SF_May12_sed_USGS_13 | ecosystem: Environmental > Aquatic > Marine > Sediment | place: USA... | reverse complement strand
CTACGCGGAGCCACTCGACCTGCACATCCACAAGGTCCCGCTGCAACCCGACATGCGTCATGACTTGGACACGATGCGACAGATCGCGACGTCGGTCACGGGTCCCGTGTGCCTTTATGTCTGCAATCCCAACAATCCTACCGGAACGCTCACGTCGAGCGCCGCCGTCGACGCGATGATCGCCAGCGCACCCGACAACGTGTATTTCCTAGTCGACGAGGCCTACTTCGACTACGTGCGGGATGACAGCTACTGGTCGGCCATCAAGTGGATCGCTGACAATCCAAGAGTGCTCGTCGTTCGGACGTTCTCCAAGGTGTACGGCATGGCCGGCATTCGCCTCGGGTACGGGCTCGCACACCCTGACACTTCGGCCAAGCTCCGCAAGCTGCACGTGCGGAACAATGCCAATCACTTCGCGCTGGTAGCGGGACTGGAGAGTCTCAGCGAGCACGATTTTGTCGCACGCAGTCTCGACGTCAACGTCCGCGGCAAGGAGATCTTGTGCGCCTGTCTGCGTGACCTCGGGCTCGACTACTTCACATCACACACCAACTTCGTCATGCACCAGATCGCTGGCGATCTGCGGACCTACATCGTGCGCATGCGCGAACGCGGGTTCCGCGTCGGACGTCCTTTCCCCCCGATGCTCAGACATAGCCGACTGTCCATCGGGTTGCCTGAAGAGATGGAGCGCTTTGTGGAGATGTTGCGGTCGTTTCGCCGCGAGGGACTCGTCTAGTCGACGAGGAGTCGTAACACGGCTCGGGTGCGGTAATCGAAGATCGTCGTGAGTTGCCGGCGCACGAAGGCCGCGTGCGCCAGCCGGCCGAGCAGTCCGAGGGGTAGCTCGTACGACACCTGATCGCTGATCACGGTGCCCCCTTCAACCGCGCGGAACTCATGCAGGTGAAGCCACCGGCGGTAGGGCCCACGCACCTGCTCGTCGACGAACCGGTGCGGCGGGTCCCACGTGGAGATGATCGACGTCCACCGCTGCGGGAATCCCAGGGGGCGAATCCGGTAGTCGATCTTGAGCCCCTCGTGCATGACGACTTCGCCCTCGTTCAGCATGCGAAAGCTCAGCCACGCTGGTGTGATACGACCCAGGTTCCGGGGGTCGGCGAAGAACTCGAACACGTCGGCCAGTGGGACGGGCACCGTCTGCTCTCGGTGCAGCTGATATTCATGTGCCATGGTGAGTGCTTTTTGTCACAACGGGGTGTCCGGTTTGGAGGACGAAACACCAGGACGACGGAAGTCCGAAGTCGTTGACTGACAACAAGATAGTATCTGGAACACAAATTGCCCATTAAGTGGGTGGAACTCGCGAAATCCCACGCGAGACAGTACTCTGCGTGGGGGTGGGTGTAACGGCCTCGGACAAGCGACGGTGAGCATTTCATCGGTTGAGTGTCGGGGTCAGGCCCGGGAGGGCTCATGATTACTGCGCTACTTCTCTCAACGCTCGCGGTCTCGCCGGCAGACGCGTCGATCCTCGCTCAGACCCAGGCACCGATCCAAGTCTGGCTGAACAAGCGCGGTGATGTGCGTCGAGGTGACCGCGTCCGCGTGTACGCACGCACGGAGGGTGATGGATACCTCTTGGTGCTTCACGCCGAGCCGGACGGCCGGATCCGCATTCTGGTTCCGAGCGATCCATTTGAGGACAACTACGTCCGGGGCGGGCGGGACATGGAGATCCGAGGGCGCGGCGATCGGGAAGCGTTCCGGATCTACGAGTCGCAAGGCGTTGGCACCGTGTACGCCGCGTACTCCCGTGACCCGTTCAGGGTCGACGCGTTCATTCGCGGTGACCACTGGGATTACCGCTTGTTCGACTCGTGGCGACTCAACGAGGAGCTCGACCCTGAGGCGGAGCTCACCGCGCTCGTGCAGGAGATGGCGGGTGGCACGGCGTTCAGCTACGACCTGACGCATTACTACGTCGGGGAGCGGGTCGCCGACCGGTCCGTCTATTATGGGAGCAGCCACTACTACCCCGGCTCCTGGAATTTCAGCCTCGGGTGGGGCTGGTCTCCATGGTGGAGCGTGTCGTACGGCTGGGGCAGATACTGGGATCCCTGGTACGATCCGTACTGGTATGACCCGTGGGCGTACTCGTGGCGGCACACCGCGTGGCGTCCGTACTACTGGTACTCTGGCTACTACTACCCGCGGTACTACTACTATCCGCGCTCGTACGTGAGCTATGGATACCCGAGTTACTACTCCGCGGGGAATCGGTACAACGGCAGTGGGTACTACACCACGCCATTCGGCTCGCGCGTGCGCGGTCAGTACACGTTCAAGTCAAATGATCGGAGCTTGGCCAATGGCGGCATCACGGTGCGTCGTCGCACGACCGCCGCGAGCAACTTCGGGCTCCGCTCCAACGTGGCGTCGCGGGCAACCGCGCGGCTAAGCGGCCGGCAGGCACCAGCGGCGACCAGCCAAGCGCGCCGAGTGCCGACCGGGGTGTCGACCACAGGACGCCGTGTTGCGCCGTCCAGCACCGACGCGCGACGCGGCACGACCTCACGCGTCGAGAACTCGGGACGCCGCGTCCAGCCGTCCGGCTGGGGCATCTCGGACGGGCGACGTACGATCACCCCATCCGAGCGGCCGTCGCAGACTGCCACCGAGCGTCGACGGGTCATTCAGCCCTCGACTCGTCCACAGGCTGAGCCTCGGACACGCTCACCGGAGCGTGCATCGGATCGCGGGACCGTGACCAGGCGCTCGACGACGAGAAGCACGGTGCAACCACCGAGCACGACGCGAAATCAGAGCGGCACGGTGCGGCGACGGTCCACGACCACACGGCAGGCGCCGGCACCTAGCCGGACGCCGACCCGGGTCACACCACAACGGTCGACCACGCCGTCCAAGGCTCGCACGCCGACGCGCGTCACGCCGCAGCGCTCCGCCCCGCGGCCATCAACACGGTCAGCGCCACGGCGCACGACGCCGAAGTCATCCACGGTTCGCGCACCCGCGCGGACTTCAAGGCCGGCGGTCCGAGCTCCAGCAAGAGCTCCGGCGCGCTCGTCGAGTCCGGTCACGCGGGCACCGAGTCGGGCACCATCACGTTCGCCCGCTCGGGCGCCTACCCGCTCCTCAGGCAAGCGGAAGGGTAGCGAGTAGTAGCCGGACCTAATCGATATCATCGCAGGGGGGGCTTCAGTCCCCCCTGTCTTGTTCCTGCCTTGCTCTAGCGGCTGTAGCCTCGGGTTCATACGTTTCGCCGCAGACTACCACCTACGGAGCGCATGACTCTCATCCGACGACTACTGCGGCTGCCACCTGTGCGGCTCGCTTTCTATTATGCGGGGCTCGTTCTCCTTGCCGTGCTGCTGACCCGGCTGTTCCCATCGCTGCGACAGGCATTCGAGTTCAGCCTCCTCCAAGCAGCTCCCGACGCGAGCCAGTTACTCAACCCCTCGACTGCGCCCGGGGGCTTCCTGTCGCATCCCAATGTTGGCGCGCGCACCCTCTTCGCAACGCTGGGTGCCGTCACCCTGGTGGCTCCGATCGCGTGGGTGTACATGGTGACCAAGCACGAAGTGCGGTACGACCAGTCACTCGTGCACACGATCCTGATGCTCCCGATCGCGGTTACCGGGATCGTGATCATCGTGCAGTGGTCGTTGCCGTTGGCGTTTTCGCTCGCCGGGATTGTCGCCGCCGTCCGGTTCCGCAACACGCTGCAGGACACCAAGGATGCTGTCTATATCTTCTTGGCCATCGGAGTCGGTCTGGCCGCTGGAGTCGAAGCGCTCCCTATCGCCTTCGTCATCTCGGCGACCTTCAACTTCTTGGTCTTGACGCTGTGGCGCTTCGAGGTCGGCAACATCTACAGCGCGGAAACGACGGCGACCATGCCAGCCAGGCCGTCGAAGAAGGCCAAAACGAAATCCCTGCCTAGTCGCAAACGCGGCTCGATGATGTTCGACGCCTCACAGCTCCTCGAGCCGGAGCCCAGAGCCACTCAGAGTGCTGCGGCATCTGCCTCGGTCATCAACCCAGAGCTGAGCCTGTTGGACTTCCACACCAGAGTCTTGGCGCTGGCCGAAGACCCCACCGTGCCGTTGTTCGCGCGACTCCGATTTCTCTCGATCTTCAGCTCGAACCTCGACGAGTTCTTCATGGTTCGCGTCGGGGGATTGAAGCAGGCGGTTGCCGAAGGGATCACCAGACGATCGATCGACGGCCAGACACCTGGCGAGCTCCTGCAAGCCATCAATATCAAGCTCCGCGCGTTGGTCCGGCGCCAGTATCGCTGTGTCAGAACCCTGCTATCCGATCAACTTCCGGCCGAGCAGATCCGGGTGCGCCGCCTCGACGACTTGAACGACCACGAGCAAGAGTATATCAAGGACTTCTTCGACGATCGCATTCTGCCGCTCCTCACACCCAAAGCCATCACACTGGCCGGTGGACATCCGTCACCCTACATCGAGGACTTACAGATCTCCGTAGCCGTCGTGGTGCGAGATCCGCGTACTGGCAGGGATCACTTCGGCGATCTCGACATCTCTGATGCGTTGCCCCGCTTCATCCAACTGCCGGATACGACCGATTTCGTGCCGATCGAAGAGGCCGTGCGGGCCAACGTTGCGGGATTGTACCCGGGCCGGCACGTGCTCGAAGTCCATCCGTTTCGCGTGACACGGAGCAGTGAGGTGAAGTTCGACGAGAAGCACGCGGCAAACTTCCTCGAGGCTCTCGAGGAAGAGCTCATGAATCGTCCGCGCGGTGCCATCGTGCGAATTGAGGTAGAGCGTTCGATGCCGTATCCGATTCGTGATCTTCTGCTCCGCGAGCTCCGCCGCGAGGTCGAGAACACGGGCACCCCGCTTCAAGCATCCGACATCTATGAGGCGGAAGATCTGGTTGACGTGCGCTCTCTCGAGCAACTGACAGAGATCCCGCGACCCGACCTGGACTATCCAGCTTTTACACCCGTGCATCCCGTGCCTGCCGACCGTTCGATGTTCGACGTGCTCGACGAGCGTGACGTGCTCGTACATCACCCGTATGACAGCTACGAGACAACTACGGAGCGGCTCATTTCCGAGGCGGCAGCAGATCCGGATGTCGTCAGTATGAAGATGACGTTGTATCGTCCCGGTGGTCCATCGCGGTGTACAGAGAGTCTGCTGAAGGCTGCCGGGGCTGGAAAGGACGTCTCAGTGTTTGTCGAGCTCAAAGCGCGGTTCGACGAGGAGTTGAACATCTTTTGGGCGAAGCAGCTCGAGCGAGGTGGCATTCACGTCGTGACCGGGCTGGTCAAGTACAAGACCCACGCCAAGCTCTTGCTCATTGTCCGTCGCCAAGGCGACCGTGTTCGCCGCTACGTGCACATTGGAACCGGCAACTACAATGCCCAGACTGCGAGTCAGTACACGGACTTAGGACTTCTCACGACCGACGCTGGCATCTGCAGCGACGTCAACCACCTGTTCAACGAACTGACCGGATCATCGCGTGCTCCCGCCGGAGACTTCCCGCACTCGTTGGTGGCCCCCACGAACTTGCTCAAGCGCTTCATCGCGCTGATCGCGCGAGAGACCGAGCACGCGAGCGAGGGCCGCCCAGCCCACATGCGCATCAAGATGAATGGGATTGCGGACGCAGAAGTCATCGAGGCCCTCTATCGTGCCTCACAGGCCGGCGTGCAGATCGACCTCATTGTTCGAGGTATCTGTGCCGTGCGGCCTGGCGTCCCCGGGCTATCGGACAACATCCGCGTGGTGAGCGCTCTCGGCCGCTTCCTCGAGCACGCCCGCATCTTCCACTTCGCCAATGGGGGCACGCCAGAGCACTACATCGGCTCGGCGGACTGGCGACCGCGCAATCTGCGCCGGCGTGTGGAGATCGTCGTGTCGGTTGCCGATCCGGATGCGTGTCGCCGACTCGACGGCATCCTCGATACCGAGCTCGCCGACCCCTACGCCTGGCACCTTCAGTCTGACGGCACCTACGTCCAACATCCAGCATCTGAGGGAGCACGGAGCGCCCAACAGGAGTTCCTGGATCGACTCGCTGGGGAAGCAGCACCGGCAGTTTCGTAGCCGGCCCTCGGCTCACCGGGCTAGATTGACGTTCACGTACCCCGGGTCGCCTGTGACTTCCCGCTCGACCACATCCCGCAGCCACGCAGGAGGCGAAACGGGGGTATCGGCGCGAGGGAGCTCGACCTCCGCGAGTGCCAATTCGCGGTCGAGGAACTCGTCGATCTCCCATCGCAGGTCACCGTCCGGCACGTAGTAGCGGCGTTTGCGCACCCGACGACCTTCGGTCAGCGGCCACAACGCCTCGAACACCTCAGCCGATGCCTCTTCCTCGACTTCGATTCGCGTGATGCCTTCACCCATTTTCATGGTTCGGAAGTACCGGTCACCATCTGCACCCACGACGCGACGCACCCGCTCTACGAGCCGAGTCCCTGGAAGCCAACCTTGGTCAACAACGACTGCTTCTGCACCCTCCACCGCGCGCGGGAGGTTCTTCAACAGATACTTGCGCTCGGTTTCGGTCGGTGGTGGGCCATACGCGTCGAATTCCTCCACCAGGGAGCGGACGTCGTCAGACAACCGGCCAGCGCGTTCTTTACGCCAACGCTCGAGGCGTTCGAACAGCTCCTCATGGGCTTCCCGGCACAACCGGACGAGCTGAAGCATACCGGGGGTGGCGTTCCGCCGTCGGAGCTTCCGGCGCTCGCCATCGTCCTGCTGCACCACGGCATCCAATTCGCTCAGGCGACGCGCATGCTCGGCGGCCGCCCGCTCACACGCCGCTGCGAAATCGACACCCACCACTTGCGCGTCATGCAAATCCCCGAGGATATCCTGGAGTGCCTTGAGGTGCGCCACGCCGCGTTTGGCCGGCGCGCGTTCATCGGCAATCAACTCCAGCAAGTAGCGCAATCGCTTGGCACTGATGCGCGTGGCGTGGACCGTTCCTTCGTCTCCCGGCTGCCGAATGCCGCTCATCTCGTGGAACAACGTCGCCTCGTGCCGCCGCAGCAGCGCACCGAGGGCGGCGCCGAAGGTCACCGCCGATCCCGATCCACCAAACGGATCGGCTGCAGCCGCCGAAAGCGCATCCCGCACTCGCCGATCCAGGCGCGGAAACACGTGTTCGATTGCCTCCAGCCCAATCGCGTAGGCCTCGTCCCGCTGTTTCTCCACGCCCGAACGAAACCACTTGACGCCGACCTGCTGGGTTGGACTGATCCGCTGACGCCGTGCATCGATCCAGTGCACTTGGACCTCCGCGTCGCGGGCATCATTGGTCGTCCTGGCAAGCCTTCGCATGCGACGTCGAAGCTTCCTTGTTACGCAGTGCTCGACATAGGGACGGAAGGCACGCACGACACTGCGCAGTCGCCGAAGCGACACACGGAAATCGTGGAGCGCCTCGTCGTCAGTACGTTCCTGCAACCGGACGCGAGCGGCCATCGCCTCGTCCAGCAATGTCTCACCGATCGACGCAATCGCCACTGTAGGAGCGCGATCGAGCAGCCCCTTCGCGTACTTAGGCATCACCACCGAGTGCCCGGAGGACTTTTGGGCTCAGCAGCCAGCGGAGCATGGCCTGACCCGGCTCCACCTCCTCGTCGACCTCGAGCAGACACACGGCGCCCTTCTTCATCTGAATGGCGGCGCCCTTGTCACTCGTAATCAGATAGGAGATCAGCGCGCTCGCATCCGGCTCATGACCCACCAGTGCGATGGTGGCCGCATCATCCTGCCCCCGCAACCAGTCGAGGATCAGATCGGTGTCCCCGCCTGGTTCGAGCGCTGACAGTCGCTCGACCGTACGCAGCTCGAAGGCCGATGCGACGATCTTCGCCGTCTGCATGGCGCGGAGGTGCGGGCTGGACGCCACGTGGTCGATCGTGGGTACGACGTTCCGCAGGCCTTGCACTGCCTGCTCCATCCGCTGCATCCCTTCGTCGGTCAGCGGCCGCCGTGCGTCACGCTTACCAGATCGCGCGAAGTCGGCCCGCTTCTCCGCGATGGCGTGACGGATCACCAGAAGGCGCATCAGGTCTTCACGCCGGAGCTTCCGCCGGGTCGGCGACGTGCGTTGCCCCGGACGTTCGCGGATCCGATGCGTTGGCGGTTGCCTTTTGCGCAGCCTGCCGCGTGAGGGTCTGCAAGACCACTTGCGACCGCACCGGCTCTTCCCCATCCCACGGGCGCCACCGGACGTATGTCCCGTCCGGCCGCAGCACGCGCGCTTTCACATTGTCTGCCAGCGCCGTCTCGAGAATCTCGCTCATGATCCGCGTCTTGAGTCGTGGATCGATGACGGGAAACATCAATTCGATCCGACGGAAGAAGTTCCGCGGCATCCAATCAGCACTGGTCAGGAAGATCTCCGGATCACCCGCGTTCGCGAAATAGAAGATCCGGGAGTGCTCGAGGAACTTGTCGACGATGCTCGTGACGCGGATGTTCTCGGAAATCCCGGAGAGCGCAGGTCGTAGGCAACAGATGCCTCGGATCAGGAGATCGATCCGGACGCCCGACTGCGATGCTGCATACAGCGCATCGATCGCGGAGGGTTCGACCAGCGCGTTCATCTTCACGATGATTCGCGCATCCTTGCCTTCTTCGGCGTGACGAACCTCCCGCGCAATGAGCTCAACGACTCGCTCGCGCAGCGACCTCGGGGCCACTTCGAACCAGCGCCAGTCATGGTCCTGGGAGTATCCCGTGAGCAGGTTGAACAGCGCGGTCGCGTCTTCCCCGAAGTCTGGGTTTGCCGTGAAGAGCCCGAGGTCCGTGTAGATCCGGGCGGTGACGGCGTTGTAGTTGCCGGTGGACAAGTGGAGGTATCGCCTGATCCCGTCGCTCTCCCGCCGCACCACCAACGCCGCTTTGCAATGTGTCTTGAGTCCGACCACCCCGTACACGACGTGCACACCAGCCTGCTCGAGTGACCGCGCCCACAAGATGTTGTTCTGCTCGTCGAACCGTGCTTTGAGCTCTACCAGCGCCGTGACCTGCTTGCCGTTCTGCGCGGCGCGCGCAAGTGCGGTAATGATGGCGCTGGGTGCGCTCGTGCGGTACAGCGTCTGTTTGATGGCAAGCACGTCAGGATCGTCTGCCGCTCGTTCGATGAACTCGTTGACCGAGCCGAACGATTCGTACGGATGGTGCACGAGCACATCTTGCTCGCGGATAACCTCGAACATGTCTCGACCTGACTGGAACGCGGGCGCGACCCGTGGCACGAGAGGTTCGTCCTTGAGCTCGCGGAATCCATCGGCCCGGCACAGGCTCATCATGGCGGTCAGGTCCACCGGCCCGTCCACCGAGTAGACGTCGCGTTCGGTCAGGTCCAGCGACTCCTTCAGGAGCTCTACGAAGCTCTCCGACGCGTCCTCCGCAATTTCCAGACGGACCGGATCACTGCGGAGTCGTTGTCGCAGACTCTCCTCGATGGTCTCGAGCAAGTCGTCGGCCTCGTCTTCTTGAATCGTGAGGTCGGTATTGCGTGTCACCCGGAACACCGTCGAGTCCACCACGCGGAATCCCTCGAAGAGATCTTCCACATGCTCACCGATCAGGTCTTCGAGGAGGATGTACCGGAGCGTGTTCTCGTCCTGTCGGACGATGAAGAGCCGATCGAGCACCGACGGAACTTCCACGACAGCGGGCAGGCGCCGCATCCCAGCCCGACCCTTGGGGGCAACGAGCAGCGCCAAGTTCAGACTCTTGTGGTGCACGTGGGGAAACGGATGCCCGGGATCGATGGCCAGCGGAGTGAGAATGGGATAGACGCTCGCCTTGAAGAACTCATCCGCACGTGATCGCTCGTCCGGTGTCAGGTCCAGATAGCCGAGCCGAGCAATCCCAGCAGCCGCGAGGGCGGGCATGAGCTCGTCTTTGAGAATCCGGTACTGCTCGGCGACCACCTGGTGCGTCACCGGATCGAGGGCAGCAAGTTGTTCCGCCGGCCCGAGCCCGTCGGCACCGAAATCCTGCGGCTCCATGCCCGCGTACACTTGTTCCTGCAGCCCGGCAACTCGCACCTCGAAGAACTCATCGAGGTTCGAACTGAAAATCGCAATGAACTTGAGTCGCTCCAGCAGCGGGTGCGACGCATCACGCGATTCCTCCAACACCCGCTCGTTGAACCTGAGCCAACTCAGTTCACGATTGAAGTAGTGCTCCGACGAATACGTCGGCTTTGGCCGCTTTCCCATCTCTATCTCCGCTGCATCCCGGTCGCGCGACCACGTCTGCCTCCCGTCGCGGCCCCACGCGTCTTGCGACGTCGTGCCCACTGCAGCACCAGTTCGGTTCCAAACGCTTTTTCGAACAGCCCGCTCTTGCGCTCCGCGTCCGCAAGCTCCACGTGCGGGTTCGGCTCTGAACGGACACGCAGCCGGACGCCCGCGTCGTCGACTATGGCACTGACACCCTCGACAACCTGCCCGTGGGTGCGGTCCAGGCCATCGGCCACCCGAAGGATCCCCGCGAGCTGCCGGACGAGCCGCCGATCGTGCTTGTCGAGACGGCTGAGATTGTCATGGCGCTTCTTCGGCAGGGCGCGTCGATGATATCGCGCCACATTGGCGATCAGTTCAACCTCTCCGGGTGAAAAGCCCTTCAGATCACCGTGCATGATGAGGTGATATGCGTGTTTGTGATGCTGCGAGTGATTGATCACATAGCCGACATCGTGGAGCAGGGCGGCAGCTTCGAGAATGTCGCGACCCCGTGCAGGAATCTCGAACGGCTCGCACAACGTATCGAACAGCTGCACAGAGAGCCGCGCCACTTGATCGCAATGGCGTTCGTTGGAGCGGCACTTGCGCGCGAACTCCCGGACCCACGTCATGCGATCTTGACGGGCCGTGGCTCCGGGGGCGGCTTCGGACCCCAACTCGTCGATCATCGACACCAGCAATCCGTCCCGAATGCCTCGGTCGTTGATGACGATTCGCTGAGTTCCCAGTCGCTTGGCCAGTCGCGCCACCGCTGCTGCACCCGCCACGATGATGTCCGCACGCTTGGGGTTGAGGCCGCACAGATTGCGGCGCGCGCCGAGCGGGGTTTCCAAGAGACGATCCAGCAAGCGGGTCAAGTCGGCCCGCGTCATGCTGTAGCCTCGGATCGCCGATGAGCGGCCCTCTCGCTCGCACTGCACCATCTCACCCAAGTTGGTAAACGTGCCGCCGCTCCCGATCATCACTTCTGCGGCGAATGGCGGCCGTCCGATCTGCTGCTTGATCTCCTTGTCGATGGCGCGTCGGAGCTTCTTGCGATGTTTGTCCTTGAGCGGATCCGACTTCACGTATCGCTCGGTGAGCCGGACCGCCCCCAACGCCAGTGAGTGCACTTGATTGATGATGCCCCCCGTCGCGAGCACCACCTCGACACTGCCGCCCCCAATGTCCACGACGGCGATCGAATGCTCACCCAGCGGGAAGTGCCGACTCACACTCCGATAGGCCAACTGCGCTTCCTCTTCCGACGAGATCACCTCAAGGCGAACGCCGCAGCGCCGACGCGCCTCGGACCGGAATTCTCGACCGTTCGTGGCCTCCCGCACCGCCGCTGTCGCCACCACCCGCAGCTCCCGGACACCGAAGCCGTCCGCGATCGCCTTCATCTTGCAGAGCGCCTCGAGCGTGCGCTCCATGGGGGCGCGACCAAGCCGACCCGTCGCAAAGAACCCGCGACCGAGGCGACTCATCTCACGCTCCTCGTCCAACACCCGGTAGTTGCCGTCCGGCTCGACTTCGGCCACGACCAATCGGATCGAGTTCGTGCCCACATCGATGGCGGCGAATCTGGGGGGAGTCCCGCCCGGGGTAACCGCTGTCACACCAACTCCTTACCGGCCCGCCCGAGACAGGCTGCACGGTCGTAACTAGTTGCACTGCAGGAGCTTAAGATACACGCCCAGCGGTCGGAGGGAAGCCGCTGAACGTCCTAGGGAGAGTCCTGATCTTCCTCGGAGGCGAACTTGCGATACAGCAGGAATGTGCCCAAGGATGCCACGGCCAACAACAGCGCCGGCACCACATAGGACCAGAAGAACCCAACCAGGGGCGGCTCGGCCGGGAGAGCCTGCACCAGGTCCATCGACCATTGCAGACCTCCCGTCACGACCGTCCCCGTCCGTCCCCGTCCCGATGGCGACGGCGCCAGGCCCAGTACGCGAGTAGCATGCCCAGGAACGATGCGACGTAGGCAATGCTCATGCCGATCAGGGTCACGAGTCCGCGCTCCATATCAGAACTCCGATCGCTCCGAGGTCGACGGCAACCGATCACCATATTCGATGTGCAGCCGACGCTCGAGCTCGGCCAGGTATGCTGTCTGCTTCGCCTCGTACTCCACCGAGACCGCGCGGAGCTTCGGATCGATGACCCAATACACGGCATATCCTCCCGCCAAACCGAGCAGGGTCATCGTCAACCCCGAGGCCTGCAGCAGCAGGAGCTTCGCGACGCCGATCATGAGCAATCCGAACACCACCGGCGAGAGCACGATGGCAATCCAGTCCTCACGCGTCCAATGGTCCGCCTGCTCCGCGGTCCACTGCCGTCGGATGAGCGGACGCCGCTCGTCCTGTGGGAGCGAATCGTCGTCGACGATTAGGCCGCGACGAACCGCCTCACGGTGTACGGGTTTCCACCACCCGATGGGACGGGTCATGACATAGTACGCCACGAGATGCTCCATCGGCTCGGCACGCGTGAGTAAGGTTGCCGGGAGAAACACCGCCGCGCCCAGCGCCATCAGCAGCCAAAACTGGACTTGCTGTGGGAGCTCGGGGATCACCTCGAAAGAAGGAAGGACCCATACCACGAGCCATGACACGCCCAAATTCGCGATCCAGGAAGAGAGGTAGCCCCACGCGTTGAAACGCCACCACACCACCTGCAAAATGTTCGGCAGCCAGATTCCAGCCATCATGAGCCACAAGGCAAAGATGAGCCATTGGGTGATCTGCTCCATCATCAACCCGTAAAAGAACGAGCCGATCAGCAGCACGAACGTAGCGAGACGTCCAACCCACACGAGCGTCCGCTCGTCCGCATCCGGCTTCAGGTAGCGTTGGAACAGATCTCTCGTGAAGTACAGGGCGCCCAGATTGAGGTGACTCGAAATGGTCGAGAGGTGAATGGCGAGAATCGCAGCGAAGAACACGCCCACGAGTCCTACGGGAAGCAACTCGAAGCCCAACCGGAACCAGCCAAGCTCGTATTCGGCCGCGTCTGCCAGGTGCGGCGCGAGCACGAAGAACGCAAGGATACCTGCTGCCCAAAACCCGTTGCGCACGAGCGTGATGGCACCGCCAGCCCAGAGACCGTAGCTCGCATCGCGCACCGTCTTGGCCGACTGGATCCGTTGCGCCTCGACATACCAATCGATGCTCGTTCCCATCCCGAATCCCCCTACCACGGCGATGACCAGCATCGTGAGCCACCAGGCAATCGGGAAGTCGCCTGAGAACACTCCGGTGAACGCGAACGCGTCCAGCCGCCAGGCTTCGCCCAGCGACACCAGCCCGTTGGTGAGCTCGGTTGGTCCGCCAACCGCGAACACCCCAACGAGAGAAACGAGGACGATCGCGAAGATGGCGACGATGCCCTGGAGGAAGTCGCCCATCACGACACCCCAATACCCCGCGGCAAGCGTATATGCTGCCGTGATGACCGACGGAATAACGAGTCCCACCCACACCGGCCAGTCGAAGGCCAGGTTGCCCACCTTGCCCATGGCCATGCCCACCCACCCGAGGATGAACATGTTCATGAACACCTGCCAGCCGGCGAGCCACCCCCGCAGCAACTCCGCGCCCAATCCGCTGTAGCGCAGGGTCTGCCACTCTGCCTGCGTGTACGCGAGCGAGCGACGGAAGATGCGCGCCGACACGAACGAGGCAATGGCAGTCCAAGCCGCAAAGAAGGTGTACCACAGTCCCCGGAGACCGTTCGCGTATACGACGCCGGTGACCCACATGGGCGTGTCGGTGGCCGTGTGGGTCGAGAACACCGAGGAGGCCGGCAACCACCATGGGAGACCACGACCCGCCAAGAAGAAATCCGATTCGGACCGGCGAGCCAACCGATAGAAGAAAAACGCGCCTCCCACCATCAGGAGGAGGAACGCGCCGGTCCAAATCCAATCGAGTGTCGTAAATCGAGTCACGGGAGCCTGCAGTCTACCCGCCGGAAGGGACGATCACAACAGCCCTACAAAATGCCGACGGCACAGTTTGACAACACAGCGCAGAACGCGCAATGTGATACAGGCGTTTCACGGGGTAAACCGTTCCAATGACGAGGTAGTGAGATGCGCCGTTTTGCGAGCCCAATTCTCTGTTCATTGCTGTCATTCTCGATTCTCTCGCTCCCGAGTCCCGCAGTGGCGCAGGCACCAGACGCACAGGTGTCGGCCTGTGTTGACTGCCATAAGGAGCTGCATCCGAACATCGTCACCGACTGGGAGCTCAGCAAGCACGGACAGAACGGAATCGACTGTGCCCTGTGTCACGGGGGCGATCACGACGAAGTCGAAGACGTCGAGGCTGTGCGGCTACCCACGCCCGAGACGTGCCGGATGTGTCACCCACAGCGCGTGGAGCAGTTCTCAGCGGGCAAGCACGCGCTCGCCTGGGCGGCGATGAAGGCGATGCCGATGGCGCATGCGCAGCCCGTCGCGCTCATGGAGGGTCTCAAAGGGTGCGGGGGGTGTCACAAGATCGGACTCAAGACCGAAGACGAAATGCAAGCACTCTCTGACGCGGGCGTCGGGTTCGGTCGCGCGTCATGCGACGCCTGTCATACGCGTCACCTGTTTGCGACCGCCGAAGCGCGACAGCCGCAGGCGTGCCAAACCTGCCACATGGGATTCGATCATCCCCAGTGGGAGATGTACTCGTCATCGAAACATGGCGTGCGCTACCTGCTGAAGCAGAACGGCGTTCTCCCCGAGAATGCGTCGGCGCCGACCTGTCAGACCTGTCACATGCAGGACGGGAATCACGAGGTCCGCACGGCATGGGGGTTCTTTGCCGTCAGGCTTCCGATGCCGGATGACGAGCAATGGGAGCAAGACCGCACCACGATTCTCCAAGCTCTGGGCGTGCTGGATCTCGAAGGCAACACCACCAGTCGGTTGGACGTCATACGGGCGGCAGACGTAATGCGACTCACGCAGGAGGAATGGGAACGCGAGCGGGAAAAGATGGAGGGCACGTGCATCACCTGTCACTCGCTGAACTTCGCGCGGGGAGAACTCACCAGAGCAGACGATCTCATCCGGGAGGCCGACCACCTCCTGGCCCAGGCGATCCGGATCATCGCTGGCTTGTATCAAGACGGGGTGCTCGAGAAGCCGGAAAGCTACGCGTTCGCGTTCCCCGACCTGTTGACGTTCCATGACGCACCCACGGTCATCGAGCAGCGGCTGTTCCAGATGCATCTCAAGCACCGAATGCGGACGTTCCAGGGGGCGTTCCACGCCAATCCGGACTACGCGCTGTGGTACGGCTGGAGTGAGATGGTGCGGGACTTGTCCGACATCAAGGAAATGGCCGAGGAGATGCGCATCCATCACAGGAGCGGACGTCGGTAGCACCGCCGAGTAGGTAAACCTCACCGATGCAGACCCGACCGTTGGGCCCGGGAGCGCCGCAGGCTTCCGCCGTGAGCTTCGGTGGTATGCCGCTCTCGATTCAAGAACGACCCACCGACGAGGGCGTGGCCATCCGAGTCATTCACGCCGTGCTCGATGCGAGCGTCACGCTCCTCGACACGGCGAACGTCTATTGTCTCGATGACGACGACATCGGGCACAACGAACGGCTCATCGCCGCGGCGCTGTCACAGTGGTCCGGCAATCGAGATGCGGTCATCGTCGCCACCAAGGGCGGACTCACCCGGCCCCAGGGTCGCTGGGAACGGGACGCCCGCCCCGAGCAGCTCTTGGCAGCGTGCGACCGCTCACTCGAGGCGCTCGGCGTGGACTGCATCGATCTGTATCAGCTCCACGCGCCGGACCCAGCGGTTCCGTTCACTGACAGCGTTGGCGCCCTCGCGGACCTGCAGCAGGCCGGCAAGATCAAGTGGATCGGGCTGTCGAACGTATCCGTGGCGGAAATCGAGCAGGCATCTGCCATGGTCGACGTCGTGACCGTTCAGAACCGGCTGAACCCGTTCTTTCGTGAAGCGGTTGAGACCGGCGTCGTGCAGCACTGCGCCGATCACGGCATCGGGTTCCTGGCATACAGCCCAGTGGGTGGCGGCCGGCTCAACAAGAAGCTGCCGCATCACCGCGCGCTCCAACCAATCGCCGATCGCCACGGCATCTCGGCGCACGCGGTCGTGATCGCCTGGGTGCTCGCCCAGGGGTCCTCGGTGATCCCGATTCCGGCAGCGCGGACGGTAGAGCACGCGCTTGACTCGCTCACCGCGGCGGATGCGTCGCTGTCGGCAGCAGAGCTCAGTGACATCGACAAGGCCGACTTCTCGAGAGCGTAGAGGCGGTCGGCGGATCCTCCGCGGCTGTTCATGACTCAGTCTCCCTGGCCCGTATCGCTCGCCGACGTCGAGGCGGCGCGTGCGCGCATCGCGCCGTATCTCTCCCCGACGCCACTGCGCTCGTATCAAACGCTCGATGACGAGGTTGGGCACGGCATTCACGTGTTCGTGAAACACGAAAACCATCATCCGACCAACGCGTTCAAAGTGCGCAACGGGTTGTCCGCTCTCACGATGCTCACCGATGACGAACGGAGACGCGGGGTGATTGCGGCAACACGCGGCAACCACGGCCAGGGACTGGCCTACGCTGGGCAGCTGCTTGGCATCCCGGTGACGATCTGTGTCCCGGTCGGTAACAACCCCGAGAAGAACGAGGCGATGCGCGCCTACGGCGCCGAGCTCATCGAGGCCGGCCGCGACTACGACGAATCCCTGGAGAACGTCACCGAACTCCGCCAGCAGCGCGGGCTGGTGCCGATCCACGGTACCAACAACGCCCACGTCATTGCGGGTGCTGGTACCATCACGCTGGAAATGCTCGAGCAGGCACCAGCGCTCGAAGCAATCGTGATTGCCGTCGGTGGTGGGTCACAGGCGGTTGGCGCCTTGACGGTGGCACGCTCACTCAAGCCCACGCTTGCGGTTTACGCCGTGCAGGCGGAAGGCGCCCCCGCCATCTACGACTCGTGGAGGGCCGGACAGCCGCTCGACTGTCCGTCAGCCGACACGTTTGCCGATGGTGTGGCGACGCGCGCCGCCTACGAGATGACGTTTCCGGCCTTGTGTGCTGGGCTTGCCGGCTTCGTGACGGTCTCGGACGCCGCCATCGCCGAAGCGGTGCGAATGCTGCTCCGCACCACGCACAATCTCGTCGAGGGGGCCGGCGCCGTCGGCCTCGCTGGGGTCATCGCGCTACACCAAGAGCTCGCGGGCAAGGACGTTGGGATCATTCTCTCAGGCGGAAACATCGACCGGGAGACGTTGCGACAGGTGGTGAGTGGTGAGTTATGAGCCCACAGCCCTCAGCCATCAGCTGACGGCTTAGCCCCATAGCTCCCGTTTCGGCGGGTACAGCACACTTCCGTCAAATTGGATCGCGTGCTCCCGGTCCTTGGCGAGCAGGAGCGGTGCGTCGAGATCGATGAACCGTGCCGTCGACCCCAGGAGCGTCGCTGGGGCGATGCCGAGCGAGGTCCCCACCATGCAGCCGACCATGATGCCGAGCCCAGCGTCGTGTGCGGCGCGTACCAGCCGCAACGCTTCCGTGAGTCCCCCGGTCTTGTCGAGCTTGACGTTGACCAGATCGTAGCGACCCTGCACCCGCGCGACGTCGTCCGACGTGTGGCAGGACTCGTCCGCGCATACGGCGATCGGGTGGTCAACATCGCGCAACACGTCATCTCGGCCGGCAGGCAGCGGTTGCTCGATCATCTGGACGCCGAGCTCGCCGAGCTGGGGGCTGAGCGCCGTAAAGATCTCCGGCGTCCACGCCTCGTTGGCATCGACGATGAGGGTCGCATTGGGAGCGGCTTCGTGCACGGCACGGACGCGTGCCAGGTCACCGTCTCCAGTGAGCTTGAGTTTGAGCAGTGGCCGGTAGGCCTCGGCACTGGCGGCGGTCGCCATCTCGTCAGGCTCGCCAAGACTGATCGTGTAGGCGGTTGTCATTGGTCGCGGCTCGGCGAGTCCTGCCAGTTGCCACACCGGCGTGCCGGTACGCTTGGCCTCGAGGTCCCACAGCGCGCAATCGAGAGCGTTCCGTGCCGCACTGGGCGACAGGTCACGCAGAAGCGCCTCCCGATCTAACCCGGGTGCAACCGAATCGGCGACATCCTCGATAGTCTGCATCACCCCCTCCACCGATTCGTCGTATCGCGCGTAGGGCAGACACTCCCCGCGGCCAGCGAGCGCGTTGTCCGAGATCTCGACGACGACCACCTCGCTCTCAGTACGCGCGCCACGCGAGATGCGAAACACTCCACGTATTGGCCAACGCTCGGACCACACACGGACGGTTAGCACGGCGCTCTTGCCTTTCTTGTTGGGCTGGTCACGACTCGCAGTGGGGTCAATCGGGACTCGAGAAGATCCTTCCCCATCGAATCGCGGTGACAAAGGGGAGTGGCCGCCAGTGCTGTGGATCAAAGCTGAAGTAGATGAAGACCGGGTGCCCCAGCAGGTTCTTTCGTGGGAGGAAGCCCCAGTGGCGCCCGTCGTAGGACGCATCGCGATTGTCGCCCATTGTGAAGATATGTGCTGGTGGCACCACCACCGGTCCCCAGGTCCGAAGGCTCGGTCGGTAGTTGGCCACGTCACCGTTCACGAGGTGGCGTACTTGCCAGCGTGCGGCATTACTGCGCTGGATAGCGTCCATGTCGACCGTGGGGTCGATGTGCTGGGCGTACGGCTCGGGCGTGTAGGCACCGTTGCGATACAGCGAGTCGTTCCGCATTTCCAAGGTGTCGCCCGCCAGGCCGACCACACGCTTGACGATGGTGAGGGCTGGTTCTTCCACTCCCCGAAGCACGACCAGCTCGCCGCGTACGGGTTCGCGGAAGGCTGGTGTCCGCCAAGGCGTGAACGGGATCTTCGCTCCGTAGACAGCTCGATTGATGAACAGAAAGTCGCCCTCGAACAGGGCGGGCTCCATCGAGCCAGAATCGATACGGAACGACTTGATCACCAGAGCCTGCAGGATGAACCACAGGACCAGGGCCAACGCGATCGATTTAGCCCACCCCAAGAGGTAGGGCACGAGTCCTTTTTGCTTCTCTTTCGAGCGTTTCTTCGCCATCGCTTCCATTTTACCCCGTCATGTCCGCCCGAAACTTAGGTCGCGCGCCCCGTCGGGCAACGGTGGATCTCCCGCATGCCCCGGCTAGCTCGATCGGGGCCCGACGCGCTAACGTTCTCTAGAACAGTCCCGGATCTCGTCAGTGAACGAACACGATCAGTCCAGTATCGCCCAGCGTTTGGCCGTCTACCTCGACCCGAGCGGTGAGGCGCCGATGTACCGGCAGATTGTCGACCGTCTGTGGCTCGAGATCGTGACGGGCACCGTGGAGACCGGCGAACGCCTCCCAACCGTACGCCAGATGTCCATCGAATTGAACCTCCCGCCGGCCACGGTGACTCGTGCATACCGGGAATTAGAGATGCTCGGGGTGCTCGTCACCCGACCGGGCCATGGTACCTTCGTCGGCTTGTCCTCTCCCGATGCATCGGCGCTGGAGCGTCAGGCGCAACTCGACCGGCTCTGCCGCGATCTCAGGACCCAGGGAGAGGCGCTCGGGTTCTCCCTGACGGATCTCATCGACGCGTTGACCGAGCAGCGCTCGTCGGAACGCGACGAACCGAACAGGAGCGATTTGGAATGAGCAACGAACTACTGCCCGTCCGTTTCCCGGGCTCACCGCGCGCGGCCTCGTCGCGCCCGCCGGCTTCCCTGACACCCAACGACACCCGCTATCCGCCGGCAGCGGCCTTCGCCGGGCTCGCGTCAGCCGTCGTGGTCGGAGGTGCCGGAGCCCTGATCGGTCTCGCCGCCGGGGCGGCGGCAGTGGCCATCGCCGGGGTCGCCATCGGCGCTATCACTGGGCTCTTTGTGGGATCGTCGATCAAGTATGCCGATCAGTGGGAAAAGGCGGTCGTGCTCCGACTCGGCAAGTATCGGGGGCTCAGGGGACCTGGCCTCTTCTACGTGGTACCCATCTTGGACCGGATCCCGTACCACATCGATCAGCGCATCCGGACCACCGACTTCGGTGCGGAATCGTGTCTCACCAAGGACACGGTACCGGTCAACGTGGACGCGATCGCGTTTTGGATCGTGTACGACGCCGAGCGGGCGGCTCTCGAGGTCCAGCACTATGGGCAGGCCGTGGTGTTGGCCGCGCAGACGGCGCTCCGGGATGCAATCGGGAAGCACGACCTGGCGGAACTGATCCAGTCACGGAAGGAACTGGGGCGCGGCTTACAGCAGATCCTGGACGAGAAGATGCACGACTGGGGCATCCAGGTGCAGTCGGTCGAGATCCGTGACGTCATCATTCCCAAGGCCCTGGAAGAGGCGATGTCGCGTCAGGCTCAGGCCGAGCGGGAACGGCAGGCGCGAATCATCCTGGGCACCGCGGAAACGCAGATCGCGTCCAAGTTCGTGGAGGCGGCCGAGAGCTACAGCCAGAACCCGGTCGCGCTGAATCTCCGGGCGATGAACATGCTGTACGAGAGCATCGTGAAGCGCGGGTCTCTCATGGTCGTGCCGTCGGGGCTGGCCGACTCGCTCAATCTGCCGGGTGTGCTGGGTATGGCGGGTGCCGCGGGGATGACCGCGCCCGTGGCAAAACCCCAGACTGGGCAGCCCGGCGAGGATTCAGGGAGCGAGGAGTAGGCGGGGGCCAGCGGCAGGGCTGAACCAGACGACTTGGACGACGGGAACGACATACTGAACGCGGCAGGGCGGCACGCCTAAGCCGTCTTCTTCAGCCTCTCTAGGTACGTCTTTCGAAGCTTGGCGACTTTCGGGGCGATCACGGCCTGGCAGTACGGCTGATTTGTGTTGCGCGCGAAGTAGTCGTTGTGATACGCCTCGGCGGGATAGAACACGTCGAGCGGCGCCACCTCGGTCACGATCCCGGTCCACACCTTGTCGCGCTCCAGCTCCGCGATCACTGCTTTGGCGGCCTCTTCCTGCTCCGGTGAGTGGTGGTAGATCGCCGAGCGGTATTGCGTGCCCACGTCCCCACCCTGGCGGTTCGGGGTCGTCGGGTCGTGGATCGTGAAGAACACCTCGAGCAGCTCGCGGAACGTGATCTCAGCGGGGTCGAACGTGACCTGCACCACCTCAGCGTGGCCCGTGGTTCCGGTGCACACCAGCTCGTAAGAGGGATTCGGCACCTGGCCGCCTGCGTACCCTGACTGTACCCGCTCGACGCCACGCAGCTGGTCGAACACTGCCTCGAGGCACCAGAAGCATCCGCCGGCGAGCGTGGCGACCTGGGGGTTGCGTTCGGTCATTAGATGCTCCGGGAATGGAAGTCTTCAGTTCTCAGTGATCAGCCTTTGGCCATCGGCTTTCGGCCATCGCCATCAGCTAACAGCGCACCTCTAGATCGGCTTGAACAGCTCCGTCAACTCAAGCTCGAACTCTTCACCGGCTCCTGTGGGCTGCCACGTGATTCGCTCGCGTTCGACGCCAGGAAACGTATCATCGGGCGTCCACACCTCGACGCTGCATCGCTCGGGATCGACGACCCAATACGTCGCCACGCCAACTTCTTGATACAACCTGCGCTTGGTGAAACGATCAGCGCGTACCGATGACGGGCTCAGCACTTCGACGGCGAGCAGGAGATGTTGAACTCGACTCCAGTCTAGGGTCCGAGCCTCACTTAGGTCCGCCACGAACAGGTCGGGCTGCACTAGGGTGTCCGGCGTCCATGAGATGTCGGCGGGTGATGCGAAGACCTGGCCGACGCGGTGCCGATCCACGTAGCGCGACAGCGCCATGTTCAGCCGCTGGACGACCAGCTGATGGATCATCCGCGGCGCTGGCGTCACCAACAGCTCCCCATGGACAGTTTCGTACCGCTTCCCGTCGTCTGGGAGCGCGCGGACCATGTCGGCCGTGTAGTAGGTCGGAGCTGCCATACCCATAAGCTCGGCTCGGCGTGAGGGGGAAGGCAAGAGGGCACATGGGAAGGTCGGCGCCTGGGAATCGGCCGACGTAACCACAACGACGCGGCGCAGCGCGTTTCAATGCGCTGAGGCCTTCAGCCGTCGGCGATCAGCCGTCAGCCATCAGCTGAAGGCTCACAGCCGACAAACAAGAAGCCCGCTCGGCTGCTTCACGCCGAGCGGGCTCTGCAACGAAGTCTCGATGGGCCTGGGTGGAGTTGAACCACCGACCTCACGCTTATCAGGCGTGCGCTCTAACCACCTGAGCTACAGGCCCTGAAGAGGCAAAATCTAGCGGACGCAGACATTCGTCTCTACCCCACCGCCGACTCACAGCTGCAGCAGCCCTACTCACCACCACCCACTTCACGGCAGAGCGGCAGCCCTGCTACTCTGGGGCTCCTGTCCTACTTCTCCTTCTCCCAGTCACTCCGCTTCCCACGACGCGGCTCGTGTTCCTTCTCATCGAACTCGTCTTCGAGTTCGTCGAACTCTTCGTCTTCGTCTTCGAGGTCCTCATCATCGTCTTCGTCGAACTCCTCGTCTTCCTCGAAATCGCCGTAGACTCTCCACTCCTCGTCTTCATCGTAGCGCGTACCACGCGGCGAATACGATGTGTCCACCGGCAACATGCTGTCCCTCCTGCGCCTTCGGCGCGTCGAAAAAGTCGAGTGCTTGGCCTATCTGCCAGACGCGGCCTTGGCCCGCCTAGCCTCCTTCTTACGCTCTATAGCTGCAAGCGCCCGCTTCCGCAAGCGAATGGCGTTCGGAGTCACTTCGATCAGCTCATCGTCTTCGATGTATTCGAGTGCCACCTCGAGGGTGATCGCCCGCGGTGGCTCGAGCTGGACGTTCTCATCGGACGCGGTTGTCCGCATATTCGTGAGCTTTTTGCCCCGCGTGACGTTGACGTCCAGATCCCCCGGGCGCACGTGCTCCCCGACAATCATGCCCTGGTAGACCTCGTCTCCGGGTCGTATGAACATCGTGGCACGTTCTTGCAGGTTCCACAGCGAATACGCCAGGACTGTCCCTCCGCGATCCGCCACCAGCACCCCACGGGAGCGGCCCTCGAGGACCCCGGCCCAGGACCCGTATTCCAAGAAGCGATGGTGCAGAATGCCTTCCCCTCGCGTCTCCGTGAGGAACGACGAGCGGTACCCGAACAGCCCGCGAGCGGGCAGACGGAAATGGAGTCGCACGCGACCCCGTCCGTGATTCCGCAACTCGAGCAACTCCGCGCGACGCGGTCCCAGGGTCTCCATCACCGCTCCCACCATATCCTCGGGGACGTCGATCACGAGCTCTTCGTACGGTTCCAGTTGCTCACCGTGCGGACCCACATGCGTGATCACCCGCGGCCGGCTCACCTGGAACTCGTAGCCCTCACGCCGCATCGTCTCCATCAGGATGGCCAGGTGGAGCTCGCCGCGGCCCGAGACGGTGAGCACGTCCGGCTTGTCCGTTTCCTCTACCCGCAGCGCCACGTTGCGCTGAAGTTCCAAGTAGAGGCGATCGCGGACCTGCCGACTCGTCACGTATTTGCCGGCGCGCCCAGAGAACGGGGAGTTGTTCACCATGAAATCCACCGAGATTGTCGGTTCTTCCACGGCGATGCTCTCGAGCCGTTCGAGGACTGTGACGTCGGTGATCGTCTTGCCGATCTCCACCCCTTCGATCCCGGCAATGGCGACGATGTCACCCGCCACCGCCCGCTCGAGCTCGACACGCGCGAGCCCTTCGAACCCAAACAGCTTCGTGACCCGTGCCTCGTCCGCTTCGTCTGTGGCCACGACCCCCGACCCACCCGGTGCCAGCAGCGCCACCTGCTGTCCCAGCTCCACCGTGCCCCGTTCGATCCGGCCAATGCCCACCCGACCGAGGTAGGGGGAGTAGTCGAGGGTCGAGATCAGCATTTGAAATGGACCGTCCTGCCGACCCGACGGTGGAGGCACACTTCGGACGATTGCGTCGAACAGCGACGTGAGATCTCTCGAGCCACCCGCCTGAACCGTCGCGAGCGCTGCCAAACTGGTCACGGCGAACCCTTCCCGGGCCGACGCGTACACGAAGGGCGCGTCCAACTGCGCGTCCGTCGCCTCCAGCTCCATGAACAGCTCCAGGACCTCGTCGTGTACTTCTCTGGGACGGGAGTCAGCACGGTCCACCTTGTTGATGACCACGACGGGGTGCAGTCCGAGCGCCAGTGCCTTGCGGGTGACGAACCGCGTCTGTGGCATCGGACCGTCGGCCGCGTCGACCAGCAGCAGCACTCCGTCCACCATACGCAGAATGCGCTCTACCTCTCCGCCGAAGTCCGCGTGTCCGGGTGTGTCTACGATGTTGATCTTGACGTCGTCCCACCGAACGGAGGCGTTCTTGGACAGGATCGTGATACCGCGCTCACGCTCCAAGGGGTTGGAGTCCAGCACGCGCTCCGCGACCGCCTGGCCTACACGGAAGACGCCGGCCTGGCGGAGCATTTGGTCCACCAGCGTCGTCTTTCCGTGATCGACGTGGGCGATAATGGCGATATTGCGGATGGGCACGGGGACCTTCAGAGCCACAGGGAATCAGCGCGTACAGCGCGCGGCAGTATAGAGGCGCTTGGGCTGGAAAGCAAGGCGGTAGAGCCCTCGGCCACAAGCTGTCAGCCGTGAGCAGAGAGCTGACATCTCTCGGTCACCCACACGTATCGCTCCGCTCGATTTGCAGCGTGACGTGGTGGATGCCCAGATCGGCCAGCCGTACTTGCACTTTCTCCAGCACCGACTGATTGCGGTCCGGGTCACAGACCACGGCGTGCCCGCTCATGGCGATCACTCCACTCGTAAGCGTCCACACGTGCAAGTCGTGCACGGCGTCCACGTCGTCGATGGTCGTGATCGCCCGTTCGACGTTGTCCATGGCGATGTGACGCGGAGTTGCTTCCAACAATACGTCAACACTCTCCCGCACGAGCCGCCAGGCGCCGACACAGATGAGCACGGCGATTCCAAGCGAGATCACGGGGTCCGCAAGCACCCAACCGGTCGTCAGAATGATGATGCCTGCCGTGAGCGCCCCGATCGACCCCAGGAGATCGCCCAAGACATGGAAGTACGCTCCGCGAACGTTCAGCGATTCGCGATGCCCGGCGTGCAGGACCCGCGCGCCGAAGACGTTGACGACTAGGCCCGCCCCTGCGACCACGGTCATGATGACGGGCTGCACATCGGGCGGCGCCGCGAACCGGCCAATAGCGTCACGAACAATCATGATCGCGACAATGAACAGGACCGTCCCGTTGACCAGGGCCGCAAGGATCTCGAGGCGCAAATACCCGTAGGTCTTCTCCGGTGTCGCCGGACGACGGGCGAACCACGCCGCGAAGAGCGCCAACGCCAACGCGCCGACGTCGGTCAGCATGTGCCCTGCATCGGCGAGCAATGCCAGCGAGTTGGCGAAGACGCCGCCCACGATCTCGACCAGCATGAAGAGCGCCGTCACGACCAGTACGAGCTTCAGCGCCTTGCTATGCCGACGCGGTGGCGGCGCGGGCTGGGTGCACTCCACCGCCTGACGCGAGACTTCCTGCTGATCGCTCATCCGGGCTCCTCGTTGGCCGCGCGTCGCCGACCCCTTAGCTTCCGATCCACATGGAAGAACTTACTCCCCTTTCGTTACTTCTCCGCGGAGCGGCCGTTCTCTTTTTGGTCGCCGCCAATGGGTTCTTCGTCGCCGCCGAATTCGCGCTCGTGGCCGCACGACGCACGCGCATTGAAGCTATGGTCCGCCGCGGTGATCGAAAGGCTCGGACCGTTCAGATCGCATTCAAGGATCTGTACCGCCAGCTGTCGGCCGCGCAACTCGGTATCACGCTCGCATCGATACTGCTCGGGTACGTGGCGGAAGATACCGTTGCCGTCGCGCTGCACGACCTGCTGGACTCGCTCCCGGCCCAACTCCAGTTCTTGAGCCGCGCCGCATTTGCTTCGATAGTCGCCGTGGCCATCATCACGTTTCTCCACGTCGTGATCGGCGAGCAGGCACCCAAGGCCCTGGCCATTACCCATGCGGAGACGACCAGCCGGTGGACCGCCCGGCCACTCATCCTCTTCGCCTGGATAACCGGCCCCGCGACCAACCTGCTCAACGCCAGCGCCAACTTGCTCGTCCGACTCATGGGGATTTCCAGTTCGTCGCATGAGCATGAGGCCATCCGCTCGCCCGAGGAGATCCTCATGATGCTCAGGAGGAGCCAAAAGTCGGGGCAGCTGGCCAAAGAGGACGTGGCGATGATCCAGGGCATCTTCGAGTTCACAGAAATGAGTGCCAACGATGTGATGACGCCGCGGACGGCGATCGTCGGACTTCCGTCCACGCTCTCGATCAGGGATGCGGCCGACCAGATCGCCGCCAGCGGGCAATCTCGCTATCCCATCTATCGCGAGTCCCTGGACGACGTGGTCGGGATCGTCCACGTAAAGGAAATATTGGCGGCACTGTCGCAGGATCCATCGCGCCCGGTGACGGCGATCGCGCAGGATCCGCTGTTTGTCCCCAGCACGAGAGAGGTCGAACACGTGCTCGCCGACATGAAGCGTCTCAAGACCCACATGGCAATCGTGCTCGACGAGCACGGAGGAACCGACGGTCTGGTGACCATGGAGGATCTGCTCGAAGAAATCGTCGGCGAGATCTACGACGAGCATGATGCGATGGAGCCGGAAGCGATGCTCGACGGTGACGCGATCGTGGTGTCTGGAACGACCGAGGTGGACGATCTCAATACGCAGTACGGCTTCGCGATCGCCCGCGAGGATTACCTCACGATCGGCGGGTACGTGTTCGGCAAGCTGGGCCGGCTTCCCA